>JGI12048J13642_10527279_pt1 | contig 53307 bp, 38 predicted proteins | sample ElkSlonscriptome_16_FD_13642 | JGI IMG/M metagenome (IMG submission 13642)
GCAAGAAGTTCCAACGACGAGCGCCCCGTGTGGGGCGCGGTCCGGGGCGGATGTCTGCGGCTCCGAATAGCAGCAGAACTTTGACGACACCACACTAGGATGACGATGTGAGGGTGGCGTACTCGAAGACGGAGCGACCGGAATGCGAGTGAGATCGGGAATGGCATGGAGCATCGGGACCACCGTCCTGTTCATGCTCGGCGCCCCCATTTCTCCCGCCGCCGCGCAGGCGGCCGGCTTCGTCAGTCGTCCGGTTCCCCGGGACACGCCGGACACCGTCAACGTGGAGCGGCCATCCGAGGTCCCGCGGCTGCACCACACGCACCTCCGATCGACCGATCCGGACGCCGCCATCGACTGGTACGTCGATGTCTGGCCCCAGGGAGAACGCGGCGAGGTCGCGGGCTATCCCGCCTTCGTCGCCGACGTCCCGGTGCTCTTCTCGACCGCCGAGGAGCCCCCCGAAGGGTGCGTGGGACTTCGACCGGCATCGCGCCTTCCCGCAGAGCGCCTTCTGGCATATCGGAGCCTTCGCGAACACGACGGCGAGGTTCGAGGCGCTCGAGGCACGAGGGCACACCGTGCTCCGTCTGGCGCGGAACGCAGACGACACCGTCGGCGTCGTTCGATCGGGCCTCTCGGGCGAGACCGAGCGGGCCGGGGGGTTCGGCTACCTCGTCGGACCCGACGGCGCCCTGGTCGAGATCACGGGGAGTCCGAGGACAGAGCCTCGCTTCGCACACGTCCACCTCTTCGGCGAACGCCCGAGGTGCGCGGCCAACTGGTATGCCGACCTGCTCGGCTTCCAGCTTCCGCCGGCCCGCGACCCCGAAACGGGGAATCCCGCCCCCCGAGAACGCTACGAGCCGTGTGAGGCTGAGCGGGCCGACCCCACCTGGCCGTCGCTCGACCCCGCCGGCACCGTCCGCGGCCCCACCGCGACGATCCGGCACGGTAGCGGGTCGATCTCGATCTACCCGAGGCAATGCCTGGGGGATCAGTGCGAGGTGGACGAGCCGCTCGTGCCGTCGCGCGGTCAGGTTCTGGACCACGTTGCATTCGAGGTGGACGACCTGGACGCGTGGATCGCGTGGCTCGAGCAGGAGGGCGCCACCTTCCTGACCGGGCGATCACGCTTCGGCGGCCTCGGAGGGGACGGATGGCGGGCGATCGTAGAGGGGCCGGACGGGCTCTCGATCGAGCTGGTGCAGCCCCGGCGGGCCCGGGTGATCGAGCGCCTCATGTCGGAGCGGTGGATGCACGACGGACAGCAGCCGGATTTCGTGGCCTTCGAGGACACCCGGATCGACTATCACCTCACCTATCTGAGCCGCGGCGGACGTCCCGGCGGCCTGGATTCGTACAGACTCGACACGCGCTTCGGCGACGCCTTTCTCTCGATGCGAAGTCCGCACAACACCTTCAACGCGCTCCGGGCTCCGATGCCGGACGTCGAGTATCGCGCGCAGTGGAGCTTCCGCAGCCCGCAGGAGGCGCGGGCACCGGCCCTCACGCGCTGGCGCACCGAGGCGCTGAAGCTGCCGGCCGGTCCCTTCTGGGAGGTGCCGGTGGCGCTGCCGGAGGGTGACGTCCGACCCGGGGTGGAATGGGCCGATACGGTCGACCACGTCGACGCGCCTGGCCTCTGGCTCGAGGAGACCTGGGGCGGCGTCTGGCGTTATCGGGCCGTCGCGGACACGACGCTCGACGGGCGGACCTACCCGATCGTGGAGGTCGAGGCGGACGTGCGGTACGGCGGGCTGCTGTCGCCCGAACTCTCGCTCGGAGGATACGGCCGACCCTGGCCGCGGGTCCGACGCGAGGCGGAGGGCCGCCTCTCCGGACGCATGATCCTCGACTCGGAGCTCGGGCTGCGCCTCTCGGGCAGCGACACGACCCGCCTCGAGGGCACCGTCACCCTGATCGAGCCGGACGGGAAGGAGCTCACCAGTCCGGCCGTGTACGAGCGGACCCAGCGCTGGGCACTGACCGACTCGCTCCAGTGGGCGGCCGACCTCGCCGCCCGTCGGGAGGCCGCCGCGGATCGACGGACCGGCATGCTGATCCTGGCGAGAGACTCGATCGAGCGGCGGCTGCGCGCCGGTGATACCGCGCTCGCCGATTCGCTCCTGGACATCTACGCGTCGGCCTCGACGATGGAGAAGCGCAGTGAGGTGCTCGGGCTGCTCCGCCGCAACGACCGCTCGCGGGACTGGGCCGCCGAGGTCGAGCCGATCCACCTCGCCGCCGGGGACAGCGCATACGCCATCAACCGACTTCTGGGAACCGACGCGTCCTCCGGATTCCTGCGCTTCGACGCGAGCTCGTTCGATCCCGAGCGCGCCGAACGGATCGTGGCGTGGCTCGAGCGGCCCGACGACCTGCTCCGACTCGGAATCCACGCCCGCGACGTACGGCAGCGGGTCGTCGAGGCCTTCGGACGCTGGGTCGTCGCCGACGGCCCGAGCCCGTGCGACTCCGGCGGGTGCCGGCGTCTCGCCGACCTCGCGCTCGCAGCGGCCGACCCGGACGTGCGGGCGATGGGGGTGGTGACGGACTTTCTCCTCGATCCGGCCGACGGCTGGGACGCGCTTCGGGGGCTGCGCGTGGTCGACACGATCGCGACCGACGCGGTATGGGACATCGCCACAGGACTTCCGGACGAGGCGGGTCGGTCCCGCGTGGCGGCGGTCGCCGAAGACCCGGGGGACTGGACGCGGTGGCGTGACCTCGGGATCGGGCCACGCCCCGGGCTCGGCATCCAGCAGGCGGTCGACCTGTTCCGGCGGCGGACGGCCTGGGATCCGGTGGACGATATCCGGGCCTCCCGCGCAACCGCGGAATCGGACTCGGCCCGCGTGGTCCTGGGGTTCGCGCTGGAGCTTTTCGGGGCCTCGGCTGAGCCGGTCCCGTCGGAGATCGCCGCGACGCTCCGCGATGCCGCGACCTCCGACGTCGCGTTCGGGAATGCGGCCCGGCTCGCCGGAGAAGTGCTGCGTGACGCCTCGGACGACCCCGTTCTGTCCGACAGCGTCACCGTGGCTGTGCTCGAGATGATTCTCGACGGGGGCGAGGGCCCGCCGATGTTCGAACCGCTCGAGCGACTCGACTACGCATCGGATCCGATCGCGAGTGCGGCGCAGGGCTTCCACGGGATCCGGAACCGAGGCTTCATTCTGCGTCCGACGAGCCTGCCACCGGGATTCGATGCGGCGCGTCTCGCGCAGATCGCGGCGGGCCGTGCCACGGTCCAGGATTCGGCGACCGCCTCCGCCTGGGACGCGCGCGAGGGTGGGGTCGTCCTCTCGGTCCGACCCGTCGTGCGTGAGGGAGACCTCGCCACCTTCGGCTGGAGCTGGACGGTGTACGATCGGCGAACTCCAGATCAGGCCCCGCTGGGGTATTCGGGCGGGGGCTCGTTCGTCCTCGTCCGGATCGGAGACGAATGGCGTATCGTCAGCTCGGGACGCTGGATCACCTGACGGCTTTCCCGCGGGCGGGCTTCTCGTTCAGCCCTCGGGGTCGCTTCCCGCGATTCGTGCCACGACCTCGTCTGCGGCGGCCAGCGCGCCTTCGATGTGGCCGGCGAACGCGGGTGCGGTCTCGGTGGACACGAGGTGGAGCCTGCCCTCGATCGGCTCCCGCAACAGCGGGTGCCCGTAGAGGTCGTGGCGCCCGGTCTGGGGCACCCCGCTCGGCGTGGTCCAGCGCTCGCGGCTCCAGTCCATCAGCTCCAGCAACACCGGCTCCCCCGCCTCCGGCCCGAACAGCCGGGCGAGCTGGGCCAGTACGGCCTCACTCGTCCCGGCCGGCGTCGCGGACCCGACGCCCCCCTGCGCGAACCCGAAGAGCGCCGGCGGATCCCCGCCGGGTCCGCTCATGTCGTGAATCTCCCGCAGCGGTCCGATGTGGCTGATAGCGGCACCGGCCAGACCGCGGTCCCGCCAGAATGCGGTGCCATAACGCATCACGGCCTTCACCGTGGCTCCCATCCACACCGGTGTCGCGGCCGCGAGCCTCCGCACCTCCACCGGAAGCTCCGGGGAAACGTCGAGGTGGTGGACCGCGAGGGACGGAGGGAGCGCGAGCACCACGTGGGCCGCCTCGATCCGGGTCGACGAGCCGTCCGGTCCACTCACGAAGACCGCGACCGCCTGCGGGGACGTCTCCACCCGGCCGGCGGCCGTCGAGAGGCGGACCGTGCCGGCGGGTAGCCTGTCGGCGAGTCCACGTGCCAGCGACGCCGCACCCGTCGAGAAGCGCAGCGACTCGACGTCGATCGGGTTGCCGGCCAGCCGCTGCACGCCACGCGGGTCGTCGTACAGAGCGTCCCCCGTGCGATGCTGCCGGTGTACGGCCAGACCGAGATCGTCGACGAGCGCACGCACCCGCGTCTCTCCGGGCCAGAACCACGTCGCACCGAGATCCAGGGTCGGATCCTCCATCGGGACCGACAGGAGGCGACCTCCCACGCGGTCCCGCGCCTCCACGACGAGGACGTTGCGTCCGCGTGCGGCGAGCTCGGTGGCGACTCGGAGACCCGAGATTCCGGCCCCCACCACCAGGACGTCGACGGACGAGGGACACGGATTCGAGCAGGGATCGGACATGTCGAACACGACCCTCCCGGCGGCGATCGGTTTCATCCGGAGGGCGCCGCTTCACGCCTGCCGGATTCCGACCCGCACGCCCACCTTCCGATCGACCGGTGGGTGTGAGAGGTTCCGATGTGGGACTCGGAGGCGGACGCCTCGACGACTCCCACCGACCGACCCGACCAGCACCCCGACACCACGACGACATGACGCGCGACCAGATCTTCGCCGAGCTCGGCCTGAACGACGACAACCTCGGCGGCTTCGACGGCGAGTGGATCGCCTCCGGCGAGTCCCTCGACATCGAGACTCCCGTCGACGGAACGCCCATCGGCTCCGTCCGGCAGGTCACGCCCGAGGAGTACGACCGGATCGTCGCCCGGGCCCACGATGCCTTCCTGGAGTGGCGGAAGGTCCCGGCGCCCCGGCGGGGCGAGCTGATCCGCCAGCTCGGGAACCGGCTCCGCGATAAGAAGGACGCGCTCGGTGCCCTGGTGACGCTCGAGATGGGGAAGATCCTCGCCGAGGGGAAGGGTGAGGTGCAGGAGATGATCGACATCTGCGACTTCGCGGTCGGTCTTTCGCGTCAGCTCTACGGCCTGACACTCGCCTCCGAGCGGCAGGATCACCATATGCGCGAGCAGTGGCACCCGCTGGGCGTGGTAGGGATCATCTCCGCCTTCAACTTCCCGGTCGCCGTCTGGAGCTGGAACGCGGCGCTGGCGGCTGTCTGTGGGGATTCATGTGTCTGGAAGCCCTCCGAACGGACACCTCTCACCGCCGTGGCGGTCACGAAGATCGCGGCCGAGGTCTGCCGCGAGCACGACGTCGATCCGGCCATCTTCTCGCTCGTCGTCGGGGATGGGCCGTCCATCGGCGAGAAGCTGATCCACGACACCCGGGTCGCACTCGTCTCCGCAACCGGTTCGACCCGCATGGGCAGGCGCGTCGGCGAGGTGGTCAGCGGCCGTCTCGGCAAGACGATTCTCGAGCTCGGGGGCAACAACGCGATCGTCGTCACGCCGCACGCGAACCTCGACCTCACCCTTCCGGCGATCCTCTTCGGCTCCGTCGGAACCGCAGGGCAGCGATGCACCAGCACCCGCCGGATCATCGTCCACGCCTCGCGGAAGGACGAGCTCGTCGAGCGGCTGGTCCGTGCCTATGCCGGCGTGACGATCGGCAACCCGCTCGAGGACGAGACGCTCATGGGTCCGGTCCTCGACGCGGACTCCGTGAGGGCGCTCATGGACGCGAAGGAGCGCGTCGTGGCCGAGGGCGGAGAGATCCTCTGCGGAGGCGAGCTACTGCAGGGCGACGACTATCCGGGGGGACGCTACGTCACCCCCTGCATCGCCGTCGCGAAGAACGACTTCGACATCGTGCAGCACGAGACCTTCGCGCCGATCCTCTACATCCTCGAATACGGCTCGAAGGACGCGACCGGCGAGGAGGCCATCGGGGAGATGGAGGAGGCGATGCGCATGCACAACGACGTTCCTCAGGGGCTTTCCTCCGCGATCTTCTCGGATCACGTACGCGAGGTCGAGTACTTCCTCTCCCACCGCGGCTCCGACTGCGGGATCGCGAATGTCAACATCGGGACGTCGGGAGCGGAGATCGGCGGCGCTTTCGGCGGTGAGAAGGACACCGGCGGTGGCCGGGAGTCCGGGTCCGACGCATGGAAGGCCTACATGCGCCGGCAGACCAACACGGTCAACTGGTCCACGGAGCTTCCACTCGCGCAGGGAATCGAGTTCAGCTGAGGCGCCTGCGGCCTGCTGCCCCCCGTCGAGAGATTGGAAACGACCGAGTCTATCCCCCGATCCGGTTCCTCAGCTCGAACGAGTACGTCCGGTAGGCTGCGTCCGAGAAGGTCACGGACATCCCTGCCTCCGGAGCTGTGCCGGTGGTATCGAACTGCATGGTGACCAGCCCCTGCCAGTGGCCGTATCCATTCAGGTATCGCGTCGACCCGTCACGCCACTGGAGCTCGGCCCAGTCGTCCTCGGTGTACGGGATCGGAGCGGGGGCCGGCTCGGTGCCGGTATTGGTCACCACGAGCCCGAAGTAGGAGCCGATCTCCACGGGGAAGGTCGGCGAACCTCCGGCCACGGACACCCAGTCACCCGCATCGACGGCGGCCCTGGGGGCACCGACGAATGAGACCTCGAATTCGGCACGACTGCCGTCGCCACCGACCCGCCGGTAGACCACCGGCGCCACCTGCACGTCGGGATCGGCGTCACTCCCGGCCACGAACTGCCAGCTCTCGAGGTCCCCGTCGGTGTTGGCCCGCATGCGCGTGTCTACGATCCAGACGGTACGACCCGCGCCGATGACATCCTGATTCGGACGGTCCACCAGGATCGACGAGTACTGCGTGGGCGGCCGGGGCACGGGCACGACCTCACCGCGCTCTTCCGCCTCCCGCCAGGTCGAATCGCTGCGTGTCACCCGATTCACGGCCGCCGCGCTCGGACCGTAGTTCATCTCCCAGACGCCGACCTGCGGATTCTGGATGATGTCGTGACCCGCGTAGAAGTCCGGGCTCGGGGTGTTCACCGGCGGCATCCATCGAACCTCCTCGTACGCCGCGGTCTGCGAGGAGTCGGATTGCACCGCCCAGGAGTTTCGCTCGGCCTCCGATAGCCCGAAATACTTCGTACTGTTCTGATTCAGTCCGATCAGGTCGTTGCCGATCCTGTGACACTGCGTGCATCCGTTTTCGGGGTCGTCGTAGTGCCTCAACGCGGAGTTCCACCGCCAGAAGAGGCCCTGGTCGTCCTCTGCGTCGACGAAGAAGTAGGGGCCCAGCGGATCGGACGGCACAACGGGCGGAGCGGGCGGCGCGCCGGGTGCGACATCCCAGGCGCGCACCTGGTCGACCCAGGGGGTGTGGATGAACGGGCCCGCGTCGTGACATCGCTGGCAGGAGAAGCTGTCGGCGATCATCACGATCGGAGACCAGAAGTCGGGAGCCCCCTCGCTGAACGGCGAAATCACGACCTCCGCCGGCCGAGGGTCGTGGGGCGAATAGTACTGGAAGAAGGACGTCGCACCGGTGCGAGGGTGATGACCGATGACCGCAATGTCCGGAGAGTGGGCGAAGTCGTCGTCCGACGGATCCTTGATCGTGTACTGACGCACCACGAATACCCACTGCACCTCGGGATTCGACCCCTCCATCCGACCCGCGACGTTGTAGGGATTGGACTGGCCGTCACTCTCGTCGAACCCCTCCACATCCGTGGGAAGCATCATGGGGCGATCCGAGCGCATATGCGACGCGTAGGAGGTCGGGACTTCCCCATCGACCGTGACGGGCGTGTAGGCTCCCGACACGAGCTGCCAGGGCTGCGCCGAATCGGGGCGTTCGAAGACGGTGATGTCCTCGAAGGTCCCCAGCGCCGCTTCGACCTTCGCGGCATGCCGCCGGAACAGGGTGTCGTTGAGAGGGCCCCACTGCATGGAGTCGCTCGCCGCGGTCATGCGAGGGGTGTCCGAGCCGGACGAGTCGGTGCCGCAGGCAGCGACGGCGAGAGCACCCAGCACCAGCATCCATCTCCGCATCATCATGCCTCCTGTCGGACGTCGGTCATGTCGCGATCGAGCCGGCGAGAACGCCAGAATGGAGCCGAGAGCCAGCGTGTCTCGGCCGCGTAGTACTCCATCTGCCTTTCTCGATACCGCGCGAATTCCGCCAGCTGCCCATCCCGGTGGTCGAGAACCGCGCACGCATCCCCCTGTCGGACGCTCCGGAGCGCGGCAGCCCCCTCCACCCCGTCGGAGACCGCCTTCGTGATACCCCAGGACGACATGGGGTCCCAGGCGACGGCGGCGTCACCGAGGGCGACGAACCGCGCGTCGAGAGAAGATCGGCCCCTCTCCTCGACCCGGCCGTCGAACCGCTGGGTCGCGGCATCGAATCCCTCCACCCGGCCATCCCAGTGCCCGGTCTCCGCCATCGGAGCGACGAGTCGAGTGGACGCGAGCGATGCCTGCCAGGCGTCGGCGGCGGTCCCCGGATGGCGCCGCAGAAGCACCGGATCGGTCATGAAGGTCGCAAGAAGCGTCAGGTCCGAGCGCTGCACCGCGTACCACCAGCCGTCTTCCACCGCCTCGATCCGAATGCGACCCCCTTCGGGATCCGTGGCGCACGAGTGGACGCACCCGGTCAGCGCGAGAAGGTCGTCGAAGCGGCGATGTTCGAATCCGACCATGCGAGACGCCGCGGCTCGGCGACCGGTCGCATCCACGACGAGGTCGGCATGCAGGACCTCCCCACCATCACGCGTGGCGACACCCGCCACGAATCCGGCCTCCGGGCCGGAGGTCGACTCCTCGGCCACGTCGAGGGCGAGATCGTGCAGTCGGGTCCCCCACCGGACCACGACACCACGGGCCTCGGCCCGATCCGCGAGAGCCTCGTCGAAGACACCGCGATCCAGATTCAGCCCCCGTCCCGGCAGGCCGGTGAAGTAGTCGCGATCGGACGGCATCGGGCTGCCCCAGGCCGAACGTGAACCCGGACTCGGCTCATGGGCCCGATCGTCGAGGAGCGGCTGAAATCCGAGACGTGCCAGCGCCGAGAGCGCGCGCGGGGGCAGGTGCTCGCCGGCGGCTCGGCGGGAGCCCTTCGAACGTGCTTCCAGCACGGTCACGGCGTCACACCACGTGGCGAGGTCGGCTGCTGCCGCGAGCCCGGCGGGGCCGGCTCCGACAACGAGCGCCCGAGTGCTCATCCGCCGTTCAGGCCGGGATCACGCTCGACCTCCTCGTACGTCTCTCCTCCGTCGACCGACACCACGAATCCCAGCCGCCACCAGTTCCGCACCATCTCGGCGTACTTCGGCTGATCCTCGTACTCGTCCCACGACGGCTCGGCCCACGACTGCCCCGGTTCGCCGGCGCGGGTGACTTCCGTGGGGCGCTGGATGGGCCACCAGGCGTCTGTGCAGTCGAGGTAGTCGGCTTGCCACGGCAGCGCGTTCCCCATCGTGAAGTCACCGGGATTGACGTCGGCCGCGATTCTGAGAGGGATGTCGTCGAACTGTCTCGGATCGCGGAGAATCCGCCACGACTCGATCCCGGGGTAGAGAGGCGTGCCACACGAACTCTCCAGCGCCGCCCGGTCGAGCGCACCCGGCTGCTCCGCGACCGGAAGGTCGGCGAGCGGGACGTAGGTGTGGGGCACCCTGCCCCAGTCGGCGGTGAAGTCTCCCGCGGCCCATCGCTGCAGGAGAGCGTACTGGAGCGGCGTCACCGACCCGACATCCCACCGGACACCGGGGTCGCGGATCACCTGTGTCGGGAGTCGCGGCATGTCGAGCGCACCCACCTGCGTCATGTTGCGCGTCCCCGGTGGCCGGATCCGTTTCAGCACACTGGCTCGCATGCGACCCGCATCCGACGTCGGGTCCGGATCATTGTCCGCGACCATCCGCATCATGTCTTCGGACAGGTAGTAGCCGCCCCGCCCCTGTGAGTGGCCCAGGGCGGCGCGCGCACTCACGAACGAGAGGAGCGCCGAGCTTCGGAGAATGGGGAAGATGTCACGGACGAACGACGGACGATCCATCTGACCCGACTTCTCGTACGCGGCACTCATCGCCAGATCGTAGATCGACGTGAACATGTTCATCTGTGGGGCATACCGCGGTACGGCACAGATCACCCATGCGCGCTGGGAGGGCTGATCCAGCGTGATCGACCGCCCATCCGTGAAGCGGATCGTCGCCTCGATCCACCCGTCCGCGGTGGAGTCGTGCCAGGAGTCGTTGTTCACCCAGTCGTCGTCCTCCACACGGATGTCGGCGTACTCGGACATCTCGCCATTCGGCAGCACGCCCTCCGAGGTCCCGTCCGAGGCGAACACCAGAAGCCGGCCGGTCCCGGGCTCCGAGTAGAGCGCGCCGAGATTCACGGCCTTCGTCGTTCCGGGAGGCGGCGAATCGCCCGACGCATCGGAGGGAATCGGAAGCGTGATCTCACCACCCACCTCGATCCATTCGCCCGGGGACCGAACGGTCTGCTCCCCGGTGTCGATGACCAGCGACGTCCGGTCGCCGGACACGGACGAGTTCCGCGTGTCGGCGGGGCCGTAGGGCGACACGCCCGGGCGGTCGGAGGGAGGCATGATCCCGGGCACGGAGCTCGCCGGCGCGTTCTGTTCGTTGGAGAGCGCGGATTTCCGGTTGACCAGGCGGACGGTCCATTCGATCGATTCGACGCCGTCCTCACCTGCGATGATCTCCCGACTCGGGGTGCCGTCATCGTCGTACCTGTAAATGCGGAACCGCTGAGCCTGCCTCTTGATTCGGCCGTCGAGCTTGTACGGACGCCCCTCGTTCGGGACCTCCCACGGCGACTCGGCGCCGGCGTACCAGGTCGATGGGTCGGTGGGCACGACCGGAGCGTTGCCCATCCGGGCGATTCCGATCGCCGGGTGGATGGCATACCTCAGCTCCTGGTCGCGCGGCCGTGACGTCAGGCCCGCGGTCGAGAACTTCCGGTCCGGGTCGATCAACCGGTCGATACCGGTCAGACCCGTCGCCGCACCGAGCGCACCCACGCCCCGAAGAAACTCGCGGCGATCGATGGGTCGATCACCCGAAGCCCCTCGACCCGCCCCGTCCGGCTGATTCCCGCCGGACTCGTCTGAGCGGGCAGGCCGGTCTTCGTCGAAGGGTTCCGACATCGCAGGATTCCACGGATCTGAAAGAAGATGTGCACGAGAAGGGCATCAACATGCGTCCGGCGCCGGATCATCGCCAGTCGAAGATATCCCGCGCCGACGGCTCGACATCTCTCTCTTCCAGAGGCCGATATCCGGCTCGACCCGTCTTGCAGGGGCCTACCGTGAGGTGGTACGGTTGAGCCTCTTTCCCCCCCTTCGTGCCGCCATGACCCCGCCTGCTTCGATTACTCGCCTCAACGCGGCCCTCGACGGTCGGTACAGACTCGACCGAGAGCTGGGCGAGGGCGGAATGGCACGGGTCTATCTGGCCCACGACGAGCGGCACGACCGCCCGGTCGCCGTGAAGGTCATGAAGCGCGAACTCGCCGAGCGGGTCGCGGCAGAACGATTCCTCGGGGAGATCCGCACGACCGCGAACCTCCAGCACCCGCACATTCTCCCGCTGTTCGACTCGGGCAAGGTGGACGAGGACCTGTTCTTCGTGATGCCCTTCGTCGACGGGGAGTCGTTGAGGGACCGCCTGGAGCGGTCGGGTCGCCTGCCGATCGCCGAGGCCGTGCGGATCGCGGGGCTCGTCGCGGGAGCGCTGGACTACGCGCACCAGCAGGAGGTGGTTCACCGAGACGTGAAGCCTGCGAACGTCCTGATGTCGGGCGATCTCCCGGTGCTGGCCGACTTCGGTATCGCGCTCGCCTATCGGGAGGCCCGCGACGGGCGACTCACCGAGTCCGGAGCTTCGATCGGCTCTTCGATGTACGCCGCGCCCGAACAGTTGAGTGGAGACGAGGTGGATCGCCAGGCGGACCAGTATTCCCTGGCCTGCATGCTCTACGAGCTTCTCACCGGCAGCGTACCGCACGACGCGGAGACCAACATGGCCATGCTCGCCGCCCGGCTGACCTCGGCACCCATCCCGGTTCGCCAGATGCGGGCCGCGGTGCCGGAAGCGGTGGAAGTCGCCCTCGCACGAGCGCTGTCGACGCAGCCCGGGGACCGGTTCCCCGACCTTCATGCATTCGCGACGGCCCTCGATTCCGGTCGACCGACGGACGCACCCGCGCACCTCCGGTCCATCGGCAACCTGCCGCGGCCGGCGACCAGCCTCGTGGGTCGAGAGCGTGAACTCGACGAGCTCGTCGGGCTGCTGGAATCGACCCGCTTCGTCACGCTCCTGGGGATGGGCGGGCTCGGGAAGACCCGCCTCGCGATCGAGACGGCCGTTCGGGCTTCGGCACGGTTCCCGGACGGCACCTGGTTCGTCGATCTCGCGGCGGTCGCCGATGGTGCGGCGGTCGGTCACGCAGCCGCCGGGGTCTTCGGAGTCACACAGCAGCCCGGGAAGACTCTTGAACAGTCCCTCGTCGAGGCACTGGGCGGGCGCCGGCTGCTCATGGTCCTCGACAATTGCGAGCATGTGACCGGTGCAGCCGCCGGACTCGCGGACGCCCTCCTGACCGCATGCCCGGAGGTGAAGATCGTCGCGACGAGCCGAGAGATCCTTTCGGTCGACGGTGAACATGTCCGGCCGGTCGCACCGCTCGCGACCGACGGCGACGACGCGGCCGCCGTGGCGCTGTTCGTGGACCGGGCGACGTCGGTCGATCCCTCCTTCGAGCTGGGAGATCGAGGCGACGTCGTCGCTTCGATATGCGAGCGGCTCGACGGAATCCCTCTCGCGATCGAGCTGGCTGCGGCACGGGCCCGCTCCCTGAGTCCGGACCAGATCCTGGAGAGGCTCGGGGAACGCTTCCGTCTCCTCACCGGCGGCTCGCGGGCGCCGGACCGCCAGCGCCACCAGACACTCCGGCACGCGGTACAGTGGTCCTACGACCTGCTGAGCGCGCCCGAGCGCTCGGTACTCGACCGGGCCAGCGTCTTCGCGGGTGGGTTCACCCTCGAGGCTGCCGAGAACGTCTGCGCCGGAGGATCCGTCGATGAATTCGACGTGGTCGATCTTCTCGATTCGCTCGTGACCAAGTCCCTCCTGACCGTGAGCCGCGAGGGCAGCTCGGTCCGGTACGGCACTCTCGAGACCATCCGAAGTTTCGGGAGCGAAATGCTGGAGGAGGCGGGAGAGGAGCCGGACACGCGCCGGCGTCATGGAGGGTTCTTCGCGGCGGAATCGGCCCGAGTGTTCGAGATCTGGCGAAGTCCCCGAGAGCGTGAAGCCTACGAGTGGCTCGACCTCGAGATCCACAACCTGCGGGACGCATTTCGGTGGGCGAAGACGAATGGCGACGTGGACGTCGCAGCCCAGATCGCGTCGGATGTGGGAGACGTCGGACGCTTCCGATTGACCGAAGAGGCGGCCACCTGGGCCGAGGAGATCGTGGACGCGGCACGTGACGTCGACCACCGGCGCCTGACGGTTCTCCTCACATGGTCGTCCAGCAGTGCGTGGGCGTTCGGCCGCTTCGAGGAGGCGCGTGAGTTCGGTGAAGAGGCACTGAAGCTCGCGGGTGACGACCGGTACGACCCATTCATCTGGGCGTATGGGGACCTCGCGTTCGTCTGCCTCCTGACCGGCGATGTCGAGGGAGGGCTCGAGTACATCCGTCGGGGCGCGGAGCACCCGGCTGACCGCACGGACCGGTTCATGACGGCGTTCTGCCTGTACCTCCTGGGGATTACCGCCCACACCGAGGAGGCCCTCGACCGGATGGACGAGGCGATCACGGAGGTCGACGCCTCCGGGATCCCGATGTCCATCGCCGTCGCGTACGGCGGAAAGGGAGCCGCGCTCGAGCCGACCGATCCGGTCGGCGCACTCGAGGCGTACGAGCACGCCGTTCGCGTGGCCGGTGAGGCGAAGAATCGCTTCCTGGAGATGTTGATCGCACCACGGATCGCCGCGCTCCACGCCCGAAGCGGTGACCCGACCGAGGCACTCCAGGCGTTCGAGCGCATGCTCGTCACATTCGGCAAGGCCACGGACGTCGCCACGGTCGCCGCGTGGCGGGCGAGCCTCGCCGTCCTGCTCGCGCGGGTCGGCCGGTCGGAGGCGGCCGCGACCCTGACCGGTACCTTCGCCGGCAAGGTGGACGCCGCGAGCGTCGTGCCCGAGCACCCCGAGACGATGGAGCCCGTCAGAGCGGAGCTCGGAGAGGATGGATGGGGTGACGCGACGGGCCGGGGCGCATCGATGTCGCTGCGCGAAGCGTCCAACTACGCCATCGAGGAAGTCCGCCTCGCGCTCGCCGAGATGACCGAGCCGGGGGACACCCGCACGTCCACGCACAACCGAGCAGGGTAGCGATGAACACTCGACCTCAGGACCCACGGACACAGGGCGCGCGCGTCGCTTCTACCGGCCAGGCGAAGTTCTTCCTCGACTCCAGGCGAGACTCGCCCGCATGCCAGGCGCCGCCCTTCCTGCAGGACCTGCCCGGCCCCGGCGACGTCTACGAACCCCGTTTCGAGATCACACGCGACCTCGAGCGACTCATCGAGAGCAACGCCTACGAGGGCGCCTTCGAGAGCGCCATCGACACCGTATCCGGGCAGGGGATCGCCGAACTCGAGGACATCACGACGCTGGACCAGTACTACTTCTTCGTCGATGCCATCGTGAGCTGGAAGCCGGAACTGCGGGTGTGGGGATGGCAGGGTGGGATCTATCACGAACGCACGGATTATCTGCGAATCACCCAGTTCTACTACTACTTCAATCAGCCGCAACTCAAGGCGCTCCAGAGCCCCATCGACCCGATCGCGGGTCGGGAACTGACCCCCATCTCGCGGTGGCTTCGCGACTTTGCGGTGGCGTGGGGTGAATTCCTCGACACGGAGCCGTCCTCCGAGTACCTCGCCAGCTACCGTTTCGGGCCCGCATACGCCTACCAGGATTACGCAGGCGGTGAGAGCGGTGTCGACTATCCGACCTTCAACAAGTGGTTCTCGCGCCATTTCAGGGACATCGACGTCCAGCGCCCGGTCGCTCAGCCGGAAAACCACAGGATCATCACCTTCCCGGCAGAATCCACCTTCGTGGGGCAGTGGACGGTGAGCACGCGCGTGGAAGAGCCGGCGGAGATGCGGATGGAGCCCGCGATCACGGTGAAGCATGTTCGATGGCCCATCCCCGAACTCCTCCGCGACTCCAGCCACGCGCAGGACTTCGAGGGCGGTCTGCTCGTACACTCGTTCCTGAACGTGTACGACTATCATCGGCAGCACGCCCCCGTGTCCGGGACGATCCTCGAGGCGAGGTTCATTCCGGGTCAGGTCTACCTCGAGGTCGAACTCCTCGGGCCGGACGAGCAGGACACCATGAAGAAACAGCAGGAGACATCCGCGCTCGCCAATGCGGTGATTCCGAGTCGCTATCTGGATGCGGACGACGCGACGGGATACCAGTTCGTGCAATGCCGGGGACTCATGGTGATCGACTCCCCGGTCGGGAAGGTCGCGGTCCTCCCGATGGGCATGGCGCACGTCTCGTCCGTGGTGTTCATGACACAGCCGCCCGACGGTGGAGGACAGCAGGAAATCCGCCTGACGCCGGAGGAGAGAAGCGGGAAGAGCTACGAGGAGCAGGTAGAGGAGGTGAATCGGCGCCTCGAGCATGAACTCGTCGGCAAGCAGATCGAGAAGGGCGACATGATCTCGACCTTCCTCTTCGGGGGCTCGGACATGGTCGTGGTCTTCGAACGGAAATCGAACGTGACGATCACCGCGCAGCCCGGGGTTCACTACCCGGTGCGAAGCCAGTACGCGCAGGCCAACATCGCACGTCTCGACCCGTGATGGGGCGCGGCAGGTCGGTCACGACGGAACTGCTGCGCCACACCACCGGGACGACCGGGCGGTGGCGGACCCGGAGACGCACGGCTTCGCCCGCCTTCCGCTCCCCTCGAAGGACGCAGCCTTGACCGTCGAACCGACCGCCGCGTAGAGTCGGGCGTGCGCGCGACTGCGCGACCTATCCGCGGTCGTCACGGTCGGCGTACGCCCTCCCCCTCCCCGTACCCGGAGTCATCCATGGGTCGCTGGACACTCGAGAGAATCACCGGCACCACCTCGCCGTACATCAGCGAAACCGTAGGTCACAACGTGAAGGTGACGTACCAGCTCCGGTACGATACGTCCGTGATGGGCAAGTTCGTGGAGCTGCCGATTCTCGAGTGGAACGAGCAGATCTACATGATCGAGCACCACAATGATCAGTGGTGGGAATTCGAGGCCAACATGTACCGGCACAACCCCCTCAGCAAGACTCTGGAGGTCTGGGCCAAGCGCTATATCGCCGCCTTCGACCAGGCGTCCGGGAGGGCATTCATGGGCAAGGGGAGCGCGAGGCTCATGACCAGCGCGGGGAGGCCGGTGCAGGCCCGGGATCTGGGCAACGCGTCCACCGCCAGCGACAAGGCCGACCGAGTGCGCAGCTACCTCAAGAAGCATGGCGGCAAGCTGGAGCTCACCATCCACGACATTCCCTCGATCAACAAGCCCGACGCCAACACCCACAAGGAGCGTCTCCTCGTCTTCAACTGCGGCTTCGCGGGGGGCGGCGCGCGCTGGGCAGGCGCCCAGTACCTGAACATGGACGGCGCCACGTCGATGCAGGGGTGGGTCACCGATTTCCAGCCCAGCGCGGGCGTCCTCAGCCAGACGTTCCAGCGCAACACGGTGGGCATGCGGAAGGTGCCGCCGCCCCCTCTGGTAGCCAACGCCAGGCAGGCGCTGTTCGCGTCGGGGGAATGCTGGTAGGGCCTCGAGGTGCAGACAGGGCCGCCCCGGGGGAGAGGGTAGCACCGGACTGAAGGTCTGCCACGTGCGGGTCGTGGCGAGTGGGTGCGGACGAGCGGGGCCCTCGTGACGCCTTCCGCTCACGCGACGACGCGCCAGCGCGCGACCGTCTGTATACCGAAAGCCGCGTCCTCCATCACGCCGGCGAGCATGCCTCTTGCCACATCCCAGGGGCCGCCCTCGACGTTCGACGCCACCTCGCCGAGGTAGGCACACTCCGGCGAGAACGGATCGAACACCTTGCTCTCCCGGCCGCCCCGCGCCCTCCGGACCCGGAGCCGGCCTCGATCGGCCCAGCGGAGCGCCCCGACCGGACCGTGGGGACGTGGCGGGTCGAGCGGCGCGGGCCGAGCGGCACCGAGAAGACGGACCGGCGACGGTCGCTGTGCAACTATGTGCGCAGGGCGTATATTCATCACGCACATATCTCGCACATGCGTCGTGAGCCGGCGTTCCCATGACCGATCATTCACCTCTGACCCCCGTCGTCTTCGAGATCCTGCTCTCCATGGTGAGCGGTGAAAAGCACGGCTACGCCATTCTCCAGGATGTGGAGCACCGGACGGACGGCCGGGTGACACTGCACGCAGGCACCCTCTACCGCGCGCTCTCTCGGCTCGTCGAGGACGAACTTCTCGTGGAGACTCGGGGCCCCGAGATCGAGGACGACGAGAGGCGTCGCTACTACCGGATCACACCGGCCGGAGCCGAGGTGGCGCGCCTGGAGGCGGACCGTCTCGAGCGGCAGGTCCGGGCCGCCCGGGACGTGCTCGATCGTGCCACCGGATGACATTCGTCTCGGTGTTCCGGCTTCTCCTCCGCCTGTATCCGGAGGAGTTTCGCGAGCGGAACGGAGCCGAGATGACCCGGTTCTTCGAGGACCGACTCCGGGACGCTCGAGCGAAGGGACGGGGCGCCGCGGTGCGGCTCCTGATCGGGAGCACGGCAGATGCGATCACCACGTCGATCCGACTGCGCGTGGACGGATGGCGTCACGATGGAATGGGAGGGGGAATGGGCGGGTGGATGATGGACGTTCGGTATGCGCTTCGGTCGCTGCTGCGGAATCCGGGGTTCGCGACGGTGACCGTCGTCACGATCGCACTCGGAATCGGGGTGAACACCGCGATCTTCAGCGTGGTGCGCTCCGTACTGCTCGCGCCGCTCCCGTACGACGACCCGGAGAGTATCGTGCTCGTCTGGGGCGAGATGCGGAACAGGGACGTGAACCACTTCCCTGCCTCGCCTCCGGACCTCGAGGACTACAGGTCGATGTCCGACGGCTTCGAGCAGCTCGCGGGGGTGTTCTACGCACCCCAGTCGATCACCGGCGGCGAAGAACCGCAGCAGGTCCAGGTCGGTACGGTCACCTCGGGCTTCTTCGAGATCTTCGGGGTCCAGCCACGGATCGGCCGCGGATTCGTCCCGGAAGACCATGTCCCGGCAGCCAACGGCACCCAGGACCCGGCGGTCACGAACTCCGTCCTGCTGACGCACGGACTGTGGCAGCAGCGATGGGGCGGAGATCCGGACGTCGTGGGACGTATCGTGGACATCGGAGGCGGGCCGGCCGAGGTCGTGGGCGTGCTTCCCGAAGACTTCGAGGCGCTCTTCCCCGCATCGTACAGGCTCGGTGAACAGCCGGCGGTGTGGCAGGCGGCGCGCATCGACGTCGCCAACGCGCCGCGCAACAACGTGTTCCTACGGCTCGTGGGCAGACTGGCGCCCGGCACCTCCCTCGAGGCGGCGCAGTCGGAGATGGCGCGCGTCGGCGACGATTTCAACGCTCTGTACGAGATCCGCGCATCCGCGGGCTTCCGTCTGCATGTCCAGCCCCTGCAGGCCGAGCTGACGCGTCCGGTGCGGCCGGTCATTCTGGCGCTCGCCGGCGCGGTGCTCTTCGTGCTGCTCGTGGCCTGCGCCAACGTCTCGAACCTGCTGCTCGTGCGCGCCACGACACGCCGGCAGGAGCTCGCGGTCCGCGCCGCGCTGGGCGGCGGTCGGTGGCGGCTGATCCGGGCCTCGGTCACGGAGGGACTCATCCTCACCGTGCTCGGGGGCCTGGCGGGCGTTGCGCTCGCCACCGTGGGCATCGACGCGCTCGTGGCGCTGGAGCCGGGCGACGTACCACGGATCGAGGGAGTCGGAATCGACGCCCCCGTGCTCCTGTTCACCGCCGGCGCGATTCTCGTCTCGGCCCTGCTCGTGGCACTTCTGCCGGCGCTTCAGTCGTCTCGTGCGGACGTCGGAGCCGCGCTGGGTGACCGTGGCAGAATCGGGGGAAGCCGCAGCGTCCTGCGCTCGCGGGACATCCTGGTCGTGGCAGAGGTAGCGCTGTCCATGGTCCTTCTGGTGGGGGCGGGCCTGCTCGTGCGCAGCTTCGTGTCGCTCAACCGTGTCGATCCGGGGTTCGTGGCGCAGGATGTCCTCACGTTCGCGGTGAACCTGCCCCCCGGACGCTACCCCACCCCGGGCGACCGCGACCGCGCCCTCCACGCGCTTCAGGAGCGTTTCGAGACGATGCCCGGCGTGCAGTCCGCCACGGTCGCCTTCCCTCTGCCCCTCGACGGCAACCTGGCGAATGTCCGGTGGGGTCCGGAGGGGGCGCTCGCGAATCCCGACCTCTACCAGCAGGCGGACGCGCACTTCGTGGGGTCGGACTACTTCGAGACGCTGGGTACGCCCCTGCTTGCGGGCCGGACCTTCACGGACGCCGAGCGGGCCGACTCGGTCGGTGTGGTCGTGATCGACCGGATCCTCGCCGAGCGCGCCTTCCCGGGTCAGGACGCCGTCGGCCGCAGGATGCTCGTACGGGCCGGAGGACCAGAGGCGGCGTGGCACGAGGTGATCGGCGTGGTCGAGCACCAGCGGCACGCCGACCTGACGGCCCAGGGGCCCGGGTCCCTCTTCCTGACACAGCGTTTCGTGGGTTCGTTCGGAGGCACGTGGGCGATCCGGGCGACGGGCGATCTCTTCTCCCTCCTACCGGCGATCCGGTCGGCCGTGAGCGAGGTGGACCCTCTCGTGCCGGTCGCCGACGTGGCTCCGTACGAGGCGACGATCGACCGGGCTCGGGCCCCCGCCCGGTTCGCGGTCGTGCTCATGGGGACCTTCGCCGCGCTGGCGGGCCTGCTTGCTTCCGTCGGGCTCTACGGCGTGCTCGCCCACGTCGTGCGGGAGCGTACGGGTGAGTTCGGCGTCCGCATGGCCCTCGGTGCGCCGCGCGAGGACATCCTGCGGGACGTACTTCGGCGCGGACTGAGGCTCGCGGTGGTGGGCGTCGGGATCGGGCTCGTCGGCGCCGTCGCGCTCGCGAACGGGATGGAGCAGATGCTCGTCGACGTGCAGCCGCGTGACCCGACCACCTTCGCCGGGGTCGTTCTCCTGTTCCTCCTCGTGGCCGGTGGCGCCTCTCTGGTGCCGGCGCTCCGGGCGAGCCGCGTCACGCCGTCCGTGGCGCTACGGCGACATTAGTGGGCTGTCGTGGACGTCTCGCGTAGGTCGCCGAGATCGTCACGACGCCGCTCCAGGGAGACACGACGATGCGGCGCACTCGCACCCCGGTATCGGGACGGGTCGGATGGAATGGGCGGTGCACCCTGTGGCCGGTCCGCCGGGAGGTGGTCCCGGCGGGAGCTGGTCCCGCCGGGCCCGAGGATTTTGCCGTAGCCCTCCGCGGTGCGTACGCTTGAATCGGTCTCCCGCGGAGGGATCCATCAGAGAACAGAGCAAACGGGGCTTTCGTGCGTGTCCTCACCAGACTCAGGTATTTCGCAGCGACTCTGACCGTGCTGGCGACCGCGGCCTGCGGTGATGGCGATCCACCGCTGATCGCGATGGTGGGTGGGCCGGCGTATCTCGATGCGGCCCGCATGGCGATCGAGGATGCCGGGCTTCCGGCGTCGAGCTTCGACACCCTCCTGATCGCGGAGGCATCCAGCCGGGCCGCTCCCGCGCTCGCCGTGGCGAACCGGATCGTCGAGACGCCGGGAGTCGTGGCCGTGGTGGGGCATACCAACAGTGCAGCCAGCCTCGTCACCGCACCCATCTACAACGGGGTGGAGGTGGTCCAGGTCACACCGTCCGCGACGGCGGTCATGTACTCCGAGGCGGGACCCTACTCGTTCCGTATCGTGCCTTCGGACGACCGTCAGGGTCCCTTCCTCGCCGACGCTCTGAAGCAGGCCTTCCCGGAGGGCGGGCGAATCGCGCTCTTCTATGTGAACGACGACTACGGGCGGGGCCTGCGGGACGCGGTACGGGAGGCGCTGGATACGGATCTGTTCACGGTCGGAGTCGACCTGCCTCACCTCGAGGAGGGCGTCACCGAGGACGACATCGATCGAGCGGGGGTCGCGCTGCGAGCGAGCCCGCCGGATGCGATCCTCTTCCTCGGGCGTCCCGGTCCGCTGGGGCAGTATCTTCCGACCATCCGGGCGCAACTGCCGCAGGTCCCGGTGTACGGGGGCGACGCCGTCGCGCGTGCCGTGATTCTTCCTCAGCCCCCGGAGTTCTGGGACGGGGTCGCCTACTCCGACTTCGTCAATCCGGATGCCAACGAGCGCGTGCGAGCCTTCGTCCGGAGGTTCGTCGATCGGGAAGGCCATGGGGCGACCGGGGCGGAGATCCTGTTCTACGATGCCACGACCCTGCTTCTCGAGGGGCTGGAGGCGGGGGCCCGAAACGGCCCGGAGATGCAGGCGTATCTGCGCTCACTGGGTCGGGACCGCCCTGCCTTCGACGGACTCTCGGGTCCAATCTCCTTCGACGGGTCGGGAGATGTACAGGGGGCGTCGTACGTGCTTCGCTGGCTGTCCGACCCGCCGTGACGATCGCCGGTGGATCGCTGCACCAACGTGTGTCGCGCACTCTGGTGGGCCTCGCTCTCGTAGGTATCATGGGTGTGACGGGGTTGCTGTGGATCAGCGGATCGGCGCAGGCCCGGTCGTTGGAGGCCACCCGCCGCTTCGTCGAAGACGAGCGCACGTCGGACCGCATCACCCGGGCCGTACTCCGTCAGCTCGCGATCGCCACGACCTTCTCCACCGCGTCGGACGCTGGCCCCAGGGAGAACTTCCTCGCCAGCGGACGGGTGGTCCACGACGAGCTGCGTCGGTACCTCTACCGAGCCCTCACGCCGGAGGAACGCCTCAGTCTGGCCGAGGTTCGCGAGGCCCACCAGCGGTTCGAGGTTGAGGCGATCAACGCCGCCGAGCTGTCTGTTCTCGGCGCGGATCGGGACGCACGGCCCGAGATGGAGGTGATGGCTGCACTCGTCGACGACTTCCTCCTTCGCCTCGGGGGGTTCTTCACGATTCGCCTGGACGCCCTGGACGACCTCCAGCGGACGCAGGAGGCCACGCGCGCCTACCTGGTGAGGGGAGCTCTGGTGTTGGGGTTCGGTCTCGTGGCCCTCTCGCTTCTTGCGGGGTGGGAGCTCAGCCGGCGCGTCACTCGCCCGCTCGCCGACCTCGCTCGGGTGACGGAGCGGATCGCGGGTGGAGAGCGTGGGGCCCGCATGCCGGCGGGAGGTGACCACGAGTTCCGCGAGCTCGCCGAGCGTTTCAACTGGATGACGACCGCGCTGGAGCAGCGGGAGGCCGAGCTGACGGAGGCGCTGGCGGAGATCGAGGAGGCGCAGGCCGAGCTCATCGCATCCGAGAAGCTGCGCGCGGTCGGGCGAATGTCGGCCGGCCTCGCGCACGAGCTCAACAATCCGCTGACCTCGGTCCTCGGATACGCGGAGCTCCTCGCGGAACAGTTCGAGGGTGGACGGACACCGAGGGGGCCCGAGGCCCGGGAGCTGCTGGGACCGATTCTGACGGAGTCGGCGCGCGCCCGCGGGCTGGTCCGCAGCTTCCTTCAGGTGGCCCGTCGGCCCACCGAGACGCTGGGGTCGGTGCCGCTGAGAAATGCGCTCGACGTCGTGGTGCACCTGCGAACGTTCGCATTCGAGCAGGCGGGGCTGGAACTCCGACTGGAGAAGATCCCGGATGTGGAGGTTCACGCCGCCCCCGACCTGATGCACGGGATGTTCGTCAATCTGATCAACAACGCCTACGACGCCATGCGGGATCAGGGACACGGTGCCCTGACCATCTCCGGAACGCTGATCCAGACCGAGGAGTGTGTGGAGCTCTGCTTCGCCGATAGCGGTCCGGGGATGATCGACGCGGATCGTGTGTTCGAGCCCTTCTACACCACGAAACCGGTGGGAGAGGGGACGGGACTCGGGCTGTCGCTGGTCTACCAGTTCGTGACCACCTTCGGAGGTTCGGTACGCGCCGAGAACTCCGCCACGGGAGGTGCCCGGGTCGTCCTTCGGCTTCCACTCGCCGGGGCGGACATGGCGCGCTCGCCCGGCAGAGGAGCTGAGACGCACGCCGCGTCGGACTCCGGTTCCTCCGGCGCCGAGCCGAGCCCGGCTCATGCCACGCCTGGTGAAACGATGACCGTGCTGGTCGTCGAAGACGAGCCCCACCTCCTCCGACTTCAGGAGCGACTGCTGTCGCGCCTGAACGTACGGGCCCTCCTGGCGGAAAGCGCAGCCGAGGCACGCCGACTGCTCGAATCCGAGCGGGTCGATGCGATCGTGTCGGATGTGAGAATGCCCGGAGAGAACGGGGCGGAGCTGTACGAGTGGATCCAGCGGTCTCACCCCCGGCTGGCTGGCCGTTTCCTCTTCGTCACCGGGGATTCCAGATCGCCGGAACTCGCGGGCATTCAGGATGATGTGGAGGAGATCATCCTCCTGAAGCCGTTCGACGTCGGTGAGTACCTCGAACGTGTCCAGGCGTTGCTGGTCTGATTCGGCGATTCGATCGGACGGGCGCGTATCGTGCGAATCCTCCAACCGGCCATGCCACCGGCTCTTGCCCGTGCGCCGGAGCCGGGGCACCCTTCGTCCCACCGCCGACCATGCGGCTGTCGGCCCTGCGCATCCCCCCTCCAGCGGGAGCCCCGTGTATCCCGGACCGGACCCCAGATCGACGTACCTCGATGGACTCGAAGGTGAGCGCCGGGCGGCGACCGACGGCCTGGCTCGCAGCCGGAAGCTGACGGCGCTTCGGGGCGGGGTGTTCGGGGCGCTCGTCGTCTGCCTTGTCCTTGCCGATCCCCTCGAGGGAAGCGGTGAGCCCATCGCTCTGGCGGGAGCTGCGGCCCTGCTCGTCGTGTTCGTGGTTCTGGTCCTCCGCCACCGGCGACTTCGCCGGGCGATCGTCCGCCACCAGATCCTGACGAGGCTCCACCAGGCGGGCCTCGCGCGACTCGACCGGGACTGGGAGGCCCTCGACTCGGCGGGATTCCCGGAGGGGCCGACGGAGCCCCTGGAGCGGGGGCACGCCTACGGCCCGGACCTCCACATCTTCGGGCACGCCTCCCTGTTCAGGCTCGCCGGTCCGATCCAGACCACGCCTGGCCGCCGGACGATGGGGTCGTGGCTGGCGTCCCCCGCGCCGCCGAATGCGATCGCGCGGCGGCAGGAGGCGGTGCGAGCCCTCGCGCCCGAGTTCGAGCTGAGGATGCGACTGGCGGCGGAGGGGATCGAGGGGCCCCCTGAGCAACCGAGGCAGGTGGACGCCCTGGTGGCGTGGGCGGAAGAGCCGGCGTGGCTCGAAGGACGGCGGGCCGTGCGGCTGGCTGCCATGGTACTCCCTCCGATCTCCCTGGCGCTCTTCGGGCTGGACCTCGTGGCGGGATGGTCGCCGTGGTGGATCCCCCCGTTCCTTCTTCAGGTCGCGGCACTCCGGAGCGTCGTGCGGCGGATCGACGAAGACGCGGGTCGGGCGATCCCCGGAGGCGATGCAGTGCGACGCTACGAGCGGCAGCTCGCCGTGATTCCCAGGATGCCGGCGGCGGGGCTGCTCGACGACATCCGCGACGCGGTGGCCGGCGCTGCGGCCGACGCCCGGGGCGGTACCGATGGGGCCACGGCCCGCACCGCCATCGGGTCGCTCCGGGCGCGCCTCGACGTTGCCGAGAGCCGAAGCAACATGATGTATCAGGGGTTCAACTACCTCCTCCTCCTCGACATCTGGATCTATCGCTCGCTGGAGCGGTGGAAGGCGGAGTGGGGCGAGAGCGTCGCGGGCTGGATCCAGGCACTCGGGCGGGCGGAGGCGCTGAGCGCGCTGGCCACGCTGTCGTGGGATCATCCGGACTGGTGCTTCCCCGACATGCGCGCCACCGCAGACGCACCCGCGATCCGGGCCCGCCGCCTGGGGCACCCCCTCGTCGACCCGTCGAAGTGCGTCGCGAACGACGTGGAGGTCGGCCCCCCCGGCAGCTTTCTCCTGGTCACCGGATCCAACATGTCGGGAAAGAGCACGCTCCTGCGCGCGATCGGGGCGAACGTCGCCCTTGCTCAGGCAGGCGGTCCCACCTGCGCGGCGGAGCTGTCGCTGCCGCCGGTACGCCTGTGGACGAGCATGATGGTGGGCGACTCGCTGGAGGACGGGGTGAGTCGCTTCATGGCCGAACTGCTGCGCCTGAAGGAGGTCGTGGATGCGGCGCGTCACGCTCCCGGGGGGGAGGCCCCCGTGCTGTACCTCCTCGACGAGATCCTTCAGGGCACCAACTCCGCCGAACGTCGCGTGGCGGCCCGAACGGCACTCCGCCACCTCCTCGACGCCGGGGCGATCGGCGTCGTCACGAGCCACGACCTCACCCTGCACCAGGCACCCGACCTCGAGCGGAGGGCCCGGACCTTCCACTTCCGCGAGACGGTCGAGCGGGTGGACGGGCGGCCGCGGCTCCACTTCGACTACCGGCTACGGCCGGGCCTGTCCACCACGACGAACGCGCTGGAGCTTCTCGAAGCGGTGGGGTTGGCACGGCCGGACGCCTGACCTGATCGGGCCGAGCGCGTCGCCTCGACCGGGGGAGGGCGACAGTCAGCGAGCGCGACCGCGAAACGCAACGGGGTGAACCGGGGTTGTGCTACGTGCGACGCGCACGATGGGCTCGACACGCCCCTCGGTCCATCCCTCCTTCTCCGGCCCCGCGCATTTCGTGACGCTCCTCCTGCTGTACGTGGCCCTGGCCGTCGGCGTCTCCTTCCTCTGCTCGATCATGGAGGCGGTGCTCCTGAGCATCACGCCGAGCTACGTCGCCGCGCTGGAAGATCGGGACGCCGCGGCGGGCGCGCGCATCCGCGAGCTGAAGGCGGACATCGACCGGCCGCTCGCCGCGATCCTGACGCTCAACACCTTCGCCCACACCCTGGGAGCGGCCGGTGCCGGTGCCCAGGCCACGGTCGTCTTCGGGAGCGCCTGGATCGGCGCCTTCTCCGTCGCGCTGACGCTGGTCATCCTCGTCGCCTCGGAGATCGTGCCCAAGACGCTCGGCGCCGTCTACTGGAGGCAGCTCGCGAGCCCCGTCGCCCGTCTGCTCAAGCCGACCATCTGGATCCTCTACCCCCTGGTGGTCGTGTCGCAGGCGCTCACGAAGCTCCTCGCCCGTGGCGACACGGGCGCCCGGGTCAGCCGCGCCGAGCTCGCGGCGCTCGCCCGACTCGGGGTCGAGGAGGGTGTGTTCGAGAAGCAGGAGTCCCGGATCCTGCAGAGCCTGCTCCGGTTCAACCAGCTCACGGCGCGTGACGTCATGACGCCGAGAACCGTGATGGTCGCGTTCCCTCGGGACACGCCCCTGACGGAGATCACGGACCGCGAGCTCCCCTTCTCGCGCATCCCCCTCTTCGAACGCGATCGCGACCGCGACCACATCACCGGGTTCGTGCTCAAGAGCGACGTCCTCGCCGCCCTCGCCGACGACCGCCACGACGCCACTGCCGGAGAACTCGAGCGGCCCATCCTCACGGTTCCGGACACTCTTCCACTGCCTCGACTCTTCGAGCGTCTGATGGAACGACAGGAGCATATCGCCATCGTCGTTGGGGAGTATGGTGGAACGGCCGGGCTCGCCACGGTCGAGGATGTGGTGGAGACGCTGCTGGGCATGGAGATCGTCGACGAGGCCGACACCGAGCAGGACATGCAGGCGGCGGCTCGGGCCCAGTGGCGCGAGCGGGCCGCGCGGCTGGGCCTCCTCGATGGGGATGGCTATGAAGCACAGATCGCGAAGGAGCGGAAGGCGGGCGTCGAGTTCGGGCTCACCGGTGGTGTTCCACCCGCCACGACAGAAGCCCCCGAAGACGACCGTGGAGAGGGCCGGGAGCGGGAGTAGGCGCACCGCTCACCAATGACCCCGCGCCAGCATGGCGCCGTCGAGAGGTAGAGCGATCGCCGTCCGGAGTGCGCTCGATCCCTGACTGCCCGCGGGTCTTCAGCGCCGTAGCTTCCGGCCATGCGCCCCGCTCGATCCGCCCCCGACGCCGACTTCTCCCGCGAGGTTCTGGAGGAACTCTACTCGTATCCGAGGAAGAGCCGACCGATCGCATGGCTCCTCTGGCTCTTCCTCGGATGGGCGGGCGGACACCGCTTCTACCTGAACCGGGAGTTCACCGGTCTGGCGATGCTGGTCACCGGCGGCGGTGCGCTGGCCTGGTGGGGGGTGGACGCCTTCTTTCTCGACCGCATGATCCGGGCGTACAACCACGATCAGGCGCTTCGCAGGGCAGAGGGACGGCCACCCCGGGAACTGGACGCCATGCCGCCCCTGAATTCGTCCGAGTTGGCCGAAGATCCGGAGTGGGTATCGGCGTGGCGGGAATGGGGGGTTCTTCGGCGCGGCCTTCGGTTGGCCGGCGACATCGTGGTGCTGCTGGTGGCCACGATCGCACTGGGCGCACTGATGGGCGAGGCGGAGGGAGCGCTGGAGGCGGGGGTCGCCGTCCTCCTACTGGCAGGGCTCACCGCCATGGGCGCGGGCCCGGACTGGCTGGACGACGTGCCCGGGTTGCGCGGGCTCCAGCGCTGGGTCCACCAGCTACGCCTCTTCTATCGATACAATCCTCCCGGGTCCCCGGTGCTCCTCCTTCTCCGCCCGGTTCTGGGGCTGGTCACCGCACCCTTCCGGGCGAGACCGAGGGTGGAGGTGCGCCTCTACGTGGAGCTCGGCGCCGTCTTCACAGGCATCTTCCTCCTTCTGGAGGTGATTCCCGAGATCGTGCTCCCGGTGCTTCTCCCCGGGCAGTCGGTCCAGATCGGGGCCTTCCTGGCGGGATGGGTCGGAGAGGTGATCAGCACCTTCGTCTTCGTGTACGCCTTCGCCACCCCCGTCGGCGCCGTGCTTACACGTCACCTTCTCCTCCGCCGAACCCACACCCTTCCCCGGATTCTGGCGGGGCTCATCCTCGTGGTCCTGGTGCTGGGGATGCTTGGAGCACTGTGAGCTGCGCTGCACGGGCAGCCGTGCCCCCGGACCGCACCGACTCGGGTGAGCCGGTTCCATCCTCGAGCAGACGAACGTCCTTCGGGACGTCAGCGCGTTCACATCGCCGAGTCGACCCGGCGCTACGGGGCGGGACCCTCGAGGCCCTGGCGGGTATCGCCGATCCGTGTCGAATCAACTCCCCTCCCCGAATGCAACTCCGTCCTCCGGGGACCTGTCCCATCGGTACCGGATCCCGGAGCTCATGGACGCTCCCGATCTGGATCCCGACCTTCATCGGCAGGCGCTCCGCGCGCTTACCCGCGTCCACGCTCTGTCGGGGACCGGACCACGGCTGCACCGGGCACTCGACGCGATCACCGACGATCTCTCGGAGGACCGCCCGATTCGCATGCTGGACGTTGCCTGCGGCGGAGGGGATGCAGTGCTCGACGCCGTGCGCTGGGCGTCGCGACGGGGTCGACCGATCGAGGTCACCGGGCTCGATCTGAGCGAGACGGCGCTCGAGATCGCCTCCGAACGGATCCGCGACAGCGAACCGTCCCACCCGGACATCGGAATCGAGTGGGTCCGCCGCGACGCGCTTCGCGCGATGCCCGAGGGCCCCTTCGACCTCGTGTTCTCGAGCCTGTTCCTGCACCACCTCTCCGACGACGACGTCGTGTCGTTCTTCACGGCCGCCCGCGAACGCGTCGGCCAGGTACGGACCAGGCGCGGCCACGCCCGACGGCGAGCTACCCGACGGGGAGGCACCGGACGGGAACGCAGCGGCCAGGAACGCACCGGCGAGGATCTCGCCGGCCGTGCGAATGGTGGACGCATCTGGGTCGAGGACCTGCGGCGCACACGCGTGGGTCACCTCATGGCCTGGGCCACCCTGCGCGCCGTCTCCCGCTCCCGGATCGCGCACGTCGATGGACCCCGATCGGTCCGCGCGGGCTGGCGGCGGGGCGAGCTTCTCGGACTTGCCGAAGATGCGGGCCTCTCGGGGTGCCGGGTTCAGCGGGTCTGGCCGCAGCGACTCCTGCTCGACTGGACCGGTCCGTGACGACGCCGCGCCTCGAGGCGACACCGCACGGCACGGGGCTCGACGTCCTCGTGATCGGTGGCGGGCCCGCGGGATCGGTCGCGGCACGGGCACTGGCACGCGACGGACACCGAGTGGCTCTCGTCGATCGGGGCACCCACCCGCGCTGGAAGGTCTGCGGCTGCTGCCTCAGCGGTCGGGGTGTCGCGGAGCTCGAGCGGGAGGGGCTCAACGGCATCATCGCCCAACTCGGTGCCCGGCGTCCTCGACGGCTCGTCATCCGGCACGCGGGACGGGACGTGAGGCTTCCGGTCGACGGTACGGTCGTCGTGTCCCGTTCCGGGCTCGACACCGCGCTGCTCGACGCCGCGCGAGACGCGGGTGTCGATCTCTACACCGGCTGGAGCGCCACACTCGGCGCGCTGGAGGAGGGATCGCGAGGGGTGCGGATCCGTCGGGGCGACGACCGTGCCGAGCTTCGGGCGCGCATCGTGATCGGCGCCACCGGCCTCACGCCCGTCCCCGCGACCGATGGTACGACCTCCCCCGATGTGGCCACGGCGCCGGGGAGCCGCATCGGGATCGGCGCGGTGCTTCCCGCCTGCGGCTTCGGCGACCGAGGACCGATGCCCGACCACATTCACATGGTCGTCGGTCGAGAGGGCTACGTCGGCATCTCCACGCTGGAAGACGGACGCATCGACGTGGCCGCGGCGATCGACACGGCAGCCGTCCGCAACGCCGGAGGCCCGGGTGCGGCGGTGATGGCACTTCTGCGCGACGCCGGGCATCCGTGTCCCCGTATCCCCCCGGACCTCGGCTGGCGGGGCACCCCCGAGCTGACCCGCGCAGCGGACCGACCCGGAGCGGAACGGCTGCTGCTGATCGGCGACGCCGCATCGTACGTGGAGCCCTTCACCGGCGAGGGCATGACGTGGGCGATCGAGGACGCTCGGGCCGTCGTCCCGCACGTCACGGCCATCCTCGAGGGCGCCGATCCCCTCCAGGTGCTCGCTGCATGGACGGCCGACCGGCAGGACCGCTCCACCAGGGGACGCCGACTCGTCCGCGCCGTCGCCTGGATCAGCCGCAGCGAGTGGCGGATTCGGACGACCCTCGGGATACTCCGAACGGCCCCCGTCCTCGCCAAACCCTTCGTCCGCTCCGCAACCTCCCCCCTCCCCCTTCAGCAGGACACCCCGTGAGCCTCTCCATCGGAACCATCGCCACCGCCCTTCCACCCCGGGTGGCCATGCAGGATGAGGCGGCCGAGCTGGCCCCCCGCTTCTGCGGGGAGCCCGACCGGCGTCAGGCGCGGATGCTGCGCCTGCTGTACAGGAAGTCGGGGGTCCGAAAACGCCACACGGTCGCGGTCCGCGGCGACCACGGCTCGCTGGCCGAACGCATCCCCTACTACCCGCTCGCGACGGGACCGGAGGACCTCGGACCGACGACGAGCGACCGAATGGGCTGGTACGCCGAGGAGTCGCCGCCGCTCGCCTTGGAGGCGGCCCGCTCCGCGCTCGACCAATCGGGGGTCGGAGCCGACGCGATCACGCACCTCGTCACGGTCTCCTGCACCGGGTTCGACTCGCCGGGGGTGGACGCCCACCTGATCGAAACCCTCGGTCTCGACCGCGGGGTCGCCCGTACGCATGTGGGCTTCATGGGGTGCCACGGAGCCCTGAACGGCCTCCGCGTGGCCTCCGCCTTCGCCGCCGATCCTTCCGCGCGAGTCCTGATGTGTGCCGTCGAGCTGTGCTCACTCCACTTCGCCTACGGATGGGACGAGGAGATGCTGGTGGCCAACACGCTCTTCGCCGACGGAGCGGCTGCTCTCGTAGGGGGCGGGGATCACGACGCCGGAGACCCGACCCGTTGGCGCGTAGCGGCGAATGGCAGCTTCTTCATGCCCGACTCGCAGGACGCGATGACGTGGTCGATCGGGGATCACGGCTTCCGAATGACACTCTCCGCGCAGGTGCCCGAATTGATTCGGACGAATCTCCGTGGGTGGCTGACCGAATGGCTCGACGAACAGGGCGTCACGCTGGACGACATCGGCAGCTGGGCGGTGCACCCCGGGGGACCGCGTATCCTGGACGCCGTCGAGGCCGCGCTGGATCTCGACGACGAAGCGCTCCGGATTTCCCGCGAGACACTTCGCGAGCACGGCAACATGTCGTCCCCGACCGTGCTGTTCATTCTGGAGCGGATGATCCGCGAGGGTGCATCACGGCCATGCGTCGCCCTCGCCTTCGGGCCGGGGCTGGTCGTGGAGGCCGCGCTGCTGGTCCAGTGATGTGCCGCAGACGTCTCGCTGCTGTTCGAACCCCGTTGTATCGGGCCCTGCGACGCTGTCGTGCGGCGGGGGCGGCATGGGCGCCGGTGGTCGTCGGTGTCCACTCCGCCCGGCAGCGAGCCGACGTTCCACCATCCAGACCTCTGCCGGACCCCTTCCAGACCTCAGGTCATCGAAGCCCGGAAGATGTTCTCGATCGACGTGCCGAGCTGCGCGTCGAACTCGTCGTCGCTCAGGTCCGCCGACAATCCCTGCACGAGTGCGCGCGAGAAGCTCGCGATCATCTCGGGCTGACGGGAGAGCCGGTCGTTGGCCTCCTCCCGCGAGTACCCGCCCGACAGCGCAACCACCTTGAGCACATTCGGGTGCTCGATACACGGCGTGTATAGACCGTCCACCTCGGGCAGCGTCAGCTTGAGCATGACCCTCTCATCGTCGGCGAGGCCGTCGAGCCCCTTCAGGAGTGCCTCGAGCAGAAGCCCCTCGGCGTCGGACTTGTCCGGGCAGTGGATGTCGATCTCGGGCTCCAGAATCGGCACCAGTCCATGAGCGACGATCTGCCGGCCCACCTCGAACTGCTGCTCGACGATGTCGGCGATCCCGTCCGCGTCGGCCTGCTTGATGACCGAGCGCATCTTGGTTCCGAAGATGACCTTCGACTTCGCACGTTCCAGGGTCCGGTCGAGTCCCGGAATGGGGTTCATGAGCTGCACCCCGTTCTCCTCGTCGGCGAGGCCCTTGTCGATCTTGAGGAAGGGGACGACGCTCTTCCTCTCCCACAGATACGTCGCGGACGGGAGTCCCTCGATCTCGCGGTCCATCGTGTCTTCGAAGAGAATCGCGCCGAGGATGTGTTCGCCGTCGAAGGAGGGACTCGTGACGATCCGGGTGCGCATCGCATGCACGGTCGCGAACATCTCGTCCTCGCCGTTCCATTCGTCGTCATCGATCCCGTAGGCGCGGAGAGCCTTGGGTGTGCTCCCGCCACTCTGATCGAGGGCGGCGATGAATCCGGGGGCGGACTGGATCTTCTCGAGCTGGTCGTCGAAGGTGCTCACGTGGGCGGCCTCGGGATGCGATGACGGGGGTGTGTGGACCATGCCGGTGGACCGGCATTCATCCGCGTACGCCTCGAATCTAGGCATTCAAGGGCCACGAAGGGATGGCACGTGACGGGTCACGGTCGTCCGACGGGATTCCGCCATCATTGCGTACCACCGGCGGGCCGCGGAGCTTCCCGCATCCATGCCCGCTCATCTCCCCCGCCCCGCTGCCGACGTCGGCCCGATGCTCGGGCCGATCTTCGTCCCGCTCTTTATCGTGGTCGTGGTGTCGGGGCTCGCGGTGACCCCATCCTCCGTGCACGGACAGATCGCCGACGCCTTCGCCGCCGCGGCAGGGGGGGACCTCCCGCATTCGGCACCGGGGGCGTCCACCACGGGCTTTCCCTCCAACCCGGCCGGTCTGACGGGGGAGGATGGCTGGGCATTCCTCATCACTCCGGCCCGTGTCGGCCTCTCTCTCGGACCGATCACCGGACGGGACATCGCACGGGCGGGGGGCGGCATACTGTCCCGGGCCACGCGGGAGACGTGGTTGGCGCGGGTCGGCGCCGGCGATCAGCTGGGCGCGGTCGACGCGGGGGTCGGGCCGATCGCGATTCGACGGGGAGCGATGGCGTTCCACGTATCGACGACGGTGGTCGGGAGGGTCCGACTTCCGGCGGATGCGGTCGAACTCCTGCTGTTCGGAAATGCAGGGCGAGAGGGCGTCCCGAGAGACTTCCGCCTCACGGACTCCGCCCTCGACGGAGCGGTCTTCTCCACGGCCGGCCTGGCGTGGGGCGGCCGGCCGGCCCCGGACGACGTCCCGGAGCTGACGGTCGGGGGACGCCTCCACGCGACCCTCGGGCACGGGCTCGTCGTGACGCGGGATGCGGGCAGCGTGATCGACGGGGGACGTGCGAACGCCGACCTGCGCCTCCCCACGATCAGTTCCGGCGGCGGCCGTGCGATCCCCGGATTCGGACTCGGACTGGATCTGGGCCTGCGGTGGGGCCGGGGCAGCGGTACCACCGGCGTGGCCCTGATCAACGCCGTTCGTACCTTCGAGTGGTCCGACTCGGCGCTCCGCTACCGGGCCGGTGAGACGCTCCTCGAGGGAGCCGGGGTGGAAACCGACTTCAGCCCTCGCCCACTGTCGGCGGCACCCCCGAGCCTTCGGGCGCTGGCGCGGAGGGTCCGGCCGGCTCGCCGGCTCGAGCTCGAACACGTGCGCGTGGTCCGTGATGGGCTGGCCGTTCGTGTGACGCTGAGGGAGACGCTCGAACGCGGGGTCGCACCCGGTCCGCCCGACGCCCGACTGATCGGGGTCGAGTGGGCGCCGACCCCGCGGTTCGATGCCGCCGGCCACGTGGGGACCGCCGACGGTCGTACGCGGCTCGGAGCCGGACTTCGGGGTGGGTTCGGAGGCTGGTCCCTGGCGTTCGCCTGGCTGATCGAACGTGCCGGCGAGCGCGACGGATCGTCGATTTCCATTTCCCTTCGGCGTCACATGGCGCCGTGAGGAGCACATGCCCATGAACGAGTCTCGTGCACTCCTGCGTCGACTGGACGCGCTGGAATCCGATCGGGAACTGCTTCTCGACCGCCTCGATACGGTGCCCGGAGCTCGGCTGCGCCGGTCGCCCGACTCGGACACGTGGTCGGTGCTCCAGATCGTCGAACACATGATCCAGGCAGAGGAGTACTGCCTGCTCGGGCATCTCCCGGCGGATCGCCTCGAAGGACGGCGCCGAACGCTCCGTCAGCGTCTGGTCTACCGGCTCGTCATCCTGATCCTGAAGAGCCCGATCCCGGTTTCCGCGCCGGTCGACGACATGACTCCGCTAGGTGCCGCATCGCTGGACGAGCTGGCCGGGCGGTGGCGTGCGAGTCAGTCGCGGTTGCGAAGGATCACGCGGGAGATCGGGGATCCGCGCCGAGATGCCGTCTTTCGGCACCCCGTCGCGGGCCCGATGACCCCCGCGAACGCGATCCACATGCTGGCGACCCATCAGACCCGACACATGCGCCAGATCGACGCCCGCCTCGGTCTCGACATGGGCTGACCCGCGTCAGCCGTTTCCGCCCGGTGGACGGGTCGGTGGCCGCCGCGGCGGCCCGGCACTGCCGCCTCCCGGACGCGTGGGCCGAGTCGGTGGACGTGCGGACCCTCCGGGCGGCCGCGTGGGCGGCTTCACCTTCGCCGGCGGCCGGACCCTCGTCGGGGGGCGGACCTGCGTCGGTGGCCTCACCTGGGAGGGGGGGCGTACCCGCGAGGGGGGTCGCACCTGCGAGGGGGGTCGTACCCGCGTCGGGGGGCGGACCTGTGCCGGCGGACGGACCTGCGACGGCGGACGGACCTGCGACGGCGGGCGAGCCGGCACCGCGCGTCCGGTTCCGGAGTTGGTTCGAGGCGTCACACGACCCGGAGGAAGCACGCGGGACGTGCCCGTCCGCGGTGGTGTGGCCGCCCCGGACCCGGTGTCGCCTCGACGGCGCATGCCGATGTCGCCCGCAGTGCCCTGTCCGGGCAGAACGCGCGTGGGCCGCGACCCCGGAGGGATCGCCGACCCCGTCGTGGTCCGTTCTCCGGGTGCGGTAGCCCGAGGCTGTCCGGAACGCCCCGGAGAGCCGAGCATGGGTACCGCCGGCCGGGCTCCGGTGGAGGGACGGGCTCCGGCGGCGGGACGCCCCTCCGTGGATGCTCCCGCCCGCGTCGGAGGCGCCTGGACCGTCGGAACGGCACGGCGCGGCGTGGCTCCGGGTGCCCTCAGCGGCTCACCCTGGCGGGGTCGAGGGGCGGCGGCGGACGGATTGGCGCGTCTCACCCGACCGTCCAAACCACGGCCCGCTGGCGGCGGCGGCACGGAGGGCGAGGCCGCAGGCACGGCCGGACGCGCTCGCCGCACCGGCTCTCCCACCTCGCCGTACGCCCGCTCCTTGAAGATGTAGCGAGGCTGACGGTAGACGGGCGGGCGCGCGTAGACGACACGTCGCCCCCGGTATCGGTACGCCGGGTAGTAGTAGGGGTCGTTGTAGATCACGACCCGGAAGTTGGTGCAGGTCACCAGATATGGATTCCAGGACCTGAACGAACGGAATCCGTGGCACTCGTAGCAGAGGAAGCGCGGATAGTCGTACCGTGCGCCGACGTTGTACGTCGCGAAGTCGAGTGCATAGGGCGAGTACCTCCAGTCCGGCACGAGCGCCGCCACCAGGTCGTCCATCGCGACGTACGGGTCGTGATATACGGTTCTGTAGATCTCACCGAGGTCCCACCCGTAGGACCCGTACGAGCTGTACTGCGTGGTCCCGGCGTAGTTGAAGGCGGTGTAGTCGAAGGGCGTGGGCGACGCGATCGCGAAGTAGTACCCCACGCCGGGGTCGTCGTCGACGAGCCAGTAGGAAGAATTCGGGAAGACCAGCCGGTAGTCCCGTCCTCCACGAACGAGGTGCCGGTCGTAGGGCGACCTCGGATAGACCAGGCGGGTCGATCCGTTGGTGTCGAGACGGAAGATCGCCACGTAGGCGTCGCGGTTGGTCCGATAGTACAGACGCGCGCGATCACCCCGGTGAACCACGGGCTCGTGTCCGCGATCCAGCCAGACCCGGGCCTCCAGTGGCCGCTGCTGTGCGGCCACCGCCGGCTCGGCGCCGATCGCCGCCGCGGCGAGAAGCACCGCCGCCGCCACACCGCCTCCGAATCCCACTCGCCACCGGTTCATCATGACACCCTCCTCCTCCTGTTCGTACGTGCGTCCACGCCAAGAGGGTTGCAGAGGGCGTGCCAGACTCGCGTTGGGGTCGGGAGCCGCAGCGACATGCCGAAAACGACGTCCGCCCCGCCCCCCTGGACGTCCGGAATCGTGGACGGTCACGTCCGGGTGTCGGGACAGCGGAGGGGGAACGAACTCCACAACCCCTCCGGCTCACGTGGCGCACAGAACGTCCCGTGTCTAGCTTCCGCGCATCATGTCCCCCACCCGAGCCCGCCGTCCCGACCTGCTCGATCCCCCGACGCTCGCGCGCCTCGGGGGACTCGAGCTTCTCGCCCGAAAGGTGGTCGAGGGCTTTCTGATGGGCCTCCATCGGTCGCCGCACCGCGGCTTCTCGGCCGAGTTCGCCGAACTCCGGAACTACCAGCCCGGCGACGACCTCAGATACATCGACTGGCGCATGTACGGCCGCTCGGACCGCTTCTTCGTCAAGCAGTTCGAGGAGGAGACCAATCTCCGCGCCCACCTCCTGCTGGATGTGAGCGCGTCGATGGACTGGTCGTCGCAGCCGGGTGAGCTGCCCTCCAAGCTGTGGTATGCCAAGCTCATCGCCGCAGCGCTCTCGCTGGTGCTCATTCGACAGGGCGACACGGTCGGTCTGACGACGTTCCACCACGAAATCGTGTCCCGACTCCCCGCTCGGGGTGGTGGCCGGCAGTGGGCCGAGATCGCGCACCGGCTCGACGAGGCGGAGGCAGGCGGAAGAACTCTGCCCCAGACGGGCCTGAGAGACGTGGCCACCCGGCTACGTCGGCGAGGGCTCGTGGTACTGATCTCCGACCTCCTCGTGGATCGGGAGGAGACGCTCACCTCGCTCCGTTTCCTGAAGCATCGGGGTCACGAGGTGCTGGTCATGCACCTGATCGACCCGGGAGAGCGGGACCTGCCCCCGGGTGCGGACGTGCGATTCTTCGATCCGGAGACCGAGCGGGAACTCCGGATCAACGCGGCGGACGTGCGCGAGGACTATCGGGAGGCGGTTGCCGAGGCGATCCGCGAGTGGGAACGGGCGCTCGTCCCCGACGGCATCGACTACCACGTACTGGATACCGACCGGCCGCTGTCTCTGGCCCTCCGCGCCTACTTCCGCAAGCGCGAGCGGCTGGGCTGACCGGTGGGTGTTCTCATACCAGCCGGGCTGCTGCTCGGCCTCGCCGTCGCGGTGCCCGTGCTCCTGCACCTGCTCCACCGCACCGAACGCGATCGGGTCAGCTTCCCGGCGCTTCAGTACCTCCTGCGGATGGAGCGCGATCACGCGCGTCAGATCCGGATGCGACAGTGGCTGCTTCTGGCCCTCAGGATCGCGCTGCTGCTGCTGCTGGCGCTGGCGGCGGCGCGGACAGTGCTCCGAAGCGGGGGCGCGGCGCATCCACCGACCGGGGTGGTCATGGTGCTCGACAACTCGATGTCCTCCGGGCGTGTCGTCGGCACCGGTCGGGTGCTCGACACCCTCCAGGCCCGCGCGCTGCAGACGCTCGATCTGGCGGGAGACGGCGACCGGTTCTGGGTCCTGCGGGCCGGAAGCCCCTGGGAGACCGTCACACCCCTGTCGCCCTCGGAAGCCCGCGTGCGGGTGGTCGAGACGAGTGTGGTCGACACCTATGCGGACCTCACGGAGGCGGTTCGACGCGCCCGCACGATCGTGGAGCGCAGCGAGTCTCCACGGGGCGAGGTCCATCTCCTGTCCGACCTGCAGGCCACGGCGTTTCCCGTGGGTGCGGCACCCGACAGCTCTCCCGTGGTCCCCGTGCTCGCGTGGACGGGCTCGACGGCGGAGGAGACGAACGGGTACATCCGGTCGGCGGAGATCGGGGGCGGGCTCGCTCCACGCGCCGGGCGACGCACCGACGTGTCGATCGCCCTCGGCGATGATCCGGAGAGCGATGAAGGCCGGGGGGTGCGCCTGCTCGTGGGCGGACGCCTCGAGGGGGCGGTCCAGGCACCACCCGGGGGCAGTGTGGTGCTCCCGGTCGGACCCTTCCAGACCGGTCCCCTCGAGGCCACGATCGAGACGGATCCGGACGCGCTCAGCGCCGACGACCGCCTCTTCGTGCGAACGGTGGTCGTCCCGCCACCCTCCGTCGCTCGGGTGGGCGATCCGGGGGAGTTCCTGCTGGCCGCGCTCGACCTTCTCGAGGAGGAGGGACGGATCTCGACCGGTGCTCCTGCGACGGCGGACGTGATCGTGGCCTCCGACGGCGTCATCCCGGCGTCGATCGCCGCCGGACAGCACCTCGTCATCGTGCCCGCCGCGGATGCGGCGCGACGGGCGGCGCTCGGCCGACAGCTGTCCGACCTCGGAGTACCGCTCGGCGTCGCACCCCTCCGCCCGGGTGAGGCACGCGTGGACCGGGACGGTACGGGCGCGGGGCTGGAGGGTGTGATCGTGCGGAATTCGGGTCGGGTGGCGCCCGGGCCGGGCGCGCGGAGTCGGGTGACCCTGGACGACGGGACCGTGTGGGCTGCGACCGCGACGACCCCGGGGGGTGGCGAGGTGACCCTTCTGGGCTCGCCCCTGCTTCCGGATCGGACCGATATCCCGCTCTCGGCCGGCATGATCCCGCTCGTGGAGTGGCTGGTCGGACGCTCGTCGGGTGATGCGGGGACGGGGGGCCTGGCGGGAGACACGCTTCGGGTCTCCGTGCGCGCGACCGAGGTGGAGTCACCGACAGGAACCCGGACTGCGGTGGACGGTACGCTGGAATTCCGTGCGACCGGTCGTGTGGGAATCTGGTCGATCCTGGCCGGCGACACCGTGGTCGAGCGCCGCGTGCTCAATGCGCCGCCCCGCGAGTCGCTGCTCGAGCCTCTCGATGCATCCGAGCTTGCGGACCGCCTCGGAGGCCGGATCGAGACCGCGGCGTCCGCCTCGCGCTGGCGATCATCGATCTACCTCGAGCGACAGGGGCGGGAGCTCTGGCGCCCTCTGCTTCTGCTCGCCCTCCTCGTCATGGTGGTCGAGAGCCTCGTCGGCGCCACCGGTCGCACGGAAACGACCCGCAGTTCCGCCACCAACGAGGCTCTTCGTGCCCGAAACACATAACGCCGTCACCTCGGCCCTCCGGACCACACCGGGGTGGCTGGCACTCGCGGGGAACCTCCCTCGGCCCGCCTCGGCCTTCCGGCTGACGGGCGTCCGCGGATCCGCGGGTGCCGCCGTGCTGGCCGCCCTGCACGTCGAGCAGCCCGACCGCGTGGTTCTCGCGGTGACGTCGAATCCGAACGCCGCACGGGCTCTGGAGGCCGACCTCGTCGCGCTCCTCGGCGACGGAGTCTCTCACGAGTTTCCTCAGCGGGAGGGCCTCCCCTGGGACGCGACCGACCCGCACGTGGAGTACAGCGGGCTGCGCGTCGAGGCGGTCGAGTCGCTGTTCTCGGGGTCCGGAAGGGTGTTCGTCACGACCATCCGCGGGCTTCAGGAGCGCTTTCCCGTTCCGGTCCAGCTCGCGGAACTCCGCATCCGGATCGCCGCAGGCGACGAAGTGCCGTTCCAGAGCCTCGTCGAGCGCCTGGAGGCCCGCGGCTTCGAGCGTGTACCGATCGTCGAGGAGATCGGTCAGTTCGCGGTTCGGGGAGGGCTGATCGACGTCTTCTCCGTGGGGTCGCCCGACCCCCTGCGCATCGAGTTCTGGGGGGACGAAGTCGATTCGATTCGCACCTTCGACATCCTCGACCAGCGCTCCACGGGAACGCTCGAGGAGGCGGCGATCCTGCCTGTCGCCTTCGGGACCGCGGACGACGAATCCACCGAACTTCGGTCGCTGCTGGAACTCGTGCCCACCGGGGCCCTCCTCGTGGACGTCGGGGACACCCCCTGGACGGAGTCGGTCGCCGCCACCTGGAATTCGGCACACCGGACCCACCGGGAGCTGATCGACTCCGGGATGCAGGATCCGACGCCGGTCGAGGACCTCTTCCTCGCACCCGAGGCGCTCCTTCCCCGCGCCCGGTCCTTCGCCCGGCTCGAGCTGCGGGCGGACGATCCGAGCGGCGACGCGAGCCTCGGCAGCGAACCGCCCCCCGCGATCGATCGCGACATGGAGCGGCTCCGCGAGGTCCTTCGCGAGGGCGCCGCGCGCGATGAGCAGACCCTCATCCTCTGCGACAACGACGGTCAGGCCGAGCGGCTCGAGGAAATCCTCGGGGGTCGCTCCGGCCTCCCCCCCGGCACGACGATCGGGATCGGGTCGCTCGACGGCGGGTTCGTTCTGTCGCGAGCCACCCCTCCGGTACGGATCCTCACCGATCACGAGATCTTCCGTCGGTCCCGGCGCGTTCGCCGCACCCGTCGGTTCAGGGGAGCGGTCTCGCTCGAGTCGCTCTCGCAGCTCACTCCGGGCGACTTCGTGGTTCACATGGACCACGGCGTCGGCGTGTTCAGGGGACTCGAGACACTCGAGGTCGCGGGCACCTCGATCGAGAGCCTGACCATCGAGTACGCCGGCGACGAGATCCTCCGCGTCCCCGTGCACCGCATCGACCTCATCGAACGGTGGGTCGGGGAGGACGAGACCGCGAAACCGCCGGGACTCCACAAGATCGGCGGCCGGAAGTGGAAACGGTCCCGCGACAAGACCGAGGCGGCGATCCGTCAGATGACGGCGGAGCTGCTGGAGCTCTACGCGCGCCGTGAGGCCGGCACCGGATACGCCTTTCCCGAGGACACGCACTGGCAGAAGGAGATGGAGTCCGCATTCCTCTACGAAGACACGCCGGACCAGCGGAAGGCCACGAAGGACGTGAAGTCGGACATGGAGTCGGAGCAGCCCATGGATCGGCTGATCTGCGGCGACGTCGGCTACGGGAAGACCGAGATCGCGATCCGTGCGGCGTTCAAGGCGGTCCAGGACGGCAAGCAGGTGGCGGTGCTCGCGCCCACGACGATCCTCGCCGAGCAGCACCGGCACACCTTCGAGGAGCGGCTGGCCGACTACCCCGTCCGGGTCGGATCGCTGAGTCGGTTCCGCACGGCGGCCGAGACCCGCGAGCTCCTGGAGGCGATCGAGACCGGGGACGTGGACATCGTGGTCGGCACCCATCGGCTGCTCTCGAAGGACGTGCACTTCAAAGCCATCGGCCTGCTCGTGGTGGACGAGGAGCAGAGGTTCGGGGTGAAGCACAAGGAGCGGCTCAAGGAGCTGCGCACGTCGGTGGACGTGCTCACGCTCTCGGCGACCCCGATTCCACGCACGCTGTACCTCTCCCTGTCCCAGATCCGAGACCTCACGGTGATCCGAACCCCGCCGCGGGACCGGATGCCGATCATCACCAACGTGCTGCCGTGGAGCGACGGGCTGGTGAGCGAGGCGATCCATCGCGAGCTCGACCGGGGCGGGCAGGCGTTCTTCCTGCACAACCGCGTCCAGACGATCTATACGGCGGCGGAGCGCATCCGCACGCTCGTGCCGGAGGCCACCGTGGAGGTGGCGCACGGACAGATGACGCCGAATGATCTCGACGAGGTGATGACGCGCTTCGTCGACGGCGAGGTCGACATCCTCGTCTGCACCGCGATCATCGAGAACGGGCTCGACGTCCCGAACGCCAACACCCTCATCGTGGACCGGGCCGACCAGTTCGGACTGTCGCAGCTCTACCAGATCCGGGGACGGGTCGGTCGGTCGGATCGCCGCGCCTACTGCTACCTCATCACGCCGGACAGGGTCACCGAGGATGCGCGACGACGCCTCCGCGTGCTGGAGCACCACACCGAGCTGGGAAGCGGCTACCAGGTGGCGCTCCGGGACCTCGAGATGCGTGGAGCCGGCAACCTGCTCGGCTCGGACCAGTCCGGCTTCGCGCATTCGGTCGGGATCGATACCTATCTGCGCCTTCTCGACAAGACCGTGAAGCAGCTGCGGCACCAGGAGGAGTTCGGCGAAGAGCAGTTCCCGGAGCCGGAAATTTCGCTCTCGGGTTCCGCTTTTCTCCCGGAGTCGTACGTTTCGGACTCGGGACAGAAGCTCCACATCTACCGAAGACTGGCTCGGATCCGGCATGCCTCGGAGGTGGAGGAGATGCGCGCCGAACTCCAGGATCGATTCGGCCAGCTTCCCGACGAGGTGGAGCGCCTCGTGGACTCCGCGAGTCTGCGACTGCTCGGGCAGCGCCTCGGGATCGAACGGCTACTCGTCCGGGGTCGAACGGCTCGCGTGAACTTTCGCGCAGGTGTGAACCCCAGGATGCAGGCGCTGCAGGGGCCGCTCGAGGACCACCAGGTGAATCTGCAGGTCCGACGGATCGATCCGCTTTCCCTCGCCCTCTCGGCGGCGGGAGCGGAACGACTGACGGCAACCCTCATCGATGTGCTCTCTCTCCTAGCGGAGGAGACCGAAGCTCGCGCGGCATGAGCCCTGCGGGCGTTCCGGCGAACCACGGTTCGCCAAGGAGAATGCAGGACAGGTGAAATTTCCGACACGACGTTCGATCATGCTGGGTCTCCTCGCGTTCGCCGCGTGCGACCCCGGCTCCAACGAGGTGCGGGTCGCCACCGCGGCCGATCGCACCTTCACGGTCGACCAGACGGTCGAGCTCCTCGTGCCGCGCACGGACCTCGTCATCGATACCGCCGTCGTGGCGGTCGTGGGTGACCTCTGGATCGACTACACACTCCTCGCTCATGCCTTCGGCGAGGACACCACACTCGCCCACCTGGACTTCTCGCCGCTCGTCGATCCCCAGGTCGAGCAGGAGATGATCCTGGCGCTTCGCGACCAGGCGGTGGATGCCGATACGGCCATCGCCGAGAGCGAATTGCGCGAGATCTTCGCGCGGGAGGCCCCGGGCGTGACGGCGCGGGCGCGGCACGTGCTCCTCGCAGTTCCGGAGCGGGCGACGCCGGCTCAGCGGGATTCGGTCCGGACCCGCGCCGAGACGCTCCGTGACCGGATCGTCGGTGGAGAGGACTTCGCCGAGATCGCGCGCCAGTTTTCGGCGGACCGCGGGAGTGGCCGGCAGGGTGGCTCTCTGGGCAGCTTCGGGCGAGGCCAGCTCGTGCGTCCGCTCGACGAGGCGATCTTCGCTCTCGAGGTCGGAGAGATCGGCCCCGTCGTCGAGACGCCGTTCGGCTATCATGTCGTACAGCTCCAGGAGCTCGACGCGCCGGCGTTCGACTCGGTCGCCGAGGGGTTCCGGCTGCAGGTGCAGAGTCGGCGCTTCCAGGTGGCGGAGTCGACCTTCATCGCGGGGCTGCAGGACTCCGCCGCGGTCGAGCCGGAGGAGGGCGCGGCCGAACTTCTCCGTCAGGTAGCCACGGATCCCCGCATGGCCCTCACCGGGCGAACCGCGGACCGGGTCATCGCTCGATACGATGGGGGACGCGTCACCCTCGGCGAGGTTCGGGAGTTCTTCCTCACGCGGGATCCTCAGTATCTCGGCCAGGTGCAGGGCGCGTCGGACGAGGCGCTCGAGGAGGAGGTCGTGACCACGCTGGTGCAGCGTGAACTCCTTGTCGAGGCGGCCCGGAGCCGCGGACTCGCGCCCACCGAGGCGCGGCGGGACTCCATACGCGACCTGGCCCGGCGGCGGTTCGTCGAGACCGGTCGCCAGCTCGGACTGGTGGATGTCGAGCGGAGCGACGAGCGACCCGATGGCGTCACCCGTGCCGTGCGGGCGATCGTGGGCGGGATCGTGTCGGGACAGCGGGAGATCGTGCCGCTCGGCCCCATCGCCTACGTTCTTCGCGAGCAGTACCGTAGCGGCGTGAGTGAGGTGGGGGTGCGGGCGGTGGTGACCCGCATCGACGAGATCCGCGGACCCGGCTTCACGCCGGTACAGCCGGTCGACTCGGTCCCGCCGGCGGACGGATCCCCGGTCATGCCCGACACCGCGATGGAGGAACTGCGGTGAGTCGCACCCCGTACCACTTCGTCATGAAGATCACTCCGGCATTCCGTCTCACGCTCTCCATCCTTCTCCTCGTGGTCGCGGTCACTCCGCTGCGGGCCCAGACGCCGGCCCTCCCCGGGGAAGATCCCGAACTGGTCGACCGGGTGGTGGCGGTCGTCGGGGACTCGATCATCCTCCTGAGCCAGGTGGTCTCGGAGATCGAGACGCAGACGGCCCAGGGACAGACCTTCCCGACCGATCCGGACTCGCTGCGCGCTGGTGCTCGTGCGGTACTCGACGAACTGGTCAACCTTCAGCTGATTCTGCAGGCGGCCCAGCAGGATTCCGCGCTCATGGCGAGTCCCGCACTGGACCCGGCGCTCACGAACGACTCGACCGAGGCGCGCATCGAGGCGATTCGGGCACGGTTCGGATCCGAAGAGGCGTTCGAGGCCGCGCTCGAGCAGCAGGGCCTGACGCTGGAGGAGTATCGGCAGACGGTGCGGACGACCTTTCGCCAGGGCATGGTCCAGCAGGCGTTTCTTCAGCGCAATATCCGTCAGGGGCGGCCGGTGGTCGTTTCCGAGGACGAGATGCGGGAGGTGTTCGATCAGCAGCGGGTCGCGCTGGGCTCGCTTCCCGAGCGTCTCAACCTCGTCCAGGTCCGCCTCGAGCCGCGGCCTTCGGATGCCGCGTGGGAGGCGGCGCGGGTCACCGCGGACTCGCTCTACGCGCTCGCGATCGAGGAGGATGCGGACTTCGAGGCCCTCGCCCGGGAGAACTCGGACGACGGCTCGGCCGCCGAGGGGGGTTCGCTCGGCTGGTTCCGACGTGGGGCGATGGTCCGGGAGTTCGAGGACGTCGCCTTCACCCTCGGGCGAGGCGAGGTTTCCGCTCCGGTCCGCTCGCAGTTCGGGTGGCACGTCATCCGCGTCGAACGCATCCGTCCGGGTGAGGTCAACGCCCGACACATCCTGATCACACCGGAGACGACGCCGGACGACCTGGACCGGGCGGCGGCGCTGGCGGACAGTCTCGCGGCCGAGATTCGTGCGGGCGCCGATCCTCGCGACATCGCGGAGGAGTGGGACAGCGAGCAGGCTCGGCGCGCGACTCCCATTCCGACCGAGTTCGAGGCCACACGACAGCAGATCAACCAGTCGCTCCCGCCCGGCTACACCGGCGCTCTTCTCGACACCCGGGAGGGCGAAGTCACCGACCCCTTCCTCACGACGTACCCGAGAATGGGCCAGCTCTGGGCTCTCGTGTACGTGGACGAGGTCACGCCTCCGGGAGAGCTCACCTTCGACGAGGCCCGACCGCAGGTTCGCCAGTTCCTCGAGCAGCAGAGGCGGATCGAGCGCCTGTTCACACAGCTTCGTGAGAACACGCACGTAGAGATCCGGTTCTGACGTGACCCCGAGGCTTCTCGTCACCCTCGGCGATCCGCGTGGTGTCGGTCCCGAGGTGACCGCCATGGCGCTCGGGACGCTCCGGCGGGACTTCCCCGGGGTCGAGGTGCGTCTGTTCGGCGCAGATCCGCGAGGGGTCCTCCCCGACGACCTTCCCCATTCGTCGGTCGCCTTCGACACCTCCGAGCTCTCGGCGGGCGGCGTGGCCGGAGCGGCGATCGAGGCCGCCGTCCAGGCAGCACTCGCCGGAGAGGGAGACGCGCTCGTGACCGCTCCGATCCACAAGCCGGCGCTTCGTGCGGCGGGATGGTCGGAGCCGGGTCACACCGAACTCCTGATGCGACTCACCGGAGCACCCGAAGTCGGCATGCTGATGTCGGCCGAACGTACGCGACTGGGAGGGGCGCTCCGCGTGCTCCTCGCGACGACGCATCTCCCGCTCCGGGACGTCCCCACCCGCGTCACCACCGAGCTGCTCGTCTCGCAGACACGCCTCCTGCACCGGGAGCTTCGGACACGCTTCGCGATCGACGCCCCGCGGATCGGGCTGTGCGCGCTCAACCCGCACGCCTCCGATGCCGGAATGTTCGGCGACGAGGAGGCGAGGGTCTACGAACCGGCGCTGGGGGCGCTGGCCGACCTCGACGTCACCGGCCCGATTCCGGCCGACACCGTCTTCTCGCGCGCCCTCGCGGGGGAGTTCGACGCCGTGGTTGCCCCGTATCATGATGTCGGGATGGCCGCATTCAAGACCGTGAGCTTCGGAGCGGGCGTGAATGTGACCCTCGGGTTACCCTTTCCCCGTACCTCGCCGGATCACGGGACGGCGTTCGACCGCGTCGGGACCGACACGATCGATGCGTCGTCCATGCTCGAGGCGCTCCGCCTGGCGGTACGACTCGCTCGGACCCGCGAGGCATCCGACGGACTTTGACACCCCTCGACCACCTCCCTACCCTTCCAGCGTGATCCACTTCGATTCCGTCACCAGGGAGTATCCGCGCCGCGGCGCCGCGCTCCGCGACGTCGACTTCCGGATCCGGAAGGGCGAGTTCGTCTTCCTCACCGGCCATTCCGGGTCGGGGAAGAGCACCACGCTCAGACTCCTCCACTTCGCGGACCGCCCCACGCGCGGCGAGGTTCGCGTCGCCGGCTTCACCTCCTCGCGCACGACCAGCCGCGACGTCTGGAAGGTCCGCCGGCGCGTGGGAATCGTCTTTCAGGACTTCCGCCTGCTGCCGGGTCGGACCGCTCAGGAGAATGTCGGCTTCGCGCTCGAGGTGACGGGTACCCCCACGAAGGCGATCACCGCCCGCGCCCAGCGCCTCCTCTCGCAGGTCGGCCTCGGGTCGAAGGCCGGGGCGAGCGTCAACGAGCTGTCCGGCGGCGAGCAGCAGCGCGTCGCGATCGCCCGCGCCCTCGCGAACCAGCCGGAGGTGCTCCTCGCGGACGAGCCGACCGGCAACCTCGACGAGCGGGCCACGCGGGGGATCATGGAGCTCTTCCGGGAACTCAACGCGATGGGGATGGCCGTGCTCATGGCCACGCATGATCTCGAGCTGGTGCGCAGGCACGACTCCGTTCGGGTGCTGGAGCTCGATCAGGGCAAGCTCGTCTTCGACTCCGCGGTGACCACCGAGGGAGCGGCCGGCTGATGTATGCCGCCCGTGAAGCCTTCGCCGCCTTCCGGCGCGCCCCGGTCCTCACCGGACTCGCCGCCGGCATGGTCGGGCTCGCCCTGTTCGTTCTCGGCCTGTTCGGGCTCGTGACGCACAACCTCCAGACCACGCTCGACACCATCGAGGAACGGGTCGAGGTCATCGCGTACCTCCGTGAAGGTGCATCGACGGGTGAGGTGGATGCGGCACTCGAGGAGCTGCGGGCGATTCCGGAGGTGCGTACCGCCGTGTACGTCTCGAAGGCGCAGGCCCTGGAAAACGCGCGTGCGGAGCTCCCGGAGTTCGAGGACGTCTTCAGCGACATCGAGGTGAACCCGCTCCCTGCCTCCCTCGAGCTCGAACTCGAAGAGGGCTACCGGAGCGAGGAGACCGTCGAGATGGTGAGCCAGCTCGCAGGGGCCTACCCCTTCGTCGAGGATGTCGCGTACGGGCGGGAATGGGTCGAGAAGCTCTTCAGCCTGCGGAGAATCGCCGGGGTGGCGGCCGGCGTGCTCGGTGCGGCCTTCGCCGCGGTCGCCGCCCTGATCATCGGAACGGCTCTGAGGATCGCGATCTTCGCGCGGCGCGAGGAGATCTACGTGATGCGCCTCGTCGGCGCCAAGGACGGGTTCATTCGACGCCCCTTCGTACTGGAGGGCGCAATGGCGGGAGCACTCGGTGCCGCGGCCGCGGTGGGGCTCACGTGGGCTACCTACCGCGCGGTGTCGAGTCTGATCTTCGAGATCGAATGGATTCCCACGACGTGGATCGCGGCGGGGCTGGGCATCGGTGTCGTCTTCGGCATGCTCGCGAGCAGCCTCGCGGTCCGGAGGCACCTCCGGGAGGTCGTGTGACCCTGCCTCGCCTGCTCGTGTCCATCCTGCTGCTCACCCTTGCGGGATCCCTGCCCGCCCCCGTTTCGGCACAGTCCGCGGACCTGCAGCGTCAGATCCGCGAGTCGCAGCAGCGGCTCGAGGAAATCCGGGCGGAGCGCGAGCGCCTCCAGCGCGAGATGACCACGGCCCGCATGCAGGTGGAGGACGTGTCGTCCCAGCTCCGGAACATCGAACAGCAGCTCTCGGTTTCGCGCTCGGTACTCGCCGAGATGGATTTCCAGACCGAGGTCATTTCCGCGGAGGTCGCGACGGCCTCCACGCAGCTCGTCGTCACGCGTGAGCGGCTCCGTGAGGGCGACGCGATCCTCCAACGGCGGCTTCGGGACATCTACAAGCTCGGCGGGCTGAACACCGTCCGCGTCATTCTCGGTGCGGAATCGTTCGGGGATCTCCTCAATCGGTATCGTTACCTCCGTCTGATGGCGGACTACGACCGGTCGCTGGTGCGCCGCGTGGAGCAGCTCGAGACGGCGCTGCTGCAGCAGAACGAGAGCCTCCAGGAAAGCCTCAGAGAACTCGAGCTGGTTCGGAATCGGAAGGTAGGGGAGGTCCAGGAGCTCACGCAGATCGAGCTCGATCGGGAGGCGGCCCTGCAGCGGTACCGGCAGACCGCCCGGCAGGCGGAGACCCGCCTCGACCAGCTTGAAGCCGACATCGCTCGGCTCACCGGGCTCGTGGACGACCTGGAGAGCCGCCGCCTCGCGGAGGAACGGCGCCGAGCGGTTGCCGGGCGAGAGACCGGCCCCGCCACCCTCGCGGCGGGGGACGCCGGGTCGCTGGACTGGCCCGTCGACGGCGAGGTGATCTACGAGTTCGGCCGGGATCAGCAGCCCAACGGGACGGTGCTGCGCTGGAACGGGGTCGGCATCTCGGCGGCCCGGGGCACACCCGTCCGGGCGGTCCGCAGCGGCACCGTCGTCCTCGCCGGTCCCTTCGAGGGATATGGTCCGACCGTGGTCGTGAGCCACGGCGACGGTTTCTACACGCTGTACCTCTACCTCGAAGACATCGGGGTGATCGAGGGTCGCGAGGTCGAGGCGGGACAGGTCGTGGGTACGGTGGGCGGGGAGAGCACCCCGGAGGGGCCACACCTCGAGTTCCAGATTCGGGCTCCGGTGGACGGTGGGTCGCCCCAGGCCATGGACCCGCTCCAGTGGCTTCGTCCGCGGAACGAACAGTGATGCACGATCCGGTCGGGCACGAAGAGGCCCGCTCGTCGCTGGCCCGGTCCTTCCTGGCAGGCTCGCTTCCGAGTTCGCTTCTGCTGGTCGGGCCCCGCGGCGTCGGCAAGCAGCGGATCGCACTCTGGACCGCCCAGGTCATCCTCTGCGACGCGCCGACCGAAGCGGGGCCGTGCGACGCCTGCCGGCACTGCACCCGGGTCCGGAAGGTCGAGCATCCGGATCTGCACTGGCACATGCCCCTCCAACGCCCGAAGCGCGCCTCGAGCCCCGAGAAGCTGCAGGACGCACTCGAGGCCGCGCGGTACGAACGCCTCGCCGAGATTCGATCCGCGCCGCTGCGATCCTCCTGGGATCCCGAGCGCACCGCCATCTATCTGGCTGCGGCCCGTTCGATCCGGAGCTCGGCCGGCAGCCGCCCCTCCGAGCAGGGAGAGCAGATCTACATCATCGCCGATGCCGAGATGCTGGTCCCTCAGGAATCGAGCCCCGAGGCCGCCAATGCCCTGCTCAAGCTCCTCGAGGAGCCTCCGGAGGACACGCGCTTCATCCTCACCTCCAGCGAGCCGGGCAGGCTTCTCGAGACGATTCGCTCCCGCACCGTCCCGATGCACCTGGGGCCGCTCGACCGCGACCGCGTTCGAGACGTACTGGTGGATCTGGCGGGTGCCGATCCCGAGGACGCCGCGCACGCCGCGGTTCTGAGCGAGGGATCCATCGGGATGGCGCTCGGCTATCTGCCGGACGGTGAAGACCCCGGTCCGCTCGAGGAGCTTCGGCGACGCGCGGCCCGTATCGTCCAGGCGGCACTCCAGGGGCCCGGAGAGGGCTACCGCATCGCGCTGTCGGACTTCGGGGTCTCCGGCGGCCAGGCGCTCGCGGACCTTCTCGAGCATCTGGATCGCTGGCTCAGGGACCTGGCGGCCGCAGCCACCGGAGCCGCGGAGTACACGGCCAGCCGGGACGCCCGTGAGTGGCTCATGTCGACCGTCGAGAAGCACGACCTCCATCCCGTCGATCTGGCCCGGGCGGTGGAACTCGTCGAGCAGGCACGGCTCGAGGCTCGGGGCAACGTCAGTCCTCAGCTGATCGTGGCGGGGCTGGTCGGCGACATGCGGAGGGTTCTTCTCGACGCCGAGCGAGTGGACCCGGCGCGATGAACGACCGACTCCCACGGCTGCCCGGTCCGGCTTTCAGTCCGAGACCTCGTCCGGGGAGTCGCGCGGACCTGGGCCGTGACCTCCCGCTTCGAACGGACGAACGGACGGGCGGGCGTTAGACTACACCAGGGGCGGAGACGGTCTCCGAGGCGCCCCATGCGCAGGTTCGACACGGAGACCCCGATGGCAGGGAGACACGGTGGCGGAAGCGTTTCAGCGAGAGACTCGGCAGCGACGGGCGATTCGTCGTGTTCTGCTCGATTCGTCACGCCCATTGACGCCGGAGGAGGTGCAGGCGCTCGGGCAGCGCGACGTCCCCGGCCTCGGGCTGGCCACGGTGTACCGCAACGTCAAGCTGCTCGCCGAAGAGGGGTGGTTGTCGATGGTCGAACTCCCGGGCTCACCGGTCCGGTACGAGCTGGCCGAGCGGCCGCATCATCATCACTTCCTCTGCACGAGCTGCGACCAGGCCTTCGACGTTCACTCCTGTCCCCCCGAGGTGGAAACGATGGCCCCCTCGGGATTCGCCGTGGAGTCGCATGAGATCATCCTGTACGGCCTCTGCCCGACGTGCACCTGACCCCGACGTGCACCTGACCGTGTGATGCCTTGTTGATGTGCCGTGCGGACTCCGACCGCTCGGGGCGCCTGCTGGGGGCGACGTCCTACCACGCCTCGTAGGCCGTGACGCTGTCCGCCGAGACGGTGAAGCCGGCCGGTCCGTAGATACTGGTGGTCTCGTCCACGCGGAGCTCGCCATGGATCCAGACCGGGTTCCACCCCGGCGCCCGCACCCTCCGATTCTCCCTCATCCGAACGTGCACCAGCTGGTTCGGCGGGGGCGCAGGCGTGTGCACACAGGCTCCGACATAGGGCACGAGCAGGAACTCGGAAACGTCACTCGCCCAGTCCTCGAGCGGGACGATGAATCCGGGGATCATCAGGAGTAGCGTGAGCTGGACGACCTTCACGGATTCGGCACCGGTGTGCGGGACTCGTGATGTGACAGGACCTTGTATCGGGAGGTGACTATCAATAAATATCGGACACCCGGAAAGGTTCCCCGAACCGACGACACGATGCGGACTCGACCCTTGATTCGGTATTCAGCTGCTACACTTCTCGCGGCGGCTGCCTGTGGCTCTCCTCCGTCCGACGGGCCCCGGGTCGAGGGTGATCCGGTCGGTGTGGTGGGCGCCCACGAGCATGGCGTGGCCCGGCTCTCCCTCGCGGTCGATTCCGCGGAGATCCACATGATGCTCGACGTGCCGGGCGACGTTCTGTTCGGCTTCGAGCGCGCGCCCCGTACCGACGAGGAGCGAACGCTCGTGGCGGAGCGGGTCGGCGCCCTGGAGTCGGGACTCGCGTCAGCCGTGGTGCTGCCGGCTGGCCTGGGGTGTCGCGCCGCGGGGCCCGTGCAGTTGGAGGGCGTCCCGGATCCCGCCGATGCGGGCGAGCACGCAGGGGAGGAGGAGCACGAGGAGTCCGACAACAATACCCACGGCGAAGACACGCACGACGAGCACACGCATGATGAAGAGGGACAGCACGAGGGTGCCGAACCAGAGGACCACGCCGGAGACCACCTGGAGGTGACGGCGGAGGTCACCCTGACCTGTGAGCGTTCTCCCGAGGGTGCGGAGGCCACGCTCGCGATTCTGGATCTACTCCCGGAACTCGAACTCGTGGACCTCACGGTACTCACGAGCAAAGGCGACGCCGCCGCACGAGTCGCGGGAGACGCCGCCTTCGGGTTCTGACGGTATTCGGCGCGACCGGGCGGCCGCGCCGAATACCGAACAGCCTGTCAGTCGCGCCGCGGCTTCAGGCGATGGCCACAGGACCGTGATCGTCGCAATGGTCCCCGTGCGGGTGATGAAGGTGCCCGTCGACGAGATAGTCGACGTGGTCGCCGTGGGGCACCGCCGGGTGGCCACAGTCGGGACCGTGCACGTGGTCCGCGTCGTGCCCGTCACACTCGCGGGGAACGCACTCGGCCGGGTTTGTATCGTCCACCTCGATCGCGTGCTCGTCGTAGTGGCCCTCGTGCGCGCAGTGGAGATGCCCGTCGTGAAGGTAGCCGACGTGATCCCCATGCCTGATCGCGACATGGCCGCAGTCGGATCCATGCGTGTGGTCGTGATTCTCGTGAATCTGGTGTGTCATTCGGTGTACTCGGTTCATTTGAGAGTTACGGATCGATCCGCATGGTCGAGCGTGTTCTCGACCAGCGTGCGGACGGTCAGCGCATGAACTCCACGATGAGGAACTCCGCGGCCCCGTCGCCGACATTCACGACGGTATGCTCACCCGGATCGTGGTAGTGGGCGTCGCCGCGCTCGAACGACTGCTCCCGCGTCCCGGAATCCCCGATGAACTCGACCGTATAGGAGTTCAATGAGTGGATCGCGCGGGCGTGCCCGCGGTGCTCCGGAAGACGCGCCCCCGGATCGAGCGTCACGCGGTGGACCTGGGCGTGCTCTCCCTCGAAGACGACGCGCTCCTCGGCCCCCTCCGACGGGCTCGGAACGGCGGTTTCACCCTCCGGGCCGGCCGAGGGTAGCGCCGCCTCATGCCGCTCGAAGATCACGAATGAAGCGGTGCTGTCCCCGACGTTCTCGACCGTGTGGACGCCGGCATCGTGCTCATGGACCTCTCCCGCGGAGAAGGAGGCCGTCTCGGACATTCCG
>JGI12048J13642_10345004_pt1 | contig 53215 bp, 36 predicted proteins | sample ElkSlonscriptome_16_FD_13642 | JGI IMG/M metagenome (IMG submission 13642)
GGTGTCCCACCGGCCTCGGGTGTCCCGCCGGCCTCGGGCGTCCCGCCGGCCGCAGGCGCCCAGCCAGTCTCAGGCGTCCAGCCCGAACTGCTTGATCTTCCGGTAGAGCGTCCGCTCACCGATTCCCAGCTGCTCGGCCGCCATGCGGCGGTTCCCGCCGACCTGCCCCAGAACCACGCGGATCGCCTCTCGCTCGAGTTCCTCCATCGTCATGCCGTCCCTGTAGACCACGACCGCATCGTCGGTGACGTCCTCCTCCTCACCCTCGACGTCGACGATGGGGGCGTCGCCGTAGTCCGACGTCCCACGCGTGGACTCGCCGGACCAGCCACCCAGCTCCACGCCGCCGGGGATCGGCAGTTCACGCCCAGCCGTATCCCGACCGTCCGAAGCCTCGTCGGGCAGCCGGTGCTGATACCGATCGAACTCCTTCCGGAGATCATCCAGATCCACCCGCAGGTCAACGAGCGTCCGAAAGATGAACTCGAGCTCGGGACGGAGGCCCTCCGCCTCGTCGCGGCCGGAGCCGGCGGCCCGCGGGATCGGCGCGGGCAGGAGGTCATTCTCGCCCCCCCTCTTCCTCACCTCGTCGGGGATGTCCCCGGGCTGGATCTCGCGACCGTGGGCGAGCACCACCATGCTCTCCACGAGGTTGCGCAGCTCCCGGACGTTTCCCGGCCAGTGGTGATCGACCAGAACGCCCATCGCGGCGTCGGAGATGCCCGGAAACTCCAGGTCGTTCCGACGGCTCACCTCCCGTACGAAGCGCTGCACCAGAAGCGGGATGTCGGCCCGGCGCTCCCGGAGGGGCGGCAGCTCGATGGAGAGCACGTTGAGCCGGTAGTAGAGGTCCTTCCTGAACTCACGGAGGGCCACCAGCTGGCGGAGGTTCTGGTTCGTCGCGGTGACGATGCGGACGTCCACCCGAATGGGGTCCTCCCCACCGACACGCATGAACTCCCGCTGCTCGAGCACGCGGAGCAGCTTGGTCTGGGTCGTGAGCGGCATCTCCCCGATCTCGTCGAGGAAGATGGTGCCCCTGTCGGCCAGTTCGAACAGCCCCTTCCTGGAGTCGACCGCCCCGGTGAAGGCTCCCTTCTCGTGTCCGAAGAGTTCGCTTTCGAGGAGGGTCTCCGACAGCGCGGCCACATTCACCGCGATGAACGGCTTGTGCCGTCGTGGCGAGAGTGCGTGGATGCCGCGAGCCGCGAGTTCCTTGCCGGTTCCCGACTCGCCGGTGATCAGCACCGTCGAGTCGGCCGGCGCGATCTGGACGATCCGCTCGAGGGCCTGACGGATCTCATCCGTCTCGCCGATGATGCCGGTCGTCTCCTGAAGCCTCTGCCGCGCAGAGAGCGCCCTGCCCACGAGCGCCACATCCCCCGGAGCCGCATCGGGCCCGAAGACCTCCGAAACGCCGGAGGCCAGCGGAACCCCCGGCTTCGGAGGCGCATCCGTCTGCGCGAGAACAGGCCGTCCGACGGCCGAGAACTGCTCGATCAGCGGACGTCCCCGGCGGGGGCCGGCGGTCAGTACGAGCAGGCGCGCCTCCGTGCCCGTCACATCCTCCCCCGGCGTGACGAGCTCGACCTCGAGTCCGATCTTCTCGAACGCCTCGCGGAGCGCGCCGGCGCGTTGGAGATCGTGCGTCGAGACCAGGATGCGGTCCGCCATGGTCAGTCCGCCTTCGACGGGTGGGACGCGGTTCGACCGGCCAGGAGATCGACGAGATGCGGCAGGAGGGGGGCGAGCACGCCCAGTCCGTCCCGCACGGCTCCGGGGCTTCCCGGCAGGCAGCACACGACCGCGTGGCCGCGGGCTCCGACCGTCACACGAGCCAGCGGCGCGAAGGGCGTCTGCTCCTCGCCGGCCCGGGCGATCGCCGCGGCCACGGCATCGGCGGTGCGTTCGAGCAGCGGCGCCACCGCCTCGGGCGTGCGATCACGCGGGCCGAAGCCCGTCCCGCCCGTCGTGACGACCACGTCGACCCGTCCGACCCCGGAATCGGCCGACCCGTCGATCCACGCGAGTACCGTACGGGTGATCTCGATCGGCTCGTCGGGTACGACCGCGGTGCACGCGACATCGTACCCCTCGACCTCGGCCCACGCCTCGATCGCAGGGCCGGAACGATCCTCGCGCTCACCTCCGGAGGCCGCATCACTCACCGTCAGCACGCCGATCCGCAGACTCACCTTCCCCCCGACCTCCGGACTCACCGTCTGATCGAGCCGTCCGTATAGAACGGAGGCCGCTGCACCACCCCGGGGATGGCCTTGCCGCGGATATCCACCGCGACCTCCGACCCACTCTCCGCGTGGGTCACGGGCAGGTATCCGAGCGCGATTCCCTCACCCAGCGACGGGCTCATCGTCCCACTCGTGACGACACCCTGCGGCTGTCCGTCCACGAGGATGGGGTAGCCGGGCCGCGGAATTCCACGCTGGGTCAGCTTCAGGCCGACCAGTCGCTCCTCCACCCCGCGCTCCTTCTGGGCAGCCAACGCCTCCCGGCCCACGAAGTCGCCCCTGTCCAGCTTGGTGATCCACCCGAGCGCGGACTCGAGCGGCGTGTGCGCCTCGTCCAGGTCGTTGCCGTACAGGGCGTAGCCGACCTCCAGCCGGAGCGTGTCCCGAGCGCCGAGACCGGCAGGGATGAGGCCGTGCTCCGCACCCACCTCGATCAGCGCCTCCCAGAGCTCCGCCGCCCCCTCCGCCGGCACGTAGAGCTCGAACCCGTCCTCGCCGGTGTACCCGGTCGCGGACACCACGCCGGACACGCCGGCCACCTCGCCCTCGGCGAAGCGGTAGTAGCCGATCTCGTCGAGGTCGAGCGAGGTCAGGTCGGCGAGGATTCCCCGTGCCTTCGGACCCTGGAGGGCCAGAAGCGCGATCTCGTCGGAGCGATCGGTGACCCGGACGTCCATCCCCTCGGCGTGGTGGGTCACCCACGCCAGATCCTTCGCGCGGTTCGCCGCATTCACCACCATCCACCACCGAGTCTCGAAGCGATAGATGATGAGGTCGTCGAGCACGAAGCCGTCCTCGTTCACCATGGCCGAATACTGGGCCTGGCCGACCGCCACCTTCGAGGCGTCGTTGATCGCGACCCGCTGAATCAGCGCGAGCGCATCCGGTCCCTCGATTTCGAATTCGCCCATGTGGGACACGTCGAACAGCCCGGCCGCCTCCCGCACCGCGGCGTGCTCCGCCCGGATGCCCGTCGGATACTGAACGGGCATCTCGAATCCGGCGAAGGGGACCATCTTGCCCTGATGGCGGAGGTGCGCGGCGTACAGTGGGGTGCGGCGAAGCGGGGACTCGGTCATCGGGCGGGCGTGTGCGAGGGCGTGCGTGGGCGGACGTCGGGGTGGAGTCGCGGCATGTGCGGAATCGGCGTGTGCGGAATCGGCGTCAGCCGAGGAGCGCGATCAGAAGTGCCTTCTGGACGTGCATCCGGTTCTCGGCCTCGTCGAACACCTTCGAGCGCGCCCCCTCGAAGACCTCGGTCGTGACCTCCTTCCCCCGGTACGCCGGCAGGCAGTGGAGGAAGACCGAGTCGTCCGACGCGACCGCCATCAGGGCGTCGTCGACGCAGAATCCGTCGAACGCGGCCTCACGCTCGGCGGCCTCCTCCTCCTGCCCCATCGACGCCCACGTATCCGTGGTCACGACTCGCGCCCCCGCGACCGCCTCATGGGGGTCGCGGAAGAGCTCGATGTCGGCATTCGTCCGCCCCCACTCGACGATGGTCGGGTCGGGGTCGTAGCCCTCCGGACAGGCGAGGCGCAGCGGAAATCCGAATCGCCCGGCGGCGTGGATCCAGGAGTGCGCCATATTGTTTCCGTCGCCGATCCACGCGACAGGAACGCCATGCAGGTTCGCCCCGAACTGCTCCTTCATCGTCATGACGTCGGCGAGCAGCTGGCATGGGTGGAGAAGGTCGGTGAGCCCGTTGATGACGGGAACGGACGAATACTCGGCGAACTCCTCGAGTTCGGAATGCTCGTAGGTGCGGACCATCAGCCCGTCCACGTAGCGGGAGAGCACCCGCGCGGTGTCCGCCGCGCTCTCGCCTCGCCCGATCTGCGACCCCGCGGCGTCCAGCACGATCGCATGTCCGCCGGCCCCCAGCATCGCCGCCTCGAAGCTCACCCGGGTTCGCGTCGAACTCTTCCGGAAGATCATCCCCAGGATCCTGCCGGCCAGAGGCCTGGCTTCGCGGGAACGACCCTGCTTCAGACGCACCGCGTGCCCGATGATCTCCGCCAGCTCCTCACCACCCCAGTCACGCAGCGAGAGAAGGTGTCGTGCGTCGCCGTTGCTTCCGTCGGGTGTGCTCACAGGATGTACTTCCTCAGATCTTCGTCCTGAACGATGTCCTCGAGATGCTCCCTCACGTACGGGGCGTCGATCACGATGTCCCGCGACTCCCGCTCCGGCAGTTCGTAGAGGATCTCCTCGAGGAGAGTGGTCATGACCGTCTGCAGGCGGCGTGCGCCGATGTTCTCCATGCGGTCGTTGAGTTCCGTGGCGATGCGGGCGATCTCCTTCACACCCTCGTCGTCGAAGGAGAGTGAACAGCCCTCCGTCTCGACGAGCGCCCGGTACTGCGTCAGCAGCGCGCTGCGCGGCTCCTTGAGAATCCGCACGAACTCCTCCTCGCCCAGCGACTGGAGTTCGACCCGGATCGGGAAGCGCCCCTGCAGCTCGGGGATGAGATCCGACGGCTTCGCCACGTGGAAGGCCCCCGCCGCGATGAAGAGGATGTGATCGGTGCGGACCAGACCGTACTTGGTGTTGACCGTGGATCCCTCCACGATCGGCAGCAGGTCACGCTGCACGCCCTCGCGGCTCACATCCGGACCGGCGCCGCCGCGCTGTCCCGCCACCTTGTCGATCTCGTCGAGGAAGACCATGCCGAGATCCTCGGTGCGGTCGAGCGCTTCGTTCACCACCTCGTCCATGTCGACGAGCTTGTCGAGCTCGTCCTGCACCAGGATGCGGCGGGCGTCCGCCACCGTCACCTGCCGCCGCTTCGTCTTCTTGGGCAGCATGTCCTGCAGCATCTCGGTGAAGTTGAAGTCCATCCCTCCACCGGGGTCGCCACCGCCCATCGGGATCATCATCCCGTCGATGTTCGGGGACTGCGAGATCTCGATCTCGACCTCGCGGTCCTCGAGCTTCCCGTCCTTGAGGAGCCCCCGGAGCTTTTCGCGAGTGCGGGCGCGCCGCTCGTCGAGCGTCCCGGGTTCGTCCTCGTCGCCGGACCGACTGACGCCGGACGGCCCGGCCACGAATACCGAGGGCGCCTGCCCCTCGTCACCCGAGAGCCCCGTCGTTCCCGCGGTCTTGGCGGCCTGATCGTCAGCCGGGAACAGGAGGTCCAGAAGCCGCTCCTCGACCCGCTGCTCGGCAACCTCCTGCATCTCCTCCTCACGCTCGGCCCGAACCATGTTCACCGCATTGTCGACCAGGTCGCGGATCATCGACTCGACGTCGCGCCCGACGTAGCCGACCTCGGTGAACTTGCTGGCCTCGACCTTCACGAACGGCGCGCCCGCGAGACGCGAGAGGCGCCGCGCGATCTCGGTCTTTCCGACCCCCGTGGGCCCGATCAGGATCAGGTTGGACGGGGTGATCTCGTCGCGCAGATCCGATTCCACGCGCTGCCGTCGCCACCGGTTCCGGAGTGCGATCGCCACCGCCTTCTTGGCGTCGGCCTGGCCGATGATGTAGCCATCGAGCTCCTCGACGATCTGCTTCGGCGTGAGCCACGCATCCCACTCCTCCCAGGTGGCGTCGGCCCCCGGGCGCTCGCTGGCGTGGGCCTTGGTACGCTCGGTCGTTCCGGTCTTCTCGGTCATTCGTCGTCCTCCCCTTCCCCGTCGTTTCCGCCGTCCAGCTCGAGGACCGTGATGTCCTTGTTCGTATAGATGCAGATCTCGCCGGCGATCTCGAGCGATCTCCGCACGATGTCCTTCGCGGGGAGGTCGGTGTTCTCGACCAGGGCACGTGCGGCGGCCAGCGCGTAGCTGCCCCCCGAGCCGATCGCCGCGATGTCGTCGTCCGGCTGGATGACGTCGCCGTTCCCCGTCACGAGGAAGAGGTGCTCGGCGTCGGCCACGACCAGGAGCGCGTCGAGACGGCGAAGGTAGCGATCGGTCCGCCAGTCCTTGGCGAGCTCCACTACGGCCTTGGTGAGATTTCCGGGCGAGCGTTCGAGCTTCTGCTCGAGGCGTTCGAAGAGGGTGAAGGCGTCGGCGACCGCCCCGGCGAACCCGGTCAGGATCTCACCGTCCCGCATCGTGCGCACCTTCTGCGCGCGGGTCTTCATGACGGTGTCGCCCAGCGTCACCTGACCGTCTCCACCGAGGGCGACGCGACCGTCCTTCCGGACCGCGACGACGGTCGTAGCGCGAATTTTCCGCTCCATTCCTGCTCCGATCTATATGGGTAAGGGCCCGACAGCGCCCGGCTTCCCGAATCTAATGCATCTGCCGTAGTGGCAGTACACCCGATCCCTCCCCTCGGTGGCCGATCCCGGCTGCTCCGACCCCCCCGAAGTGCATCGTCGCGCAGGCCCCGGCGATCGTGGTCGCCATCCCCGTAGCGTGCCGGATCGACGCGGTCGAAAAGGCGCAGCAGGAGGGGGGCCCGACGACGAGGTCCAGGCGACGGGCGCAGGGGGGCGGGGCATCAACCCTCCCCGGCCGATGGACGCCCCGCGCTCCGGCCCCTCGTCACCCTCTGGTGTCTTTCTTACCTTGGGTCGGCGCTGACGACATCGAACCTCGCAACGTAAACAGGATCGCCGCAGTGGCATCTCCTCCCCCGGAGGCGACCGGGCCAGGAAAGGACTGGCGAAGGCACCCCGCCCTGCGCGTCCTCGCGCTGATCGCGCTTCTCTACCTCTTCCTCGTCGCCGTCAACGGACTGGGCGGTGGCTTCGAGGCGCTGGGCGAAGACCTCCTGGACTCCTTCTTCGCCGCCACGGAGAACCCGTTCATCGGTCTGATGGTGGGCATTCTCGCCACCACGCTGGTCCAGAGTTCCTCGGTGACGACCGCATCCATCGTCGGGTTCGTCGCCGCCCCGCTGAATCCCCTCCCGGTGGCCAACGCCATCCCCATGATCATGGGCGCGAACATCGGGACCACCGTCACGAACACGGTCGCCTCGCTGGCCCACATCACCCGGAAGGAGGAGTTCCGCCGCGCCTTCTCGGTCGCGACCTGCCACGACTTCTTCAACTACCTGGCCGTGCTGGTTCTGCTGCCCCTGGAGTTGATGACCGGCTTCCTGGGGACGACGGCCAAGGCGCTCACGGATCTCCTCTCCGGCGTATCGGGCGCCGACTACGATTCGCCCATCAAGGAGGCCATCAAGGTCGGCAGCCAGCCCATCGAGATGGTCGGGACGCTGCTGGGACCCACGGAGGTCTGGGGGGCGATCATCCAGATCGGGATTTCCGGGGTCCTGATCTTCGTCAGCCTCATGTCCATCGTGACGCTGATGCGCACGGCCATGAGGAGCAGGGTCGAGTCCCTCGTCTCGATGGCCCTCGGAAAGAATGCGATTCTGGCGATGCTCGTCGGTGTGATCGCAACCGTCATGGTGCAGTCCAGCTCCATCACGACGTCGCTGCTCGTGCCGCTGGCCGGCGCCGGAGTCCTGACCCTTCGTCAGGCCTTCCCGGTGACACTCGGGGCCAACATCGGAACCACCGTAACCGCGCTTCTGGCCGCCCTTGCCGCAACGGGAGCCAACGCCGCGGCAGGCCTGACCATCGCCCTGGTCCACCTCCTCTTCAACGTTTCCGCGACGATCCTCATCTATCCCGTCGAAGCCATCCGCGACATCCCGATCCGGATGGCCGAAAAGATGGCGGATGTGGCGGTTCGGTCCCGGTTCCTCGCAATCTTCTACGTGGTGGCGCTGTTCTATCTGGTGCCCGCCCTGTTCGCCCTGTTGAATCGGTACGCCGGGTAAAGGAGTTCGTCATATGCTTGGAAAACTCGGAGATCTGTTCCGCGCCGACGACGCCGTCGCTCAGATGGGTGATCGATTCGACGACATGCTCACGCAGGCACAGGAGCTCGTGCTCACCGCGGGACGTCACTACTTCGAGGGGCCGCCCTCAACGGCAGAGCGGAAGGCCCTGCTGAAGATGGACGTGAAGATCAACAAGCTGGAGCGAAGGCTCCGGAAGCGCGTCGTCAGCCACCTCGCGCTGAGTGGCGGAGCCGATGCCGTCTACGGGCTTCTCATGATGAGCCTGGTGAAGGACGTCGAACGAGTCGGCGACTACGCCAAGAACCTCTCGGAGGTCTATGACGAGGGGGGCGGCGAACTCCCCGACGGCGACGACCACAACCTCTCCGAGCTCCTCGGCCTCAGGGAGACGGCGGAGGGACTCCTCGCCGACGTCGGCAGGGTCTTTTCGGAGTCCGACTCCGATGCCGCGCCCACCCTCATCGAACGCGGCGTCACCGCCGCCCGGCGGGCAGACGCCATGCTCCGGACCGTGGGCTCGGGACCCTACGACGCCGCCACCGCGGCCACCCTGATCCTGGGGGCTCGCTACTACAAGCGGATCATCGCGCACGTGGTGAATGTGCTCACCGGAGTGGTCATGCCCATCCACAAGCTGGACTACTACGACGAGGACGAACTCACCAGTCTGCGCGAGGCGGCCGAGAGCGGTGAGGAGCGGCTGTAGGGGGCCGAACGGACCTCAAGTGGTTGAAATGCATATACTTGTATGCACATAGCGTGTTCAGGGGCGATCTGTGCCCCCGGATTTCGCACCACTGCCCGTTCCCTTCGCCCGATTCGGCGGTGCCCCGTGGCCCCCGGTTCGGTCGGCAGACCACAGGAAGGTTCCCGTTGGCCCAGTCCGCTCTCGACGTCGCGTCCCCCGAGATCGAAGCCGGCCCCGATTCTCCCCTTTACCGCCATACGAAGCGCCCCCAGTGGGGCATCGGCATTCTCATTCGAGAGCGCCCGGATCACCGTACCTACCAGTTCGAGGGCGGACGGCGGCGCAAGATTCGCAAGGGGTACTACAAGCTTCTCAAGCCGGTGCAGGACCTCGGGAAGCGCGAACAGCTGATTCGTGAAAATCTCCTCGGCATGGCCGAAGCTCCCCGTGAAAAGACCAAGCGGAAGGTGCTCGATCCCGTCGCGGCCTTCGACGAACAGGTCGAGCTCTTCACCTCGCTGTACCCGGAGGGCTTCCAGGATCCCGCGTGGATCGAGGATCACCGGGAGACCGACGGTCGCGCACTCAAGCGTCACCGCACGCCGATCTCGAAGGAGGCCCAGGAGGCGCTCTCCGCAGAGCGCTGCGAGGAGGCGGTGTCCGCCGGGAACTTCACGGAGTTCGGCGAGACCATCGCCGACATCCTGGCTCGGACCGACCTCGTGCCGATCTCCTTCGCGAAGGCGCTTCGGGGGCTGAATTCGAGCGAGACGAAGTCCCACGTCGAGGCGGTGGTTCGACTCCTGCACGGCGAGGGGCGACACCAGGACCGCTTCCGGAACTACGCCATCACTCTCAGGGAGTTGTTCGAGGGTCGGCCGAGGTGGCGCACGGCGACGGTCCTCCCGGCGCTGGTCTATCCGAACGAGCACACCGTCGTGCGGCGGTCGGCCTTCATCCGGCAGGCTGCGGCCATCGCCCCGGCCGCTCGCTACAGCAAGCGTGCCCGCGCCGGGTCGTATGGAAACTTCCTCCGGGTGTCGCAGCGCGTTCGTGACCGTCTCATCTCGGCGGGACACGAGCCGCGGGATCTGCTCGACGTCTACGACTTCGTGTGGGCCACGCTGCGGACATCGGCGCTCGAGCATCTGGGCGACGACTGAGGCGCCACGGCCACCACGGCCACCCGTCGAGCGGGGCACCGACCGAGCATCGGTCGGTGCCCCGTCTTCGTTTCGGACCGCGATGGACTCCGGGATCGGGGAAGGCGGTACGCCCGGGCGGCGCATCGAATCGGGACCCGATCGAGGGGGAGCGGCCGCGGTGAAGGTCCGCGGCCCGGATCCGGACCGGTGCCCGTGCGGAGCGTGGGTTGGGCCCCTACTATGTTCGGGTATCGGCGCGAGGCGTGCGGGACCGGCGCTTCGACACGACCACGGCGACCTCGAACGCGGCGACCTCGAACGCGGCGACCTCGAACGCGATCACCTCGAATGCGACACCCTTCGGAGACCAGTACATGAACAACGGCTTCAGCACGTTCCCCACCTCCGGCCGACTCGGTCTGGCTCTGGCGGTCGGCATGGTTCTCACCGCACCGGCCGTCGGAAGCGCACAGGGGCCCGGCACCGAGGGTGGCGAATGGCACTACCTGGGCGGCGATGCCTGGCACACACGGTACCTGCCGGCGAGCCAGATCGACGCCTCGAACTTCGAGGAGCTCGAGGTCGCCTGGAACTGGAATGGCGAGAGCTTCGGGTTCGGCGCGGATCTGATGCGCTCCACACCCAGCTACGTGGACGGCACACTGTACACGGTCGCCGGCCCCAATCGGAGCGTGGTCGCGCTCGATGCCGGGAATGGTGAGATCAGGTGGAGCTACCGGGAGCCCGACACCCGCCGCTCGGAGTACTCGATGCGGGCGGGCTACGGGAAGGGGGTCGCGTATGCCGAGATCGACGGGCGGAAGGTCGTGTACATCTCCTCCCCGGGCTTCTTCCTTCACGCGCTCGACGCGGAGACGGGCGCCCACCTCGAAGGGTGGGGGCGGACGGTCGAGATCGACGGCTTCCCGGAGACGGGCGTGGTCGACATGACCGAAGACCTCGTCCAGGGCTGGGGGCCGTGGGAGGATCATGTGGCTGCCGGTGGTGAGTGGGACCCCGACCAGGGCATTCCGCTCGAGCTCGGCTACATCACCTCCTCCTCTCCGCCGATCGTGGTCAACGGCGTGGTCGTGATCAGCAACTCCGCCGAACAGGGCTACAACCAGTCGAGGATCGAGAACGTCCCCGGCGACATTCTGGGATACGACGCTCGGACCGGTGAACTGCTCTGGAAATTCCATGTCATTCCCCGGCCCGGTGAGGTGGGGCACGAGACGTGGGAGAACGACGCATGGCAGTGGACCGGCGACATCTCCTCCTGGGCGCCGCTGAGCGCGGACCCCGAGCGTGGCCTCGTCTACATCCCGACGAATGGTGCCACGATGGACTGGTACGGCGGCTTCCGTCCGGGCGACAACCTCTTCTCGACCAGCCTGATCGCGCTCGACGTCCAGACGGGTGAGCGTGCCTGGCACTTCCAGATGGTGCATCACGACATCTGGAACTACGACACCCCGACCGCGCCCGTCCTCATGGACGTGACGGTCGACGGCGAGGAGATCCCGGGCATCTTCCAGGCGACCAAGCAGGCGTGGGTCTACGCGCTGAACCGCGAGACGGGTGAGCCGATCTGGCCGATCGAGGAACGCCCCGTGCCGGCGTCGGGCGTGCCGGGTGAGCAGCTCGCGCCCACGCAGCCGCATCCGACGTGGCCCCTCCCCTACGACCTGCAGGGAAGGTCCGAGGACCACCTGATCGACTACACCCCCGAGATCCGCGAGATGGCCCTCCAGTACGCGAGAGCCACGAACCAGCTGTTCCCGCTGTTCAATCCCCCGACCTACGAGGGGAACGACAATGGGCAGGGCGGCGCGATGATCTGCCCCGGCAACACCGGCGGCGTGAACATCACCGGCCCGGCGATCGGGGATCCCGTCGAGGGCGTCATGTACATCACATCCCACTCGGGGTGTTCGCAGACCTACCTCGAGGAGGGCGCGCTCCGAGACAACGAGCGGCAGACCGGAACGACGGTGGTGCGTTACGCGACGACCCCGGGGTACGGCTTCGACCGGCCCGAGCCGACCGTCGAGAACCCCTTCGAAGGGCTGCCCGAGGACTTCCTCTTCGAAGGCCCCAGGGGCCGCATCGTCGCGATCGACATGAACACCGGCGAGTACCGCTGGACGATCCCGCACGGAGACGCGCCGGCCGACGAACAGGAGGCGATCCGCACCCATCCGCTGCTCCAGGGGCTCGACGTCGACACGAACCGGGGCCGCGGCGGCCACTCCGCGATGATCGTGACGCCGGAGCTCCTGATCGCGAGCGGCCAGGACGCCGCGGGGGACACCTTCATCTTCGGCATCGACAAGGCGACCGGTGAGCGGGTCGGCGCGGTGCCGATCCCGGGCACCAGCCGGTACGGCATGTCCGGCTGGGTGCACGAGGGCCGACAGTACGTGCTGGTGCAGCAGAGCTCGGGGCTGATCGCCTACGCGCTGCCCGAATAGCGAGGCCCACCGACGGCCGAGGTCGGCGGCGCAGGGCACCCCGGCGGACGGGGGGCTCTGCGACCGCGGCCGCGTGACGTCCGCGCCGACCTGCCGGAGCCGCCGTCACTCCGACCTGAGCGCCACCACGGGGTCCACGCGCGTCGCCTTCAGGGCCGGGAAGTAGCTCGCCGCGATACCCGTCACGAGAAGCAGCGCGAAGACCGCGACGAGGGTCACCGGATCCCACGGCGAGACCCCGAAGAGAACCACCGACAGCCCCCGCCCGAGTAGGATGGCGAGGGCGATGCCGATCACCGAGCCCGACACGACCTGCCTGATCCCCTGCGTCAGCACGAGCCGATGAACTCGGTCGGCGGCAGCTCCGAGCGCCATGCGTACACCCAGCTCCTGAGTGCGCGCCGCGACGCTGAAGGCCATCACGCCGTACAGCCCCACCGAGCTCAGGAAGAGGGCGGCGGCCCCGAAGGCCATGAACAGCCCACCGAAGATCCGATAGAACCAGGTCGTCTCGTCGATCGCCTGCTGGACGGTCTGCGCCCAGTAGATGGGGGTGTCGGGGTCGGCCGCGAAGACGGCGTCGCGCACATCCTGCGTGATCCCGAGGGGCTCCCCGTCGGTGTGCACGAGCAGGGTGAGGAAATTCGCGTCGAGCTGCTCGAGGGGAATGTAGATGCCGTCGGGCGCGTCCTCCTCGTTGTTGCCGATCCCCTCCATGTACATGTCCGGAACGACGCCGACGATCTCGCGCGCGACGGCGTCCGCATCGGAGTCGATCGGAGTCAGGGAGGGGGTCACGAACCGGCCGAGGGCATCTTCGGCGGGGAAGTGCGTTCGGGCGAAGCTCTCGTTCACGACCACGACCGGCGCGGCACCCGCATCGTCCAGATCGTTGAACCACCGGCCGCGGGGCACATCGAACCCCATCGTCGCGTCGAAGTCGGGCGTAGCGACCACCCATCGCGCCAGCGGAAGGTCCTGACCGGCCTCGTAGGTCTCGCTCGCGATTCGGACCGACGTCACGTCATGACCCGTGCCCGGCACCCCGCTCGTAAGCGCGACGGAGCGTGCCCCGGGAATCGTCGCCAGACGTGTCTCCAGATCGCGCCAGAAGCGCTGCCTCGCCTCGGTGTCCTCGAACTTCTCCGGAAACACGCCGACCCGCGCACTGAACACCTCGTCGGTGCGAAATCCGGGATCGACGTTGCCGACGTGCGTGAAGCTCTGGAACATCAGACCCGAGGCGAACAGGAGCGCCATGGACAGGGCGACCTCGGCGACGACCAGCGCGCGGGAGAGTCTGCCGATCTGGAGGCTCGAGGAGCCGCGCGACTCGTCCTTCAGGATCGCGTTCACGTCGGTCCGTGACGCCCGGAGCGCCGGGATCATCCCACTCACGAGAGCCGCCAGGATCCCGATGCCGGCGACGAACCCGATGATCGGCGCGTCGAGCGTGAACTCGAGCCAGAAGGGTGGGTCGGTCGGGGCGACCGCCGTGTCGAACAGCGTGATGCCGATCCAGGCGATGACGAGTCCGAACACGACGCCCACGGCCGCCAGCACGAACGCCTCCGCCATCACCTGCCCGATGATCCGCCGGCGTGTCGCACCCAGCGCCGTCCGGATCGCCATGTCGCGAATGCGCGTGGACGCACGGGCCAGCAGCAGGTTTGCGACGTTGGCGCACGCGATGAGAAGAACGAGGACGACAGCCGCCAGCATCACGTAGAGAAGGCCTCTCTCCTCCCCTCCGATGAACTCGTCGGTGTACGGCTGGATGAGGGAGGTGACGCCCTCGTTGGTCTCGGGGTACTCCGCGGCGAGCTCACCGGCGATGGACGCGAGCTCGCGGCCGGCCTGATCGATGGAGACCCCCTCGGTGAGTCGGCCGACCACCTCCAGGGTCAAGCCCTCGCCCCGGGGAAGCGCGACCGGGTCGAGGCGGAGCGGAACCCACACATCCTCGAGCAGGGGAAACTCGAAGCCCTCCGGCATCACCCCGACGATCCGCCCGGGCTCGCCGTTGACCGTCACGGACCGATCGAGGATACCCGGGTCGCCACCGAAGCGCCGCTGCCACGCCGAGTGGCTGATCACCGCGCGCATGGGAGCCTCGGGACCGATCTCGTCGGCGGTGAAGGTGCGACCGAGAATCGGTTCCACGCCGGTCGTCTCGAAGAAGCCGTCGGACACGAACGCGCCCTCGAACCTCTCCGGTCGCTCGCTGCCTCGGATGTTGATCGTGCCCATCCGGAAGGCGGCGAAGGTCTCGAACGACCGCTGGCGCTCCCTCCAGCGGCTGAAGTCGTGGATCGTGACTTCCATCGACTCGATGCCCTCGGACAGGTTCGCGCGCTCCATGTGCACGATCCGATCGCCACCCTCGAAGGGCAGCCCGCGATGGAGGGCCCCGTACACGATCGAGAACATCACGCTCGTGAGTCCGATTCCCAGGGCGAGCGCCACGACCGCGATCACCGCGGTCCCCGGCGCCTTCGACAACCCACGCACCGCATACCGGACGTCCTTCAGGAACTGCCCCATCCCATCCCCCCTCGTGGTCGACTGGCATCTCCCGGGTCCGTGCGTCCGGGTACGATCGCCGGAGGTCCCTACGTCGACGTCCGCGACACGGTTTCGGTCACCTCCGTTGCTGCGCCGTGGTCGGGGAGCTATATCCGACGGGTCACCTAGAGAGACTAGGAAACAAAACGGCACCAGAACTCGAAGGGAGTCTCGAGGATGCTCGGTTCGCGGGAACTGTTCCCCGGAACGCTGGACATGCTGATCCTGAAGGCCCTGTCGCTGGGGCCGGCGCACGGCTACGGAGTGCTGCTTCGCATCGAGGAGATGTCACGCGGCCTGCTCTCGCTGGAACAGGGATCGCTCTATCCGGCGCTCGCCAGGCTCGAGCGGCGCGGAGTGGTCGACGCCGAATGGGGGCGTTCGGACAACAATCGGCGGGCGAAGTTCTACCGGCTTTCGGATTCCGGGGAGGTGCGGCTGACCGCCGAGCTGGCACGGTGGGAGGAGATGGTTCGCGCCGTCTTCAACGTGCTCGAAGCCACGGAGAGCGAAGCGTAGGGAAGCACAGGGAAGCACAGGGAAGCGTAGGGAAACACAGGGAAGACCGAAGAGACACACGGGAAGAGGGGGGGAGGATGGGTCTGAATCCGTTCGGATGGTGGAAGAGGTGGAGACGCGCACGGCGGGAGTTGGACGAGGAGACGGAGTTCCACCTCGACCGCCTGACCGAGGACCTGATCGCGGAAGGCCGGGAGCCGGGCGATGCGCGGCGTGAGGCGCTCCGCCGGTTCGGAAACCCGGAGCGGGTGCACTCCGAGTGGCGCGCCGCGTGGGGTTTCGGTGTGATGGACGAACTCGTCCGAAATGTGCGCTTCGCGGTGCGGGGGCTGGTGCACGACCCCGTCCACGCGGCCACCTTCATCCTCACCACCGCACTGACCGTCACGCTCGGCGGCCTCGCCTGGGCGGTCGGGGACGCGACCCTCTGGCGAGACCTCCCCTACCCGGAGCCGGATCGGCTCGTCCGGATCGGCATGTACGATGCCGAGACCTCGGAGCGTCCCGACGCCACATCGGTCGATGGAGCGACGTGGGAGACGTTCCGCGACAACGGTCCCGCCTACCCGAGCGCCGTCTACTCGGCATGGGGATCGGGAGTGAATCTCGACGGCGACGGAGCGGCGGCCTTCGTGGTCCAGCAGCGCGTCGGAGCCGGCTACTTCGACGTCCTCGGGATCGATCTCCTGGCCGGCCGGGAGTTCACGCCCGCCGAGGACGTCCCGGGCGGACCGGCGCTCGCGATCATCACCCACGGCATGTGGAACGCCGTCTTCGGTGCGGACCGGGACATCCTGGGCCGCACGATCGCCCTGAAGGGGGAGCCTCATCGCGTGGTGGGGCTCCTCCCGGAGGACTTTCGCTCGCCGGCGGACGCGGAGGTGTTCACACCGCTTCGGCCGTCTCCGACGGGCGAGGGTGCCGGGACCAACTATTCGATCCTCGCCCGCATTCCTCCCGGCGTATCCGTCGGCGAGGCGAACCGCCGTCTCATGTCCGTACCGCCCGCCTTCGACTGGGCGCAACGGCCGGGCGATCAGCGATTCGGCCTCGTGCCGTACGACGAGGTGATCGTCGATGCCGCGCGAACACCTCTCGGGGTCCTGATCGGTGGAATCGCGCTCATGCTGCTGATCGGATGGTCCAATCTCGCCGGCGTTCAACTCGCCCGGACCCTCTCGCGCCGGGACGAGTTCCACACCCGCCGAGCTCTCGGCGCCGGCACCGGGGTGCTGGTGCGGCAGATGATCGCGGAGACGACCACGGCCGGCCTCCTCGGGGGAATGCTCGGAGCTGTGGCCCTCGTCCTGACGGCGCCACGGATCGAGGCGCTGGTGGAGGGTCGATTCGGGACGTGGCAGCCGCTCCCCCCACCGGAGGCCCTCGTGGCCGTCGCCGCGGGGCTGACCGTTTGTGCGATCACGGTCGCGGGGATCGCACCCGTTCTTCGCGTCATGCGTTCGGGGTCGGAGGGCCTGTCGCCGGCCTCTCGCGTGCGGGGTCGTGTCCACCACGCCGGTCGACGGGCGCTTCTCGTCGGTCAACTCGGTCTCGCGACCGTGCTGGTGTTCACCGCAGGTCTCCTGGCCCGCAGCTACGACTACCTCGAGACCCTCGACCGGGGCTTCGACCCCGCCGGGCTGCTCACCGTACAGTACTCCCTCGACGACGCGAGATTCGCCGAGGAGGACGCCGTCACGACGCTGTTCGAGCGGACACTCGCCTCCCTCGAGTCGCGCCCCGAGATCGCATCCGCGGCGGTCGCCCTCACCCTCCCCTACGAGCGCCCGCTCAACATGCCGATCAGGCTGCCGGGGGAGGAGGAGCCGCTGCTCACGAACATGGTCTACGTCACTCCGGGGTTCTTCGAGGTCCTCGGGGTGGATGTCCTCGCGGGCCGACCGATCGACAGGACCGACGGCGCCGATGCAGCACCGGTCGCCGTCGTCAATCGTGCCTTCGTCGACCGTTACCTTCCCGAGCGCGAACCCGTCGGTGCCCGGCTCGACGTCCCCTCCGGTCTGGGTCGGGTCCCGATCGTCGGTGTGGTGGACAATGTCCAGCAGTCGGCGGGGTGGGGAACGGAGTCCCAGCCCGTCTGGGAGTCGCCGACCATCTACGTCGCGGCGGATCAGCTTCCCAGTCGGTTCTTCGCGGGCATTCACATCTGGTTCGCGCCGAGCTGGATCGTGAAGCCGGCGTCGACCGCCACACCGCTCGGTGAGGTCGTCGTGCCGACGATCCGGTCGATCGCGCCCGAACTTCCAGTCGCCAGGATCGCGACGATGACGGACATCGTCGACGACGCCTTCGCCCGTCAGCGACTCGAGGCCGCCTTCCTGCTCGCGATGGCCGGGGTGGCGCTCCTGCTGACTGCGCTCGGTCTCTACGGGCTCGTGGCACAGGAGGTCGCCGAGCGGAGGGGGGAACTCGGAGTGCGCATGGCGCTCGGCGCGTCGCCGCTCCGCGCGATCCTCCATGTCGGCTCCGGAGGGCTGGCGGTCGCCGGGGCGGGAATCGTCACCGGAATCGCACTGTCGGTCGGCGTCAGCCGCCTCCTCGAGTCGCTCGTCTGGGGGGTCGGCACCCTCGACGCCATCACATTGATACTGGTGGTCTCCGTTCTGGGCGTACTCGCCGGGTTGGCCAGCTTCGTCCCTGCCTCCCGCATCGCCCGCCTCGACCCCGCCCGGGTGCTGCGCGAGGACTGACGGAAGAAGCGGGCCGCGGAGGAGGTGCCATGGCGGGGCATCGGGGTCACTCCGTCCGCAGGGCGTCCAGCGGATCGGTGTTGGCCGCACGGCGAGCGGGAAGCCACGCGGCCACCCCGATCACCGCCATCAGCACCACGGCGGCACCCGTCAGGCTGAGTCCGTCCCGCGGCGTGATCCCGAACAGGAACGCCTCCAGGAATCTCGACAGGTACAGGCTGACGCCGAGTCCGAGGACCACGCCGCCGACGCCGAGCAGGAGAGCCCGACCCACGACCGCCGCCTCGATCCGACCCCGGCCCGCGCCCAGTGCGATCCGGATCCCGATCGCCCTCCGTTGCTCGCCCACCGTGTAGAGGAGCGTTCCGTACAGCCCGCCCGCCGCCAGCAGGAGTGCGACGACCCCGAAGGAGCTGGCGAGAACTCCACCGAACCGCCGCGTGGACGTGCTCGAGTCGATCATGCTCTCGAGTGGGGTGATGGTCGGGATCGGCAGCTGTGGCTCCACACCCCAGATCGCCTCCCGAAGGCGGGGCCGCACGCCGTCCGCGTCCCCTCGCGTCTTGACCGCGATCGAGCCCCACGGGAGCGCGAACCCGCCCTGCCACGCGGGGATGTACGCCGTTACGTCGTGGGGCTGATCGAGCCCGTAGTGGAGTGTGTGCTCCGCGACCCCGACGATACGGCGCTCGGCACCGCGCACCCCGATGGTGCGCCCCACCGCGGCCTCCGCCGACCCCCACCCGCGGATCGCCGTGCGCTCCCCGATCACCGCGACGGGCTCGCTCTCGCCACGCCGGAAGTGGCCGCCCGCGACGATCTCCGTCCCCAACGTGCGGAAGAAGTCCTCGTCCACCGAGTGGCCCGCGAGACGGACCGGCTCGCCCTCATCGCCGAGCTGGACCCCGGTGGCCCAGCAGCACGAGCGGCCGCCGGTGTTCTCGAACGGCAGCTCGCCGGACCAGGTGGCCGCCTCGACCCCGGGGACGCGGCGCACCGCATCGGTGAGGTCCGTCATCAGGCGCACATAGGCGTCCGCTCCGTCCATCTCGGGGATCGAGAGGGGCACCACGACGACGTTCTCGGGCTCGATCCCGAAGTCCTGGGACGTAACCTCGAGGAAGCTCTTCATCAGCAGTCCCGCCGTGACCACGAGGACGAGCGAGAAGGCCACCTCCCCGATCACGAGGCCCGATCGGAGCGCCTGGACCGTGCGGGACGACGTCGCACTCCGGGCGCTCGTGCGAAGTGCATCGTGCAGCTCCCGGCGTGTGGATCGAAGCGCGGGAACCAGCCCGAAGAGCACCACGGTGGCGATCGACAGGAGGACCGCGAAGCCGAGCACCGGCAGGTCGAGCGACACCGTCTCCCCACGCGGAAGTGCATCGGTCCAGCGTCCGAAGCCACGGAGGGCGAGCCACGCCAGGCCGACCCCCGCCGCGGCGGCGGCGGCGGCGACCACCAGGCTCTCCGCCAGAAGCTGGGTCACGAGCGCTCGGGTGGATGCGCCGAGCGCTCGCCGGACCGACATCTCCCGCGTCCGCCCGAGCCCCCGGGCCAGAAACAGGTGAGCGACGTTCGAGCATGCGACCAGCAGGAGCAGGCCGACCGCGCCCAGCAGCAGGCCCAGACCGCGGGCGACGCGGGGCCCGACCGTCTGATCGGCCAGCGAGACGAGGGGCCAGTCGATCGGCTCCTCGTAGTCGGCGTAGTGATCCGCGTGGGCCGCGGTCACGTCGGCGGCGACGCGGTCGAGCTCGAGGTCCGCCTGCTCGATCGTCATTCCCGGCGCGAGACGGGCAGCCACGCTGTGGGCCTGGTACCCCGGCTGCTCCAGAAGCGGGTCGGTCCAGTCCATCGGGTAGAGGAGGTCGGGCGCGCGGCCCGTAAGCACCGAGGGCACCGCGAAGTCCGCCTCGAGCACACCGATCACCTCCACCGGATTCCCGTCGATCCGTATCGTGGAGCCGACGACGGCCGGGTCCGCCCCCCAGACCCGCTGCCACGCGGCGTGAGTCAGGACGCCGACGTTCCGGGAATTCTCGTCGGACTCGACCAGCAGACGCCCGAGATGAGGACTCGCGCCGAAGGTCCCGAAGAAGGACGGGGTCACCTCGACCCAGTTCATGCGAAGCGGCTCGGCGCCGTCGCGAACCAGGTTCGAGGTCCCGCCGTGCGCCGCCACCCACGTATCGAAGGACTCCACCGAGTCCAGACGGCGAAGTGTGGGGCCGGAGTGCGATCCGTTCGTCATGTAGACGAGGCGGTCGGGAGCGGGATAGGGCAGGGGCCGGAGCAGGACGTGGTCCACAACGCTGAACGCCGCCGTCCCCGCTCCGATGCCGAGCGCCAGGAGCAGAACCGTCGCCCAGGTGAACGCCGGCGCCTTGCGAAGTGCCCGTGCCGCCTGACGAATCGTACGAATCATTCCCCTCATCCCGTCCCCTCCTCCGGTTGGTGTACCTCCAGTGGTGCGCGCGTCCATCGCCATCCCGATCGCCGCTCCCGGGAGACGCGCGAAGGCGAGGGTGACGATCCGGGCCCGCCGCCCCACCCCCTCCGTGGCATCCAGCTGATCCTCGAGCGTCGCGACGATCGCCCGCCCGTCCTCCTCCCGCACCTCCCGCGGCAGGAGTCGAAGGGACAATCGATACAGGCCGATCACGAGCCGTCTCGAGGTCCCGGTGGCACTCACCTCCTCACCCCAGGGCCGGACGGGCGTGTCGAACCAGGCGGTCCAGCCGCTCGACCTCGGCGCGGAGGACGGCCTGTCCCCACGACGTGATCCGATGTGTACGCCGTCGATCCGATCCATCGTCGCACTCGTCGACCCACCCCTCCTCCCGCATGCGCCGCAGCACCCGGTAGAGGTTCGCCGGATCGAGCAGAACTCCCGTTTCGGAGCGCTCCTCGACCGCCTTCACGATGCCGTAGCCGTGCAACGGCCCATCCGCGAGGACCACCAGAACCAGAAGATCGCGCGGCGCGAGCGGAAGCATTTCGGTCGGGTCGTTCATGGCAGTCGGACGCTCGGGTTGATATTGGTCGAATGACTGTATGTCACATGACATATACTGCGACGTACCTCGCCGTGGAAGGGTTGCCCGGCGACGCTACGCCTCGGGACGGGCGTCGCGGCGCGTTCGATGGTAGGTTCAGACGGCCCGCCGCCCATCCCCGGCAGCTCGTGGACGCAGCCGCCTCGAATGGCGGCGCACCGCGGCGGACGCGCCGCCGACCAGACCCCACCACCCCACCCCGGCATCAGATGATCAGGCTGGAAGACGTCGAGAGGTCGTACAGAGTCGATGCAGGACGGACGTGGGTTCTGCGCCGCATCACGGCGGAGATCGAAGAGGGGGAGTTCGTCACCATCATGGGCCCCTCCGGAGCCGGGAAATCGACCCTGCTCTCCATCCTCGGGATGCTCGACTCCGAGTGGCGCGGCCACTACTTCCTGCAGGGGCGACCGGTCCACGCCATGCGTCAGCGGGGCAGGCAGCAGCTCGGGAAGGAGCAGATCGGATTCGTCTTCCAGCAGTACCACCTGCTCGACGACCTGACCGTGTACGAGAACCTCGAGATCCCGCTGTCGTACCGAAACATGAAGCGCCGGGAGCGCCAGGCCGTCGTGGCGGACACCCTCGATCGCTTTCACATCGTGGGGAAGAAGGACCTGTACCCGACCCAGCTATCGGGAGGCCAGCAGCAACTCGTGGCGGTCGCGCGGGCCGTCATCACGGAGCCGGCGCTGATCCTCGCCGACGAGCCCACGGGGAGCCTGCACTCGACCCAGGGCGAGATGATCATGGACCTCCTGAAGACGCTGAACGATCAGGGCACGACGATCGTCCAGGTGACGCACAACGAGAAGTACGCCGAATACGGAGATCGGGTGATCCAGCTGAGGGACGGCTGGATCGTCGACGAGTAGCGGGAGAGACGCGATGCCATCGAGGGTTCTCGTAGCCGACGATCAGCCGGATGTGCTCGAGGCGCTTCGCCTCCTCTTCCGTTCCGCGGATCTGGACTGCACCACGGTGCAGTCGCCGCGTGAGGCCCGCGCGGCGGTCGAGACCGGCAACTTCGACCTCGCGCTGATCGACCTGAACTACGCGCGCGACACCACGTCCGGGAAGGAGGGGCTGGACCTCCTGAGCGAGATTCGGGACGTCGATCCGGAGCTCCCGGTCGTCGTCATGACGGCGTGGGGGAGTGTCGAGGGTGCGGTCGAGGCGATGCGGCGCGGCGCGCGCGACTACATCGAGAAACCCTGGGACAACGAGCGACTCCTCTCGATCGTCCGTACCCAGGTGGCTCTGGGGCGCGCCCTTCGAAAGAGCGCTCGCCTCGACGGCGAGAACCTCCGGCTCCGGAGGGATCCCGCGCCCGACCTGATCGCCGGCTCCCCCGCCATGGAGCCGGTGCTGGAGCTGATCGGGCTCGTCGGCCCGTCGGACGCGAACGTGCTGATCACCGGTGAGCACGGGACGGGCAAGGAGCTTGTGGCACGGTCGCTGCACCGCGTCTCCAACCGTTCGAACAGCCCCCTCGTCGCGGTCAACGCCGGAGGGTTCTCGGAGGGCGTGTTCGAGAGCGAGCTGTTCGGTCACGTGAAGGGCGCATTCACCGACGCGAAGTCGGACCGCGTCGGCTGTTTCGAGCTGGCCGACGGCGGCACCCTCTTCCTCGACGAGATCGCGAATGTGCCGGTGGCGCAGCAGGCCAAGCTGCTGCGGGTGCTCGAGCAGGGGGAGCTGCAGCGAATCGGCTCCTCCAAGGTGCGTCACACCGACGTGCGCGTCCTCTCGGCCACGAACGCCGACCTCGGCGAGGCGGTGGAGTCGGGCGACTTCCGCGAAGATCTGCTCTATCGCCTCAACACCGTCGAGATACGCATACCGCCGCTGCGGGACCGGCGCGAGGACATCCCCCGCCTGGTCGATCACTTCCTCGCCCGTCACACGGAGCGGTACGGCGCCGGACCCACCGGCATCACCGACGACGCCCGCGACGCGCTGCGCGCCCACTCCTGGCCGGGAAACGTCCGCGAACTCGACCATGTGGTGGAACGCGCCGTCCTGGTGAGCCGTGACCGACCGATCGAGGTCGCCGATCTCGGGCTCCGGCCCCGTCGCGAGGGCTCGACGACGCTGGACGACATGACGCTCGAGGAGGCGGAGCGGATGATGATCCAGCGGGCCCTCGATCGACATCAGGGCAACGTCACGCGCGCCGCCGAAGCACTCGGACTCAGCCGGAGCGCCCTCTACCGCCGCCTCCCGTCGGACGACGAGGTCGACGAGGCGTGAAGCGACTGTGGAGGGGCGCCACCCACGGGAGCCGCGCGCTCGTGCTCGGCGCGCTCTCGGGGCTCCCGGTCGGTGTCCTCTCGATGGTGTTGCTGTGGACGAGTCCGCTGTCGACGAGAGTCCGCTGGACACTCACGCTCGTCGTGATCGCGCTCTGGCTCTGGTTTCTCGCCCTCCTCCGGGAGCACGTGACGCGCCCGCTCGGCACGCTGGCCAACATGCTGGCCGGCCTCCGGGAGGGCGACTTCTCGATCCGGGCTCGCGTCCCGGAGGACGCGGATCCCGAGGACACGCTCTCGCTCGTCTACATGGAGGCCAACGCGCTCGAGGCGATGCTCCGCGATCAGCGGGTGGGGGCGGTGGAGGCCAGCGAGACGCTCCGCAAGGTTCTCGAGGCCATCGAGGTCGCCGTCTTCGCCTTCGACCCATCGGGCGAGCTGCGGATCGTGAATCGCGCGGGCGAGCGCCTCCTGGGCCAGCCGGCGGAGAGGCTGCTGGGGGCGGCGGCCACCGATCTGCGGCTGGCCGATGCACTCGAGGGTCCGAGCCCGCGGACCATCGAGGTTTCCTTCCCCGGTGGGACGGGACGCTGGGAGCTGCGTCGAAGCGTGGTCCGTCAGGAGGGTGCGCCCCTGGCCCTCATCGCGCTCTCCGATCTCAGTCGAGCACTGCGGGAGGAGGAGCGCCAGGCCTGGAAACGCATCATCCGGGTGCTTTCCCACGAGATCAACAACTCGCTGGCGCCGATCAAGTCGATCTCGGGCAGCATGCGAACGGTGCTGGGGCGAGGCACGCTCACACCCGATGTCGAGGAGGATGTCACCCGGGGGCTCGAGGTCATCTCGAACCGGGTGGAATCGCTCGGCCGGTTCATGGCCTCGTACGCCCGGCTCGCCCGGCTTCCTCCACCTCAGATGGAGCCGGTGGACGTGGGTGCCCTCGTGACGGGGATCGCCGCGCTGGAGACCCGAACGGACGTGCAGGTCGGCGAGGGACCGGCGGCGACGGTACAGGCCGACCGCGCCCAGCTGCAGCAGGCCCTCATCAACCTCGTCCGGAATGCGGCGGACGCCACCCTCGAGTCGGGTGGAGCGGGGGTGCTGCTGACCTGGAGAGTGCTGGATGAGCGGGTCGAACTGATCGTCGAGGACGATGGGCCGGGGCTGACCGATACGTCGAACCTCTTCGTGCCGTTCTACTCGACGAAGCCCGGTGGATCGGGGATCGGGCTGGTCCTGACCCGACAGATCGCCGAGGCACACGGCGGAGGCGTGCGCCTCGAGAACCGCGACGCGGGTATGGGAGCCCGAGCCGTGATCGTCATCCCGACTGCACCGGTGGACTGACGCCGCCCGACGCGATGTCCACGTCGGGGGGAGCCGGCTCGGCCGGTCCATCCGTCCCTACCGCGGTGACCATGCGATCGAGGAACGCACGATCGGAGGGTGCGAGACCCCGGACGCCGTTCGCCCGGACCCGGGCGAGCAGCGCCCGAACCTCCTCCGCATTGACCTCGTGAAGACGGTCGATGCGAACTCCCTCCCACCGCTCCCGGTCCAGCAGATTCTGCACGCCTCGTGACCGGTAGTGCGAGTTCGGTGCCTCGACGACGCGGGGGCGCTTCCGACGGCGTGCACTCCGGCGGACGAGCAGTCCGACGCACAGCAGAATCGCGGTCGCGAGGCCGGCGCCCAGCAGCACGAGCCCCAGGTTCGTATCCATCATCGGTCGGAGGCGGGCGGAGCCGGCATGTCGGACAGCTCAGCTCGACTCGTGCTCGTGCAGGTCGAACCCGGCCTCTTCGAGCTCGTGGGCACGCACGGCGTCGTCCTCGCTCACGATGTGTCCGTCGAAGAGGTGGATCGACCGGTCGGCGACATCCGCATAGCGCGGATCGTGCGTCACCATGCAGATGGTCGCGCCTTCGTCGTGGAGCTCGCGCAGGAGATCCATGACGGCGTTCCCGTTCTTGGAGTCGAGGTTTCCCGTCGGCTCGTCGGCGAGCAGGATCAGCGGCTTGCCGACGATCGCCCGAGAGACCGCGACACGCTGCTGCTGGCCGCCGGAAAGCTGACTGGGATAGTGGCCCATGCGGTGCGCCATTCCGACGCGCTCGAGAGCGGCCTGCACGCGCTGCTTCCGCTCGCTCGCGCCCATTCCGCGGTACGTGAGCGGCAGCTCGACGTTTTCGTAGACCGTCAGGTCACCGATGAGATTGAAGGCCTGGAAGACGAAGCCGATGGCCTCGTTCCGGATCCGCGAGCGCTGCGCGGCGCTGAGGTTCTCCACCGGCTCGTCGTCCAGCAGGTACCGGCCGGACGTCGGAGAATCCAGCAGGCCGAGAATCGACAGCAGCGTCGTCTTGCCGCAGCCGGACGGGCCCGCGATCGACACGAACTCCCCACTCCGGATGTCGAGGTTGATTCCGCCCAGTGCGTGCGTCTCGACTTCCTCGGTATAGAACACCTTGCCGAGTTCGTAGAGGTGGATCAGCGAACTCCGTTCTGCTTCCGTCGTCATCCCCATTCTCCCTGGAATCGTTTGGACCGGCCGAGGCCGGAGTTCGGAATCGCCATCGCGACGACCCCGGCTGTTGCTGCTGCGGATCAGTCCCGCAGCCGGACCCGGTCGAACTCGTCCCACTGTGACATGTCGGAGAGGATCACCACGTCTCCCGGTTGCAATCCCGAGAGCACCTGGATGTCCTGCACCGAACTCGCACCCAGCTCTACGGTGGTTCGCTCCGCAAAGTTACCGTCGTCGGTCAGCCGGAAGAGGCTCACCCGCTGATTCGCCTGCCCGAAGTTGGGACGCCCCATGTGCACGACGTCGTCGAGCTGTTCGATGATCACGTTTCCGTCGACGCTCAGGTCGGCGCGTGCGCTGGGCGGGAGCGGGCCCACCAGCGATACGTCGATCGTGACCGTTCCGCCTCGTACGGCCGGGTCGATGCGGGTGACCCGGCCCTCGATCGTGTCCGAGCGGGTGTCGATGAGGGCGCGCTGCCCCTCGGTGATTTCCTGCACCTGTGTCTGCGTGATCCGGATCTCCGCCTTGAGGCGGTCGGGCACCACGATGCGGGCGATCTCCTGGCCGGAGGTCACGTACTGTCCCTCCTGGAGCGGGGTCGCGAGGGGCGCGAGCAGCCCCGGTCCGGGCGCGCGAACCGTCAGGGACTCCAGCCGGTCGCGGTTGAAGGCGACCTGCGCCTCGAGCCGTTCGATCTGGAGCTGCTGTGCCCGAATCTGGTCCTGCTGGGTCGAGCGGGTCAGTTCGAGCCGCTGTTCCTCGAGGTCCACCTGCGCGCCCAGAGACTCCCAGGCCTCCCTCGTGCGCTCCAGCTCGGCTCGTGCGACCAGAACCGGATTCGTGTCGTACAGCTGCTGGTTGGATTCGTACTCGCGTCGAGCCTGCGCCGCCTGGGCTCCGATCTGCGCCAGCGCCTGCCGCTGTTGAAGCTCCTGGGTCTGCAGGTTGGCCCGAAGCTGCAACAGCGCCGACTCGGCGGTGGACAGCTGCGTCTGGGTCTGAAGGAGCTGGACGTCCACGTCCGGGTTGCTCATCCGGAGGATCACGTCACCCTCCTCCACCGAGGCGCCGGGAAGCAGCTCGATCCCCTCGACCCGCCCGTTCGTGACGGCGGTGATCAGGCGTGCCTGCTCCGGGACGAGAGTGCCGGGGCCCCGAATCTGACGAATCATCGTCCCGTACTCGACGGTGTCCGTCCATGCGACGGCCCGGTCCACCGAGGGAACCGCGGTCGGCAGGGACCACACGCCCAGCGCGAGCACCGCGACGGCGATCAGGCCCACGACGACCCACACGGTCCGCCTTCGTTTGGCCGGTTTCGTATCACGAATGATGTCCATGCTCACGTTCGATTCTCCACGGCGTCCGGTCGTCCCTCCGCCCCGTTCCCATCATCGTCGTCACCACTTCCCGCGGGACGAAGGGATTGACCGGTCGCAGCTTCGAGAGCCACGAGTGCCTGGTGAAATGAGTACCTCGCATTCAGATGGTCGCGCTGGGCCGTCGCGAGAGACGTCTCCGCATCCAGCAGTTCCAGGATCGAGGTGTTCCCGACCTGATAGAGCTGGCGGGCCTGCTCGAGCTGGGTCTCCGCGAGCGCCAGATTCCGGCGCTCGATCTCGACGCTGCGGACGGCCGCGTCGAGGTCTGCATGCGCCTGACGAAGGGCCGTGCGGATCCGCAGTTCTTCGGCGCGCAGCGAGTGTCGCGCATCCCGCCGGGCCGCCGACGCCTGCTCCACCTGGCGCTGTCGCGAGAAGCCCTGGAAGATCGGGATCGACACGTTGAGACGGACGGTGACCGGATTCCTCGTGTAGTCGAGGGGAAACACCGAGTTGGCCGAAAGCGCCTCATCCCCGAGAGCGGGGGTGTAGGCGAACTGCTGGCAGTTGGTCACATCCCACCCCGGGTAGCCTCCGGGCAGACCCGTCTCGAGCGCGTTGAACCGCTCGCAACTCTCCACCCTGGACGCGGCGTTGTCCCGGGTGCGGTCGAGGATGAAGTCCCGGTTGCGGGCCTCGAGCGCATTGCCGGACCAGCCGGTCGAGAGGCTGACCGACGGCAGGTACGAACTCTGTGCCTGCCGAAGCGAGGCGCCCCGCGCATCGACCCGGGCCGCGAAGGAGTTGAGCGACGGATGCGCGCGGAGCGCCCGCGCCAGGAGCTCGTCGCGGTCCCACTCCGGCTCGAAGACCTCGAAGGCGTCCACGAGGGTCACATCGTCCTCGAGCGTGACACCGAGCTGTTCCGAAAGCCGCGCCATCTCCGCTCGCCGACTGCTCTCCGCCCTGATCAGCGCGACTTCGGCCCGCCCCAGGACCACCTCCGCCCGAATCGCCTCCGTCCCCGCTGCGAATCCGGTCGAGACCCGCGTCTCGACGATCTCGAGGTTCCGCCGAGCCCGCTCCCACGAGTCGCGGGACACCGCCTCCACATCTCTCGCCCTCAGCGCCGCCGTGTACTGGGCGGTGACGTTGGTGCGAAGATCGAAGGCGGCCGCCTGGATCCCTGCCTCCGTCGCTCGCGAGTTGGCTCGGGCATTCGCGACCCCGTAGAGTCGGGAGGCATCGAACGTCCAGTTGACGTTCAGATTGTAGGACGACGAGAGGTAGTCGGTGCTCTGAGCACCGAAGTCGAGCGTCCCGATGCGCTGAATCCCGGCCTCGGTGTACGCGGCCCCGGCCCCGGCATTGACCGAGGGGAGCAGTCCGCCCCACGCCTCTCGCACCTGCCATGAGGCCCCATCGGCATCATTGGCCTGCGACAGGTACGCGGGATTGTTGGCCCGGGCGAGGCTGACCGCACGATCGAGCGTGAGGGCGGGCCCGACCTCCTGAGCGGCGACGCCCGAGGCGACCCCCGGGACCGCCACCGTCACGAAGCACGCGACGAGCAGGGCGCCGGACACGATCGCTCCATCCGCCTGAGGTCTCACTGCAGCTCCCTTCGAGGGTTCGACGTCGGGTGATCCGCACGCCGGCTGCGCCCCGGAACGCATGGGCCCATCTCGGCGGATCTTTCCTCCCTCTCACTACGGAAGAGCCGTGCCAGTGTGTCGTATTCTGCGTAATCGACTGCGCGGCAACGGGATGCGGACACAGATCGGATGGACACGACAGGGTCGCGGTGTCCGGATTCGGACGGCGCGTCCCGGGATCGGACACCGGGCGGGCCCGTCTCCCGCATTCATGGGGTCGGCTGGACGACCGACGGAAGGGTCGACGCAGCCGGGTTCAGCCGGCTCGGGAGGCGGTATGGCCCAGCGCGTCGTCGATCGCCTCCGCGAACCCCGACATCGTGAAGGGCTTCTCGAGAAACGTCACACGCTCGAGGCGGTCGGGGAGTTCGGTCCGCGTGTAGCCGGACATCAGAACGCAGGCGACGGTGGAGTCGCGACGTCGTACTTCGGCGATGAGCTCCTGTCCGGCGCGGGCCGGCATCACGGCGTCGGTGACCAGCAGATCGTACGGTGCCACCTCCTCCGAGGTCAGTCGCTCCCACCCCGCGGCACCATCGGGAACCGCGTCGACCTCGGCCCCGCGCGACGCCAGGTAGCGCGCGCAGGCATGGCGGATTCCCGTGTCGTCCTCCGCGACGAGAATACGCAGCCCGTCGAGTCTCCGTTCGATTCGCTCGCCGGACTCGCCCGACTCGCCGGCAGGCCCAGCAGGCCCCGCGGGTCGGTGGGAGATCTCCGGGAATGCGATCGAGACCGTGGTTCCCTCGCCCTCCCGAGATGCGATCCACGTCACGCCACCCAGCTCCTGCACCACGCCGTAGACGGATGCGAGGCCGAGACCGCTGGCCCCACTCTCCTGCCGGGTGGTGAAGAAGGGTTCGAAGGCGCGAGATCGGACGTCCTCGGACATCCCGACCCCATGGTCGCGAATCTGGAGGAGCACCCAGGGATTCGAGTCGTCTCCGTCCGTCGACGGAGGCTCGACCTCGAAGTTCCGCGGTGAGACCGAGCTGCGCAGCCTGAACTCGAGGCGCCCACCCTCCGGCATCGCCTGCTGCGCATTCGTCGCCAGGTTGATGAGTGCCTGGTCGAGCTGACCCTCGTTCCCCTGGACCCAGGCCGGTGTGTGCGGATCGTCGAAGTGGATCTCCGTGGAGTCGTGGAGGAGGCTCCGAAGCAGATCGACCCGGCTCTCGACGAACCGCCTCAGATCGATCGGCTCACGCTCGAACTCGTGACCCCGCGCGAAGGTGAGAAGGCGGTCGGTGATCGACGCGCCCTGGGAGAGCCGATCGTGGATGCTTCGCAGCTCCTCCAGCACGGGCTCCGGCAGATCGTGCCGGTCGGCGAGCAACTCGATCGACAGGCCCGAACTGGTGAGCACGTTGCGCATCTCGTGGGCGATTCCACCGGCCAGCTGACCGAGCGCGCCCATTCGTCGGCGTGTCTGGAGTTCCTGCCCCGCGCGGCGATGGTCCGAGACGTCCTCGTGGACGGCGATGAACCGCGTGACCCCATCCGTCCCCAGGCTGATGGGGCTCAGCGTGACGCGGTCCCAGAAGGTGGATCCGTCCGCCCTCCGGGCCAGGAGGACCTCCTGTACGGCGATCCCGTCCCGAATCGCGAGGGCGATGCGGGCCTTGGGCTCCTGCTCGGCGTCGTCCCCGAACATGAACGCGAACCCCTGACCGACGACCTCGTCCGCGCTGTACCCGGACAGCCGTGCGAACCCCTCGTTCGCATACAGGATGGGTGCGCCGCGGTCCGCCGACCCCACCGTAACCCCCAGCGGGAGTGCCTCGATCGAATCACCGACCAGTCGGAGGGAATCCTCCGTGGTCACGCTTTCGGTGATATCCCAGACGAGCGCGATCCCGTGGGCCGGCTGTCCATCCCCATTGCCCGTGCCCGCCGTCCAGAACTGGAGGACGCGACCGTCCCAGCGCACGACGAAGTCGGACTCGCGGCCCGAAAGCGCACGCAGATAGGGCGCGGCGAGCTGAGCCACCAGACCGTCGTCGTACGCCTCCTCCAGCGTCTTCCCCACGATCCGGGGGCGCCCGGAGGGATCCCGCTCCAGCTCGCTCCCGTATGCGGCCACATGGCGGAGTCGATCGTCGAAGACATAGCAGGCGCCATGCGGAAAGTCCGGAATCAGCCGAAGCAGTGCCTCCTGGCCGCGCTCGACGCGCGCCTCCTCCGAATCCGCACGCTCCACCGGGAGGAAGAAGGCGTGTACCCACTCGTCCCCGGTCCGCCAGATCCTCACCCGGTACTGCTGGTCCCCGACCAGGAGCTGCGGAGCCTCGATTCGGGTCGCCCGCCCGGACACCACGGTCTCGAGCGCGCCTTCGAACGTCTCGTCGGAGCGCCCGATCAGCTCCTCCCAGGGGATCCCGTCCGTCGCGACCCACCCCCGGGCCTCCGGAGCGAGATCGCGCGCGCGCGGGTTCACGTACCGCGCGCGCCCGTCACGACCGAGGATCACCGCAGGGTGCGGAAGCCCGTCGTAGGCGGCTCTCAGATCGTCCGAAATGGTTGGCATGCGGTCCGCGTGGGGACGGAGGCGGAGAAGGATCTGAAAACTGTGCCCTGCGGCGGGTCGGGGAAAGCTTCGCGTTCGCCGGGGGGCGGTGCGGATGTCGGAGTCGGCCCGACGGGCCACCACGACTCAGCCGAAGAGACCGCCCGCCTCCGGGATTCTACGCGGCGGTGCGGCCGGGCGCCCCTCGCCATCGACCGAGCCGCCGAAGTAGCGCAGCTCCTGCGCATCCTCCGAGGCATCGACGTACCGGATCAGCCGGGCCGGCATCGGTTCATCCGAGAGCCGGAGGGCCCGGGCGAGCTCGAGCGTCGCGAGGTGCAGGATCTCGGCCACCCGCTTCGAGGGTTTCACCCGACCCCCCTCCCGGATGGCGTTCAGACGACTGAGCTCCTCGTAGCCGAGCATGAGGTGGGGCAGCGAGTCGAGTGCCCTGTCCTCGTTGTGGAGCGCCTGTTTGGCCCGGGTCCCGATACCGAGCAGCAGGTTCTGGGTGAAGTCGGGGAGGGGATCCTCGTCGGTGACCGCACCGAGAATCCCGAGAAGCTGATCCGTCTCGATCGACCGTGGTCCGCCCTGCCACACCCACACCGCGTGTTCGACCGCATGGAGCGCACTCCACGCCACCTGTCGGCCCCGCTCGAGGTTCTTTCGGCGCTCGAAGAAGTACTCGACGACGGCGACGGTCAGGATGATCCCGATGATCTCCGTGCCCAGATTGATGAGCAGGGACTGCCGCGTCGGCTCCTCGACCATGAAGGCCGACCAGAGGACGACGCCGGCGATCACGAGAAACCCGGCCGGAATCACGACGCGTGAAGTGAGGTTCATCTGGCGAAGGTCCCGCCACGTCACTCGCCGCGCAACACCTCCACCGGATCCACTCGTGTCGCGCGACGCGCGGGAAGATAGACCGCGAACAGCGTCGCTACCGCCATCGCGAAGGGTACGAGAGCGAACGCCACGGGATCGAGCGGATCGACCTGCAGAAGAAAGGCCCCGATCGCCCTGGTCGCCGGGATCGCCAGGATCAGGCCGAGGATCGACCCCCCGAGCGCCATCCCCAGGCCGTCGCGAAGCACTTCGGTGCGGATGCCCCGCGCGCCGGCCCCGAGCGCCATGCGCACACCGAATTCCCGCGCACGCCTACGCACCGAATAGGCCGTCACGCCGTAGACACCCAGACCACCGAGGAGCAGCGTGACCCCTGCGAATCCACTCAGAACCACCAGCAGAAAGCGCGTCTCCGCGACCCGGTCCGAAATGCGGGTCCCGTAGGCCCCGGACTCGGACAGCGGGGTGCCCGAGTCCACCGCATCGACCGCGGCTCGAATCGCTTCGAGACCATCTCCCGCGGCACCGCGGGGCCGCGCCACGATCCATGCCGCCGATGTCGTCGACTGCGAGAGCGGCAGGTACCAGCCCGGGCGGGGGTCGGCGGTGATCGGCGCCGTGCGGACCGCCCGGACCACGCCCACCACCGTGGCTCCGGGTGAGTCCGGACCGAACTGTCGAATCGTGCTCCCGATCGGACTCGCCCCCTCCCAGATCTCCTCCACCGCGGTCTCGTCGACGAGGGCGACGGGAGCGCCTCCCTCCATGTCCGCCTCCTCGAGCAGCCGTCCCTGGACGAGCTCGATGCCCAGCGTCGAGAAGTACTCCGGTGTCACCCTCCAGCGAGCGACCACGGGCAGCGCATTGGGATTCGACGTGAACCCGTCGACCCAGGCGACGGAGAGTTCGGGGCCCGATCCGAAGGGAATCGCCCCCGCCACCGTGCCCTCCTCCAGCGCCGGGTCGGAGCCGAGCCGGGCACGGACCCGGTCGAGTACCTGCCACTGCGCTTCGGGCGACTGGTACCGCCCCTCCGCCAGCGTGATGCGCGCCGTGACCAGGCCCTCCGGGTCGAACTGCGGGTCGATGGCGCCGAGCGCCGCCAGATCGCGCATCAGGAGTCCTGCCGAGACCAGGAGCACCACCGCTGCGGCAACCTGCGCCGTGACAAGCAATCGCGAGAGCCGCTGCCGTCCGCCGCGAGCGCTGTTGTCGGCGTCTCGCATGAGGAGTGCAGGGCTCTGTCCGACACCTCGGACGCTCGCGATCGCACCCGCCCCGAGGCCCACGACCACGGCCACGGCCGCCGTCACCGCGAGAATTCCGGGATCGATCGAGACGCCGGCCACCCGGGGAAGCATCTCCATCAGTGTCGGACGAAGTGCCTCCAGAGCGAGCAGTGCGAGACCCAGTCCCAGCACGGTGCCCGCCGCGGCGAGGACGAGGCCTTCCGCAATCTGGGTGCGCACCAGGCGCCAACGGCTCGCTCCGATCGCTGCTCGCACCGCCATGTCACGGCGACGGGCCATCCCCCGCGCGAGAAGGAGATTCCCGACGTTGGCGGCCACCACGAGCAGCACGATGCCGACCACCGCCAGCAGGAGCCACAGGCGACCCTCCACATCGCCGACCAGCGCCTCCTGCAGGGGGACGACGCGGGAAGTCTCCCGGTAGTTGTTCTCCGGGGTCCAGATGGGGTTGTTCTCGATCAGCGGGCCGCCGGTGTAGGCACGAAGCTCCTCGGTGACGCGCTCGACGGTGGCGCCGGGCGCGAGCCGACCGACGATGCTGTAGGCGATGCCGCCCCAGTACGTGCCCAGCCCGCTCACCTCCGGTCCGAGCCGCAACGGCAGCAGAAGGTCGTCCTGCGCGGAGGGGAAATCGTGGGGCGGTGGAAGGACGCCCACGACGGCGTGCGTGCGCCCGTCCAGCTGCAACGAGCGCCCGAGCACCTCTGGATCCTCGCCGAACCGCGACGCCCAGAGTTCGTGCGAGAGGATGACCTCGTCCGGCCCCCCCGGCCGATCGGCGCCGGGGGTGAATCCTCCGCCCAGTGCGAGGGGCGTCCCGAGGAGATCGAGGAACGACCGCGTCACTGCGGCCCCCGTCAGACGAACCGGCTCCTCGCCGCCCTCCAGATTCACGCCGATTCCGGTGGCGTACGCACCCGCCTCGGCGAGGGTCGTCGAGTTCTCACGGATGTAGTCGTACTCCGCCGCGCCGGCCAGCTCTCCCGCCCAGACGCGCACGAGTCGCTCCGAATTCGGATATGGCAGCTCCTCGAAGAGCACGCCGTCGACGAGTCCGTACACGAGCGCGTTCGCACCGATTCCGATCGCCAGCGTCAGGATCGCGACCACCGCGAACCCCGGCGCCCTGCGGAGTGACCGAACCGCCGTCCGGACTTCTCGTCCCAACTCTCCCATCCCTCTCCTCACTTCCTCGAGTCGACGTCTCGCCGGGTCCCGCAGTCGCAGGCCCGCGAACTTCAGTACCTCCCGCCGCAACGCCGCGTCCGCGGCGGCCGCTCCATGCCGGTCGGCACGGTACGTCCACATCCGCTCGAGTTCGTCGAGCAGCCAGGAGCGATCCTCGGCCGGGACCACGCGCTCCGCGATCTCCAGCCAGCGACGGCCACTTCGCGTCACCCGCGCGCCTCCAGCAGCGAGTCCAGTCCCTCCCACAGGCGTTCGAAGGCACGTCGCTCCTCACGGAGGCGTTCGAGACCCTCCTCGGTCACCTCGAAGATGCGACGGTCACGACCACTCTCGACCGGCTGCATGCGGGATGCGGCCCACCCCTTCTCCTCGAGGCGGCGGAGGACGATGTAGACGGACGACAGCGTCGTGGTCCTGTCCGTCCGCTCCTCGAGTTCGGCGACGATCGGCGCCGTATAGGCGTCCTCTCCCAGGTGAAGCAGCGCCAGCATCACCTGGTGCTCCAGCTCTCCCAGTCCCCCTCTGCCCATCGAGACCCTCCATTGGTGAACGACGCCCGATTCGCATGATACTCACAATGTAAGAATACCATACTTACAAGATAAGTACACCGCGGCAGAGAGCGTGACCGCGGTCCCGAATGCGGTGGAGACGCCGAGGCCGTGCGCGACGCGCACGTGCGTCGCGAGCGGGCCACGCCCCGAGCGGACCCCCTCGCCCCGTGTCGTCGCGGGGAACTGGCGGACACCTCGCAGACCCCCTATATAGATATCTTGGTAGCAGCCTCAACCTGCCCGCACCCCGGTCTCTCCAGCACCGCACCCCATGTCTCGAACTCCTCGCATGACCTACCTGACCGGCGTCGTTCTTTCCGCGATCCGGGCGGGCCACCGCTACGGCTTCGACATCATGGATGCGACCGGGATCCCGGACGGCTCGGTCTACCCTGCGCTCCGTCGGCTCGAGCGCGCCGGATACCTCGACGCGATGTGGGAGGACGAGGCCGAGGCCACGGCGCAGCACCGTCCGCCCCGTCGCTACTACCGCCTGACGCCGGAGGGGGCGGCGGCACTCGAGACCGCGCGGGAGCGATTCCCGGGTGTGGACCGAATCTTCCCGGGAGGCGGGCCCGCCGGTGATGGAGGTTCGGACGGCCACGGCGAGCCGGGGTTCGAGCCGTCGTGATCTCCCGCCTGCTCTCCGCATGCGCGCACCTCTGCATACGCGCCGCGGCACGCCTCGTACCACCGCTCGAGCGCGACACCTTCGCGCGCGAGTGGGAGGCGGAAATCCACCATGCCTTCGACCGCGCCGATGGCGCGCTTCCCGGTCGGCTCCGTATCACCTGGCGCGCGCTCCTCGCCTTCGTCGACGCAACCGCCCTCGCCCTCGATGCCATGACCCTCGACACCATCGCCCGCGACCTTCGGTTCTCGCTCCGCGCACTCCTCAAGCGGCCCGGGTTCGCGACACTCGCGCTGCTGACACTCGGGCTCGGGATCGGCGCGAATACCGCGATCTTCTCCGTCGTGGACACGGTCCTTCTCCGGCCGCTCCCCTATCCGGAACCGGAGCGGATCGTCGCCCTGTGGGAGCAGGACGGTGGACGGGACTTCGCCAACACGCCGGTGTCCGCGCAGGACTTCGAGGCGTGGCAGGAGGAGATGCAGACGCTCGAGCACATCGCGGCCGGCCGGCCCGCCGGATTCGCGCTCACCGGTGGCGGTGAACCCGAGCAGATCCCGGGAATCCGTGTGTCCGCCGACTTCTTCGATGTGTTCGGCCGGTCGCCCGACCTCGGTCGAGCCTTCACCGAGGAGGAGACGATCGACGGTGCCCATCGGGTGGCGGTCCTGTCCCACGCCCTCTGGGTCCGACGCTGGGGCGCCGACCCGGGCGTTCTCGGCGAGACGATCGAGCTCGACGGCGAGCGCTTCGAGGTGATCGGCGTGATGCCCGAGGGCTTCGCCTTCCCCAGCGCCGCACGCATCTGGACCCCCCTGGTGATCTCGGACCAGGAGTACGACGACACCGGACGCCACTTCCTGCTCGCCTTCGGTCGCATGCAGAGCGGGACCTCACTCGCGCAGGTCGACCGTGAGATCGCCCGAATCGCGGAGCGGAGGGCGAGCGACCTGCCTCGATCCAACGGAGGCTGGACCGCCACGGCCGTCTCCATGCACGAGCAGATGACGCAGAATGTGCGTGGAATGCTCTGGGTACTGCTCGGAGCCGTCGGGTTCGTGCTCCTCATCGCATGCGGAAACGTCGCGAACCTCCTTCTCGTGCGCGCATCCGGGCGACAGCGGGAGATGGCGGTCCGTGCGGCACTCGGTGCGGGAAAGGGGCGGCTGATCCGTCAGGTGCTCACCGAGAGCGTGGTCCTCTCGGCGGGGGGTGCGATCCTGGGGCTCGGCATCGCCTGGATCGCGCTCGAACTCATGCTCGGTGTCGGCCCCATCGCCGTCCCGGGAGGCGGAAGCGTCACCATCGACCTCCGAGTCTTCGGATTCGCGGCGCTGGTCGCGCTGGGCTCCGGGCTCCTGTTCGGCTCGGTACCCGCGTTCTCGGTGTGGCGATCGGACCTGAACCGTGGCCTTCGCGCCGGCGCCCGAGGTGCCGCGGGTGGACCCGGGGGCCGCATGCGGGACACCCTCGTGGTCCTCGAGATGGCGATGGCTCTGGTCCTCGTCACGGGTGCCGGGCTGATGCTGCAGAGCGTGAATCGCATGCTCGACGTGGATATCGGGATGGACGTGCAGAACGTCGCCGTGGCCGGGTTCACCCTCCCACCGGCGCGATACCCGGACCCACAGGAGCGTCTGCTCTTCTACAGCACGCTCCTTGAACGCGCCGGCCAGCTGCCCGGCGTCGAGCACGCCACGCTCAACCCCTGGCTGCCCCCGGGCGGCGGGCCGCTCCTGCACGTACGGATCGAAGGTGTACATCCGGAATGGACGGCCGATCTTCCGCTCGCACGGATGCGGGCCGTACCCCCGGGCTACTTCGATGCCATGGGCATCCCCCTCCTCCGCGGCCGCGACTTCAGCGCGAACGACGCCGTGGACAGCGACCTCGTCGCCATCGTCGATCAGGCGTTCGTGGATGTCCACTTCCCGGACGAGGACCCCATCGGGAAGCGATTCCGCACGCTCCAGGACGCGCCCAGAACCATCGTCGGTGTGGTCGGAAACGTGACCAACGCCGGTCTGACGAACGACGCGGGCCCGACCGACTACCTCCCCTACACTCAGGCCGCCTTCGGCTTCGGGCAGCAGCTCATCCTGAAGACGAGCGGTGACGCCGAGGCGGCGATCCCGATGCTTCGCGAGGTCATCTGGGAGGCGGATGCGGATCTCCCGCTCAACGGGGTCGGGACGCTGGAGTCACGCCTCCGCACCTCGATCCAGGGGCCCCGCTTCAACGCCATGCTTCTCGGCCTGTTCGCCGCGCTGGCGCTCGTGCTCGCCGCGATCGGGATCTACGGCGTGATGGCCTTCACCGTTCGGGAGCGCACCCGCGAACTCGGATTGCGGATGGCGCTCGGGGCGACGGGCGCCGCCGTCCAGAGCCTCGTGCTGCGACGAGCCGGCCTCCTCGTGCTGGCCGGGGTCGCGCTGGGTCTGCTGGTGTCGGCCGGCCTCACACGGATGATCTCGACCTACCTCTTCGGGATTCAGGCCACCGATCCGCGAACGCTGGTCGGCGTCGTGGTCCTCCTGTGCGGGGTCGGCCTCGTGGCGAGCTGGGTCCCCGCGGTCCGAGCCAGCCGCCTGGATCCTCAGGTCGCGCTCCGGGAGGAGTAGAGGAGTCCGGGCGGAGGCCGCGGCGAAGCGGGTCGTGAGTTCCGACGGGCGACTCCCGGCCCCGCCTCCCGGGCTCACCGGAGAATCCCGGACCCGACTCCACCGCAACTCCGGCGGTGGATCTCTCGTCGGACCGAGGTGACGGCCCTTCCCCTCTCACCGGACGCCGGTACCCATGGCGCTCGCCGCCATCGCTCCCCACTCCCCCTCTCGTGCTCTCCTCGCCGCCGTGTCTCTGCTCGCAGGCGTCCTGTCCGCGGGCTGCGCGGACGGCGGGGCGCCCGGACCCGGACTGGCGATGGGACGGCCCGGATATCCCATCCCGGAAGCCGGCGTGGAGCAACCTCCAGGTCGCGGGCGACGGGCGTTTCTGGATCCGCACCCCGGGCGAGGGAGTCGAGCTGCGGAGCCCCGACTCCCCGTGAGCCCGCCCGGTCGGCGAAGGCACCGCCACCCCGGCCTCAGAAGACCCAGCTCACCCCGGCGCTGAGGACTTCGTAGCGGTAGTCGGCCCCGCCCGTGGCCGAGAGTCGCTGGAGGCCGGCGGACGACCAGCCGCCCGAGACCCAGAGTTCCCGGCCGGGTGCGGCCCGCCACGCCAGTCGGCCGGAGGTGCGTATCGCGCCGGCCGCGTCGCCCTCGCTGCCCACCCGCTGGACGCCCGGCGCCCCCTCCAGTCTCAGGGTCCAGGAGCCAAGCTCGACCGACCACCCCAGGGAGGCCTCCACGAGACCGAAGAAGTCGGGGTCGAAGTAGCCGTCTCCGAGATCCTTCTCGAAGGCGAACGCCCGCACGATGACGCCCGTGGTCCACGCAGGGCCGAGCCGCTGCCGGATCCCGAGCGACCCGCTGGTGCGTCGATTGGGCTCGGACCCCCGGAAGTCCGCCACCCCGCCCGCGGCCGATACCCTCAGACCGGCCGAGTTCGCCCACGCCGCATCCACCTCGAGCTGCCGCACCTCGACGCCGAGGTCCGCGAGCGCCGCGGTGCCGTCCAGCGCCGAGGCGCCGACGGCCACGGACCCGGTGAGCGCATACCGTGCGGGGGTCGAGATCGAGGCCCGCCAGGAGGGAATCCGATCGTCGCCGACCCCGTCGTTCTCGGAGAGCCCGCCGCCGAGAGAGAGGCTCCATCCGGGCTCCATCTGCCACGTCCCCGTCACCCGCGCCCCCAGCGCCTCACGTTCGAGACCGGGCGCATCGACATCCCGTCGATACAGGTCCGTGCGCACGCTCAACCGCGGGACCGGGTTGAACTCGGCGGTCAGCGTCGTGGTCCGCATGTCGTTGCCGTCCGAGTCCTCCTCGGTGGCCTGGCTCAGCCGGGCCCGGGGGCTGGTGTTCACACGCACCCACTGGAGCTGTTCACGCACATCCGCGTTCCCCGGTTCGAGCCTACGGGCACGCTCGAGGATCTCGAGCGCGGCGGCATTGCGACCCTGCCACCGCAGGTTCTGGGCGAGCCCGACCAGCGCGGCCGCGCTGCCGTCGTCGAACGCCACGGCGCGGCGGTAGGTCGCCTCCCCCGCCACGAGCCGACCATCCCAGCTCTGGGCGCGTGCGAGTCCCTGAAGTGCCTCGACGTTCGTCGAGTCGATCTCCAGGGCTCGCCGATAGTCCTCCTCAGCCCCATCGATGTCGCCCGCGAAGGTTCGTGCCGCGGCCCGGCCGACTCGCGTCTCGACGTCCTGCGGCGCCGCGACCACGAGCGAGTCCCAGCTCGACAGCGACTCCTCGTAGCGCTCGGCCCACGCCAGCACCTTCGCGCGCTCCTGCCGAATCGGTCGATCCGCATCCATGCCCGAGACGAGCTCGTCGTACCCCTGCAGCGCGCGGTCGAACTCCCCGGCCCATGCGAGAAACTGCGCGCGTGCCTTCATGGCGGGGGCGTACCGGGGGCGCTCGGCCAGCAGTTCGTCGAGCGCCGCCACGGCCTCGGTCTCCCGGCCGGCCCAGGCCAGAGCCCTGGCGCGGTCGACCCGGGCAGCGACGTTGTCGGGATTCGTGGCGAGCAGCCGATCGAAGTAGCCGAGCGCCGTCTCCGTCTCGTCGTCCCAGGCGTGCAGCAGCGCGAGTCGGTGAAGGGCGATCTCGTTGTCGGGCTCGGCGCTCAGCAGGCGCTCGTACGCCCTCCGGGCAGCCTCCTGATCCCCCTCGTTCCATGCCCGCTCGCCCTCCGCTCGGACGGCGTCGAGGCGATCCCGGGGTCCCTCCGGGTCCGGCGCCGGCTCGATCGCGGGAGCGGGCTCGGGGTCGACTTCGCGGATCGTGTCCGGCATCGCCGAGATTTCCGGAGCCGTGAACACCGGAAGGGGCATGGAGTCGAGTACGCGAAAGGCGTCCTGCATCGCCCCGAAGGCGGGCCGCTCCCGCGCTCGCCATCGGATGTCCTCGACCTCCCACGTCGGCCACCCGAACCTCGCGACCGATTCACCCTCCCGGGGCCATTGTCGCCATCGTCCGTCGACGCCCTCTCGCGCGACCACGATTCCGATATCCTCGACCGTCCGGGTACCGACGTCCGCGACCACCGCGTCGCGGCGCAGGATCGTGCCGTCCCGGAGTCGCACCCCGCCGTCGGCAGTCCGCCGAACCCCGCTCCGCTCCGCCTCCGGGCTCGCGAGAACCGACCTCGAGCTCGGGTCGGTGACGTTCACGAGAAGCCACGGAATCCGGACCTCGAGGACATCCCCCTCCCGCTCCCAGAAACCGTCCGGCATCGCTCCGCCCGGCAGTACGCCCCGGTCGTATCCCATCGCCAGGTATTCCGTGGAATCGCGCGCGAAGCGACGACGGTTGGAGATGACACGAAGCGAGTCGTAGAGTCCGTCGTCGTTCGGTTCCGAAATCCAGGGTGCGTTGCGGGCCTGCCGCAGGCGATCGCGGAAGAACCCGGCGGGCGAATCGGCGATCTCGGGCTGGACGCCGGAGGTCGCTCGCGTCGACTCCCCGACCGGTACGAGATCGAAGGGGTTCATCGGGGGGTCGGCCAGAACCCGCAGCCCCTCCTCCCCCTCGATCACCACGAACTCGAGACCCACCGGGACCTCGGGCCCCTCCCCTCCGGGCCACCGGACATCTCCGGCACCGGGGTCGACGAGGTCGATGCCGAGCATGATCCGATCCCCGGGCTCGTGTCCCGGTGTCTCCACGTGAAGCCACAGGTAGGCGGCATCGTGGGCGGCCCGCACCGTTCCCGTGTCGGTCTCGTACAGCGGCGGGATCTCGGCCCACCCGTCCGCCCGCTCCTCGATCGTGGCCCCCGGCACGGGCGGCTCCGGCTCCATCGCGAAGATGCCGTAGTGCTGCTCCGCGTCGAGGCGATTGTACCAGAGCCGGTTCCGCTCCGGAGGCAGTTCGAATTCGATCGTGAGCCAGTTCTTCTTGAACCACTCGTCGATCCAGGCGAAGAGTACACCCCCCGCCATGCCGGCCTCCGCCAGCTCGAGGGTGAGCCGTCGGTCGATCCGGGCCATCTCGGCCTCGGACAGCCCACCATGGTGCTGGCCCTGGGGCTGGAGGTGTGCGGAGCCGATGCTCGCCGGCACACCGTACTCGGAGACCACGACCGGCATGCCGGGGTGCGCGGCCTTCAGCTGCTGGAGATACCCGAAGTAGTTGGACGGCCCGAACGACGAGGCGGCTTCCCGATACGACTCCTCCAGGATCATGAAGTCCGGGTAGTACGGATAGGCGTGGAAGGAGGCGAACAGACCCGCCGCGAACTCGTCCGACGCGGTCATCCGGGTCGCGTCCAGACCGATGATGTCGTTGTCGTACTCCCTCGGCACCGACTCCACCTGCTCCCCCAGGCCACGCCGAATCGCGACCTCCTCCTCCGCCGTGGTCTCCGAGGGGTGCGACATCGGATCGAGCGTGGGCCAGTTCGTGTAGGCCGCCGGACGCTGTTCGCCGTAGGTCCCGGTCTCGTAGGCCACCATGTGATCGAGCGCGCGGGTCAGCCACGCCTCCATCGGATTCCCGGCGTCCAGCGACACGTACTCCCCATCCCACGCGGTGAACTCCGGGGCGATCGAATCGAAGGCCATCGCACTGAAGGGCTCCCACTCGCGCCCGATGATCCACGCGACGGTCCAGTCGCTGACGTCCGAGGTGTAGAAGCCCGAAGCGTGCCCCGGCCGCGGGCGAAGGTCGGCCCGTCCGTGCACGACATCGACGACGCGCTCCATTTCGCCGAAGAACTCGCCTTCGAACTCCTCGCCGAGGTAGTCGTCGTCGGGGGGAAGCTCCGTCCAGACCCCATGGATCAGCCACAGCGGCATCGAGGGATTCTCGAGATTCCACTCCGCGACGGCGTCGTAGAATCGGGGCGGATGGATCGTGTAGACGCGCACCACATTCGCGCCCATGCGCGCGATCTGCGCGATCCACGTCCGATACGTGGCGAGATCCGGGAACTCGCTCGGGTTCCGTCCGGGAATGGCGGCGCCGAGGTTCACCCCCTTGATGTAGAAGGGCTCCCAGCCGTTCGAGGTCCGCACCTCGATGCGCGACCCCGCGACGCGCGAGGGATAGGTGATCGTGTCCGGACGCTCCAGCGGCGGGCGGTCCGGCGGGGGGCCGAGTCCCTCGGGAAGTCGACCCAGATAGTCGAGCGCGGTCGTGTTCCCCGGATCGAGTTCGAGCACACGGGTGAACCGGGCGGCCACCTCCTCCAGATCCGCCCGTCGCCAGGCCTCGATTCCGAGGCCGACCTGGGCGTCGACGATCGTCGGGTCGGCGGCCACGACGCCGAGCAGCACCTCGCGAGCACGGGCGTCCTCGCCCACGCGGAGTTCCACGTACCCGAGACCGGTCACGGCGTACAGCAGATCGGGACACGCCGCCAGCGCCGCCTCGAATCGTTCCCGCGCGGTCGCGATGTCTCCCGCCTGGTAGGCCTGCCAGCCCGCCTCCGCATCGGGTTCGCCCGCGGCCGGGCACACCTGCTGGGCGGCCACCGGAACGGCGACGATCGACAGCAGCGCGGCGACGATGACGGGCGGGAGCCCGCGAAGGAGAGGATGGATCATCGATGCGACTCTGTCGGCGAGGGGGAGGGTTCGGATGCGGCCGCGCCCGACTCGAAGCCCTGTCGGTCCATGATACCCCACGACCGTACACCTCGGAGCTTCGAGATCACGCCGCGGAACCGCCACCAGGTGTTGAGCTGCCGATATCCGATCGTCTCCACGAACGACAGGCCGAGCAGCGCCGCGAGGTCGCCCCCCTGCGTGTAGCGGCGGAACGACAACTCCTCGAGCGCCACGGCCGCGATGGAGAGTGCGATTCCGAAGACGACCGCCAGCAGGAGAAAGGCGACGACGTACGAGGGAGACGCCCGACCCAGCAGGATGGTCACTACGAAGGCGACATATCCGAGTGCCTCGATCACGGGCCCGATCATCTCCAGCAGGAAGAAGTACGGGAAGGCGAGCCATCCGATGCGTCCGTAGCGCCGGTTGAACAGCATGACGCGATGTCTCCACAGCGACTCCATCAGGCCGCGCTGCCATCGGTCCCGTTGGCGCCCGAGCACCCGCAGCGACTCCGGACACTCGGTCCACGCCACGGGATCCGGCACGAAGCGGATGCGGTAGGGGATCTCCCTCTCTCGGCAGTGGCGGTGCAGCCGCACCACCAGCTCCATGTCCTCCCCGACCGTGTCCGTCGCGTACCCGCCGGCATCCACGACCGTAGGGCGTCGGAACATCCCGAACGCCCCGGAGATGACGAGCGTCGCGTCGAGGGCGTCCCACCCCATGCGCGCCGACAGGAACGCACGGAGATACTCCAGCACCTGAAACCGTGCGATCAGCTTGCGCGGGAGCCGAATCCCCGTCACCCGGCCGGACTCGACCGTCGAGCCGTTCGCGATCCGGATGATCCCCCCCGCCGCGACCGTCCGCGCGTCCTCGAGGAAGGGGCGGGAGATGCGGATCAGGGCATCACGCTCGATCAGCGTATCGGCATCGATCGCACAGAACAGCGGGGTCCGGCAGAGCGCGAGTCCCGCGTTGAGGGCGTCCGCCTTCCCCCCATTCTCCTTGTCGATCACCCAGAGGCGCGGATGCGTGGTGCTCCGATACACCCCGCGCACCTCGGCCGTCGGCAGCTCGGCGGTGGGCGCGCGCGGCACTCGCCTGAGTTCGAACGCCTCGCGGAGCCTTTCCAGCGTCTCGTCCGTCGATCCGTCGTTGACCACGAGGACCTCGTAGTCCGGATAGCGGAGACCCAGAAGAGCACGTACCGACTCCACGCAGTTCACCGCCTCGTTGTAGGCGGGCGCGAGCACCGTGACGGGAGGAAGGACACGGTCGTTCAGGAGCTCGTCGACGGCCACCGACTCGAGTCGATTCGCGTAGCGCCGAAGTGCTCGGAAGGCGAACACGCTCGTGAGCAGGTAGGCGCTGTTGAGAATCAGGAAGTACAGAATCACCAGCGCATTGAAGCCGATCAGGACCGGCAAGAGCTGCTCGATCCATCCCGAAGTCATGCGGAGAGCACCTCGGCCGCCGCGACGGAGCCCGCGCCGTCACCCTCCGCCGCACGCAGGAGAGCCTCCCGCGCACCGAGAGTCTCGAGAGCGGACGCAGCCCGCATGCGGACCCACGGCGAGGGATCTTCGAGCCGCCCGACGATTCGTTCGGCGTCGCCCATGTCACCGAGGGCGCCCAGCGTCTCCACCGCGGCCTGGCGAACGATCGGGTCGAGCGCGGACATCCGGGCCCGCACCGCATCGGCCTCGCGCGGCCCGCCGACGGCCTGGAGCAGCCGGAGCAGCGCCACCGCGAGCGAGCGGGTCTCCGCCGTCTCGAGCTCTCGCGCCGCGAGCGAGGCCGCGTCGATCTCGTGGAGGAGCGTGAGTGCCTCCGCGGCCACGGCGCGATCCTCCTCGGACCTCCCCCGGTCGGTGAGCATCCTCACGAGCGCGGGCGCCACGGCGGGCCCGCCTGCGGCGAGCATGCCCGCAAGAAAACGCCGGCTCCATTCACCGAACCGATCGAGGCGGGCCAGCACGGCGTCGAAGTGCTGCTCGTTGCCCGGGCGGAAGAGTCGTCGGGCCGCGATCATCGCCACGAGCGGCGACGGGTCGTCCAGGGATTCGAGCACGACGTCCGTGTGCTCCGGCATGCCGAGGTCGGCGATGAGTCTGACCCGCTGCGCACGACTTTCCGGGGAGCCACGACCCACCCGCCGGACGAGTCCGCCGACATACGGCGCCGCGAGACCCTGCAGCTGCTGCAGCTCCGCCCCCCGGACACGTTCGGCGTACCGGTTCACGAACACCATGAAGTGCTCGGCGTCCGACGCACTCACGCGCTCGTGAAGCCGAGCCGGGTCCGCGCCTTCGTAGAGCACGGCGCCCAGGAGCGGCGTCCACTCGGCCTCCAGTGCATCGAAGTGGGCCGCCCGCCGAGAGTTCCGGCGGCGCAGGCGGATCGCCACCGCGGCCAGCAGAAGTGTCACCACGATCAGCAGACCGATCGTGTCGATGAGGAGGCGGAAGACCCACTCGTCCGGCAGGTCGAGCCCGATCACCGGCCCGTTCCGCCACCTCGACCGACGCTGATCAGCCGACGGATGCGGGCGGTGAGCTCCAGGGGCGAGAAGGGCTTCAGGACGTAGTCGTCGGCGCCGAGCTCCAGCCCGCGCACGAGTTCCCGGTCGCTCTCGAGGCCCGAGAGAATCAGGATCGGCCGCCGCCGTCCCGTCTCCACGGACCGAAGCTTGCGCACGAGCTGGAATCCGTCCTGGCCGGGAAGGTTGATGTCGAACACCGCGATGTCGAAGTCGAGGTCGCCATCGAGCGCCTCCGCCGCCCGGTCTCCATTGTCGTAGGCCTGCACCTCGAATCCGGAGTGCTCGAGCTTGTGGACGACGAGATGCGAGGTGACGGGGTCGTCCTCCACGAACATCACGCGTGGGCGGGCGAGGGGGTCCGTCCCCTCGGGCGCCAGCCGCGTCCCGCGAGTCGACAGTCCGAGGCGGACATGCCCCGCCTCCTGCACGCGATCGTCGAGCCGGACGCCGGGAGGGGCCGTCACCACGGCCCCGGTGACCGACTCCAGCAGCATTCGCTCGATGTCATCGAACCCCTCGTCCTCGGCGAGACCATCGAGGATCGCCCTGAGGGCCGACGCGGTGGCCGACTCCTTCTGTTCCACGAGGAGAAGCACCTGATCGGTCGACCACCGGCCCGCGAGGACCTCCACATCGAATCCGGCCGCGAGCCGTTCCACCACCGCCTGGAGAGCCCGTTCGGCCACATCGGGCCCGGAAGCCTCGGATACGTCCCGGACGGCCCCGAATGCCAGCAGCGCCAGCGCCGCTCCCGTCGCCGAATCCTCGCGACTCTCGAAGGCGCGTGTGAAGTCGCTCCGCGCGGCGAGGGACGACGCCTCCGGCTCTCCGGTCCGCAGCTGTTCGAGCTCCTCGGGGAGTCGTGCCGCGACCTCGTCTCGGTGCAGAAAGGCCGAGGCACCGAGGGCGACACACTCCGTACGGGCGAGTCCGGCGCCCCCGTGAGGTGGGCTGAGCACGATGATCGGTACGCCGCTGTTGGACAGCTCGAGGACGACGTCGCGCCCGTCGCGATCGGGCAGGAAGATGTCGAGCACGATCAGAGCGACCTCCTGCCGCTCCACCGCAGCAAGGATCGATGCCCCGTCCTGGAGACCGATGACGCGATACCCCGCGTCGCCGAGGCAGTCGCGGACGGCCGCCGAGGTGGACGGATCGGGCTCCACGAGCAGCGCCACGGGGGATGGCCCGGCGTCGGCGTCCGCGTCCACCCCCACCCGCGACAACAGGGCGGCGGCGGCGGCGGCGAGGTCTTCCGGCGGGCCGTCGAGCCCGTCCCGCACGAGGGCATCGAGCGGCTCGGCGAGTCCGTCGACATCCCGGATCGCCCGGAGCAGCCGCCGAATGGAGTCGCCCGCGGAGGGATCCGACTCCGACCGCTCGACAGCGGACTCCAGACCGGTCAGCAGTCGCGGTGGGATGTCGGAAGGCACCGAAGGATCACCTTGTCGAAGGGCCGTTCATCGGGGCGTGCGGCGCCCCGGGGGATCGGGAGAGCCACCTTCTCCTGAAGGTGTCATGCGCGGCGTGGCGGGACCACCCCGCGAGAGGCACCGCCGGGGCACGGGTTGCCGCTCCGACCCCTCCCGACTCCATTTGGCGATCGAATCGCTGCCTCCCACCCTCGACCCGCTGGCCCCTGGCGTGACCGACCCCCCTCGGAGACCGAGTTCGAACGCATCGGCAGGAATCGATCGGGCGCTCGCCGACCGATTCCACGCCGACGCGGCGAAGGGAGTCGTCGGGCACCCCTTCGCCGCCCTCGTCCTGGCCTTCCTGGTCCGAAACGACGTGGACGCGACCCTCGCCCTCGGACTCGTGGTGGTGATCTGCGTCGCCGCCCTCGTCCGCATCCGGATCCACCGCGGCGCGATCGGCCTGCAGCACCCGCACGCCGTCGTGGTCCGGGTCCGCTGGAGCACCGCGATCATGGCGGCCGCGTGGGCGGGCGCCACGCTGGTCCTCGTCCCCGTCGTCTCGCCCGCCGTCGAGGGACGCATCCTGATGGTGGTCGCGGGCCTGGTCTCGGCCGGCGTCGTGACCCACGAGGCGGACCCTCGCAGCTTCGACCTGTTCACGGGGCTGCTTCTGGGTTCCGCGCTGATCGGCCTCCTGCTCGGTGGGGTCGGAGCCACGGTAGGCGTCGATCTCCTGTTCGTGATCGCGTTCTGGGCGATGATGACGGTGCTCCAGCGCTACCTCTATCGTGAGCTTCACGACCGCATGACCACGGTCGAGGCGCTCGAGGACACCTCCGCCAAGGCCGCCGCCGCGGAAACCGCGTACGGCGATCTCGTGGAATCCGCGAGCGACCTCATCTGGCGCATCGACGCATCCGGGAACTGGACCTTCGTCAACGACGCCGCCCGCGACATCTACGGGCTGGCCCCCGATCGGCTCGTCGGCACGTCGGCGCTCGCGCGGTCCGACCCGGAGCGATCCGGGTCGGACGAGGGAGCCTTCGAGCGGCTGCTCGGGGGCGAGGAGATCCAGAACCACGAGACCGTCCATCGAACGGTGGACGAAGAGTCGCGCCACCTCTCCTTCTCGGGGCGTCCCATCCTCGACGAGGACGGCGCCGTGCTGGGGGCGCAGGGAACCGCGCGGGACGTCACCGACCAGGCCCGGGCCCGGCGGGCGATCAGGGCACTGGCCGAGCAGACCGTCCTGGTACGGTCGGTCATCAACGCCACCGACGACCTGATCTTCTACAAGGACGCCTCGGGCACTCTCACCGGGTGCAACGACGCCTTCGCGCAGTTCATCGGTCGATCCGAGGAGGAGATCGTCGGACGTACGGACCATGACATCCATCCGCGGGATCGGGCGGACACCCTCACCGGTCTGCACCGGCGCGTCATGAACACGGACAGGGCCGTCCACTTCGAGGAGTGGGTGGAGTCGGACGGGAACTCGCGGCTGCTCAACTTCGTGATCACCTCCATCACCGGCCCCGACGGCGGGCCCGTGGGGACGCTCGGCGTCGCGCGCGACATGACCGAGTGGCGGGAGACGGAGGAGAAGCTTCTCGCGCTGGCTCAGGAGGCCGAACGCGCGAACCGGATGAAGACCGAGTTTCTCGCCAACATGAGCCACGAGATCCGGACGCCCATGAACGGGATCCTGGGCATGACCGAACTCGTGCTCGAATCCGACCTGACGGCGGAGCAGCGCGAGTACCTCCGGGTCGCCGCCGCCTCGGCCCACGATCTCCTCCGTATCGTCGACGACATCCTCGACCTCTCGAAGATCGACGCGGGGCAGGTCGAGATTCAGCACATCGAATTCGACATGACGGAGGTGCTCGCCCAGTCCACGCGAGTCCTTGCCGCCCAGGCCACGGCACGAGGCAACACCCTCGCGCTGGATGTGGACAGGGATGTCTCGCGGTGGTTCTCGGGCGACCCCCTGCGTCTGCGTCAGGTCCTCACCAATCTCGTCAGCAACGCGGTCAAGTTCACCAAGAACGGCGACATCGTGATCGCGGCTCGACGCGTGGATCCCGTCGACGGGCAGGATGAAGACGCCGTCCGGGTGCGGATCGAGGTCGTCGACGAGGGAATCGGAATCTGGCCGAACGAGCTCGACCACATCTTCGAGGAATTCCGGCAGGCCGACTCCTCGGTCTCCCGGAAGTACGGAGGCACCGGTCTCGGACTCACGATCTGCAGGCGCCTGGTCGACCTGATGGGCGGGACGATGGGCGTCGACAGCGAACGGGGGCACGGCAGCACGTTCTGGTTCGAGGTGCCGCTCGCGCCCTCCGACGAGGCGCACTCCGATACCGGGGGCGCCGATCCGGCCGACTTCCGCGAACGGCGGATCCTGGTGGTGAGCGAGAACCGGTCGACCCGAAGGATCCTCGCCTCCGTCTACGACGCGGTCGGGGCCGACGTCACGGCGGTGGAATCGGGCTCGGAGGGTCTTCTGGCCCTCGAGCGAGCGAGGGCGTCCGGAAGCCCCATCGAACTCGTGGTGACCTACTCGAGGATGTCGGGCATGAGTGGCGCGGACCTGATCGAGCAGGTACGGGCGGGTGACGACCGCGACGTCCCGATCCTGGTGATCTCCTCCACGCAGGGAGACCTCCAGGCCAAGGCCCGGATCCGGGAGCTCGGCGTGCTCGGGATCCTCCTGAACCCCGTTCCGGGCCGGGAACTGCTCGACCGTTCCGCGTCCGCCTTCGACCCCGCGGAGCCGACGCCGGAGACGCCGGCGCAGTCGACCGCCGAGCCCGTCCCTCGGCCGGAGGGCACCGTCCGGCTGCTTCTCGCCGAGGACGTCGCGGTGAATCGACAGGTGGCGCTCGCCATCCTGAATCGGCTGGGCTACGAGGTGGAGTGGGTCGAGAATGGACGCGCCGCCGTGGATGCGGCGCGGAGGGGGAACTTCGACGCCATCCTCATGGACGTGCAGATGCCGGTCATGGATGGGCTGGAGGCCACGCGGAAGCTCCGGCGCGATGCCGAAACCCGAAACACGCCGATCATCGCGGTCACGGCCCACGCGCTCGGGACGGGCCGCGAGAAGTGTCTGGAGGCCGGGATGAACGACTTCATCTCGAAGCCGTTCCGCGCGCGCACGCTCGCCGGGACGATCGAGCGGTGGACCGGTACCCGCCCCGCCACCGCGAACGACGACGCTTCGAGCCGCGCCCCGCACGACGCATCCGGCGAGACCCCGGTGGATCTCGAAGCCCTTCAGGCCTCGATGGAGGCGTCGGGCATCCCGGACGCCGTACCCGGCCTCATCCAGGTCTTCCGCGACGACCTGCCGCGCCGCCGAAGCGCCATCGAGGAGGCGCTCCAGTCGGAGGCGAAGGCCGACATCGCCACCACGGCCCACGCCCTCAAGTCGGCCGCCGGCAGCGTGCGCGCCGATCCACTCCATCGAGCACTGCGTGCCCTGGAGGTGGGCGCGCGTGCCGGAGAGCCGGTCGAGGAGCTGGGGGAGGCGGTGCTGCGGAGGATCGACGACGTCGAGGCGTTCCTCGCCGACCGCGACGAGAGCTGAGAAGCCGCGCCGAGGATCGGCACCGGCGGGACGCTGCCCCCCTCCGGCCTCGAGAGGCCTGTGTTCAGTCCGACGCGCCGGGTCGGATCCCCTCCTGCCGGATGTAGTTTTCCAGCACCGCGTCCGTCGTCTGCATGTGGACGTTGAGCCAGTCGTCGAGGGCGCTCGCCATGCGAGCCGCGTCGGTGGTCTCTCCCTCCTCGATCCGGGTGCCGAGGCGGCGCAGCTCCTCGATGAGCTGATCGTGCTCGTTCTGGTGCGCTTCGTAGCCCGGGTAGGCGTGCAGGCGCATCAGCGACTGCTCCTCCAGGAAGTGGGCGCGGGCGGCCATGTCGAATCGTTCGACGAGCTCGCCGATCCGGTCGCCTCCAGCCTCCAGCTCCGTCTTCAACTCGTCGAGAATCCGATGGAGCATCTCGTGCTCGGCATCCATCACGGACTTCCCGACCGGCTCACCGTCCTTCCGACTCTCGTTCTGCTGCATGCGTCCTCCCGATGTGATGTCCTGCCGTACCCACTGATCATGGGGATGATGGAAATGAGGGGTCTCACAGGGAGGCGGCAACCATCGCACCGTCGATAACCGGGGCGAGACGAGGGGGGAGGCGGCCGGACCGGGGGGCGGCGACCGGACCGGGGGGAGGCGGCCGCAGCGATCGAGTCGTGCAACGGCCCGGCTCCGCGGGGGATCGCAAGGGGGCGAGGTGGGCCGTCCCGACCGTCGGCCTCCGTCGCCCTTCCCTGCCATCCACCGGCTCGTCACCCATGCTCCGTATCCGCACCACGCTGCTCGTACTCGTCCTGATCCATGCGCCTCTCGGGGGGTGCTCCGATGCGGACGTGCGGCCCCGGTCGGCCCCGGAGGAGGACCCCTCGGCGCCGGAACTCGCCGTCGAGGTCACCGACTCGGCCGGAATCGTGCACAGGCGCTCTCCCGCAGCGGCGCTGAGGCGCACCGCGTACGAGGTCGCCCCCGAAGCCCATGTCGTGATCGATGGCACCGAGGGCGGAGGGCAGCCCCTGCATGCGGTCGGAGCCGTCGCCTTCGGACCGGAGGGCACCCTCGCGATCGCCGAGCGCGGAGAGATGGGCGTGCGACGCCACGACATGACGGGAGCGCGGCTGAGCGTCGTGGGTCGGGATGGGCAGGGGCCCGGTGAATTCGGGGCTCTCAACGGGCTCGGCTTCCGAGCCGACTCCATGTTCGTGTTCGACTCCCGATGGTCCCGGATCTCGGTGTTCGATCCGGCGGGCGAGTATGTCCGGCAGGTCGTTCCGGAGAGCGCCGCGGGTGACCGACCGCGCTGGTTCGCCTTCGACCCCGAGGTCGGGATTCTGACGACGTCGCGGGGTGCCGAGGGGGATCTGGGGTGGGGGCTCCACGGGTTCGACGGCGAATCGATCGCGTCGTTCCCGGACGCCCCCTCACCCGCCAACCCGAAGATGGGCCTGGTCGGCGCGTCCGGCGAGACCCCGCCCGTACGGCTCTTCCAGGCCCAGCCTGTCGCGGGCCTGTGGAACGGGGGGCTGGTGGCCACGTCCGCCGATCGGTATCGACTCGAACTCCACGACCGATCGGGCGTCCTGCACGAGATCTGGTCGGTGGCCGACACCCTCCCCCGCCGCGTGACCGACGACGACGTGGACGCGGCCCGCCGGCGCGCCATCGCCGCGACGGACCCCGACGCCCGGCCGGCCGTCGAGCGGCGCTGGTCGGATGTGGAGACTCCCGGGCGGTTCCCCGCCTTCGGGGCCTCGTCCGGCATCATCTTCATCGACCCGCCCCAGATCGTCGCGGCTCCGCACGGCGATGATCATGAACTCTGGATCCGGGCCTACCCCGCCGACCCGGGTGTGGGGCCGCGCTGGTGGGTGTTCCGGGCGGACGGGACAGTCCTGGGTTCGGTGGAGTTTCCCGCGGGCTTCGAGCTGCATGCAGTATCCGAGGCCGGCGCCGTCGGAGTGCTGGAGGACGAGTTCGAGGTGCAGCGGGTCGTGGTCTACGCGCTCGACCCGGCGGGTGTGGAGAGCCGCGCCCGAGCCTCCGCGGGCGGGTGAGGGGCGGGGCGGGAGATGATGAG
>JGI12048J13642_10631445_pt1 | contig 53009 bp, 47 predicted proteins | sample ElkSlonscriptome_16_FD_13642 | JGI IMG/M metagenome (IMG submission 13642)
GGGATGATGACAACAGGATCCATTTCAGGAAGGATCCCAACTGGGTGATCGACCCTGAACTTTTCGGACTTGCTGAACTGGACCTGCTGGAGCTTGAGAACGAGGAAGAGCAGGAAGAAGAAAAGGAAAAAGAACCGGTTTCCAGCGTTGCTCCTGAACCAAAATATCAACCAATGGCAGATAAGGGAGCACCCGTAACAGGGAACAGATCAAAGCGGAACACAAAACCTGCGGCCAGGGCAACAAGGAAGCCAGTGAACAAATGGAAGCTTATCTGGATTATTGTTGGGTCCCTAATTGTGGTCCTCGTACTTATCCTCATGATCCCTGCCGGGAACGGGGTTGAGTTCGGTAAAGACGGGATTGTGCTCCGGGATGATACCACAGGGAGAGAAGGTCCGGGAATGGACAAAGCCGGATCCCTGGAGGAAAAACAGCAGGAGGAGCTCACCCCCACCCCCGGGAACGAGACCATTAAAGAAAGTAAACAGGAGACACAGGTTGTTCCGGAGGACCATTATTTCACCATTGCAGGTAGTTTCAGTAACCTGGCCAATGCAACAGAGCTGAAGGAAACCCTCGAAGAAAAGGGATTTCCGGCAGAGATCATTATTACCGAGAACAGGATGTACCGTGTCTCGATCCAGTCATATCCCACCAAGGAGGAGGCTGTGAATGATCTGCAACGCGTGAGGAGTGGCTCGGGCGTCTCAGGTGCGTGGGTTTTGACGAGGTAGTTTTTTCAGTCGATTGCCCCTTGCCCCTTGCCCCTTGCCCTTTGCCATCCCCTAATTCACTTCCGCGCCATTATGCGCCTCCTCTCCCGGTTCAACGAAATAGAGCTGACCGTCGCTGTTTTCCGACAGCAGGATCATGCCCTGTGATTCGATCCCCTTGATCTTCCTGGGGGCGAGGTTGACAAGTACGCAGACCTTCCGGCCGGGAAGTGTGTCCGGATCATAGTATTCCGCAATCCCGGAGACGATTGTTCGCTGGTCGATCCCTGTATCCACCAGCATTTTGATCAGTTTCTTTGTCTTCGCAACCTTTTCAGCCTCCACGATGGTGGCGGTACGGATATCCATCTTTGAAAATTCGTCGAAGGTCACTTCCGGTTTTTGTGCTGCCACCTCAGTATCCTTCCCAACACTTTTCCTGCTGTTCTGCAGTTTTTCCAGCTGTTGTTCTATGGCTGTATCCTCGATTTTCTCGAACAGCAACTCCGGCTTCCCGATCATTTGTCCGGTTTCAAGCAAATCCGCCTCCCCGATCAGGCTCCAGTCGACCTTCTCAAAGTTCAGGAATCTCCGAAGCTTCTCCATGGAGAAAGGGAGGAATGGTTCCAGCAAGATCGAAAGACTGGCGGATATCTGCAGTGAGATATTCAGGATCGTGCTGACCCTGTCAGGATCTTTTTTGATCACCTTCCAAGGTTCGGTATCGGCCAGGTACTTATTGCCCAGCCTGGCCAGGTCCATAGCAAGCTTCACCGCTTCCCGGAACCTGAAATTCTCCAGGCTCTTCTCCACGGATGCCCTGATCGCACCGATCTCCCCGATCACCTGCCTGTCGTAATCTTCCATTCCGGTCACCGGGGGGACTTTGCCGTCGTAATATTTATGGGTAAGCACGATGGCGCGGTTGATAAAATTACCAAGGATGGCCACCAGTTCATTGTTGTTCCTGTTCTGGAAGTCCTTCCAGGTGAAATCATTGTCCTTCGCCTCCGGTGCATTTGCACACAATACGTAACGCAGCACATCCTGTTTGCCCGGGAAGTCTTCCAGGTATTCATGCAGCCATACGGCCCAGTTCCTGGAGGTGGAGATCTTGTCATTTTCCAGGTTCAGGAATTCATTGGCCGGCACATTGTCGGGCAGGATGTATGAGCCTTCCGCCTTCAGCATGGTGGGGAAGATTATGCAATGGAAGACGATGTTGTCCTTCCCGATAAAGTGGATCATCCGGGTATCTTCATCCTTCCAGTACTTTTCCCAGTCATCGGTCAGCTCCCTGGTCGCCGAAATGTACCCGATGGGAGCGTCGAACCATACATACAACACCTTGCCATCGGCACCTTCCACTGGTACAGGCACCCCCCAGTTGAGATCCCTGGATACCGCCCTGGGGTTGAGTCCCTGGTCGATCCAGGATTTACACTGACCGTATACATTCGGTTTCCATTCCTGGTGCTCTTCGAGGATCCACTCTTTGAGCCATGGCTCATACTTGTCGAGCGGCAGGTACCAGTGCCTGGTCTCCCTGAGCTCAGGTTCACTTCCGCTGAGCCTGGAGGTGGGATTGATCAGTTCGGTCGGACTCAGTGAGGTACCGCACTGTTCACACTGATCGCCGTAGGCATCCTGGTTGCTGCAGTGCGGACAGGTCCCCGTGATGTATCGGTCGGCCAGGAACGATCCGGCCTCTTTATCATAATACTGTTCGGTGGTCTTTTCGATGAATTTTCCCTCATCATAAAGTTTCCTGAAGAACTCCGAAGCGGTTTCATAATGCACCTTGTTGGAGGTTCTTGAATAGATATCGAAAGCGATACCGAAATCCTCGAATGCTTTTTTGTTGATCTCATGGTACCGGTCCACAATTTCCTGCGGACTCACACCTTCGTTCCTGGCTTTCAGGGTGATGGGCACCCCGTGTTCGTCCGACCCGCACACATGGATGATCTTCTTCCCCTTCAGTCGCTGGTAACGGGTATAGATGTCAGATGGCACATAAACACCGGCGAGGTGCCCGAGGTGGATGGGTCCGTTTGCATAGGGAAGCGCAGACGTAACCAGGTATCTTTTGTAGGATTTGTTCATCTTATCAGATCTGCTTATATCGATTTGGTAAAAATTTATTTTACGCAACGTTTGCACCTCAATTGTGGGGGGTGCATCGTCGGGGATCTTAATTCAAGCACAAAGATAGTCAATAAAGTTCAACGCCCATAGACCTTTGCGGAGCAGTTCCTGGCCGGTCCCTGTTCAGCATAAAAAACCTGCCGGAGGAAGGGAATTAAAGTTTTCTTACCTTCGTTCCATGACGCAGATCAAATCACCGGCGCCGCTTGCAAAGGGCGATACGATCGGGATCATCGCCCCGGCAAGGAGCGTGAATCCCGGGGAAACCAGTGCTTTCATGAAGCAGATGGAAACGGCGGGGTACCGCATCCGGGAGTCGGATCACCTGTATGACAGTTCCGATCGGTTTGCAGCCTCCGTGGAGGCACGGTTGAGTGACATCCAGCAGATGTTCATGGATCCGGAGGTCAGAGCGGTCTTTGCTGCCCGCGGGGGATATGGTTCGGCGCAGCTGCTGCAGGGGATGGACTGGGAGGTGATCAGGGAAAATGCGAAGTGGCTGGCTGGATTCAGTGATATCACGGCGCTGCATGCCGCCTTTGGAAAAAGCATGGAGACCTTGCATTCGGTGATGCCCTATTCGCTGGTGATGGATGAGCCACAGAGCGAAGATTCGTTTAGGAGGACCCTTGCCGTACTGGAAGGCGAGCGACCGGAATACCGTGTCGGCGATCATATGCTGAATGTGACGGGCAGTGCTTCGGGCAGACTCACGGGTGGGAATTTGTCGGTGCTGCTTTCGCTGGCCGGGACCTCGTTTGAACCCGAATACGAGGGGAGCATTCTATTCCTGGAGGACCTGGATGAGTACCTGTATCATATGGACCGGATGGTGAATAATTTTGAGCTGCGGGGAATCTTCCGGAAGATCGCAGGCCTGGTGGTGGGTGATTTTTCAGACATGCACGACAACCCAGTGCCATTCGGAATGCAGGCGCTTGAGATCATTGCTGAGCGGGCCGAAAAATACAATGTTCCTGCGATGTTCGGATTTCCCGCGGGGCATAAAAAATCCAATTTCCCACTGATATTTGGGAGGGTGAGCACATTAACAGTTAAAAAGGGAGCCAATTCCCTGTTGATGTAATTACCTAAAAATCAGATCATGGCTGAATCACATGAGTTTGGCGTAAGGGCGGAAGCATTTGCGGCAGAATTCCTGGTATCCAAAGGCTATTGTATCCTTCATCGCAACTGGCGTTATGGCCACAAAGAGCTGGACATCATCTGCACCGACGGGAAGGTGCTGGTGGTGGTGGAGGTCAAGGCCAGGAAGCAGTCGGGTTTTCCAATGCCCGAAGACCTCCTCTCCCGGGCCAAGGAGCGGTTTATCCTGGAGGCTTCCGAACATTATCTTTTCCAGTACGGGATCAGGATGCCGGTACGTTTCGACCTGCTGTCGGTGATCTCCAGGGGTCCTGTCATGGACCTCGAGCACCTTGAGGATGCGATCATCCCGGGCGTGGAATAGATTGAGTGGCAGATATTTTACTTTTTGAAAATCCATCTGCAATGCCTATTTTGAACCATGGATTTTCGCACCCTTACCTCCTGGATCCGTCGGAGGAATAACCTGGCGAGGCTGATTTCAATGGTATTGGCGTTGATCCTGTTTGTCCTGCTCGTGAAGACAGAAACAATTCACTTCCATCCTTACAGGGCAAACATGCTTCCTGAGAATGAATTTATGCAGAGAGGCCAGTACTACCTGGACCTCAATGCCGACCAGAAGTCAGAACAACTGATTTTCAGATCATATTCTGAAAAACCGGTGGTGGAGATCTTTGCAGATAATGATTCCTTTCTTGATGTAATCAGGTTACATGGCGACGGTCTGGATGAAGGAGTGTCCTTCTTTTCAGGGGATACGGATCAAGATGGATTCACAGAACTTTACCTGCTTTCAGTCAGCAATGATTCAGTCCTGTTAAACGGGTATGAACCTTTGGGAGATCAGCTACATTTTCTCCGGAATTTATATATATCAGCCTATCCTGAGATCTCTGACCGCAACAATCTCCATCTCATTGATGCCCGGTGCGTGCAACTTGCCGGGGAAGAAGGTCTGAATTTACAGTTCTTGATCAGAGCGGGCTATGCGCTTTCACCCAGAATGATCGTGCAGGTGGATCCGTGGACGCAGGAAATCAGGAAGTCCTTCAAGAGTGCAGCCGGGTACAACTCAACGACAGTATTTCTTGATGAGTCTGGAAATGTAGAGCAGGTCGTTGCCGGGGCAAACGCACTGGAAAATTATCAGGCAGATGATTCAGTGCTGTTCAATGACAACAGTGGCTGGATGATATCATACAGCCCGTACCTTCAGGACACATTGCTGGCCATTGAGTTTCCCCGAAACAAGTGTTTTGTTTATCCCATCCTGAGGCGGGAACAGCAGGGTGATTTTTATTACCTGCTCCTCATGGAAATGGCGGCCGGTACTTCAAGGTTGATCAAGATGGATACCACAGGCAGAAGGGTCAATGAGATCCTTCTGGGTGAGGGGCTAAGAAGATACAGACTGATGAATATGCTGTTGCCCGGACTTGAAGAGATTGTGGTCAAGTTTAATGGTTCGCTCATGTTTTATAATGAAGAACTGAAGCTGCTCCGGACTGAGCCAGGTGCCGGCCATATGATAGGCAGGGAATCCTGGTTCACGCGGGAACAGATAAAAAAAACGATGCTGATTCCTTTCATCAGTAATAACAAACTTGAATTTAGGGACCCCGAGTTGAATCTCCTGTCAAGGACCAACATTGAGAATACCGGACTGATGTATACAGACAGGTTTATGTTGAAGTCTGCAGTTGATCCTGAGAATATGGTCATTGCTTTTAAATCGAAACAGGAGATCCTGCATTTTTCATTTAATAAGAATAAAATCTATGTTTTTCGGGGGTTCCTTTACCTGGCCGTGTTCCTGGTGAGCTATTATTTCTTTTTCCTCCTTTTCAGACTGCAGAATTACTATTATGACCGGCGAAACCAGGCAAGACAGCGAATCACGGCCCTGCAGCTGCAATCGATACAAAACCAGCTGCAGCCTCATTTCACCTTCAACGTACTCAATACCATCGGATCAATGATCTATAAGGACAATAAGGAGAAAGCCTATGAGTACCTGAATTATTTTTCTGATATGCTCCGGAGTACCCTTCTCAGCAGGTCAGGTTCAGAATGGCAGATCGGGGAGGAGTTGAATTTTATCGACACATACATGGAGATGGAGAATCTTCGTTTTGACAACAGGTTTGCCTACTCCCGGAAGATTGGGGAAGGAGTTGACCTGATGCTGCTTGTGCCGAAGATGTTGATACAATCCTTTGCTGAGAATTCGATCAGGCATGGACTGATGCACAAAAAAGGTTTTTGCAGACTCATGGTGATCTTAGAAGGGGAGCAGGCGCATGTGAAGTGTGTGGTGGAAGACAATGGGATCGGCAGGGATGCAGCATCAAAGCTTCAGCGAGAAAGTGGCGGCATGGGGAACCTGATCCTTCAGGAGTACCTGGCAGTATACAACAAGTTACACAAGGTGAAATTTGATTTGTATATTGAGGACCTGAAAGATCCGGAAGGAGAGGCTTCGGGTACGCGTGTGACCCTGATGATTCCCCGGGATTATACTGTTGAAACAAAGTAAACCATGGAGAAACTCGGGATAGTAATCATCGATGATGAACGTTCGGCCAGGGAGCTGATCAGGGAGCTGGTTGCAGACCTCGGATGGGTGGAGGTACTCGGAGAGGCCGGCGATGTCGATGAAGCTTTAAGGCTGATCATCAATGTCAGGCCGGACCTTCTATTGTTGGATATCCAGATGCCGGGTCAGGATGGGTTTGCATTGATAGAGCAGCTGGTACAGCAGGAACTCAACGTCGGTGTGATTTTCATTACTGCATATGCCCGTTATGCGATCCGGGCACTCAGGGCCTCGGCATTTGATTATTTACTTAAGCCTGTAAAACGGAGTGAACTGATCAGCGCGCTGGAAAAATTTACCCAAAAGAAATCTTCTGAAAAGGTGGAGGGACAGTTCAGACAGCTGATCCGACAGTTGGGCAATAGCAAGATCAAGCTCAGGAATCGCACCGGTTTTACGTTGGTCGCCCCGGATGAGATCCTCTGCTGCCTTGCAGATTCGAATTATACTGAACTCATGCTGGAATCGGGAAAAAAGCTAACTGTTTCAATGAACCTGGGCAAGGTGGAGCAGTTGCTCCCGGAAGACAGCTTTGCCAGGATCAGCAGATCGGCAGTCATCAACCTGAGTTATCTTGCCGAGGTGGACAGGAAAATGATGTGCTGTACCTTAACTGTTCCTGTTGCCGCTCACCTGAAAGTTTCAAATGGCTGTCTGAAGGGATTAGAGAGTGCCTGTGAGCATCATTTTTCCATTCAAAAAGGGGTTTTATGAATATCGAGGAGATACGAAACCATTGTCTTTCCCTGGCTGCAGCTTCCGAGAGCCTGCCCTTCAACGATACCGCATTGGTTTTCAAGGTTGCCGGAAAGATGTTTGCGGTGCTTGATCTGTCTGAGGATAAGCGTGGGATCACGCTAAAATGTGACCCGGAACTGGCACTTGAATTGCGGGAGCATTATGAAGAGGTGACGCCCGCCTGGCATTTCAACAAGGTGCACTGGAACGGAATTGACATTTACGGAAGTGTCGGGGATGACCAGTTGAGGGAGTGGATCGACCATTCCTATGCATTGGTGGTGAAGTCCCTCTCTAAAAAGCAAAAAGAGGAACTGGATAGGTACGAATCACCTTAGATTCCATGGTGGGGACAGCGCCTGTTATAGATTTATTATTCACTAACATTGATCGTGTTTGTTGCAGCTGAACAGCTGTTTAGACCAGGTGAATTACGTAACTAAATACCTAATAAACTACGTAGTTCACTACTGCGCCACCATGAGGTTGCAACCACGTATTTCTGCCTGGTCGAAACGCCCGGTGATCTCGAAGGATCCGTCTTTGTATGCTTTCCCCACATCCGCGGTAGCGATGAAGCTGCACGACCACCTGTTGGCAAGGTCTATGATATTGATCCCGCCTGATCTTCCTGGTGGGAGCAGGGCATTCGGATCATAAAGGTCCCTGGTCAGCACCTTCATCCACGGGGGGGGTGTATAGACGCCCTTTCCGGTTGAATAGGCCTGGGACAGGAGCTCTGTCATGCCATATTCAGAATGGATCGCATTTTTGCTGAATGCTTTTCCCAGAGCGGAGTGTAATTCTTCGCGTATCATCTCTTTGCGTCGTCCCTTCATCCCTCCTGTCTCCATCACAGTGACATTGTCGTTGAGTGGAGCCGGGTGTTTTTCGGCCAGGTCCAGCAGCGCGAAGCTCACCCCCAGAAGGAGGGTGGGATGACCGTCTTTATTTCTTTTGTTGAGTACCTGTGACAGTCCTTGCAGGTCGTCCAGGTAAAACCCGCTGTCGGGATGTCCGCTCAGGTTCACAAGGTGGTCCATCATATAGACCAGCGAAGCATTTTTTCGTTCCAGGTATGATGGCAGCAATGCCAGGATGCACAATTTCGCCGGATCGCCATAGCTGTTCCTGAAATTCTCCACCATGCTTTGCCGGTAGCGTTTTGTTGAGATGACAAAGTGTTTTGAAGGCTGCTGACCTGTTGTGCCGCTGCTTTCAAATACCACCTGGGGTGACTTCGTCCCGGTGATCACCCGGTGGGATTTGAAAAATTCGATCGGGAGAAAAGGGATCTGATCGGGGGTGTTGACCGCACGGGGATCCACCTTCAGGAGGGAGAGATATTCTGCATAAACCGGGTTTTGATCGGCCTGCAGTTGAAATATCTCCAGGCAGGACCCGTTAAACTCCTCCTCGTTCCGGATGCTGAAAATATGTTCTCCTTTATCCCTCACACCACAAAGATAGGCATTTAGGATGCATCATGGATAAACCAGCTGATTGGGTTATCCGCGTATGGCTTTGATCCCGGGAAGCTCTTTCCCTTCGATATATTCGAGCATGGCACCACCGCCTGTTGAAACATAGCTCACCTGGTCGGCCAGTCCGAACTTATTCACTGCTGCCACAGAATCACCTCCACCCACAAGGCTGTAAGCGCCCTTCGATGTGGATGCTGCGATCGCCTTTGCTATGCTGACAGTTCCTTTCTGGAAATTGCTCATTTCAAAGACGCCGGCAGGTCCGTTCCAGAGGATGGTTTTGGAATTCATGATCACCTCTGAAAAACGCTCGATGGTCTGGTCACCGATATCCAGTCCCATGAATCCCTCTTTTCCGTCCATGATCGATGCAGTCTCCGTATTGGCATCGTTATTGAAATCATCGGCGAGCACCTGGTCAACGGGGAGCACCAGTTCAACGCCCCTGGCTTCCGCTTTTTTTACCACCTCCAGGGCCAGGTCGAGTTTGTCCTCTTCGCAGATCGAGTTCCCGATCTTCCCTCCCTTGGCTTTAATAAAGGTGTAGGTCATTCCACCGGCGATGACCAGGTTGTCAACTTTGTCCAGGAGATTTTCGATGACCTCGATCTTGTCGGAGACCTTTGCACCACCCATGATCGCTGTAAATGGTTTCTCGGTTTGCCTGAGCACTTTGTCCATGGCGTCCAGCTCCTTGTTAATCAGGAAGCCAAACATCCTGGCGTCTTCCTCAAAATAATCTGCGATCACTGCTGTCGATGCGTGTGCACGGTGTGCTGTTCCGAATGCATCGTTGACATATACATCTGCATAGGTGGAAAGTTTTTTTGCAAACTCCCTGGTTGCCTCCTGCTCTTCCGGGGTTTTTACCTTGTTTTCCGCACTGTAGAAACGCAGGTTTTCCAGTAGAAGCACTTCACCCGCCTGCAATGCTGCAGATTTATCCTCTGCCTGTGCACCGATGCAATCATCGGCAAACTGAACATCTGTTCCGATGTGATCAGAAAGGGTGGGGATGACATGTTTGAGAGAGAATTTCTCCTCGGGTCCTGATTTTGGCCTGCCCAGGTGAGACATCAGGATGGCAGAACCGCCGTCACCGATGATCTTTTTGATGGTGGGCAGTGCTCCGCGGATGCGGTTGTCATCGGTTACATTAAAATTTTCGTCAAGCGGAACGTTAAAGTCGACCCTTACGATTGCCCTTTTTCCTTTAAAGTTATAATTGTCAATGGTTTGCATAATATTATATTTATGTGATAGATGAAGATTTCCAGCAGGAGATGCAAATGTAACACATCTGCCTTAAAGTTCAAATACACACAGACACCCGAATACAGTTAAGGTGGGATTTACGGAGAGATTGTTACGGAGATTCCCGCCTTTGTCGGTGGAATTTTACTAAATTTGTTGGGTTCAAAAATCGCAGCAGATGCAATTCAGGGATGTACTTGGACATGCGCAGGTAAAGGCCCGGCTGATCAAATCGGCCAGGGAAGCACGGATCAGTCATGCCCAATTGTTTTTCGGACCTCCCGGAACAGGCAAGCTTCCGTTGGCCATTGCCTATGCCAGGTATATTTGTTGCACAGATCCAGCGGAAGATGATGCATGTGGTGTTTGTCCCTCCTGTGCCAAGATTGCGAAACTAGTGCATCCCGATCTGCATTTTGTTTTTCCGGTGGTAAATCCAAAGCAGGGATCGGTCAAGGCGGTAAGTGACCACTACATTGAAAAATGGCGGGAGGCGGTCGTCGCAAACCCCTATCTTTCAGAAAACCAGTGGTATGATGCGATAGGCGCAGAGAATAAGCAGGGGTTCATCAGCCGGCAGGAGAGCAACGAGGTAATGCGTAAACTAAGCATGAAGTCTTATGAGTCGGAATACAAAGTACTCATCATCTGGCTGGCAGAAAAGATGAATGCCCCGGCAGCAAACAGTCTGCTTAAACTCATCGAGGAACCACCTCAAAAGACAGTATTCCTGCTGATATCAGAGCATACAGACCACATTCTGCCCACCATCCTGAGCCGGACGCAGATGATCCGCATCCCCCCGCTTGAGGCAGAGAGCATTCGTGCCGGACTTTCTGAGCGTTTTCCGGGGAAAGAGACAATTGCAGCTGATGTGATCCGGCGCTCCAATGGTAATTTCAGCACTGCAGTTGAGCTCATGGAATCCGGGGAGCAGGAGCAGGAAAATTTCGATGAATTTGTCTTCCTGATGCGGAAGTGCTACGGGAGGGAGATCGTTGATATTCACAGGTGGGCAGACAAAATGGCGAGACTGGGAAGGGAACGCCTGAAGCTGTTCCTCACCTATTGTCTGCGTATGATCAGGGAGAATTTCATCCTGAACCTTCGCCAGTCGGAGATTAGTTTTCTGTCAGGTCAGGAAGATGAATTCTCAAAACGGTTTGCCCGTTTTATCCACGAAGGGAATGTTTTCGCAATGGCAGAAGAATTTGAAAAGGCGATCGATCACATTGAGGCAAACGGGCAGCCCAGGATCATCCTGCTGGACCTTGCCATTAAAAACATTTTTCTACTGAAACAGAAGTCTCCGGCGGACTGACGCTTTTAAATCTTCAGATTCAGGTCTCACATGCTCCTGCAACGGTTCGTTGATCTGAATCCAGATCTGATTGGCCAGGCTGCTACAGCGTAATTTCTGTTGTGAAGCGGTGACAGGATGCTCTTTATATTTTCGCCATTAATCACTACCTTTGCACGGTTGCCAGAATGGCAAAAGTAATTAACCTGCGTATATGGACAGTCTGATTGCAAGGGGATGTTGTTCGGGCCAGAAGCCCGAGGAGTCCAGTGACAATGTCGACCGGCTCGCGTACTATTTCGACAAGTGCGCTAAACTTGATTCCTTCAACTGGTTGAGGGAGCTGACCGATGATTTTGACATTCCCGATATTGTCGAGGTACGTTTCAAGAACACCCGGAAGGAGATCTATCGGAACGTGAACGGATTGCGACTGAAGCGCGGTGATTTTGTTGCCGTTGAAGCCTCTCCGGGTCATGACATCGGGATCATCACCCTTGCGGGGGCAATTGTACAGAAGCAGCTCGACAAGACCAAGTATGATCCGCGGATTGATGAACTCAAGAAAGTATACCGCAAGGCGAAGCAGAACGACCTGGAAAAGTGGGAGGATGCGCTGCAACAGGAGAATGAAATCATGCTCAAAGCGCGAAGCATTGCGGAAGATCTCGGACTGAATATGAAGATCGGAGATGTGGAGTTTCAGGGGGACCGCACGAAGGCTATCTTTTATTACATTGCTGATGAGCGGGTGGACTTCAGGGAGTTGATCAAGGTCCTTGCCGAGACCTTCAGGATCAGGATCGAGATGCGGCAGATCGGGGCCCGGCAGGAAGCGGGGAGGATCGGCGGGATCGGAACCTGCGGACGCGAGCTTTGCTGCTCAACTTTCATCACGAATTTTGTTTCCGTATCCACGCAGGCAGCGAGGGTACAGGAGGTGGCCCTGAATCCAACCAAGCTTGCAGGTCAGTGTGGAAAACTGAAATGCTGCCTCAATTACGAGGTGGATTGTTATGCAGACGCAAGGAAGGATTTTCCTGACAGGAACATTCATCTGAAAATCAAAGGGGGAAGGGCCATACACCAGAAGACAGACGTATACAGGGGGGTGATGTGGTATTCGGTCGATGCCGATCAGGGTGTTTCCACGCTCATTCCCGTGCCGGTGGAGCGGGCAAGGGAGATCATCAGGCTGAACCGGAAAGAGGTGTTTCCTGATACCCTGATCGAAGCCTATATTCAACAGGGAACTGAAAAGGCATCTTCATATACCGATGTGGTCGGACAGGAGAGCATTACCCGTTTTGAGAAGAAGAACAAAGGCCGTGGCAAGGGGAGACGCAAATCCAGGCCACAACAACGAAGAAAAAGATGAAACAACTCGGAAACCTGGTCTTCATCCTGTTCATTGGCGGTTTGCTTACCGGGTCGTGTGACCGGGACCAGGTGTACGACTCCTTCAGCAAGATCGAGGATGGAAACTGGGGTTGGGATGAACCTGTCATTTTCGAGGCAGGGATCGATGACACACTGCAGAACCATGACATCCTGATCCAGCTCAGGCACACCACCTCCTATCCGCTCAGTAACCTGTACATGTTCGTTCATGTTGACGGGCCGTCGGGTCAGCGTATGACCGATACCATCAATTTCATCCTTGCAAGAAAGAGCGGTGAATGGATCGGGAAGGGAGTCGGTCACCTGAAGGAGATCGGCTATCTCTACAAGCGGGAGGCCCGCTTTCCCGAGAGCGGTATCTACCGGTTTACAATTGAGCAGGCGATGCGCCTGGAGGAGGTGCCGGTGACCGAGGTAGGCCTCCGGATCAAACCCAGCAACTCCTAAAATCCAACCTGTTGTGAGCAAAAATAAGCTTCAGAAATTTTCTGAGATGGAGACCTTTGAGCGCGTATTTCAGCCCGATTTCGAAGAGGTTTTCAGAAAGGATCATTACCTGAAAGGGAACTGGGCAGAACGGGTTTTTAAGAATAACAACCCGGTTGTCCTGGAACTGGGTTGTGGAAAGGGAGAATATACCATCGGGCTGTCGCAGCTCCACCCCGAGAAGAATTTCATTGGAGTGGACATAAAAGGTGCCAGGATATGGAAAGGTGCCAGGAACGCCAATGAAAACAACATTCAGAATGTCGCATTTGTACGGACACGGATCGAATTTATTGAATCGTTCTTTGGTCCTGACGAAGTGGATGAGATATGGATCACCTTTCCCGATCCGCAACTCAAAAAGCGCAGGAACAAGAAGAGGTTGACAGGCTCCAGGTTCCTGAACCATTACCGGCAATTCCTGGTGGACCAGGGGGTGGTTCATTTGAAGACCGATAACGACATCATGTATGCATATACCAGGTCCATTGCTGAATTCAACGGACTGGAGATCGTTAATGCAACAGGGGATCTTTATCATTCGAAGCTGGCGGACGAGGTGCTTTCGATCAGGACCTATTATGAGAAGCAGTTCCTCAACGAGGGATCAAACATCAATTATATCTCCTTCAGGCTCCCATCGGGAGAGGAGATCAAAGAATTTCCTGATGAAAAAACATGACGACGGCTTTTTTGAACGTGTGTACGCGGCGGTCAGGAAAATTCCTCCCGGCAGGGTGACCACTTATGGTGCCATTGCCCGTTGCGTCGGATCGCCACAGGCCTCACGAATGGTAGGTTGGGCCATGAATAATTCCCATACATGCGGGGAATATGTCCCGGCGCACAGGGTGGTGAACCGCAACGGGATGCTCACGGGGAAGCACCATTTTGACGGACCGGAGGTGATGGCTTCATTGCTACGGAATGAGGGTGTCAGGGTTGAGGATGACCGTGTCCTGGATTTCCAGGAAAAATTCTGGAATCCGGTCCCGGACACAGATTTATAAAGATTAAATCTAAATAAAAAATTTGGCTATCTTTGCAGTTCAAAGGAGGAGATATGAGTTTAACCAATGAGCAGGTATTGCAAGCATTAAAGCGGGTTGTTCATCCCGAATCGCGAAAAAACATTGTTGAACTTGAGATGGTGGAAAACCTTTCGGTTTCGGGCAGGGAGGTGCGGTTTGCCCTTAAATTCAACCGACCCAATGATCCATTCATAGAATCAATGAAAAAGTCATGTGTGGCTGCGATTGAATCACAGCTCGGCGAGGATGTGAAGGTACGGGGAAATATCGGCACCATTGTCCCGGAAAGGAAGGATAAGGAGCGCCAGGTTTTGCCGGGAGTGAAGAATATCATTGCTGTTGCTTCCGGCAAGGGGGGGGTTGGTAAATCAACTATCGCCGTGAACCTGGCAGTCGGTCTAAAAAACAAAGGCTATTCAGTTGGATTGTTGGATGCAGATGTTTATGGACCGTCAATTCCAAAGATGTTCGACCTGGAGGGAGCAACCCCCACCGGGAAGAAAGAAGATGGGACTGAGTGGATCATTCCCATAGAAAAACGCGGGATCAAGCTGCTCTCCGTCGGATTTTTTGTAAAGCCTGAAGATGCGCTGGTATGGCGGGGTCCGATGGCAACAAGCGCGCTTAAGCAGTTGATCACCCAGGGTGACTGGGGAGAGTTGGACTACCTGATCCTTGATATGCCGCCCGGTACGGGGGATGTGCATCTGACCATTGTCCAGGAGGTGCCTGTCACCGGGGCAGTGATCGTGAGTACCCCGCAGGAAGTTGCCCTGGCGGATGTAATAAAAGGAATTAATATGTTTACCGGCGACAAAGTTAATGTCCCGGTACTGGGACTTGTGGAGAATATGGCATGGTTTACCCCGGAAGAACTCCCCGAAAACCGCTATTATATTTTCGGGAAGGAAGGGTGCAGGCAACTGGCAGAAAAGCTTGGCATCGAATTACTGGGCCAGATACCGATCGTGCAGGGAATATGTGAGTCGGGTGACCAGGGAGTGCCGGTTGCCAGTGATGAAGCCTCTTCTATGGGCAAGGCATTTGGAGAGCTTGCAGAAAAGGTGGCTGAGGTGACAGAAAAACGGAACAGGGAGCTGGATCCCACCCGTAAAGTTGAGATTACAGACAAGTAACTTTCGTAAGGAATAAAGACCAATGGAAGATATCAGAAATCGAGTTGAAGCTGCACTGGAGAAGGTAAGACCCTACCTTGTAGCCGACGGGGGAGATATAGAGCTGGTTGAGGTGACAGAAGACAACATCGTAAAAGTACAGCTTACCGGGGCGTGCCATGGTTGTCCATTCAGTATGCAGACCCTGAAGGCGGGAGTTGAAATGGCCGTGAAAAAAGAGGTCCCGGAGATCGTTGAAGTGATCGATATCAGCACACAGTAGTCAATTCCAACGTATATTAGTTGTTGTTCTCCCGGCGGGATCATATTTTTGTATCCCGGGTAAAATATCTGCACTTAAACTTAGTTAGTATACTAGGATAAACCTTTAGTGAACTTGCGTCGGCGCCGAATACCACATATATACATCTTCCTGGCATTGATTGCAGGATTGATCGTTTCATGCAGTGTTGAGAAGAATACTGCAGCAACGCGTAATTTCCACAATCTCACCTCTCATTACAACATCTATTTCAATGCAAGTGAGAGTTACAAGCAGGGTCTGGAACGTGCCGCTGAGTCATTCTCCGATGATTTCACATCCATTCTTCCCCTGTTCTATTATGAGAGTGAATCTGTTCAGCAGTCGGTGAGTTCTCCGATGAAGCGTGCAATTGACAAGTGCACCAAGGTGATCACATTCCATTCGATCACTGCAAAGCCAAAGGTGAAAAAGGGAAAGCAGTCGGAAAAGGACAAGGCCTTCTACGAAAAGGAAGAATACAACAAATGGGTGGATGATTGTTACCTGCTCGTTGGAAAAGCCTACATGCACCAGGGAGAATTTTTCAAGGCGATCGAATCCTTCAAGCATGTATTAAAGACCTTTCCCGAGTTGGAGACCTACCACCTTGCGATGACCTGGCTGGTAAGGGCCTACAATGTAATCGGGGATCCGGACCGGGCCGAAGAGCTGATCGTGGTGCTCCAGGATGTTGATGAGTTTCCTGAGAAGTACGAAGAACAGCTCTACACAACACTTGCCGATCATTACATGCGGCAGGAGGATCATGCAAAGGCATCTGATTTCCTGGAGAAGGCCCTCGATACCAGGCCGAAGAAACAAAAGAGGATTCGATATACGTACATCCTGGCCCAGTTGCACAGCCGGGCAGGAAACGGTGAACAGTCCATTGCCAATTACAAGAAGGTTATCAGGATGAATCCTCCATATGTGATGGCATTCAATGCCAAGGTCAGTATGGCCGAAGCCTTCCAGGCGGGAGCATCCAATAGTGATGAGATCAAGAAGATCCTGAACAAGATGCTCAGGGACTCGAAGAACGAGGAGTTCAAGGACCAGATCTATTATGCCCTTGGAAACATCTATATGGAAGAGGGGGAACGTGAAAAGGCCATCGAGTATTACCACCTTTCTGTGAATGCAAGTGTACAGAACAATTATCAGAAGGGAGAGTCCTGCCTCACGCTTGCGAAGATCTATTATAATGAACCTGTTTATACGCTCTCGGCTGCCTATTACGATACAGCAGTAAACCTGTTGCAGAGTGATTACCCGGGATATGCCGGATTACAGACCCGTTCCATGAGTCTGAACAATCTTGTTGGTAATCTCAATACCTATGAATTACAGGATAGCGTGCAGGTACTGGCATCCATGCCAGAAGCTGACCGTATCGCTGCAATTGACAAGATCATTGCACAGGTGATCGAAGAGGAGGAGCAGGCCCGTTTAAGGGAACAGCAGGCGATGCAGGATATGCAGTATTCTCAGTCCGGTATGTTCGACAACCAGTCGGCAAACTCCGGAACCACCCGGCAAGGGGGGAAGTGGTATTTCTATAACCTCAATGCAAAAAGTTTCGGACAACCTGAATTCAGGATGAAATGGGGAGAGCGTAAACTGGAGGACAACTGGAGAAGAAACAACAGGCAGTCGGTTACCGACCTGCTCGATGAGGAAGGAGAGCAGGCAGCAGAGGATGGTGATGGAGTGGCGGTACAGATCATCGATAATAAGTCACGGGAGTATTACCTCAGGGATATACCGCTCACCGATTCTGCCATAGAGGTTTCAGATGTGAAACTCGAGGAAGCCCTTTACAACATGGGAATGATCTACAGGAATGACCTTCTGGATTACGACAGGGCCATTGAGTCACTGGAAGAGCTGATCAGCAGATATCCCGACGGCAATTATACAATGGCTTCCTACTACTACCTGCACGACCTTTACAATACTGTACAGCAGCCCCAGAAAGCAAATTACTACAAAGACCTGCTCAGCAGGAAATATCCCGACAGCCATATGGCCATGTTGCTTACAAATCCGGACTATATCAGGGAATTGGAGGAGGAGCAGGCCAAAGAGGAACGATTCTATGAAGAGGTCTATACAGCATATAAGAACGAAGCATTCAGCACGGTGATCCGTAAAGCGGATGAGGGAATGATGATCTACAGTGAAAATGAGGATATGTCCATGCGGCTTTCCTATCTTAAGGCTTTATCGGTGGGTGCGGTAAGGGGCAAAGAGGCCATGAAGACGGAGCTGGATACCCTGTTGGCGAGGTACCCCGGAACCGAAATTGCCGGAGAAGCACAGGAAATCATCGATTATATGTATGTTGCATTCCCGGTGATCAAGGAGGCTGAACAGGAAAGAGAGGCGATCGCCCTGTATAGTTACGATCCGGATGCAGAGCACAAATTTGTCCTTGCCCTCAGGAAATCTGAAAACCTGAACATGGTGAATTTCAATCTCCTCAACTACAACCTGGATAATTTCAGTGCTTACGATCTCACCATTCGACTGCAGAGACTCGGGGTTGACTACAACCTGCTTGAGGTGGGTGATTTTGGAAGCTACGACGGAGTTAAAAGGTACGCCGATCGCGTACAGTATGATATTGACCAGATCATGGGGGATATTCCCGCCGACAATTACGAAGTGCTGTTGATCTCCGTTGATAACTACAACAAACTGCTGGAGGAAAAAGAGGTGACCCCCTACCTGTTGTTCCACAGGAAAAATTATGGTCAACAATGACAAAACCGATCCGCATACTCTGGACAGATGATGAAATTGACCTGCTCAAACCCTATATCCTTTTTCTCGAAGAAAAGGGATATTCGGTTGACACTTCCAGCAATGGCGAGGAGGCAATTGAAAAGGTCGGTAATGAGACCTACAACCTGATCTTCCTGGATGAGAATATGCCCGGTTTGAGCGGACTGGAGACGCTGGAGAGGATCAAGAACCTGGTGCCTTCCGTTCCGGTCATCATGATCACCAAATCGGAGGAGGAGGACATCATGGATGAGGCGATCGGAAGCAAGATCGCCGACTACCTCATCAAACCAGTGAATCCGAAGCAGATTCTGCTTACCATTAAAAAACACATTGACTCAAAACGACTGGTTACACAGAAGACAACTTCTGCTTACCAGGTACAGTTCAGCCAGATCGGTTCACTGATCAATGAAGCCCGTTCCTTTGAGGATTGGGTATCAGTGTACCAGAAACTTGTGTTCTGGGAACAGGAGCTTGAGTCGTCTGAAGAGTCAGGCATGAATGAAGTCCTCGCCATGCAGTGGTCTGAGGCAAACAGTGAATTCACCCGCTTTATAAAATCAAATTACGTCGATTGGTTTTCCGGGTCTTCGGAGAACAAACCAATACTCTCACCACAGGTATTTACAGAGGCGGTATTTCCATTGCTGGACAAAGGCAAGGTGGCTGTCCTGGTAATCGATAACCTGCGGTATGATCAGTGGAAGTTGATAGAGAACCAGATCAATGAGCTTTTCAGGGTTGAAGATGAAATGATCTACTGCAGTATCCTTCCGACGGCAACGCAATATGCCAGGAATGCAATGTTTTCCGGGCTGATGCCGGCTGAGATCAGTAAACTGAAACCGGAATACTGGATCAGCGAAGAGGAAGACCGTGGTAAGAATCTCTACGAAGAAGAGTTACTGAAGTACCAGATGAAACGGAAAGGGCTGGGTCATACCATGCATTATGAAAAGATCAGCAACCTAAAACACGGGAAAAAGGTGGTTGACAATTTCAGTGATCTCATGAATTATGACCTGAATGTACTCGTATACAATTTCGTGGATATGTTGTCACACGCCCGCACAGAGATGGATGTGATCAGGGAGCTTGCATATGACGATAAATCATACAGGGCACTTACACTCACATGGTTTAATAACTCTTACCTGCTCGATTTTATCAGGCTGCTCTCTGAGAACAATGTTCAGCTTGTATTGACCACCGATCACGGAGCAGTGAGGGTACAACGCCCGGTAAAAGTGGTTGGCGACAGGCACACCTCGGCCAATCTGCGTTACAAGCAGGGTCGGAACCTGAGTTTTAAAAAGGGTGAGGTCTTCGAGATCGATCAGCCCGACAAGGTACACCTCCCGATGACCAATGTAAGTACCTCATATATTTTTGCAGGTTCGGACGATTACATGGTCTATCCGAACAATTACAACCATTATGTAAACCATTACAGGAACACATTCCAGCATGGAGGAATCTCCCTTGAGGAGATGGTGATCCCTTGCGCTGTATTGATGCCACGTTGATGCCATGATCAGGATCGATATTCCATCCATACGAGAGATAGACAGTGCTGCAGAGGAGCTGCTTTTGGCCATTGGCACCCATACGAAGATCGCCTTTTCAGGCGAGATGGGTGCAGGTAAAACCACGCTTATACAGGCGCTCTGCCGTGCACTTGGTGTTGAGGACGTGGTCAACAGTCCGACTTTCGCCCTGATCAATGAATATTTTACCAGGTCAGGAGCATCGGTGTATCATTTCGACCTGTATCGCATCGATGACATCACGGAGCTGTATGATTTCGGGTACGAAGATTATTTCTATTCCGACCAGGTGTGCCTGATCGAATGGCCGGAAAAGGCAATGGAACTAATGCCGGAAGATCTGCTGCTGCTTGAGATTCATGTGAACGATGATGGAAGCAGGACAGTAAGCGGACCGGTAAAGCGGTAATTTTTTCATTGATCTTTCTGCCAGGTTTCCTGACCTTTTGAGCGAAATTGCGGAAATCCTGGTGAATGGCCCTGTAAACTGCAGTTTACTTGACAATCCCCCATAATTGTGCTATTTTAGGTTCGCTAAAACTGACCCAATGAACAAAAAAGGAGGGAAGCCCCTGGACCTCAGGAAGGAAGCGTTGCTGCCCCAGGAAGAGATGCTTGAGGTGGAGACCATCAAACAACAGATGGTCATCGGGATTCCAAAAGAAGACACAGAAGTGGAGAGTCGTGTACCACTGACCCCGGAGGCGGTTGAAATACTTACTGGTCATGGTCACCAGGTCATTATCGAGTCCGGCGCCGGCGATGCGGCAAATTATCCCGACAACCAGTATGCCGAATCGGGCGCCCTGATCACGGAGAGCCGCGATGATGTTTTTAGGGCCGATATTGCTTTGAAGATCAATCCTCCAAGCCTGAAAGACATTGATCGCATGAAAGAGCGCCTGATGTTGCTCTCCTCTTTCCAGGCAAGAATACATGTCAGCAGGGAGTATATTGACAAGCTGATGCAGAAAAGGATCACCGCTATTTCCATGGAGAGGATACGGGATGAACATGAATGTTATCCGTTGATAAGAAGCATGAGCGGAATCGCCGGTAATACGGCTGTCCTGATCGCCGGAGAGTACCTGAGCAATGCCCGGGGAGGCAAAGGGGTTATGCTGGGTGGTCTCACCGGGATCACCCCGACCGAAGTCGTAATACTCGGAGCCGGTACCGCCGCTGAATTTGCAGTCAGGGCAGCTAAAGGGATGGGGGCCGTTGTGAAGGTCTTCGATGAATCTGTCCACAGGCTCAGGCGCTTACAGTCTGCAGTCGGGCACGACATTCCCACCTCGATCTTCCACCCAAAGGTCATTGAGAAGGCACTGAAATCAGCCGATGTAGTCATCGGCGCCGTCAGGAATGATGATGACAACTCCGCTTTTTTTATTACCGAAGAGATGGTCATGGGCATGAAAAAGGGATCTGTCATCGTGGATATCAGCATCGATCATGGTGGGTGTGTGGCAACATCTGAGGTGAGGTCAGAGAAAGACCCGGTTTTTACAAAGCATGGGGTGATCCACTATTGTGTGCCGAACATCCCTTCCAGGGTGGCACGTACGGCCTCCATTGCTATCAGTAACGTTGTTACCCCGATGTTGAAGAGTATGGGCATACTTGGAGGGATGACCATGCACCTGAAGGAGGATGACGGACTCAGACACGGGGTTTACATTTACAACGGGATCCTTACCAGCAGTTCGATTGGAAAACGATATGGCATTCCGTCTAAAGACATTGACCTGTTGATGGCAGCATTCTGAAAGAAAATATTTCTTATGAGTGATCCATGTAATTTATACTGTTCAGAAAGACGTTTTTCCGTGCATCATGGGATACGTGAATGGATGTTGCTGACAATTTTGGTGTTGCTGGCGGTCACTGCCTGCCAGGAGACAGGGGATGTAAACCAGGGGGAAATATTGCTCAGCTCGGAGTTTGATTTTGAGACTGCATCGGTCAATGGATTCAATTTCGAAACCGGCAAACGTACACGCTATCCCTCAACGGGGGAGCCACTCCCCGATGTGATTGCCGACATGTTCAGGCGGGTGGATGGAACGGTCAGGCCTGGCTTCACTTCCCCTTCAAACCCTCATGGGTTCTCACTGGCAGGTGCCTTTGAAAGCATGGGGGAATCGCGTGATTTTTTTGAGAATGAGCTGACCGCCATTGACACAACAGCTTCATTCAATCCCTCCAGCGACACCGTCAGGGAATACCAGGTATGGGTACTGAAAACCTCCCTGAACAAATTTGTGAAACTACATGTAAAGGAGACCTCTGTTGTGAAAGATCCCGCTGGTGAACACGTGGAGGTGCTGTTTGACTATTATTATCAGCCCGACGGATCCGCCACATTTACGCAGTAATTTTTTGAATTGATTTTCTTATCTTGGCAACTGTTCGTCACTCAAACTTTCTGCATTTCGAATGAATTATATTCTGATCGGTTTCATTTTCTACCTGGCAATGATCCTGGTTATTGGTTTCCTGACCTTTAAGAGCAACAAGAATCACAGTGACTTCTTTGTGGCCGGAAGAAAGCTGAATCCATGGGTGGTGGCATTTTCAGAGCGCGCCAGCGGGGAGAGTGCATGGCTTCTGCTTGGGCTTCCCGGAGCCGCGTACGCATTGGGTTTCCTGGAGATATGGACAGCCCTTGGCTGTGTGCTGGGAATTATCTTTTACTGGTTTGTCATTGCCAAAGACCTCCGGGATGAATCGGAAAAGGTGGAGGCGATTACCTTACCCACCTTTTTTGCAGCCCGTCATAAAAGAGGCCAGTCTGCCATCCGGATCCTGGCCACAGGGATCATTATTTTCTTTTTCATCTTCTACCTCTCTGCCCAGATCAATGGTGCAGGGAAGATCCTGAATGCAACCTTCGGGATCAATAATGTACATGGCATGTTGCTTGGCGCCCTGGTCATCATTTTTTATACAATGATGGGTGGTTTTTTTGCTGTTGCCTGGACCGACCTTGTGCAGGGGATCATCATGGTAGGCACCCTGGTGATCCTGCCCATAGCCGGATTTATCGAGCTTGCGGAGCGCGGGGTCAGTCTTTCCGGGGAGATGCAGGGAATGCAGTCGGCCGATGGCCTTTCCCTGTTTTCATTAACAGGGGGAAAGACAGGATGGGCAGCAGCAGCATTGGTCATCAGCGGACTCAGCTGGGCGTTTGGCTACATGGGGCAGCCTCATTTGCTGACCCGTTTCATGTCGATCCGGAGTTCAGACAAGATCCGGGTCTCAAGACGTATTGCCATTACCTGGGCAATACCGGCATTTACAGGAGCGATGCTGATCGGCGTAGTCGGTGTGGCCATGCACGGACAAGGGTATTTTGAGGATATAGAACAGATCATGCCACACCTTGCCACCACCCTTCTGCCTGCATGGCTTGCAGGCATCCTGATCAGCGGAGCCATCGCCGCGATGATGTCCACAGCCGACAGTCAGCTGCTGCTGATCAGCTCTTCCGTGATCGAGGATCTGTACCATCAAACCTTTGGCAAAGAGGTGACAGACCGGTTCATGTTGCGTGCAAGCAGGATCATCACTGTTCTGATCGGGGTCGTAGGCCTTGGGATCGCCATCTGGTCTGATAAACTGATATTTGCAATGGTTTCTTATGCATGGGCCGGGCTCGGTTCTTCATTTGGACCATTGCTGCTCCTGATGCTCAAGTGGAGAAAGGTAACGTGGCAAGGGGCTTTAGGCGGAATGATTACCGGCTTTGTCACGACGGTTGTCTGGTCAGAAATAGCGGTCCTTGATGATGCATTGAGCGTGAGGTTTGTTTCCTTTGTACTTGCATTTTTAGCGGTATGGATCGTGAGCCTGGCCACACAGGACAAAAAGGACCTTCAGAAGAGATGATGAATCAATCGGAAAAAAAAACTCAGCCATTGAAGGCATTTGCCTTGCATACGGTCACTGGATCATTCAAATAAACTAATTGTATCAATGCGTGTCATTTACTCACTGGTTACGGGACTATATTACCTGACAATCCGCTTTGCAGCCGCATGGAATCCAAAAGCCTCAAAATGGGTGGCCGGCAGAAAAGGCTGGAGAGAGAGGATGTCGGACTCATTTTCCGGCAATGAGAATGTGATATGGGTACATTGTGCTTCCCTTGGCGAGTTCGAACAGGGACGCCCGGTGATCGACTGGATCAAACAAAATCATCCTGATGAAAAGTTATTGCTGACTTTCTTCTCACCCTCGGGTTATGAGAAGCGGAAGGGATACCCTGCTGCAGACGTGGTCATGTATCTGCCTCCTGACAGCCCGAAAAACGCAGGCGACATGCTCGACCTGGTTCCGGTCAGTATGGCCCTGTTCATCAAATATGAATTCTGGTACTTCCACCTCGACGAACTCAGGAAAAGAGAGATCCCCACGTTCCTCATCTCTGGTTATTTCAGAAGCACACAATTATTCTTCAAATGGTACGGGGGATGGTACCGTAAAATGCTGGGGTTTTACACACAGATATTTGTGCAGGACCAATCTTCACGTGATTTACTGGACAGCATCGGGATCAATGGTGCTATGGTGGCTGGTGATACGCGTTTTGACAGGGTTATGCAGATCGCCGAAAACAAACAGCAGGTGCCGCTCCTCGAAAAATTTGGTGCCGCAGGCGACATTGTTGTTGGAGGAAGTGCCTGGGAAGATGATGAGCAAGTCCTCAGGGAGGTTTATATAATGAGTGACAGTTCTCTACGGCTGATCATCGCACCGCATGAACCTACCCGGAAGACGATCGACAGGTTAAGGGAGATGTTTCCTGATCACCTGCTTTTCTCACAGATTGATCAGGATACTGTCCGGGATGTTCGCGTGATCATTGTTGATACGATCGGTCATCTTTCCTCCCTCTATCATTATGGTACAGTTGCGGTCATTGGTGGAGGTTTCGGCAAAGGGATCCACAATGTCCTGGAGGCAACAGCTGCTGGTTTACCTGTCTTTTTCGGTCCCAATTATAAAGGTTTTCACGAGGCCAGGGAACTGGTTCACCTGGGCTGTGCAGTGCCTGTGACCGACCCTCGCGGTGCAGGGGAAAGGATCATGGAACTGCTCGCCGATCGCAGTGAACTTGAACGGAGGTCTGCCCAGGCTTCCCGTTATACGGCTCAAAAAACAGGTGCAACCGACCGGATCGTGAATGAAATATTTCACAGCTGAAGTAGGCGGCGATCACCAAAATGTTTTTCATCTTTTCATATACAGCTTTCAAGATACAGAACTCACTGTTTGTCAAAGGTGGTTTTGTAACCATCACGTAATAAGGTAGTTACAATCACGACCCAAATCGAGATTATCTGCTGTACAGCATTTGATTGATGCTGATACAGTTAGCCGGGAAGTTGATTTCTTGTTAATAAAAACGAAACGGATTTTGATCATCAGTATATGATTTCTTCCTAATTTCATTTCCCAATTTCGGTTTCACCGAAGGTCCATCAGAATCCCATTTTTTTGAAAGATCGGTTGAGGAGTGCAGCGGATTACGGGACCTTATTATATCAAGCGAACGGGGAGCTATGTGTTAAAGTGAAGTAGGTCAATGAGTTAAAGGGGTGTTGAAAAAGATATCCGATTCGTTAATAACTCAAAAAGGGGCGAGGGAACAGGATTACTAAATTGCTTGTTACAATCGGGGCAGAAGCCGGGATGATATTAACCACTTTATTAAATTGAACTGTATGTCAGATCAGGGAGCAACACAAAAGGGACAGGTAGTCCTGGAAAAAGATGTAAATGAGGCAAAAGAGGTGAGGCAAGAGACCGGGAAGAGGAAGACCTACTCCAATGAAGAGGCTTTTGAATCGTCACTGAAATATTTCAAGGGGGATGAGTTGGCGGCCCGCGTATGGGTGAATAAATATGCCCTGAAGGATTCATACGGACGTCTCTACGAAAAAAATCCTGATGACATGCATCACAGGCTGGCAAGTGAGATCGCCAGGATAGAAAAGAAATATCCGAATCCCCTCTCCCACGATACGTTGTATGACCTGATGAAGAATTTCAGGTACATTGTGCCCCAGGGGTCTCCTATGACCGGCATTGGGAATGATTTCCAGATCGCCAGTTTGTCCAATTGTTTCGTGATCGGGCACCAGGGACCTTCAGATTCATATGGAGGGATCATGAAGATTGACCAGGAGCAGGTGCAATTGATGAAGCGGCGCGGGGGGGTCGGGCACGACCTTTCTCACATTCGCCCCAGCGGGAGCCCGGTGCTCAATAGCGCACTCACATCTACAGGAGTAGTTCCCTTCATGGAGCGCTACTCCAACTCCACCAGGGAAGTGGCGCAGGATGGCCGGCGTGGCGCACTGATGCTGAGTATCTCAATTAAGCACCCAGATGCGGAACACTTCATCGATGCGAAGATGGAGTCGGGCAAAGTAACCGGAGCCAATGTATCAGTGCGGATCGATCATGAATTCATGAAATCAGTGGTGGATGGCAGTACCTATACGCAGAAGTATCCGATCCATTCTGATGAACCGGACTACACCAAGGAGATAGATGCCAGGCAACTCTGGACAAAGATCGTTCATAATGCATGGAAATCAGCTGAACCCGGCATCCTGTTCTGGGATACCATTGCCTCAGAATCGGTGGCAGACTGTTATGCAGAAGAGGGATTCCGGACTGTGTCAACCAACCCCTGCGGCGAGATTCCGCTGTGTCCATATGACAGTTGCCGTCTGCTGGCCATCAACCTGTTCAGTTATGTTGACCAGCCGTTCACAGACAAATCGGTATTCAACTGGAAAAAATTCAAAAAGCATATTGGTCTTGCCCAGCGGATGATGGATGACATCATTGACCTTGAACTTGAAAAGATCGATGCGATCCTGCATAAGATCAAATCCGATCCGGAAGATGAAGAGATCAAGCGTGTCGAGATCAATCTATGGGAGAATATAAGGAGCAAGGCCCTGGAGGGTCGCAGGACAGGTGTGGGAATTACTGCGGAGGGTGATATGCTGGCGGCACTCGGACTCAGGTACGGCAGTGAAGATGCGGTTGATTTTTCAGAAGAGGTGCACAAAACCATCGCCCTGGAGGCATACAGATCCAGTATGAACATGGCAAAAGAGCGCGGAGCCTTTGGTGTTTTTGATGCTGCAAAAGAGGAGAACAATCCTTTTATCCAGCGATTGGGCAAGGAAGACCCCCAGCTGATCGAGGACATCAAGAAGTACGGCAGACGCAATATCTCCCTGCTGACCATCGCACCTACGGGGACAACCAGCCTGATGACACAGACCACCTCAGGGATCGAGCCGGTATTCCTTCCCGCATACAAACGCAGGAGGAAGGTGAATCCAAATGACAAAGATGCAACCGTAACATTTGTAGACGAAGTGGGAGACAGCTGGGAAGAATACAATGTGTTCCATCATAATTTCATGAACTGGTTAAAGATCAACGGTCACAATCCTGAAGAGGTAAAAAGATATGACGACGAAGCCGTAGAAGCGCTCGTTAAAGATTCTCCCTATTACAAGGCCACCTCCAACGATGTGGACTGGGTATCCAAGGTAAGGATGCAGGGACGAGTGCAGAAGTGGGTCGATCACTCCATCAGTGTAACGATCAATCTGCCATCCGATGTAAATGAGGAGCTCGTCGGAGAGCTCTACGTAGAGGCGTGGAAAAATGGTTGTAAAGGGGTGACCGTTTACAGGGACGGGTCAAGAACGGGTGTGCTGATATCAGCCAGCGAGAAGGATAAGAAGACAGATTCCCCGTTTCCCAAGAAACGTCCACAGGTACTGGACGCCGATATCCTTCGTTTCAGAAACAACAAGGAGGAGTGGATCGCATTTATCGGGCTGATCGACGAGCGTCCCTACGAGATTTTTACCGGTAAGAAGGAGGACGATGGCTTCCCGATCCCGAAATCGATACGTACAGGGAAGATCATTAAGACGAAGCAGGACGACGGAGAGACCCGCTATGATTTTCAGTATACAAACAAGTACGGGTACAAAGTCACCATGGGGGGCCTTTCCCACCAGTTTCACAAAGAGTTCTGGAACTACGCGAAGCTTATTTCCGGGGTATTGAGACATGGGATGCCCGTTGTGGATAGCGTGGATCTGATCACCTCGCTCAGGCTGGATGATGACAATATCAACAACTGGACTGCCGGAGTGGCCAGGGCACTGAAAAAATACATTCCCAACGGAACCGAAGTCAAGGGGAAAGCCTGTGAAGACTGCGGGTCGGGACATTTAATATATCAGGAGGGCTGTCTGATCTGCACAGATTGCGGTTCTTCGAAATGTGGGTAAGCTGTAGCTAGCAATATACTCCTAATAAAAAGCCGGCAAAATCTGCCGGCTTTTTTGATCATTCAATTCAGGAAAGAACTACTGGCCTGGAGGCATGATCTACCTGATCACATCCAGTTCCCTGCCCACTTTTTTAAAAGCTTGCAGTGCCTTTTCCAGGTGAGCCCTGCTGTGCGCCGCTGAGAGCTGGACCCTGATACGGGCCTCTCCTTTTGGTACAACCGGGTAATAGAATCCGATCACATAGATTCCCTGCTCCAGCAGTTTCGTTGCGAAATCCTGTGAAAGTTTTGCATCATAGAGCATGACTGCGCAGATGGCAGATTCGGTGGGTTTGATATCGAACCCGGCCTCCCTCATCTCCCTGATAAAGAATGCCGTATTTTCATGCAGCCTGTCCTGCAGCTCGGTGGTTTCCGACATCATGTCGAACATCCGGATCCCGGCGCCGACCACCACAGGGGGCAGGGAGTTTGAAAAGAGGTAGGGGCGGGATCGCTGTCGCAGCATCTCGATGATCTCTTTCTTCCCGGTGGTAAATCCGCCAATGGCACCCCCGAATGCTTTGCCGAGTGTCCCGGTAATGAGATCGACCTTGCCCCTGATGTTGAAGAGTTCGGTCACGCCCCTGCCCGTTTTGCCGACCACGCCGGCAGAATGACACTCATCCACCATGACCATGGCATCGTATTTTTCAGCCAGTTCAACCATTTTATCCACCGGGGCAACATTTCCGTCCATGGAGAACACCCCATCGGTCACAATGATCCGGAAGCGCTGCTCCCGGGCCTGTTTCAGCTGCTCTTCCAGGTCCTGCATATCTGCGTTTTTGTAACGATAGCGTTGCGCCTTGCAGAGACGTACACCGTCGATAATGGAGGCATGATTCAGACTGTCGGAGATGATGGCATCCTCCGCGGTGAGCAGTGGTTCAAAGATCCCCCCGTTAGCGTCGAAGCATGCGGCATAGAGAATTGTATCCTCTGTACCGAAGAATTCAGAGATCTTTTTCTCAAGCGCTTTGTGAATATCCTGGGTTCCGCAGATAAAACGTACGGAGGACATTCCAAAGCCGTGCGTATCCAATGCATCCCTGGCAGCTTTCACCAGCTCGGGATGGTTCGACAATCCCAGGTAGTTGTTGGCACAGAAATTCAGCACCTTCTCCCCTGTGCTGATCGTGATCTCTGCATCCTGTGGCGAGGTGATGATACGTTCATCCTTGTACAATCCTGCTTCCCTGATCTCGCTGATCTCTTTTTGAAGGTGTTCTTTGATCTTACCGTACATATTTTCGAATTTTAAGGGTTGATTTTTTTCCTGACCTCACTGATCATGATCCTTGTCATTTTTTCGAGGTCGTACTGAGTTTCATATCCCCAGTCCATTCGTGCGATGGTATCATCAACGCTTTTGGGCCAGGATTCGGCGATCTCCTGCCTGAAGTCGGGTTGATAGCTGATGGTGAATTCGGGAATATGTTTTTTGATCTTTTCAGCCATCTCTTCCGGTGTTGTGCTGAAACCGCCCAGGTTGTAACTGCTGTGGATGGTAAGCCTGGACCTTTCTGCTTCCATGAGGTCGATGGTGGCTTTGATGGCATCGGGCATAAACAGCATGGGCAAAGCGGTCCCCTCCTTCAGGAATGATGCATATGATCCGTTTCGAATGGCTTCGTAAAAGATCTCAACTGCATAATCGGTGGTTCCCCCACCCGCTTCCGTTTTGTAGCTGATCAGACCGGGATACCTGATGCTGCGGACATCCACTCCGTATTTATTGTAATAATAATCACACCATCGCTCCCCGGCGAGTTTGGATATCCCGTATACGGTAATGGGCTCCATGGTCGTCAGCTGGGGTGTTGAAATGCGGGGTGTCGTTGGACCAAACACAGCGATGGAGCTGGGCCAGAACACTTTCTTCACATCTTCAACCATGCGTGCCACTTCAAGGATATTCATCAGGCTGTCCATGTTGATGTTCCATGCCTGGATGGGCAGCTTTTCTGCATTCCCGGAAAGCACTGCTGCGAGGTGGTAGATCTGGGTGATCTTGTGGCGGATCACGAAATGGATCAGCTGCTTGTCGTCCATCACATCCATCACCTGGAAGGGTCCCTCATTTGCAACATCTGCGGGGGGGGTCTTGATGTCGGTACCCCACACATTGTCTTGTCCGTATATCTTTCTTAACTCGACTACCAGTTCAGAGCCGATCTGACCGGAGGCACCGATCACCATGATTTTTTCCATCAGTTTCAGAGCGTTTTGTTTCACTGCGAAATTAGGAGATTCGGGGATTCAAAAAAAATGATGTTGAACATAGTAAAATGATGTTGAACATGGTGACCAGGCGCCAAAAGAAGCAGTGACGTTGCGATGGAGGCTGCTGATTGTCGTTAAGAGACCTGTCAATGGACGGGTTACCATTTCCTCTGCCAGTTTTCCCATCTCCATTCCCGGAGCTCGCCGTATGGGACCACCCCGACACGGTCGGCCCATTGGTCATACAGACCGGTCATCTGTACGACCATTTCAGGGTGCACAGCGGCCAGGTCATTTGTCTCGCTCCTGTCTTTGACAATGTTGTAGAGTTCCCATGGAAAGTATTTCATGTTGTCATAATCATAACGACTTACGATCTTCCAGTCGCCTTTCCTGACGGCCCGGTTTCCTTCATGTTGCCAATAGAGGAGATCATGGCCTTTTCGCTTTTCACCCCTGAAAATGGGAAGGAGGCTTATACCTTCGGTTGGCAGGATTGGGTGACCGGCGTACTGTTCAGGATACACCGACCCTGTGATATCTGCAATGGTGGGCATGATATCGATGATGTGCGCCACCTGCCTGTCGGTTCGCCCGCCCTCGATCATTTTTGGATACCAAGCGATTAGAGGTGTGGAGCTGCCGCCTTCGTGGGTCCAGTGTTTGAACCAGCTGAACGGGGTATTGCTGACGTTGGCCCAGGAGTGTTCATAGCCGTCGAATGATTCCGGTGTTCCGGGCAATGCACCCGGTTTGCCCCTGTGCGGGGCTTCGTGGCAACCCCCGTTGTCGGAGAGGAAAAGGACCAGCGTGTTGTCACTGTCACCCATCTCCTCCAGGGCTTGCATGACCTTTCCGATGTTCTGGTCCATCCGGTCGACCATTGCGGCATACACGGCCATCAGTCGGTCGTAATACCTGCGCGTGCTGTCGTCGAGTTGGGCCCAGTCTTTTGCATACATGTTCCTTGGTGAAAGCTCCCATTCGGCAGAGATGATTCCCAGCTCTTTCATGCGCTGGTAACGTTGCTTCCGCATGACGTCCCAGCCGGCCATGTATTTCCCCTGGTATTTCTGAATATCTTCCTCGAAGGCATGCAGCGGCCAGTGTGGGGCGGTAAAGGGGAGGTAGAGGAAGAACGGCTGTTCGGAATTCTTCTCCCGGAGCTCCCGGATGTACTTAATGGCACGGTCGGCATACGCGTCGGTGGCATACCATTGGCTTCCGTCTTCGTTTTTGAGCGGTTTGTACCGGGTCTGACCGGTGGCGACCCATTCTCCCGGGATCTCCCGCAGGGTATCTTCTATGATGTAATCCCTTCCCTCCGCGACGCCGAAGTAATGACCGGTGGTGCCATTGCTGCAATACTGGCGGTCGAAGCCCCTTTTCATGGGCCAGGTGTTCCTGGGGTATCCCACATGCCATTTCCCGGAGATCATGCAATGGTAACCGTTTTCACCCAGCAGTTCGGCCAGCGTGATGCACTCCTTGTTGAGGAATCCGCGGTATGAGGGCAGACTGTCATCGGAACTCATGTCCCCCACACCAGCCTGGTGGGGATAGAGTCCGGTAAGCAGGGCGGCCCTGGACGGACAACAACGGGCGGCATTGTAGAAATTGGTCATCTTCAGCCCTTCAGCGGCCAGGCGGTCGATGTTGGGTGTCTCTATTTCCCCGCCAAAACATCCGATATCGGAGTACCCCATGTCGTCGGCAAGGATGACGATGATGTTGGGGGGTTGATCAGAAGATGAATTTTTCAGGGGTGATGAACATGTGGTTGTCAGTATCGCGATCACTGCAAGTATGCCGGGAAGGGTTCTCATGGTTATTGACATTGGTGTGCATTAAAGATAGGGGAAATGATCGAAATTCTTTGAACCAATAGGTCACTGTTGTGTTGGACTTTCAGGGAGCGATCCCGGGAATTAAAAGAAATTGGAGGAATGATGGCACAATCAAAAATTCTTGTTACAGCGTCAACGGGGAATATCGGATTGCCCCTTTCGAAGGCACTTCAAAGGAGAGGAATTCATTTTACTGCAGCTACGCGAGATGCAGACAGGGCGAAAAAGGAATTCGGATTTGATACAGATACGGTACACCTGGATTTCAAGGATCCGTCGGGATTTGGTCCGGCCCTGGAGGGAAAGGAACTTCTATTCCTGTGCGGACCCTCTGCAACACCAGGTGCCCAGGAGCTTCTGAAGCCGCTGGTGGAGGAGGCAATTGCAGGGGATGTAAAGCATGTTGTGTTTGTTGCCTCATATCCCGGATTGATGGAGTTGATCGAAAAGAGTGATATGAACTTTACCTTCCTGAAAGCAAATTTCTTCATGCAGAACTTCGAGATGTACCAGGCCGAAGACATCAGGGAGAGGGATCAGATATTTTTGCCAACCGGAGCTGGGAAAGCACCTTTTATCCATACAAGGGATATTGGCGAAGCTGCGGCGGTGGTGATGGAGAATCCGGGTGCATATGAAGGTGAGACCATCTATCTTACCGGACCGGAATCCATGGATCATTTCAGGGCGGCAGATATCTTTTCAGATGTGCTTGGTCGGAAGATCAGTTACCAGGATCCGGATGACGATGAATACCGGAAGGAGATGGAGGCTCGCGGGTATTCGGAAGAATATATCGAAGCCATGATTGCTGTTTTCGGGAAAATAAAGAAAGGTCAGGTTGCAAGTTATTCAGATGGTTTTGAGAATATAACCGGGAGAAAGCCGGCAACACTGAAGGAGTATGTGGAGGAAAATCGGGAGGAGTTTGTTTAGTTGGCAATGGGCAATGAGCAAAGGGCAAAGGGCTATTGATTGAACAATATCCACATGTGATTCTGTGCATCTTGGTATGCCTTCAGTTGTCGGCTATCTGCACCAGCCTCCTGATATCGCTGGACACATCTTATCAGACATAATGCAAACTGTACCTCTTAGAAGCCGGAAACCTGTTCCAGTTTCATGCGGACTTTGAGTTTTTCAGACCCATATTTATGGAGCAGCCACTGGTAGATGGTAAATGCAGGGAGCAGCATTCCCAGGAGATAGATAAAATCTTCCACGGGGATGGTGGTGATCCTGGTTGAAAGGTTTTCCGCATTGTTGTACCAGACGACCGGGATGCGGGTAAGAATGCCATTGACGATGATAAACGGGATGAAAGAGACCAGGTAGGTCAGCAAGAACCCCGAGAACCATGTTTTCCATGTTTTCAACACCAGTTGAAGTGCCAGGAAGGGCAGCACAAATGCGATGGTTGTGAAGGTGTATGTCTTCCCCCATGTCAGTGGGAGTGCAACCAAAGCTGCAATGACCATCACCCAGGTGGCATATTTTGCAAACAGGGGAATATAGAATTTTTTCACAAAGAACCGCAATACCTCGTGGAGGAAGAAGATACAGTATGGAATGACAAGGAAGAACAACCATTCTTCCAGTGGCAGCCCCAGGATGTACCAATCCTTCGTATAGGAGTGATTGAACCCCCATATCCTGTTTTCGGTGAAGATCACATCCCAGATGATGAATAGCAAAGCAGTGAAAAATATTCCAGGGAAGATGAATTTCATCTTACGGTACATAAAGACTCGTTTTTCAAAGCTCTGTGCCAGGGGATAAAGAATTGAGAGCCCAAGGATCAGGAAATATGTCCAGGTACTTTTTTCCATTATTTGATTCCAAGTTTTACGGCAATTGCGCTTTGCACCAGGATCCATATCTTACGCACATTCGAGATCCGGTATCTTTTCTTGAAAATATTCGAGGCATCTGTCTTCCTGATCTTATCAAACAACCTCCTGTAATATGTATATGAAACCAGCACTCCCAGCCTTGAGGCGTTATTCAGTTTTTTAACTCCTGAATAGGCTTCATCGAAATCCTTCTGTATGTCCTGCTCAATAAGATTTTTGGTTGTGTTATTGAATGTGTGCATTTCCACACCAGGGAAATAAAATCTGCCTCTTTCTTCATAGTCGGACTGAATGTCCCTTAGGAAGTTGATCTTCTGGAATGCTTCCCCGAGTTTTCTTGCAGGGGGGATCAGCGCCTCATAAGCTTCATCCTGGCCCTTGTAAAATACGCGCAGGCACATCAGGCCAACAACTTCGGCCGAACCATACACATACTGTTTGAATTCTTCAGGTGTATATTCTTTTTTGCTGAGGTCCATCTCCATGCTGACCAGGAATGCGTCGATCAGTCGTGCATCGATACCGTATTCATTCACTACCCACTGGAACGCATGCAGAATGGGATTTGTGCTCATGCCATCCTCAATGCTCTGGAAGGTGTCCTTCCGGAATTCGGCGAGCTTTCGTTCCTTGTTCTGGTCATGAAAGGTATCGACGATCTCATCGGCTACCCTTACGAAACCATAGATGCCGTAAATTGGCAGTCTGTATTCTTTTTGAAGCAGGCTGACTCCCAGTGAAAATGATGTGCTGTAATTTTTGGTTGTCAGCTTACTGAGGTGCAGTGCATTATGCGTGTACAGGTCCATGTTCTGCAAGTATTCTTTCTGTTACAAGTTTAGAACTGATCACTGTCATGGGCAAACCGGTGCCCGGTATTGTTGAAGCTCCCACATAGTATACATTGTCAAACTCTTCATCATTATTTTTCGGACGGAAATAACCGATCTGGTTCAGGTCATGTGCCAATCCGAGACCGCTGCCCCGGTAGAGATTGAATGCATCACGCCAGTCGACCGGGTCGTAAATGGTTTTGGTGACAAGATTCTCTTTCACATCAAAGCCTGAACGTTCGGAAAGGTCACTCATTATATCATCTGCGAGTTTATCCCGGTCGCTCCAGTCTGGCTTGTACCTCAGGTCAGGCACCGGGCAGAGAATAAACAGGTTTTCATGGCCCGGAGGTGCCATCTCCTCGTTGAATTTCGAATTCACATTCACATAGTAATAAGGTTTATCGAGGTTGATGCTGTTTTTGAAGATCTTGTTCGCGTAATCCTCGAAGTTGTCGCCCAGAAAATAGTTGTGGTGTTCCAGGTTATCGATCTTTCCCTTAACACCAAGGTACATGGTAAATGGTGCAAGGGTCCATTTCATTTTGTCTAGCTTTTCTTCGGTATAGCGCTTCCTGTTGAAGACCTGGTGGCGGAATCCTGCTGCATCACCGTTGATAATGTATGTATCGGCCTCCCATTTCTTACCTTGAGCATCAACAAGTGCTGATACCTGTCCATTTTTGGTTTCATATCCTGTAATTTCTGTGTTATAGTTTATTTCAATTCCCATTTTCTTCATCTCATCCAGCAGTCCTTCCACGATCTTGTACATTCCTCCCCTTACGTTGTAATAGCCGTCATGTACCAGTTCGGTATAGGTGAGGAGGGTATAGACTGCGGGCGTATCATACGGTGTGGCTCCCAGGAAGAACGCCACCAGTGAAAATATTTGTTTCACCTGTTCCGAGGAGAAATGTCTTTCCAGCTCTTTCCAGACGGTACGTATCATTTTGGGACTGTGATGCCATGGGACCCTTGCCAGGGTGAGCAGGTATTGCATCAATGAGTTAAAATTCTGCTTAATCACCAGTTCCTCAGTGTCGTGAAAGAATTTACCGGACGATTTCAGCAGTTTTTCCATGTTCTTTTTGAAATCCGGCTCAATCTCCCGAAACTCTTCCGCCAGTCGATCCAGGTCCTTATATATTGTATACCGCCGATCATCATTCCTGATATTTACCGTGTAAAGCGGATCGAGCTCCACAAATTCAAAAGGTGCTTTGATCCCGATATCTTTGAAAAAATTGTCGAATTCATAGCTCATACTGAAGAACGAGGGGCCCAGGTCCCAGGTAAAACCATCTTTTTTGAGCTGGTTCAATCTTCCCCCGGCCTGGTGGTATTTTTCCACCATTTCAACCTTATAACCCTGGTGGGCCAGTCGCATGGCAGTTGTGAGTCCGCCCAAACCGGTGCCTACAATAAGTGCTTTCCTGTTCACTGTTGTTCTGTTTAATTTTTGTTCAGCCATCTAAAGCAAATGTTAAACAATAGTTTTCCTAAATTGTTTATATTGCTGTAATGAAATTAAATGTTTCTATCATCGGTGCCGGGATTGGAGGTCTGGCCAGCGCCATACGCCTGGCAGTCAGGGGTCATGCTGTTACGGTTTTTGAGCAGTCCGGAAAGCCGGGTGGGAAAATGGGTGAACTGAGGTGGAAGGACTACCGCTGGGATACCGGCCCTTCGCTTTTTACTTTACCAGACCTGATGGAAGAGCTTTTTATACTGGCAGATGAGGAGATGAAGGTTTCGGCAAGGTACGAGCCACTGGAAATCATTACCAAATATTTTTATGAAGACGGAATGGTCATTAATGCATACGGAGATCCCGAGGAGTTTATCCATGAAGTTGCGGAGAAAACAGGAGAGCGTGCCGGGCGGGTCAGGAGGTTCCTACGGAAGTCAAAAAGAATGTATGATCTCACAAGGGATGTATTTATTTTCGGTGTGTTCAACAGTCTGAGTACATTTATATCCTCCAGGTTTCTTAAAGCAGCATTGCAGATCTATCGCCTGGAGGTGTTTTCCACGATGCATGGCGCCAACAGGAGGAGGTTCAGATCGGATCATCTCGTGCAGCTGTTTGACCGGTATGCCACCTATAATGGCAGCAATCCATACAAGGCTCCGGGAACACTGAATGTAATATCGCACCTTGAACACAACCTCGGGGCCTATTTCCCGGAGAAGGGAATGTACAAACTGGCCGATGAACTATATGAACTGGCCAGGCGGGTTGGTGTTACTTTTGAGTTCGAAACACCCGTGGAGAAGATATTATTGAATGAAGGTGTCGTGAAAGGGGTCCGGGTAAAGGGTGAAACCCGGAAATCCGACCTTGTGATCAGTGATGTGGATATCTATTACCTTTACCGTGACTTGCTTACCGACATACCGTTTCCGAAAAAGTACTTTAAACAGGAACGTTCCACTTCGGCAATGATTTTTTACTGGGCCATGGACCGCACATTCCCGGAACTGGAACTCCACAACGTATTCTTCAGCAGTAATTACAGGGAGGAATTCAGGCAGCTTTTCGAACTGAAGGGGATCAGCGAGGATCCTACCGTCTATTTGTTTATCAGTTCAAAGGTGGTTACCAGGGATGCACCTGAAGGCGGTGAGAACTGGTTTGTAATGATCAATGTACCTGAGAATGTGGGACAGGACTGGGACAGTGAGATCAAAAGGACCAGGCAGAGCATACGCAACAAACTCAACAGGATCCTGGGAACGGACGTAGACAAGCACATTATAAATGAGGTGGTGAGGGATCCCCGGAACATTGAAACAGAAACATATTCCTATCATGGAAGTCTGTATGGAAACAGCAGCAACAGTACATTTTCGGCTTTCAACCGGCATCCGAACCACAGGAATGACATTCACGGTTTATACTTCGTGGGAGGAAGTGTTCACCCGGGCGGGGGCATACCATTGTGCCTTGCTTCATCAAAAATTGTTGATCAGCAGATCAGTCATCATTATTATTAGACCATGAACGCAACAATTGAAAAAATAAGGGAATTCAACATTGTTCCTTACTTGTTCATCTTTTATACTGTGGGAATTGTTGGTTTGATCCTTCCCCAGACCAGGGATTTTTTCATTCTGCTGGTGCCATTCAACCTTTTGATGAACATCCTGTTGCTCCTCTTTTACCATGGGAAGATCACTCCCCGTTTCATCTGGCCCGCCGTGGTGATTTACCTGGCCGGTTTTTTTGTTGAAGTGATCGGTGTGGAGACCGGGGTGATCTTCGGAGCTTATGCATATGGTTCGACACTGGGTCCCCGGATTTTTCATACACCCCTGATGATCGGGGTCAATTGGCTGATGCTTGTATATGGCAGCCTGGTGATCTCTTCAAGGTTCCTGGATTCCAGGTATTTCCGGGTATTGATCGCGGCAGTACTGATGGTGGTGTATGATTTTGCCCTTGAGCCTGCCGCCATCGATTTGGATATGTGGGACTGGGGCGGACCTGTACCCTTTCAAAATTATATTGGTTGGTTTGTAATCTCCTTCATACTGGCATGGTTTGCTGATATTACCGGGATGGTGAACCGGTCAAACAAAATTGCCGCTCCGCTGTTTTTTATACAGTTAGGTTTTTTTGTCATTTTAGATTTGTGGATGTGGATAAAAGAGGTTTGGGTATAATCATTGCAATGACGATCATGATCCTGTGGTTGGGTCACCTGGTCTATATATTACAGTTCGTTGAAGTATCCTGGGACAACCCCTGGATGTACCTGCATATTGCTTTACAGACATATTTGTATACCGGACTTTTTATTACTGGTCATGATGCGATGCACCGGCAGGTTTCGAAGAATATGCGGATCAACAACCTGATTGGTTACATGGCTGTATTCATGTTTGCGGGGATGTCCTACAAGCGACTTATTAAGAACCACTGGGACCATCACCGGTTTCCCGGAACAGGGAAAGATCCTGATTATTACACCAAATCACAAAACTTCTTTGCATGGTGGTTCATGTTCATGGTCAGGTATACCACCATCTGGCAGCTGATAGCGATGGCCGTGATATTCAATGTCTTATACAGGTTGGTTGGTGTGCCGGTACCCTCATTACTGGTACTATGGATCGCACCTGCCTTTTTAAGCACTTTCCAGCTCTTCTTTTTCGGTACTTTCCTGCCACACAGGACCCCCCATACAGATGAGATGGGTAAGCACAGGGCGAGGACCCAGCGAAGCAATCATCTCTGGGCAATGTTGTCATGTTATTTTTTCGGGTATCATTTTGAGCACCATGCATCTCCGGGCACCCCATGGTGGCAGTTGTATAAGGTAAAGGAGGAAAGGGTATCCGCGAGTAGGCAAAGACATGAACATCAGGAGTGATATGATAGAAGAGTTTATGCTCCGCCGTTTGCATGCTGGGGTCGATCACCGGGAGGAGACTGTTCAATTGAAATCAGAACGGGAATTCATACATCGTTCCCCTGTATCTATACGTATTGTTCTGCTTCTTCTCTTTGTCGTGATGGCTTTATCACAGGTTTACAGTCAGTCATTGAATGACCGGATTTATCATGCATATATTTCCGCTGAGATGGATGAATGGTTTAACACCATGACAGAGATGCAGTCCGTCTGGGAGATCACGGGGAGTTATGATATGTTGTATGACCTGGTTGTCGCGCAATATGGATACATTGCATTTTCAATTGCTGCCGGGCATGATCGTGTTGCCAGGGAATATGTGCGTGAAGCAGAAGATAACCTGGAAATCCTGCTCGATCAATTTCCCGAAATGGCGCGTGCCCATGCATTACTTGGGGCCATATATGGATTCAAGGTCGGACTGAATCCGATAAAGGCGGTGGTATTTGGCACCAGGGCCATTAAGGAAAATGCCCGGTCGATGGAGCTGGATCCGGATGATCCGCAGATCTGGATGGAAAAGGGCAACATTCAATTTTTCAAGCCTGATCTATTCGGACCAGACAGCAGGGAGGCTGCCCGACATTATCGGAAGGCTGTAGAGTTATTTGAATCCAACCCGAAAGACACCGTTAAAAACTGGTTGTACCTGAACACCCTGCGGAACCTGGCGGATGCCTATATAGATTACGGGGCCTATTACAAAGCCGACGAAACCTATCGGAAGATCCTCCGGGTTGAGCCTGGGTTGAGCTGGATAAGGGAAAGGGATTATCCGGAGTTTTTGGAGAAGTATGGAGGGGAGGTCAGTCGGCAGCCGGCAGTCGGCAGTCGGCAGTCGGCAGCCGTGTGACGGTCGTGGGTCCCCTGTGCAGCCAGGGCTGCGGGGCAGGTTTGGATGCAGGGTACCCCATGGACCAACAGGACCAACGGAGGCCTGATCCCAGCGGGATCGCATCCAGGATTATAATATGTTTACAAATCAGTCTACCTTATTCAGGCATCGTCTGGCTGACGGCTGACGGCTGCCCACTGCCGACTGGCTTTGCCCTTTGCTCCTTTAATTCATTATCTTTGTGCCAAAATATTTCAGCATGACAAATAAAGTAAGGGTGCGCTTTGCGCCCAGTCCGACCGGACCATTACACATAGGAGGATTAAGAACGGCGTTGTTCAATTACCTGTTTGCGAAGAAGCATGGAGGAACGTTCATTCTCAGGATCGAGGATACCGACCAGAACAGGTACGTGGAAGGAGCCGAAGCATACATCCTGGAATCGCTTGAATGGTGTGGGATCTCGCCAGACGAAGGCGGAAAGGCCGGCGGGGCACTTGGTCCTTACCGTCAATCCGAACGCCGTGAAAAATATGAAGAATATGCCGATCAGCTGATCAGTTCAGGGAATGCCTATTATGCTTTTGACACGCCCGACGAGCTTGATAAGGCCAGGAAGGAGCATGATCAAGAGGGACAGACATTTACATATGATGCAGCTACCCGCAAGCAGATGCGGAATTCGCTTACACTTTCTGAAAACGAGGTGAAAGAGTTGCGCGATCAGGGGAGCCCCTACGTTGTCAGGTTTAAGTTTGCTGAAGAAGCAGAAGTAAAGATGGAGGACATCGTAAGGGGGAAGGTCAGCATGGAGACCGCCAACCTGGACGACAAGATCCTGTTCAAGTCGGACGGCATGCCCACCTATCATCTTGCCAATGTAGTGGATGATCACCTGATGGAGATCACCCATGTGATCCGCGGAGAGGAGTGGTTGCCATCTTTACCCCTGCATGTATCTCTTTACAAGGCATTGGGATGGGATGCAACGATGCCGGAATTTGCACACTTGCCACTTATCCTGAAACCCGACGGAAAAGGGAAACTGAGCAAGCGGGATGGAGACAGGGGTGGTTTCCCGGTCTTTCCGCTTGAGTGGAAGGATCCTGTAAGCGGGGATGTATCACCGGGATACCGTGAAGCAGGTTATTTCCCGGAAGCCTGCATCAATATCCTGGCCTTCCTTGGATGGAACCCGGGGACGGAAAAAGAGATCTACTCGCATGAAGAGCTGATCACCGATTTTGACCTGGGTAAAGTGGGTCGCTCGGGGGCCAAGTTCGATCCTGAAAAGGCCCGTTGGTTCAATCATCATTATCTGCAGGAGCGGTCTGTCGCAGAGCTCGCAGGACTGTTTACCCCTGTATTGAATGAGAAAGGAATTGATGCTGAACCATCCTTCATTGAACGTGTTGTGGAGGCGATCCGTGAGCGTGCAGATTTTGTATCAGATTTCTGGGAGCAATCCGATTTTTTCTTCCAGGCACCGGATTCATATGATGAGAAGGTGGTAAAGAAGCGGTGGAAAGAGGACACCCCTGAATTGATGCAGGCATTGAACGAGGTACTTGCCGGGATTGAGGATTTTTCAGCTGACAGGATTGAAGAGATTGTGAAATCTGTGATCACAGAGCGCGGATGGGGGATGGGGGCCGTCATGAATGCGTGGCGATTATTGCTTGTGGGAACATCCAGGGGGCCTTCTTTGTTTATTTTGGCAGAGATCCTTGGCAAGGATGAGGTCCTCTCCAGGATCCGGACAGGAATTGAAGAACTCAGTCAGTTATGATGCCTTCATCCGAACAACTTATAAATATACATACACACCGGTCCTCAATAGGTACAAAGGAGTGGGTGATCCGGAGTATCCGTGCACAGGATTATCCGCCTGATCCGGATCCGGATGGGGTCTATTCGGTAGGCGTTCATCCATGGGATATCGGGAAACTGAACCTTGAAGATGCACTAAAAAAGGTGCAGCTTGCCACCGAGAATTGCCAGGTGCTGGCCATCGGTGAAGCGGGACTGGACGGAACTACCGGGATTGATATGGATCTGCAGAGCAAGGTATTTGAAGCACAGGTAGAAATTGCTGAATTCGCCGGCTTGCCCGTCATCATACATGCAGTGAAGGCAAACGAGCGTCTTGTCTCTTTTGCCAAATCCAGGAAATCCGGGGTGCCATTGATCATTCACGGTTTCATTGGAGGTGAGCAGATTGCGAAAGACCTGGTAAAATTTGGATATTACCTTTCGTTCGGCTCATCGTTGCTCAATTCAGAGAAAACAGCAAAGGCGTTCGCGTCCCTTCCGGTGGATAAAATATTTCTAGAGACCGATGAATCAGAGCTGCCGGTCAATGATATCTATGTCAGGGCATCGGAGTTAAAAAGCATGCAGACCGGCAAGCTGGCGGCTCAGATCTCGGAAAAAACACATCAGTTGTTCATCAGGAAATAGCATTGGAAGAAAAAGCATCACATCACCAGCAATCCTTCCCCGAATGGATGACCAGGACGGTACAACTGATCGGGGAGGAGCATGCAGCCTTACTTCAAAGGTCTCATGTGCTCATTGCAGGTTTAGGAGGTGTAGGTGCAATGGCAGCAGAGATGCTGGCCAGGGCCGGTATCGGCCGAATGACACTTGTGGACAGTGACAGTGTGAATGCCTCCAATATTAACAGGCAGGTTCCCGCATTGCACTCCACCATCGGACTTCCCAAGGTGAAAGTGATGGAGATGAGATTGAAGGATATCAATCCGGACCTGCAGATCACCTGCTTGAATTCCTACATCAATGAATCAAACCTGGACAGTATTCTTTCACAACCCCCGGATTTTGTGGTGGATGCAATCGATACACTTACACCAAAGATACTCCTGATTGAGAAGGTCATTCGACGAAACATTCCGCTGGCAAGCTCAATGGGCTCCGGGGGAAAAACGGACCCTACCAAAATTGGTATTACTGATTTCAAAAAGACCTACAACTGCAAGCTCGCTTACCTGTTGAGGAAGAAGCTCAGAAAGATGGGTATTTCCGGGGGGTTCAAAGTTGTTTTTTCCACTGAACTTGTGGACAAGAAAACCCTTCAGCTTGCAGAGAATGAACCGAATAAAAAGTCCATTCCGGGCACAGTTTCGTATATCCCGGCCATTTTCGGGTGCATGCTGGCATCGGTGGTTGTGGATGATCTTTGCAGGGTAGATCGCCCGTGAATTGTGGAAAAATCGGCCGAATTGTGCAACTATTGGAGGAGATTTCCCGTTTAATAGTTGTAAATTTAACCCACACTAAAACGAATGATCATGAAAAAACTTGCATTTATTTCAATAGCAGTTCTCTTTATTTCGGTATCTGCAAACGCTCAGCTATTCCAGTATGGCCTGAAGGCAGGGATCAATTTCTCTTCCATTTCGATGGATGAGGTCACCGGTATCACAGACGGTTCACAGGTGTACGATCTTGTTACAGGGGAATCTGTTGCCGGCTACCAGGCTGGATTGATGACCCGCGTCAACATTGCCATGTTGTTTGTGCAGCCGGAACTCTATTTCACTACCACAGGAGGCGTGGTTGAGCAGGTATATGAGAGCGGGACAAAAGAGCTCCTTGATGTAAAATTCAACCGGTTTGACATCCCATTGCTGGTTGGAGTTAAGCTTGGTCCGGCGAGGGTCAATGCAGGACCCGTTGGTTCCATGGTGATCAGTTCTGTGAATGAGCTGGTGGAAGTTTCGCAGGATCTTGAAACACTCACAGGAGGTTTGACCTGGGGATTCCAGGCAGGCATTGGAGTGGATTTGTTCAAGAAACTTGCCATTGATGCCCGTTATGAAGGATCGCTTTCACAGTATGGCGATTCATTTACTGTAGGCGGAATGGATCACACGCTGGACGCCAGGCCCAGTCAGTGGATCGTAACAGTAGGATACTGGTTCTAACACGCCAGTACGACAAGAATATTCAGCCCCCTGGTGATCCGGTCCGGATGATCAGGGGGTTTTTCATACCAGCCATCTTTTTTCGCTCGTGGAGTAATCGAGCAACCTGATATCAAGTAGCCGGGCAATTTTCAGACCCTCCTCCAGCAACTCCATTCGCTTTCCATAGGTAAGCGGAATGAAACGGTCGCGGGAGTTGATCACAAGGTTCATCTTATATGATCTTGATGAGCTTCCTTCTTCAGTTGAGGGCATTGGGATCGGCAGGGTCCTGGAGCTGCTGACCCTGACCCTGACGACGGTGACATACATGGGTTGGGGGATGGGCTTCCAGTTGCCGATATAAAACCACATGAACCTGTCGTACTGGCGAATGAGTCTTTTTTCCGGGTCAATGTTAAAACCGGTCCATGAAAATGATGTGACAGCACCCGGAATACCGAATATGGCAGATTCGATGTACATCCCCGAAACGCTGAATATGATGGCCAGGAGGACCAGGAACCATGGAAAAAACCTGACATTGAATCTTTCGTAGGTGTACATATTGCAATATAGTGGTTTCTTAAAGGAATTTCATGTATTTTGCAGAAAGGAATCACTCCAGGTAAGGTCACATTGCAAACATATTGAAGTCATCATGAAAGCATTACTTAAAACCGGAATTTCACTGATTTTCATTTTCGTTTTTGTGAACATCAGCGGTCAGATGAATGTGATCACTTATAACATCAGGCTCAACACTGCTGGTGACGGAGAGAATGCCTGGCCCCACAGGAAACAGGATGTTGTGAACCTTTTAAAATTTCACAAGGCCGATATTTTTTGTTTGCAGGAGGCCCTTCATGAACAGGTTTCATATGTCGACGATGCATTTCCGGCCTATGATTTTGTGGGAGTTGGCAGGGATGATGGTAAGATCAAGGGAGAGTATTCCCCTGTGTTTTATAATAGCCTGAGGTTTGAGAAGAACCGGTCCGGTCATTTCTGGCTGGCAGAAGATCCGTCTGAACCGGCACTTGGCTGGGATGCAGCCTGTATCCGGATCTGTTCATGGGTGGAGCTGAAAGACCTGGAAAGCGGGGAGGTTTTCCTGGTATTCAATACGCACTTTGATCATGTGGGAGTGAGTGCAAGGAAAAATGCTGCAGACCTGATCATCAGGAAGACCAGGAAGATCGCCGGAAAGCACCCGGTGATCCTGTGCGGCGATTTTAATCTTCCACCCGCATCAGTGCCCGTTAAAAAGCTTTCGTCACATTTTTCAGATGCGTACAGGGTAACTGAACTTCCTCCCCACGGTGCCACAGGAACCTGGGCAGGGTTTTCATATGACGATAAAAAAGGTGACAGAATCGATTATGTATTTGTTTCAGAAGACTTCAGGGTCCTGCGTTATGCTGCACTAGCAGATTCCAGGGACAGGAAATTTTTTTCGGATCATCTGCCTGTTCTCGTGGAGGTGGTGATCGATAACTAACGAGAATGGTTTATGGTGTCTAAACTTTATTTTTGTGCTTTTAAGGGTTTCTGCTATTTTTACCAAAATCTATAACCAACCTAACAAAATACCATGCAAGATTCAAGACGGAACTTTATAAAGAAGACCTCCCTGGCTGCGGGAGCAATTGCAGCTGCACCCATGATCTCCTATGGGAAAAACTCCATCCTCGGGGCCAACGACCGGGTTAATTTTGCGGTGCTCGGGATTCGGAGTCGGGGAAATGCACACAGGGACTCTATCGCATCATGCGATAATGCGCATGTAAAAACGATCTGCGATGTTGATGACAGGTACTTCCCAGAGTTTTCGTCGAAAGTTGAGGAGCAATTTGGCAAGAAGCCGAAATGGGAAAAGGATTTCAGGAGAATCCTTGAGGACAAGGATATCGATGTGATTACCATTGCGACACCGGAACACTGGCATGCTCCCATGGCGCTCGCTGCACTGCAGGCAGGCAAGCATGTATATGTGGAAAAGCCCTGTGCACATAATCCGGCCGAAGGTGAAATGCTGGTTGAGGCACAGAAGAAATACGGAAAGCTGGTGCAAATGGGTAACCAGCAGCGTTCATCCGATCATACCATGTACATTATTAAAAAGATCAGGGAAGGGCTGATTGGTGATCCATATTATGCGAAAGCATGGTACAGCAACAAACGTGGACCTATCGGGACAGGCAAAGAGGTGCCGGTTCCTGATTATCTTGATTGGGAGCTGTGGCAGGGACCTGCTCCCAGGAGGGCATATAAAGACAATGTACATCCCTATAACTGGCATTGGTTCTGGGACTGGGGTACCGGTGAAACACTCAATAACGGAACCCACGAGGTGGATGTCTGCCGCTGGGCACTGGGCGTTGATTTTCCAAAAGCGATCTCAGCCGATGGAGGCAGGTATCATTACCAGGATGACTGGGAATTCTATGACACCCTCATTACCAACTTTGATTACGGCGACAAGATGATCAGCTGGGAGGGAAAGAGCTGCAATGCTGCGAAATTTTACAACAGGGGACGCGGTTCCCAGATCATCGGAACGGAAGGTTCAGTGATCGTGGACCGGGACGGCTTTGTGCATATGGGTCTCGGTGGTGAGGTGATCGAAGAGTATAAATCCGGACAGGAAAATGCTTCCATGGGTCTTGTGGGAGGCGGAGCGATGACAGATGTGCATTTCAGCAACCTGGTCGACGGAATCCGTACGGGGGCAAAACTTAATTCTCCAATTGATGATGCCTATAAAAGCGTGCAGATACTCCTGCTTTCAAATATTGCCTGGAAAACAGGTGAGACACTTGAGTTGGATCCTTCGAACGGACATATGCTGAACAGGAAACATATGAAGGAATTCTGGGGCAGGGAATACGAGAAAGGATGGGAGCCTAAGGTCTAAGCTACATTCGCTCTGTCATTCATTCTTTACAGCTAAACTGTTTGTTGGAGTCCTTGGTGGAAATTGCCGAACAATTTAACGTTGGTAGGTGTACTATTGTTAATTTTATACTGACAATTCATCACCATGGTACGACTTGCCCTTTTGCTATCCTTGTCAATGCTGCTCATGGCAGGATGTGAAACTGATCAGGAGGAGTCCTATTGCTATCCGCAGCGCATCACACAAACCATCCCGGAGGGATCGGAAACCACCCAGGTGACGGCGGACTTCAATTACGAGGATAACAGGCTGGATCACATAATATGGAGCAATTTTCAGACCCACTATTTCAGCTACCTGGAAGATGGGAACCTGCGATCTGTAGCGAAAAAGAACGTTCAGACCTTCCGCACCAGGGAATCCGTGATGGTATATGATGAAGGCAGGGTAAGCCGGACGAATATATACAGCATCTCACTTGACCGTTTCACTCAGGAGAATCTGGATACCACATTCACTGGGTATCATCTGTTCACCTACGAAGATGGTCATATCGTTCTGGAAGAGGTGTACAGTAATAACGAAGAGAACACCGGGGCAGACCTGGCGGCCTATAATATGTACACCTATGATGCTGTTGGAAATATTACCCGCGCTGTCTCTCTCACAGCCAAGGGAGGAGATACCCTCTCAGCTTCCAGTTTTACCTATGACAATAAAAAGCATCCATTCAATGGGCTGGAATTGCCATTTGAAGGCGAATCGCATATCAACAATGTTCATGAACGGACCGACCTGGTCAGCGGAGATGTATATTTCCACCAGGTCATTTATACACCTTCGGACTATCCTGAGCAGTTGAATATCAAGCAGGAATCATATTTGACCGAGGTGATACGTATAGATTACCTGTGTGACTAGAGCGAAAGTACGCTTTTATCCTTTCTTACTCCAGTTGTCGCGCAAGGGGACGGTTCGGTTAAATACCAGGGCTCCGGGTTTACTGTCTGGATCCAGGTTGAAATAACCGATCCGCTGGAACTGGAAGTGGTCCAATACCTTTGCTGCAGCAAGTCCCGGTTCAACATACCCGGTAACAACTTTCAATGAATCAGGATTGAGGAAATCCATGAAATCCCGGTCCTTGTGACCGTCAGGATCCGGATCATTGAACAGCCTGTCGTATAACCTCACCTCTGCTTTCACTGCATGAAGTGCACTCACCCAGTGGAGTGTGCCTTTCACTTTCTTGCCTGAAGTATCGGCGCCGCTTTTTGTTGTTTCATCGTAGGTGCAAAGCAGCTCGGTAACATTGCCATTTTCATCCTTTTTGAAATCATCACACCTGATCACATAGGCTGATTTCAGGCGGACCTCCCTTCCAGGACCGAGCCTGAAGAATTTCCTTGGCGGATCTTCCATAAAGTCGGAACGCTCGATGTAGATTTCACGTGAGAACGGAATATTTCGACTCCCCATGGTTTCATCTTCCGGATTATTGATGGTCTCCAGTTCTTCGGTTTTTCCTTCAGGATAATTGGTTATGGTAACTTTCAACGGGTCCAGCACGGCCATGACCCTGGGCGCTTTCTTATTCAGGTCCTCCCTGACTGCAAATTCCAGCAGTGAAAAATCATTGAGTGCTTCCACCTTGGTATACCCGATACTGTTGATGAAATTCTTGACCGATTCCGGGGTGTAACCACGTCTTCTCAGGCCACTGAGTGTTGGCATTCGCGGATCGTCCCAGCCATCGACCACCCCCTCTTTCACCATCTGCAAAAGCTTCCTTTTGCTCATTACCATATAGGTGATATTGAGCCTGTTGAATTCGATCTGTCTCGGCCTGTAGTCATCCTTCTTTAATTGATCAACAAACCAATCGTAGAGGGGTCTGTGTACTTCGAATTCAAGTGTACACAAAGAGTGGGTGATGCCTTCATAGTAATCACATTGACCGTGCGCAAAGTCATACATCGGGTAGACTTTCCATTTGGAACCGGTACGGTGGTGTGGGTGATGGATGATCCTGTAGATTACGGGGTCACGCATATGCATATTTGAAGCGGTCATATCGATTTTTGCCCTGAGCACACATTTGCCTTCCTCAAATTCACCGCTGTTCATCCTTTTAAACAGGTCAAGACTTTCTTCAGCAGGACGGTTCCTGAAAGGGCTCTCCTTTCCGGCATCTGAAGGCGTTCCTTTTTGTGAGGCAATCTGTTCGGAGGACTGTTCATCCACGTATGCCAGATCCTTCCTGATGAGATCCGTAGCAAATTCGTACAGGTTGTCGAAATAATCAGAGGCAAAGTATTCCCTGTCACCCCAGTCATACCCCAGCCAGTGGATGTCCTCCCTGATGGAATCGATATATTCTACATCTTCCTTCACAGGGTTTGTATCATCAAACCTCAGGTTGCATTTGCCGCCATATTTTTCTGCGGTCCCAAAATCGATATGAATTGCCTTGGCATGGCCGATATGAAGGTAACCATTGGGCTCAGGAGGAAACCGTGTATGCACTCTCCCATCATTCCTGCCTTCCCGAAGGTCTTCCTCCACGAACGCGTGAATGAAGTTTAACGATCTTTTTTCTTTTTTATCTTCTTGATGATCTGTCATGGTACCTGCTGAATTAGGATACAAAAATAGCAATATTTGGTGAGGAAGTCAGCAGGTAGAAAAAATCGGTCTGTAAACAGATCGCCCCCCATGGTTTAGCTCACCGTATTTTACCGGCAGTTTCATTTGGCAGGGCCAATTTACCGGTGGATCGTCGAATTAACTTATCTTTGCTCATACAAAAAACCTGATGGCACGATGGGACTGATCAGAATTGAAGAGATGGAATTTTATGCATTCCATGGTCATTACAAGGAGGAACAGATCGTCGGGAACAGGTTCCTGGTCGACCTGGAGCTTGAAGCCGATCTGGAAGCGCCATCCGTCAGTGATTCCCTCGAGGATGCCGTGAACTACCAGGTGGCATACCGTGTGGTGCGTGATGAAATGAAGAAACATACCTCCAACCTGCTGGAGCATATCGGGAAACGCATCCTGGATGCAATTTACCGGGAGCTTGACGGCGTTACTTCAGTCACCGTAACCATACGAAAGATGAATCCCCCGATGGGTGGTCCCATCAGGAATGTGAGTGTAACCATGACCCGGTAATTATGGCGGTTAAAAAATGTCAGAAATGTGGTGCTTCGTTCTCCTGTGAAGGTGACAAGGATTGCTGGTGCGAGAAATTAGAGATCAACCGCAAGGAGATGATCGAGATCATGGAGACCTATACCGATTGTCTCTGTCCTGACTGCCTGAAGCAATTTGAAGCCTGAGAGGTAAATTTTGACGGTCCCGCCTATTTTACTTATTTTAACCGCTTCAACTACAACCTACCGATATTACGATGACCAACGAACAATGGAGTACGCTCAACAGCATTGTCCAGGGTAACTACAACGGTCCGCCCGTGACCGGATTTATCATTGACAGTCCCTGGATCCCCGGCTGGTACGGGGTAAACCACATTGAATTTTATGGGTCGGACCGGATTTGGATGGATGCCAATAAGAAGGTGGAGGAGACATTCCCCGGTACGATGTTTATTCCCGGCTTCTGGTCGGAATACGGAATGTGCACCGAGCCCTCGGCATTTGGAGCTAAATTCCGGTGGCTGAAGGACCAGATGCCGCACGCCGGGACGATCATGTCGGATCTTTCAAAAATTGGTGACCTGAAGGTGCCGGATCCAAGATCAGACGGACTTCTTCCGTTTATGATACAGCGATTGAAGAGTATGCAGCCTGAGATCAGGGAGATGGGACATGAGATTAAATTTGCTGTTGCCAGGGGGCCGTTGAACATTGCATCTTTCCTGATGGGTACTTCAGAGCTGATGATGGCCATGATGCTGCAGCCAGAAGAGACCCACCAGTTGCTCCGTATCATTACCGATTTTTCTGTGAACTGGATTCGTCACCAGAAGGATGTATTCGAAACCATTGACGGGATCATCCTGTTGGACGACATTGTCGGTTTTATTGGAGAGCCCGAAGTGAAAGCCTTTGCGGTTCCTTATATCAAGGAGATCTTTGGTTCATTTAATGCAGAAATCCGTCTTTTTCATAATGATGCAAACGGACTGGTCAGCACCCCATTTATTAGTGAGATGGGTGTAAATCTTTACAACTTCAGCTTTGAGCACAGCCTGAATGAGATCAGGGAGCTTGCAGGTGAGGATGTCGCCCTCCTGGGAAATCTTCCTCCCCGCGATGTGCTGGCTGCGAAATCACCTGAAGATGTTATTGCGGAGACCAGGAAAATGGTCGAAGAGACCAGGGACCGGAGCCGCATTGTCTGGTCATGCGGGGGAGGCATGCCACCTGGGGTTAGCACTGAAAACATCAGGGCTTTCATTGACACCATACAAAAAACTGCAATATGAGAATAGGTCCTGTTTTGATCATTATTTGCCTGGCATTTAACAGCTGTTCAAACGCTGAGAAAAAGTATTTTTCAGTTGTTGCCGAAGAGCGAAGTTACATCGATTGCCTGGTGCGCATAGACCTGGAGGCCCTGTATGGATCGGATGTGCCCGAGAACCCCGGCCTGTTTCTTGAACAGGAAAAGGTGGTGGAGCAGATTGCATACCAGGCCGATCTGACCATGCCTGGTTATACAGTGATCTTCATGATTGAAGGAAAACTGGATAAGGGAGATTCCAGGTCCTATTTTTTCCAGGAGACAGGTAAGCGGGGAGTGGAACAGGAAACTCCAGCCCTGATTCAGCAGGATGAAGATAAACTGGTGATCCTGAACAATGAATCCGAGGTACTGACATACCATATTTCTGAGACCATGCCTCCTCCGGGAATTGATTCTCTTTACCGGAGATCGGCCTATATACATCCGCTCGTTTCACCAGGCGGTGAGGTGCTTACCCGGGTACAGCCTCCTGATCACTATCACCATTACGGAATCTGGAATCCCTGGACCCTGACCCATATCAACGGGCGGGAGATCGACTACTGGAACCTGGCCAAAGGTGAGGGAACCGTGAGGGCGAAGGCCATCCTGGATGCATTTGAGGGCCCTGTTCAGGCTACGTTCACAACATTGCAGGAGCATGTGGATTTCGGTTATGAAGGGGGAGAGCGGGTCACTATGGAGGAGTTCTGGGAGGTGTGTTGCACGCCCGCAGGACCGAATGGCCAGCGCTATTTGTTGGATATGAAAACCACTTTCCGAAATGTGCTCAGGGATACCATTCTATTTGATGCCTACAGGTATGGAGGCGGACTTGGATACAGGGCAACCGGGAAATGGAACGAAGAGAACAGTACAGTGCTGACTTCAGAAGGAATTGAACGAGCCGGGGCAGACGGGACCCGTGCAAGGTGGTGTATCGTTGAGGGGGTGTCGGATACTGAAGAGGGAAGATCAGGCATTCTCTTCCTGAGTCACCCTGATAATCGGGAGCACCCTGAACCCATGCGGGTCTGGCCAGCTGAGATCAACAACGGTGAATTGTTCTTTGAGTTTTGTCCCATCAGGCAGAGGGAATGGCTGATCCTTCCAGGAGTCGACAATGTTTTGCAATACAGAATGATCGTCTTCGATGGGTCGATGACAGCGGAAGAGGCAGAGATGTACTGGAACAGTTTTGTTAATGGGCCGGAGGTCAGTCTCCAGCCGTCAGCCGTCAGAGAGTGATTGTAAAAATAGCGGCGGCGCCGATTAAATAAAGACGAAACGCAATTC
>JGI12048J13642_10119132_pt1 | contig 52815 bp, 61 predicted proteins | sample ElkSlonscriptome_16_FD_13642 | JGI IMG/M metagenome (IMG submission 13642)
CTGATGGATGCGGTGGACTCCTACATCCCGATGCCGGAGCGCGCGGTGGACAAGCCGTTCCTGATGCCGGTCGAGGACATCTTCTCGATCACGGGCCGCGGGACGGTTGCGACGGGCCGGATCGAGTCGGGGAAGATCCATGTCGGCGACGAGATCGAGATCGTCGGGATGGACAACGACAAGAAGACGACGGTGACCGGGGTGGAGATGTTCCGGAAGCTGCTGGACGACGGTCAGGCGGGCGACAACGTGGGGCTTCTGCTTCGTGGTGTCGCGAAGGACGAGATCGACCGTGGCCAGGTGCTGTGCAAGCCGGGGACGATCACGCCGCACACGAAGTTCAAGGCGGAAGTCTACGTGCTGACGAAGGAGGAGGGGGGGCGTCACACGCCGTTCTTCGACAACTATCGTCCGCAGTTCTACTTCCGGACGACGGATGTGACGGGGGCGTGTGAGCTTCCGGAGAATGTTGAGATGGTGATGCCGGGCGACAATGTGCAGATGGAGGTCGAGCTGATTACGCCGATCGCCATGGACAAGGAGCTTCGCTTCGCCATCCGTGAGGGCGGCCGCACCGTGGGTGCCGGCGTCGTCACCGAGATCATCGAGTAAGGGGCGGCTGACCATGGCCGATAGAATTCGTATTCGTCTCAAGGCGTTCGATCACTGGATCGTGGATCAGACCGCGGCCGACATCGTTCGGACAGCCCAGAAGACGGGAGCAACCGTGCGGGGCCCGATCCCGCTTCCGACCAAGCGGGAGCGGTGGACGGTCCTCAAGGGGCCGCACATCGACAAGAAGAGTCGGGAGCAGTTCGAGCTTCGAACTCACAAGCGACTCATCGACATCGTCGAAAGCCGCCCGCAGACGATCGACGCGCTCACGAAGCTGGATCTTCCGGCCGGCGTGGACGTCGAGATCAAGGTCGATTGAACATGGCCGGAATTATCGGAAAGAAGATCGGCATGACCCGGATCTTCGATGAGTCGGGGGCGCAGGTGCCCGTGACCGTCATCGAGGCGGGTCCCTGCCCGGTCACGCAGATCAAGAGGGTCGAGACCGACGGCTACGAGGCCGTCCAGGTCGGTTTCGGCGCCCAGAAGGCCAAGCGCGCGACCCGGGCGGAGCTCGGGCACGCCGCCGCCGCGGGTGTCGATGTCGCTCCCCGGATCGTTCGGGAGTTCCCGATGAATGGGGAGTCCGACTTCGATCTCGGCGAAGAGCTCACCGTCGAACTGTTCGAGGTCGGCGACCGCGTCAAGGTGACGGGGACGTCGAAGGGCCGCGGTTTCCAGGGTGTCGTGAAGCGGCATGGATTCGCGGGTCGTCCCGGAGGGCACGGGCATCCGATGTCTCGTACTCCGGGGTCGATGGGGCCGGGTACCGACCCCTCGCGTGTGATCAAGGGAAAGAAGCTTCCCGGCCAGATGGGCGGCACGCGGACGACGATTCGCAACATCCAGGTCGTGCGCATCGACGGCGAGCGGAATCTGCTCTTCGTCAAGGGCGGCGTTCCCGGATCTCGCGACAGCTACGTCCTGATTCAGAAGTGATGACAATGTTCAAGGCAGCCTACTACAAGAACGACGGCAAGAAGGGAAAGGCCCGGGCTCTGCCCGAGTCGATCTTCGACGGCGTCGTCAACGAGCCGGTCCTGCACCAGGCGGTGAAGGTCTACCTCGCGAATCAGCGTCAGGGGACGGCTTCGGCCAAGAACCGGGCGGCGGTGCGCGGCGGAAGTCGGAAGCCGTGGCGCCAGAAGGGTACCGGCCGAGCCCGCCAGGGAACGATCCGCGCGGCCCAGTGGGCCGGTGGTGGACGGGCCTTTCCGCCGATCCCCCATTCGTGGCGCCAGAAGCTGCCGCGAAAGGTGCGCGCCCTCGCCCGTCGTTCGGCGTTCAACGCCCGGGCGGAGGGTGAGCGGGTGCTGCTCATCGACGGACTCTCGATGGAAGCCCCGAAGACGGCCGATCTCCGCGACTACCTCGCGCAGATCGACCTGGCCGGGAAGAAGGTGCTGATCCTGACCGACGGCACGAAGGAGAATGTCTACCTCTCCGGGCGGAACATGCCGCACGTGGAGGTCCAGGCGTTCGGGACGGAGTCGGTGTACGAGATTCTCTGGGCCGACGTGGTCGTGATCGAGCGCGAGGCGCTCGACTCGCTGCCGGCCGCCGCCGCCGGAGGCGACGATGCGTGACCATTACGACGTGATCGTGCGCCCGGTCGTGACCGAGAAGTCGGCACGCGACATCGAGGAGCGGAACGTCTACACCTTCATCGTCCACGAAGAGGCCAACAAGATCGAGGTCCGGAACGCGGTCGAGAAGATCTTCGACGTCTCGGTCGAGGGCGTCCGGACCATGCGATACGCCGGGAAGCAGCGGCGCGCATTTCTCGGTCGCATGAGTCGTGAGCGCACCGTCGGACGCCGCGCGTCCTACAAGAAGGCGCTGGTGACCCTCGCCGAGGGTGATCACATCGAGTTTTACGAAGTCGGGTGAGGAGCTGACCCATGCCGATCAAGAAATTCAAGCCGGTGACGCCGGGAGCACGCTTCCGCTCGAGCCTGAAGACCGATGAGGTCACTCGCTCGACGCCGGAGAAGTCGCTCCTCGAGTCGCTTTCGAAGAGCGGGGGCCGCAACCACCACGGGCGCATCACCTCGCGTCGTCGCGGCGGCGGGCACAAGCGCAAGTACCGCAAGATCGACTTCAAGCGGAACAAGCGCGGCGTGCCCGGTCGAGTGACCGAGGTCGAGTACGACCCGAATCGGACCGCCAACATCGCCCTCATCACGTACGAGGACGGAGAAAAGCGCTACATTCTTCACGTCCGCGACATGAAGGTCGGCGATGTGATCGAGGCAGGGCCCGACGCGGATATCCAGCCGGGTAACGCACTCCCGCTCGAGCGGGTTCCGCTCGGCACGCAGCTCCACAACGTCGAGCTTCGGCCGGGGAAGGGCGGACAGATGGCACGCTCCGCCGGTGCCTCCGTCCGGTTGGTCGCACGTGAGGGTGATTACGTATCTCTCCGGCTTCCTTCGACCGAGGTCCGTCGCGTTCACAAGGCGTGCTACGCGACCGTGGGCCAGATCGGAAATGTCGAGCACGAGCTCACGTCGATCGGGAAGGCGGGCGCCACGCGCTGGCGCGGCCGTCGTCCGAAGGTTCGCGGTGTCGCCATGAACCCGGTGGATCACCCGCTGGGTGGTGGTGAGGGTCGGACCTCGGGCGGACGCCCGCCGGTCTCGCCCTGGGGTACGCCGGACGGAAAGAAGACGCGGAAGCGCAAGAACCGCTCGAACAAGTTCATTGTCCGCGGGCGCAAGCGCGGCAAGGCCACGAAGTCGTAAGGGGATAGGACATGGCGCGCAGCATCAAGAAGGGACCGTACATCGACGACAAGCTCCTCCTCAAGGTGGAGATCATGAATGCGTCGGGTGAGAAGAAGGTCGTGAAGACCTGGGCGCGTGCGTCCACGATCTCCCCCGACTTCGTGGGACACACCGTCGCTGTACACAACGGCAACAAGTTCATCCCCGTCTACATCACGGAGAACATGGTCGGTCACAAGCTGGGCGAGTTCGCCCCGACCCGCCTGTTCCGCGGCCACGGCGGCAAGCTCGCCGACAAGAAGGTGGCACGCTGATGGCGACGGAGACTCCGGAGCAGACGATGGAAGCTCGAGCGATCGCCCGTCACGTGCGGATGAGCCCCCGCAAGGTGCGGCTCGTCGTGGACCAGATCCGCGGCAAGAGCGTGAACGAGGCCTACCAGATTCTTCAGTTCTCGCCGAAGGCGGCGTCGGAGCCCATCTCCAAGACGCTTCGCTCCGCCGTGGCGAATGCACAGTACAAGGCGCGGGAAGCCGACGAGGTCCTCGATGTCGACGATCTCGTCGTGAGTTCCGCCTACGTGGACGAGGGCCCGACCCTCAAGCGCTACCGCGCAGCCGCGATGGGACGCGCCGCACCGATTCGCAAGCGGACGGCCCACATCACCGTGGTCGTCGACCTCAAGGACGCGTAGGCGCATGGGACAGAAAGTACATCCGACCGGTTTCCGCCTCGGCATCGTCGCCGACTGGAAGTCGACCTGGTACGCAGAGAAGGACTTCCCCCGTCTCCTCAAGGAAGACGAGACGATCCGGAAGTATCTCCACCGCCGCATGTCGCACGCCTCCGTGGCGCGCATCGACATCGAGCGGAAGCCGAGCAAGATCGTCATCACCATCCACACCGCTCGCCCGGGCGTCGTCATCGGAAAGAAGGGGTCCGAGGTCGACAAGCTGCGGGACGAGCTCGCCGTTCTGACGAACGCCGAGGTCAGCGTCAATGTGGAGGAGATCAAGCGGCCGGAGGTCAACGCGCACCTGGTGGCGGAGAATGTCGCTCACCAGCTGCGGCAGCGCGTCTCCTTCCGCCGCGCGATGAAGCGTGCCGTGCAGGCGGCCATGCGCTCCGGTGCCGAGGGCATCCGGATTCAATGCTCGGGCCGCCTCAATGGCGCCGAGATCGCGCGTCGGGAAGGCTACAACGAGGGTCGTGTGCCGCTGCACACGCTCCGCGCAGACATCGATTACGCGAACGTCGAGGCACTCACGACCTTTGGTGCGATCGGCGTGAAGTGCTGGATTTTCAAGGGCGAAGTGGTGGACGACCGTCGCGGTCGGACCTACTCCACCGGCTCCTGATACACGAGGACTGAACGATGCTTTCGCCAAAGCGAGTCAAGCACCGCAAGACCCACAAGGGGAAGATGCGGGGGAAGGCCCAGCGTGGGAATCAGGTCTCCTTCGGGGAGTTCGGACTCCAGGCGCTCGAGGCGTCCTGGATCACGAACCGCCAGATCGAGGCCGCCCGTGTCGCCATGACCCGCCACATCAAGCGTGGCGGGAAGGTCTGGATCCGCATCTTCCCGGACAAGCCGATCACCTCGAAGCCCGCGGAGACGCGGATGGGTAAGGGTAAGGGCAACCCGGAGAAGTGGGTCGCGGTGGTGAAGCCGGGTCGCATGATGTTCGAGCTCGAGGGAGTGTCGGAGGAGATCGCGAAGCGCGCTCTTCAGCTGGCCTCCGCGAAGCTGCCGATCAAGACCCGATTCGTGGTTCGCGAGAACCAGATCGGAAGCTGAGGGAGTCGCAATGAACGCCGAAGAGATCCGGGAGTGGGATGAGACGGAGCTGAACGCTCGTCTGTCCGAGCTCAAGGAGGAGCAGTTCAAGCTCCGGTTCGCGAGTGCCACGATGGAACTCGAGAATCCCAAGATTCTCCAGTCCATTCGTCGGGACATCGCGCGCATCAAGACAATTCTTCGCGAGCGCGAGCTCGCGGGTACGGAAAGCTGACAAGAGCCATGGCCGAAGAGCAGACAGACGTCGAGTCCACCGAGCGCTCCCGCCGCAAGACGCGGCGTGGCGTGGTGGTGAGCGACAAGCAGCAGCGCACCGTGACGGTTCTCGTCGAGCGTCAGTTCCCGCATCCGTTGTACGGGAAGCAGCAGACGCGCTCGAAGAAGTATCCCGCGCACGACGAGAACGACGAGTACCAGGTCGGAGACGTGGTGCGCATCGTCGAGACCCGTCCGCTTTCGAAGACGAAGCGGTGGCGGGTCGTCGAGCTCATCGAGCGCCCGGCGTGACGGAGACTTCAGAATGATTCAGCAGGAATCTGTACTTCACGTCGCGGACAACACGGGGGCCAAGAGGGTCCTGTGCATCCGCGTCCTCGGTGGCTCCCGCCGCCGGTACGCGCGCGTCGGCGACGTGATCACGGCAACGGTCAAGGACGCCATCCCCAACGCCCCGGTGAAGAAGGGCGACGTGGTGAAGGCGGTCATTGTCCGCACGAGCAAGGAAATGCGGCGGCGGGACGGGACCTATATACGGTTCGACGACAACGCGGCCGTGATCATCAATCCGCAGGGCGAGCCCCGCGGCACACGTATCTTCGGGCCTGTGGGCCGAGAGCTTCGCGAGAAGCGCTACATGAAGATCGTGTCGCTGGCCCCCGAGGTGCTGTAACCGATGGCCAAGAGAACGATCGTCAAGGGTGACCGTGTGAAGGTCATCCGTGGGAACGACCGCGAGAAGGACGGCACCGTGCTCCGTGTGCTGCGCGACGAGGATCGCGTGGTCGTGGAGGGGGTGAACATCCGCAAGCGTCACACGCGTCCGTCTCAGACGGACCCGGACGGCGGGATCATCTCCTTCGAGGCGCCGATCCACCTGTCCAACGTGATGCTGATCGACCCCGCTTCGGGTGAGGCCAGCCGCGTACGGACTCGTGTGGAAGAGGGTGGCGTGAAAGAGCGGATCGCCGTGAAGTCCGGAAATCCGGTTCCGAAGCCGTAACGGCTGGAGAGATATATAGATGAGTGAGAGAACCCCCCGACTTCTGACGCACTACCGAGAGTACGTGCGTCCGAAGATGGCCGAGCAGTTCGGCCTCGAGAATCCGATGCAGGTGCCCAGGATCGAGAAGGTCGTGGTCAATGTGGGCGTCGGCGACGCGGGCAAGGATCAGAAGTTGCTGGACTCCGTGATCGAGGAGCTCGAGATGATCACCGGTCAGAAGCCGGTGGTCACGAAGGCCCGGAAGTCCATCTCGAACTTCAGCCTGCGCGAGGGCATGCCCGTGGGCGCGGCGGTCACGCTGCGCTCCACCCGCATGTACGAGTTCCTCGACCGGCTGGTGAGTGTGGCGGCGCCGCGAATCCGCGATTTCCGCGGGCTCCCGACGCGTTCCTTCGACGGCCGCGGAAACTACACGGTCGGTGTGAAGGAGCAGATCATCTTCCCCGAGATCGAGTACGACAAGGTCAACAAGATCCACGGGATGGATATCAGTGTGGTCACGACGACGACCAAGGACGACGAAGGACTGGCGCTTCTGCGGCTGATGGGATTCCCATTCCGCGGCGAAGATCCGGTCACGGTCGGTGCCGGCGCCTGACGCCGACGATCCGACGCACACGTAACGAGACGACGAACGACTCGGGAACCAGGAAAGGACGATGGCCAGGAAGGCTCTGATCGAGCGCAACAACGGCAAGCTCAAGTACGAGGTGCGCCGCCGTAACCGCTGTCAGCGGTGCGGACGCCCCCGTGCATACATGAGGAAGTTCGGACTCTGCCGGGTCTGCTTCCGCGAACTGGCGCTTCGGGGTGAGATCCCCGGAGTCCGGAAGTCCAGCTGGTAAGGGCTGATAGAACCATGATGACAGATCCCATATCCGACATGCTCACCCGCATCCGCAACGCCGGGATGGCGGGGCACAAGTGGGTGGACATGCCGGTTTCGAAGCTGAAGGTCGAGATCGCTCGACTGCTCTCCGAGAACCACTACGTCTTCGACTTCAAGGTCCTGGACGATGGCAGGCACGGAGTGCTGCGCGTGTACCTCAAGTACCACGAGGGCAAGCCGATCATCCGGCACCTCCAGCGCGTGTCGAAGCCCGGCCGCCGTTCGTACGTCGGTTCTGACGACGTCCCGCGGGTCCGGAACGGTCTCGGCATGGCCATCATCTCCACATCGCAGGGTCTCATGACCGATCGCGGCGCACGCCAGGAAGGCGTGGGTGGCGAGGTCATGGCACTCGTCTGGTAGGGGGCGCAGCATGTCTCGCATCGGAAAGATGCCGGTGGCGATCGCCAGGGGCGTCGAGGTGAAGGTCGAGGGTCAGCGCGTCTCGGTTAAGGGACCGAAGGGTGACCTCGAGCTCGACGTGGTTCCCGACATGGACGTCAAGGTCGACGGCGACGAGATCGTCGTCGAGCGTCCGTCCGACACGGCACGGCACAAGGCGCTCCACGGTCTGACCCGTTCGCTGATCGCGAACATGGTCGAGGGATGCTCCGACGGCTTCAGGAAGACGCTCGAAATCCAGGGTGTCGGATACCGCGCCGACATGAAGGGCTCGACCCTCAACCTGCAGCTCGGGTTCTCGCACCCGATCGACTACGACCCGCCCGAGGGCGTCAGCATCCAGACCCCCGACCAGACGACGATCGTCGTCGAGGGCGCGGACAAGCAGGCGGTCGGTCAGGCCGCAGCGGTGATTCGCGGATATCGCCCCCCCGAGCCGTACAAGGGAAAGGGCATCCGATACCAGGGTGAACATGTCCGGCGCAAGGCCGGTAAGACCGCAGGGGCCTGATCATGCGCAAGAAGAAGCTACAGTCGCGACAGGCGTCGCGTGCGCGGCGCCACCAGCGTATTCGGAAGACGGTGTTCGGGACCGCGGAGCGTCCGCGCCTCGTGATCTACCGTTCGCTTCGCAACATCGAGGGGCAGCTCGTGGACGACCACGAGGGCCGGACGATCCTCGGCATCAGCACGCTGAGCGTGGGTCTGAAGAGCCTCGAAGCCGCGGAGGACGAGAATCGCCGGCAGGCGAAGGCGTTCGCGGCCGGGAAGATGCTCGCCGAGCAGGCGAAGGAGGCCGGGGTCGCCTCGGTCGTCTTCGATCGCGGCGGTTACAAGTACCATGGTCGTGTGAAGGCATTCGCCGATGGAGCACGTGAGGGAGGGCTGGAGTTCTGATGGCTGACAACAAGAGTTCGGGCGGACGCGGCCGTGGTCGCGGAGGTCGTCGTGGCGGTGGTCGCAACGATCGTCGGAGGGACCTGACCGAGAACGTGATCCACATCAACCGCGTGTCGAAGGTCGTGAAGGGAGGACGGAACTTCTCCTTCTCGGCGCTTGTCGCGGTCGGGGATCAGAAGGGCAAGGTCGGGATCGGCTTCGCGAAGGCCAACGAGGTCGCCGAGGCGATCCGGAAGTCCATCGACCAGGCCAGCAAGGAAATGGTCGAGGTTCCGATCCAGAACGGGACGATCCCCCACGACATCGTGGGCGAGCTCGGCGCGGGACGCGTCCTGCTCCGTCCGGCCGCCCCCGGTACGGGCGTCATCGCCGGTGGTCCGGTGCGCGCTGTTCTCGAGGCCGCGGGTGTCACCGACGTCCTCTCGAAGAGCCTGGGTTCGAACAACCCGATCAACGTGGTGCGTGCTACCATGAATGGCCTCACGAGCCTCGTGACGCCGCAGCAGGTCGCGCGGGAGCGGGGGATCTCGGTCGAGGCGTTGGGCGAGGGGGTCTACTATGGCTGACAAGCTCGAGATTACACAGGTTCGCAGCGGCATCGGGCAGCAGGGCGTTCAGCGCCGCACGCTCGAGGCCCTTGGAATCAAGCACCATCAGCAGAGCGTGATCCAGGAGGACAATCCCGCCATCCGCGGGATGATCCGCCGGGTTTCCCATCTCGTCTCGGTCACCGAGATCGAGGACCAGGAGTAGATCGATGGCCGAACTACATGATCTGAGCCCCGCCGAGGGATCGCACCGCGACCGCAAGCGTGTCGGCCGCGGCGAGGGGTCCGGGCTGGGCAAGACCGCAGGGCGCGGCCAGAAGGGGCAGAAGTCCCGCAGCGGCGGCAGTATCCCGGCCGGCTTCGAGGGTGGTCAGATGCCACTCCACCGGCGGATCCCCAAGCGTGGGTTTCGTCCGCGGAATCGAGTGGAGTATCAGGTGGTCAACCTGTTCGAGCTCGAGGGTTTCTCCGGGGACGTGACGCCCGAGACGCTCGCCTCGGCCGGACTCGTCCGGTCGGCACGCCGTCTGGTCAAGGTGCTCGGCGATGGAGACGTCGAGGGCGCACTGGACGTGACGGCCCACGCCTTCAGCGCCAGCGCGCGCTCGAAAATCGAGGCGGCCGGGGGCTCGGTCACGATCCGGGCCGCGGACGCCGCGAAGGATGCAGGGGACGAGGCTCCGGCCGCCGAGGCGGCGGAGTCGGACGAGGCAACCGAGGCAGACGAGCAGGCCTGACGGCATGGACAGCAACCCGATTCTCAAGCTCTGGCGCTCGCCGGAGATCCGCGAGAAGCTGGCCTTCACGGTCTTCATCCTTCTCGTCTACCGGATCGGTGCCCATATCACCGTGCCCGGGCTGGACGTCAACCTCCTCCAGGAGCAGCTGGGTCTGCTCGGGGCGGACAGCACGCTCTTCGGCGTGTACGACATGTTCACCGGGGGCGGTCTGTCGCGTGCGACGATCTTCGCGCTCGGCATCATGCCGTATATCTCGGCCTCCATCATGTTCCAGCTGCTCGCTGCGGTGGTCCCGACCATCGAGAAGATGCAGAAGGAAGGGGAGGACGGCCGGAAGAAGCTCACGCAGTGGACCCGCTACACCACCATCCTGCTCTCCGCGATGCAGGCGTACGGATACGCGGTGTTCCTGCAGAATCTCGGGGGCGTCCGCACGCCCGGATTCTGGTTCATCTTCACGACGGTTCTGGCGCTCACAGTGGGTGCGGTGTTCGTCATGTGGCTGGGTGAGCAGATCACCGAGCACGGCGTCGGGAACGGGATGAGCCTGCTGATCTTCTTCAGCATCATCCAGGGGCTCCCGGTCGAGATGTTCAACACCTGGGAGGCCTTCACCCTGGATCAGATCAGTGGGTTCGCGCTCATCGCGCTGATCCTCACGCTTGTCGGCGTGACCGCAGGCGTCGTCTACATGACGATGGCCGCCCGGAAGATCCCGGTTCAGATTCCCAGGAAGGTCGTCGGGCGTGGGAGAGTTCGCGAAGGACAGAAGAGCTTCGTGCCGCTTCGCGTGAACTCCGCGGGCGTCATGCCGATCATCTTCGCCCAGTCGTTCATCATCGTGCCCGGAACGCTGGCCGCCTTCAGTTCGCTGCCCTTCCTGCAGTCGCTGTCGGACATCTTCCAGCCGAACAACTGGGTCTACTACACGACCTACGCGGTCCTCATCTTCTTCTTCACCTACTTCTACACGGCGATCATCTTCAACCCCGTCGATCTCGCCGAGAATCTGAAGAAGCAGGGAGCCTTCGTCCCCGGCGTGAAGCCGGGCGCCCGAACGGCCGAGTACATCGATCGTGTGCTCACGCGCATCACGCTTTGGGGTTCGTTCTATCTCGCGGTGATCGCGCTGGTGCCGTTCTGGATCTTCGACATCTTCGGCATCACCACCTTCATCTTCGGTGGTACGAGCCTTCTGATCGTCGTGGGTGTCGGACTCGACACCGTGCAGAAGATCCAGCAGATGCTGCAGGTGCGGCACTACGACGGATTCATGAAGAAGGGTCGGGTGAAGATGCGCGGTCGTCAGCGGTACATGTGATGACCTTGCGTCGTTCGCACCTTCGATCCCTCGCCCGATGATCGTCATCCTGCTCGGTCCTCCCGGAGTCGGGAAGGGCACCCAGGGCAAGCTGCTCTGCGAAGCGCAGGACTTCGAGCATGTCTCCACCGGAGATCTGCTTCGCTCGGCGCGCCGTGATGGGACGCCGCTCGGTCTCGAGGCGAAGGGCTTCATGGATCGCGGAGAGCTCGTGCCGGATGAGATCATCGTCGGCATGGTCCGCGAAGAGCTTCAGAAGGCGCCCGAACGGAACGTCGTCTTCGACGGCTTTCCCCGGACGGTCCCTCAGGCCGAGGCGCTCTCCAGGGAGCTGCACGACATCGGCCGGCAGGTCAGCCGCGTGGTGGTCATGAACGCCGACGACACGATCCTCGTGCGTCGTCTCAGTGGACGCCGCAGCTGTCCCGAGGATGGGGCGGTCTACAACGTCTACAGCTCGCCGCCGGAGCAGTCCGGGGTGTGCGACAGGTGTGGCGCGGAACTCGTGCACCGGAGGGACGACGACCCCGACACCGTGCAGAATCGCCTCGACGTCTACCGGAAGCAGACCGAACCGCTCATCAGCTATTACGAGCGTAAGCCGACCGTGCCGGTGGTCGAGGTGGATGGTGCGCAGGACGTCGAGGACGTGCAGACGGCACTTCGCGCAGCTCTTCAGGAGCGAAGGTGATTCATCTTCGAACCGCTCGGGAGATCGAGGCGATCGGGGAGGGCGGATCGATCATCGGCCGTCTCTTCGAGCACCTCGAGAGCGTGGTCGCGCCCGGCGTGACCACGCAGCGGCTGGACGAGGAGGTCGAGCAGTTCGTGGTTGGACACGACGGGGCCGTGCCGGCCTTCAAGGGGCTGTACGGCTTTCCCGGCGCCGCCTGCATCTCGGTGAACGAGGAGATCGTTCACGGCATCCCGAAGGAGTCGGTGGTTCTGGGCGAGGGTGACATCGTCACGGTCGATGTCGGCGTTCGACTCGACGGCTGGTGCTCCGATTCCGCGTGGACCTTCGCCGTGGGCGACATCGACGCCGAGACCCAGCGACTGCTGGACGCCACCCGTGGAGCTCTCGACGCCGCGATCGACGCCGCCGTCGAGGGCAATCACGTCGGCGACCTCGGCGCCGCGGTGATGAAGTCGGTCGAGGGTGAGGGAATCGGGATCGTGCGCGACCTCGTGGGTCACGGCATCGGGCGCGAAGTCCACGAGGAGCCCCAGATCCCGAATGTCGGGCGGCCGGGACAGGGGCCGAAGCTGCGCAACGGCATGGTGCTCGCGATCGAGCCGATGTTGTCGCTCGGCACGGACCGTATCCGCACGCTCGACGACCGATGGACGGTGGTCACTCAGGATGGTTCGCGGTCGGCTCACTTCGAGCACACCGTGGCCGTGACCGAGGATGGACCGAGGATTCTCACGGGCGCTCGCACCGAGATTACGCATCCCGTCTGACGGGTAGCGACTCCGCGAATACGCCGGCCGATGCGGGAGCGGGTTTACGACCCCCAACGGCTTGATTACTTTTATTAGCTCTGCCAGAAACGCACCTGGAGCGAGTCATGAAGGTACGAAGCAGCGTCAAACCGATTTGTGAACACTGCAAGGTGATTCGCCGCCGAGGTGTGGTGCGGATCATCTGCAGCCGTAATCCGAAGCACAAGCAGCGTCAGGGATAAATCATGGCTCGTATTGCTGGTGTCGACCTCCCCCGCGGAAAGCGGATCGAAGTCGCGCTCACCTACATCTACGGAATCGGCGACGCTCGCGCGAAGTCGATCCTCGACGCGACCGGCATTCCCGCCGAACTGCGCACGCACGAACTGGGTGACGAAGAGGTCAGCCGGCTCCGTCGCGAGATCGAGGGGAGCTACAAGGTCGAGGGAGCGTTGCGCTCCGAGGTGTCCAGGAACATCAAGCGTCTGATGGACATCGGGTGTTACCGCGGGCTTCGGCACCGCAAGGGCCTGCCGGTACGTGGGCAGCGTACTTCGACGAATGCGCGCACCCACAAGGGTAAGAAGCGTTCGATCGCCGGCAAGAAGAAGCCGCCGCGGAAGTAGCGCGGCGACGCGTCTGCCCGGGATGTTTCCCCGGCGACGCGAGAAGGACCCCGGCCGACGTGCGGTCGTCCGGGCAAACCGTCGGATGCGGCGCCGCGCCGGTACACAACGGCACATCGCCGCATCTCTCGTTTGATCGAGAGACTTCGACAGAGACTCCGGAAGGGATCTGCAAACAGTGGCAACTGGAAAGCCCAAATCGGGCAGCAAGCGCGGAAAGCGCCAGAAGAAGGTCGTCGAGGCCGAGGGCATCGCCCACGTCCGTGCGACCTTCAACAACACGATCGTCACCATCACCGATTCCAAGGGGAATACGGTGTCGTGGGCGAGCGCGGGCAAGGCGGGGTTCAAGGGCTCGAAGAAGTCCACCCCCTTCGCCGCGACGCTCGCGGGTGAACAGGCGGGCAAGGACGCGCACGCCATGGGCATGAAGCGCGTGGATGTTCGCGTCCGGGGCCCGGGTTCGGGCCGTGAGTCCGCGATCCAGGCGCTCGCTGCCGCTGGTCTCCAGATCACGTCGATCCAGGACGTCACGCCGCTTCCGCACAACGGCTGCCGTCCCCCCAAGAAGCGCCGCGTCTGAGGAACTGAAGAGATATGGCTCGTTATACCGGACCCGTCTGCAAGCTCTGTCGCCGTGAGGGACACAAGCTCTTCCTCAAGGGGCAGAAGTGCTACACCGACAAGTGCCCCGTCGACCGTCGCGGCTACCCGCCGGGCCAGCATGGCCCTGCGAACTCCCGCCGCCGGAAGCAGTCCGACTACGCCACGCAGCTTCGTGAGAAGCAGAAGGTGAAGCGGATGTACGGCATGGGGGAGAAGCAGTTCCGCTCGCTCTTCGAGACCGCCAGCAACCAGGCGGGCGTGACGGGTGAGAACCTGCTCATCCTTCTGGAGACGCGGCTCGACAACGTGATCTTCCGCATGGGCCTCGCGGCTTCCCGGAATCAGGCGCGTCAGCTCGTGCGCCACCGTCACGTCGAGGTGAATGGTCGCGTGGTCGACGTCCCGAGCGCCCGGGTCAAGCCGGGCTACGAGGTCGCGGTCAGGACCGGCTCCCGGGATCTTCTGCCGGTGCAGGCGGCGCTCGAGTCCCGGACTCGTCCGGATCTCGCCGAGTGGCTGACCATCGACGAGGGGAAGAAGATCGGCCGGATCGTGCGTCAGCCGACCCGTGCCGACATTCCGCTTGCCGTTCAGGAACAGCTCATCGTCGAGCTCTACTCGAAGTAATTCGCGCCCGGGAGGCTCATCGCCGCGGCGGTGGGCGTCCCGCGTTTCGATGCATACATGTGTGACCCGCAGGAGGAATAGTGGAAATCGATCTGACCGGACTGGTACTTCCCGAGCGCATCGAGGCGGTCGACGTCTCCGACGACGGGGCGTCCGCGCGGTTCGTCATCGAGCCCCTCGAGCGGGGCTTCGGTCACACGCTCGGCAATTCGGTTCGTCGCGTACTGCTCTCGCAGCTGCGCGGTGCCGCCGTATGGGGCTTCCGCATCGACGGCGTCGTCCACGAGCACCAGACGGTGCAGGGCGTGGTCGAAGATGTGCACCAGATCATCCAGAACCTCAAGTCGCTCGTCGTTGTTCTCGATGACGACGTCGACGAGGCCACGATCGAGATCTCCGCGGCCGGGCCCGGCGTGATCACGGCAGGTCTCGCCTCGCCGCCCTCCGGCGTCGAGCTCCTGGATGAGGGACATCACATCCTCACGCTCCAGGATGAGCGGGACCTGAACATCGAGCTCTTCGTGAACAAGGGGCGGGGCTTCGTGCTCGCGGACCAGCATGAGCTCCCCAAGGGCTCGCCGGTCGACCTCGTTCGCGTGGACGCGATCTACAATCCGGTTCGTCGCGCCAACTTCGGCGTCGAGGAGACGCGGGTCGGGCAACGCACGGACTTCGACCGTCTCACGCTCCAGGTGGAGACCGACGGATCGGTCGAACCGGAAGATGCCGTACGGTACGCGTCGGCACTCGTGCGCAAGCACCTCGAGTTCATGATGTATTTCGGAGAGGGTGGCATCCCACAGGAGGCGCCCGAGGGTGCCGTGGCGGTGTCGGACCAGCTCCAGGAGCTCTTCCGTCGTCCGATCGAGGACCTCGCGGAGCTCAGCGTGCGTTCCCGGAACTCGCTCCAGAAGGAGAATATCCGGACCCTCGGCGATCTCGTCCAGAAGAACGAGGACGAGATGCTCGCCATCGAGAACTTCGGCAAGAAGTCTCTCCAGGAGATCCAGGAGTTTCTCGACGAACAGGGCCTGCGTTTCGGGATGCGCCTCAAGGAGGGCGACGAAGGTCAGCTCTTCTTCATCGAAGACGAAGCAGAGGAGATGGCGGACGCCGAGTGACGGCGACCTCCTGCCCCCAGGTGAGATAGACCATGCGTCATCGCAAGAAAGGTAGAAAGCTCAACCGCACCGCGAGCCACCGTCGCGCCATGCTTCGCAACATGGCGACGTCGTTGTTCCTCCACGAGCGGATCGAGACCACCACCGCCAAGGCCAAGGAGCTCCGGCCGTATGCGGAGCGCCTCATCACGCTCGCCAAGCGGGGCGACCTGCACGCGCGCCGGCTCGCGGCCGCCAGGATGCAGGATCGCGACGTGGTCGGGAAGCTCTTCGACGAACTCGGACCGCGGTATTCCGATCGTCCGGGTGGGTACACCCGGATTCTGAAGCTGGGTGCCCGCAAGGGTGACGCCGCCGAGATGGCACTGATCGAGCTCGTCAACTAGGTTGCCGGGCTCGAACGCCGGACCCCGCCGCCTCAACGACAGGACGAACGACGACATGGCCGACCGCCGCGGAGCATCCAATCTCGGAATCCCCCTCATGCTCGGCACACTGGTGCTGCTCGGTGGATTCCTGTACTGGCTTGCCACGACCGCCGAGCCGACGCCTCCGCCCGTCATGGAGGAGGAGCCGGAAGAGCAGGTGGGTCCGGCAGCGACGGTGGCGCAGCTCGATACGCTGGAGCGCAACGCTCCGAGGTACGAGGGGCAGATGATCCGGGTGGAGAACGTCGCCGTCGCACAGAATCTGGGTACGGCTTCATTCTTCGTCAGCCTGCCGGGCGGGTCGCCCTTCATGGCGGTGTATGCCGACAATCTCGTCGCGGCCGGTGAGCCGGTGCCGACGGGTGAGGTCACGCTGACCGGCCGGGTCCACCCGGCGCAGGACAGCCTGCTCGACGTATGGATCGAGAGCGGCGTGGTCTCGGAGGCCAACCGTCCGCTCGCGGAGTTCGCATCGCACTATCTCGAAGTCGCGTCGATCGTCATCGGCGCGCAGCAGGGTGGGGGCGAGGGTGATTCCGGTGAAGGAAATGCCGACGGTGGCGACGCCGACGCCGGCAACTGACGACAACTGATTTCGATGCGGGCGGCTCTGGTCGTCCGGTCACATAGAGGAACGAACGATGGCACGAGTCTGCTACGTCTGCGGAAAGAAGCCCGGAGTGGGCAACACCCGCAGCAAGGCGAACAACAAGACCCGGCGGCGCTGGCTGCCGAACCTCCAGTCGGCGAAGATCATCACCGACCAGGGGGAGCGGAAGCGCGTGCGGGTGTGTACGTCGTGCATCTCCGCCGGCAAGATCAGGAAGGCGCCACCCGTGAACGTCGACGCCTGACCGTTCTGCGTTCGGATGGACCCCGTAGCAGGCGAAGCCCCCCTCGTGCTCCGGCGCGGCGGGGGCTTTGTCGTATTCCACGACCAATAGCCCGCAGAGGACCCATGGCGGCACAGGATACAGCCGAGGATCTCCGTCGCATCCGGGAGGGGCTCGAGCGGGCCGCCGAGGCCGTACGGCCGTATACCCCCGGCTCCGTTGCGTGGGGGACCAAGGCGGAGCGGGGCGACCCGATCACCGCCGCGGATCTTGCGATCGACCGGGTCCTGAGGGAGACGCTGCCCCGCGGCGACGAGGGATGGCTGAGCGAGGAGACCGTGGACGACCACGCGCGGCTCGGTTCAGGGCGCGTGTGGATCATCGATCCGGTCGACGGCACCCGCGAGTTCGTGGAGGGAATTCCGGAGTGGTGCGTCTCCATCGGCCTGGTGGAGAACGGCCGGCCCCTCGCCGGCGGCATCCTCAATCCCGCCACGGGCGAGCTCGTGCTCGGTGCCGTGGGTGCCGGTGTGACGCTGAACGGAGAGGCCGTGGTGTATGCCGACGGGTCACGACCCGAGTCGGGCGTCGAGTCCGCGATCGGGGTCGAGCGGGGTGCCGATCCACTTGTCGGCTCGGGTGCCGGGTCGGGTGGCGACTCGGGCGACGACCTGGGTACCGACTCAGGTACCGGGGCGGTCGGCCTCGAGGGCGCCCGGGTGCTCGCGAGTCGCAGCGAGGTGAAGCGGGGTGAGTGGGATCGGTATTCCGACGCCGGCTTCGAGGTCGTCCCGTGCGGCTCGGTCGCCTACAAGCTCGGCCAGGTCGCTGCCGGGCTCGCCGACGCCACATGGACGCTGGTGCCCAAGCACGAGTGGGATGTGGCGGGTGGTGCGGCGCTGATTCGGGCGGCAGGTCTGCACCTCTGCCACGCCGATGGAAGTGAACGCACCTTCAACCAGCCCGACACCAGGCTTCCGAATTTTCTGGCCGGACCGGCCCGCCTGCTGGACGAGTTCCGGGATCGCTGGGTGGTCTGATCGGGTCACCGGCGCGGCTGGGTCGGGCCGGGCCTCACCCCGCCGCAGTCAGACCTTCTCGCCCATCCGCGTGCGCTTGGGATCGCGGCGCTTCGAGTCCTTCCGGGTGCCGTCTTCCCCGTAGTAGTACTGGTAGTAGTAGCCGTAGCGCCCGTAGCGACTTCCGTAGCGGGAGTCGCGGCGGTAGTCCACGTCGTTGAGGATCGTCCCGAGGATGCGCGCCCGGACGTTCTGGAGCTGCTCGACGGCGTAGGTGAGCGCCCCCTTCGCAGTCTCGTTGGCGCGGGCAACGAGCACGACACCGTGGACCTTGGTCCCGAGCACGGCGGCATCCGTCACGATCGTGAGCGGTGGCGAGTCGACGATGATGAAGTCGAAGTCCTTCTCGAGCTCCTCGATCGCCCGCTTCATCCGGCTCGATCCGAGCAATTCCGCAGGATTCGGGGGGAAGTCGCCGCTGGGCATGAAGCTGATCGACCCGGAGTGGCCCAGAGCCACCTCCCGAATCGACTCTTCGACCTTCACCTGTCCCGCGAGCAGGTTCGAGAGGCCCGGCTGTCGATCGCACCCGAAGACGGTGTTGAGCACGCCGCGCCGAAGGTCCGCATCGATCAGGAGCGTCTTGTGGCCCTGCTGCGCGAGCGTGATGGCGAGGTTCGCGGCGGAGGTGGACTTTCCGTCCTGCGGCAGCGCGCTGGTGAACACCACGACCCGCGGAGGATCGTCGGGGTTCGCGAAGGTGAGGTTGGTCCGTAGCGAGCGGTAGGCCTCGGACACCGGGTTGCGGGGGTCCCGACCCGCCACCAGCCGGCTCTCGAGGTGACCCGTGTCGCTGGCGAGATTCCGTTCGCCGGCGAGCTTCTCGCTGATGCGAGGAATCATGCCGAGGATCGGGACATCGCCCGTGGCCTTCTGGATGTCCTCGCGGGTGTGGACGGTGTCGTCCATGGACTCGCGGGTGTAGGCGATCCCGACGCCGAGCATCGCGCCCAGCACGGCTCCCAGCAGCAGATTCAGAATCGTGCGGGGACGTACCGGCTCCGGCGGCAGGATGGCGGGATCGACCACACGCACCGAGGGGTCCTCGATGGCGGTGACGATCCGGGACTCCTCGAGGCGGTTCGACAGCAGACTGTAGATCGACCCGAGCACCTCCGTCTCCCGCGTCAGCCGAAGCTGCTCGACCCGCTGCTCCGGGATTCTCTCCAGCTCCTGCTGGAATCCCTCGAGCTGCTGGTCGAGATTGCCGACCTGCGAATTGAGGCTGCGGAGATATCCGAGCGAGAGGTCACGGAGCTGGTCCTCGATGCCCTGAATCTGCTGGGTCAGATTCTGGACGTCCTCGTCAGCCGGCAGCCGCTGTCGGAGAAGCTCGGTCCGTTCGGTGCTGAGCGTGTTGAGCTGGCTGAGGAGCTGTCCCACACCCTGATTCTGGAGCAGCGGAGGGAAGGCGATCAGCCGGCGGTAGGGAGAGGGTGCCATCGCGTCGCCGGATTCGGCCTGCTGCTCGACCTCGGTCACCAGTTCCTGCAGCGTCTGCCGATCGTTCTCGACCTGGAAGCGCTGCGCCTGAAGGTTCGCGAGCTGCGTGACCTGAGCGTCCGCCTCCGCACCGAGGCTCACGACCTGTTCACCCTGTTCGTAGGCGACCAGCGTATCCTCCGCCGCGGCCAGCTGGCGCTGGAGGGTGTCGATCTGCTCCTCGAGGAAGGCGACGGTCGAGCGGGCCTGTGTCGTCTGGACCGTCTGGCGACGGTCGATGAAGCTGGCCGCCAGAAGGTTGAGGACCTCACTCACCCGGATCGTGTCGGTGGACTCGTATCGCAGCGTGACGATCGAGGCGTCCGGATTGGGACGTGACACCCTCACACTGTTTCGGAGGCGCTGGACCGCCCGCGCGAACGTCACGACCTCCAGATGGATCTCGTCGTAGCGGGACCGAGAGGTGCCGTCGGACATCACGAGTTCCGACATCAGGAAGCTGGCCCCGGGGACCGTGCCACGCTCGGTGTCTGTCACCGTCCCGAAGTCCTCGCCCGTCTCTGCGTCCTCGATGGAGAAGGCGTCCCCGGAGCGCAGCAGTCGGTAGGTGGCCGGGGGCGACCACGGCTCGATGAAGAGATCGTTCAGGATCGTCGCGCGGGCGACACCCTTCGGCAGGATCGGGCGCAGCTTCAGGCCGAGGGAGTCCACGACCTCCTCGGCCAGGATGCGGCTTCGAAGTACCTCCATCTCGGTCTCCACCTCGGAGGCGGACGACAGATCCTGCAGGACGTCCAGCACCGGCACGTTGGCCCCGCGCTCCTCGTCGATCCGGACGGTGGCCGTCGATTCCCAGACCGGCACCGTGTAGTACGAGAAGGCATATGCCGCGCCGACGGCGACGATCATCACCAGCGTCAGAATCAGCCAGTTGCGGACCAGGAGGTTCCAGACGTCCCGAAGGTTGATCTCGTCGTCGGCGACACCCTGTCCGGCGCCGTTGAGGGAAGGCTGTTCCTGAGTCATCTAGGCGGCAGCGGGTGGAGGCGGAGCGGGAGATGCGCGAGACGTCGACGAAGGTCGGGGTCCGCAACCAAGCCATCAAGATAGGCGCAGGGCGGATGGGAGAACAGCGGGCGCAGGCCGGGGCGGGTGGCGTAGCGAAGGCCGCGGCGGGTGGCGTGGCGAAGGCCGCGCAACGATCATTCATCCTTCCGCACCGGCCCCCGAATGCCGCGCTCCGGGCCCGTTGCGAGTGCTCGAGTCGACGCGAGCGCGCACACGGCGCGCTCGTCCCCCGCATTCACATCATCAGATCGGATCGTTCGCATGGATCACATCGACCATTTCCGCACCGGCGACCTCACCCTCGCCGTCGTGGGCCTCGGATACGTCGGACTGCCGCTCGCCGTGGAGGCCGCACGCGCCGGCATGACGGTCGTCGGACTCGACGTCAAGGCGGCGGTCGCCGAGGGGGTCAACGCCGGCCGCAGCCACATTCAGGACGTATCCGATGCGGATGTAGCGGAGCAGGTCGAGGCCGGGCGGCTGCGGGCCACGACGGATCCCACCGTGCTGTCCGACTGCGACGCGATCTCGATCTGCGTGCCGACCCCTCTCGGGAAGACGGGAGATCCGGATGTCAGCTACGTCGTGGCGGCCACCGAGGTGGTGGCGGATACCCTCCGGAGCGGCCAGCTGGTGGTGCTCGAGTCCACGACGTATCCCGGCACCACGCGCGAGGTCCTGTTGCCGGCCCTCGAAGCGGTGGGGGGCACCGTGGGGGAGGACTTCTTCCTCTGCTTCAGCCCCGAGCGGGTCGATCCGGGCAACACCGTCTGGCACACGACCAACACCCCGAAGGTGGTGGGCGGGATCACACCGGCGTGTACCGAGGTGGGGCGGGCGCTGTACGAGCGGATCGTGGACACCGTCGTGCCCGTCGGCTCGACCGAGGCGGCGGAACTCACCAAGATCCTCGAGAACACCTTCCGTGCCGTGAACATCGGGCTGGTCAACGAGGTCGCCATCATCGCGGACCGGCTCGGCGTGAACATCTGGGAGGTGATCGACGCGGCCGCCACCAAGCCGTTCGGGTTCATGAAGTTCACCCCCGGCCCGGGGCTCGGCGGCCACTGCATCCCCATCGACCCGCACTACCTCGCCTGGAAGATGCGCTCGCTCAACTACACGACACGCTTCATCGACCTGGCGGGGGAGATCAACGGGGAGATGCCGCTCTTCGTGGTCGGCAAGGTGCGGCAGGCGCTGAACCGGGCGAAGAAGGCCGTGAACGGCTCCCGAGTCCTCGTGCTCGGGGCGGCGTACAAGCCCGACATCGACGACGTCCGTGAATCTCCGGCGCTCGACATCCTGAGGGTCCTCGACCTGGAGGGTGCCGACGTCAGCTACCACGATCCGCACGTACCGAGCATCCGTCTCGAATTCGAGGAGCGTGCCGAGGAGACCGTGATCGCCTCGGCCGACCTGACCGACGAGGCCCTCGAGGGAGCGGACTGCGTGGTGATCGTGACCGACCACTCGGACATCGACTACGGTCGTGTGATGGAGTTGGCGCCGGCCCTGGTGGACGCTCGAAATGCGGTCGCGCGTGCGGGAGTCGCGCCCGGTCCCGGGGCCGACGCAGGGGGCTGGATCAGAAAGAGCTGACGGGGCCGGGGCCGTCAGCGCACGACCCTCTGCCGTGTTGACGTCCCGTTGACGCCGGGCTGGCAACGTAGAGGAACGACAGCGTACTGTAGAGACGCGAATTCGCTGTCAGAACCCTGGACCGAACCCGCATCGGGACCGTCCCGATGTCGTCGGTCCGCTCCATCGGCCCCTGGTGCATGATGTCCTCGGCGCTACTCGCCTTCATCGCCGCGTTGGGAGCCTCCCTCGTCCTGACGTTCGGGGTACGGACGTGGTCGATACGGGTGGGTCTGGTCGACCGTCCCGACGGGGAGCGGAAGCTCCACGACCACGCCGTGGCGCTGGGTGGAGGCGTCGCGATCTTCCTGGCGGTCGCCGTGGCCGTCACGGCCGGCCTCCTGTCCGGCGCCGCGGGGTTCGACCGACTTCTCGAGAGCCCCGCCGAGGTGCTGGGGCTCGGGGTGGCGGCGACCGTCATCTTCCTGCTGGGCTTCGTCGACGACGTCCTGGGTCTGCGAGCGTGGACGAAGTTCCTGATTCAGGTGGTGGTGACGTTGGGGCTGTTCGGGCTCGGGGTACGGATCGAGACGATCGCGTTCGGCGACTGGATGGTCCAGCTGCCGGACTGGCTCTCGCTGCTGGGGACCGTGGTCTGGGTCGTCGGAATCACCAACGCCTTCAACCTGATCGACGGAAGTGACGGGGTGGCGGGCGGTGCCGCGCTGTTCGCGCTGCTGACCTTCGCGGCCGTGGCCCTGCTCGTGGGCCACCCGTACGGCGCCACCCTCGCGCTCATCCTGGCGGGCGCGACGCTCGGCTTTCTCTTCTTCAACTTCCCCCCGGCGTCGATCTACCTGGGCGACGCCGGGAGCCTGTTCCTGGGGTTCAGCCTCGCCGCTCTGTCCATCGTCGCGACCCAGAAGGCGTCGACACTGGTGGCGGTGGCGGTTCCGCTCCTGTCCTTCGGCGTGCCGATCCTCGATACCTCGCTCGCGATCGCGCGCAGGATACTCCGCGGCCAGCCGGTCTTTCGGCCAGACCGCGGCCACATCCACCATCGGCTCAAGGACATGGGGTACTCGCCGCGTTCGGTCGCTCTGGGCGTGTGGGCGCTCAGCGCACTGTTCGGACTCACCTCCATGGTGCTGGTCGGCGGCACGGCCGCCACGGTTGCAGGCGTCCTCGTGGTGGCCGGGCTGGTGACGGTCGTCTTCATACAGCGGCTGCGGATTCCGGAGATTCTGGCGTTGGGGCGGGTGCTGCGGAAGGGTGTAGACCAGGGGAGCTTCATCCGCATCCGGCTCGAGACGCAGGAGCTCTCGGCGCAGCTCCTTGATGTGGAGCGGCCGGCGGAGGCCCTCGACCTCGTGGAGGCGCTGTTCGATCGCGGGGAGATCTGCGCCTTCGAACTCTGGGTGCGCGATCCGGAGGGCCGTGCGCTGCTCGGCGTCGAGGACGTCGTCGAGGCGGGAGAGGGTCACCTCGTTCGACGTCGTCTGTCCGAGCCGGAGGACGGCTGGTCGAGCAGGTTTCCGCTGACCCTTCCAGAGGGGCGAATCGGTTTCCTGACCCTCGAACATTCCCCCGACTACTCCGGCGCCCGCATGGACCTCAGGGTGATCCGGCACGAACTTGTACCGGCGCTCATGTCGGTACTCGCCCGGGCCGGTCGATCGGTCGCCCGCTCGACGGACCCGGAGCAACCGGACCGTCCGGCGCGCGCGAGCTGACGCAGGCCCGCTCGTTCTGCCGCCCACATCTTCAGGGCCATCCACACCACTTCATGACCCATTATCACAAGACGCACCTCGACCAGCTCGAGTCCGAGGCGATCTACATCATGCGCGAGGTCGCCGCACAGTTCGAACGCCCGGTGCTGCTGTTCAGCGGGGGCAAGGACTCGATCACCATGGTGCATCTGGCCCGGAAGGCGTTTCATCCGGCCCGGATCCCCTTTCCGCTCATGCACGTCGACACCGGTCACAACTTCCCCGAGACGATCGAGTTTCGGGATCGGCTGGTGGAGAGCATCGACGCGGACCTCCTCGTGAGCCACGTGCAGGACGCGATAGACGCGGGAAGGGTGGTGGAGGAGACGGGGCCGCATGCGAGCCGCAACGGACTGCAGACGGTGGCACTCCTGGACGGCCTGAAGGAGCACAGGGTCGACGCGGCGCTGGGTGGGGGCCGTCGCGACGAGGAGAAGGCGCGCGCGAAGGAGCGCTTCTTCAGCCACCGCGACCGCTTCGGCCAGTGGGACCCGAAGAACCAGCGTCCCGAACTCTGGAACCTCTTCAACGGCCGCAAGGCACCCGGCGAGCACTTCCGCGTGTTCCCGATTTCGAACTGGACCGAGATGGATGTCTGGCAGTACGTGGCGCGCGAGAAGATCGAGCTGCCTTCGCTCTACTTCGCGCACGAGCGCAACGTGGTGGTGCGGGACGGCGTGACGCTGGCCGAGACGGACTTCCTCTATCCCGTGGAGGGGGAGGAGAGCGAGCGGAAGGTGGTGCGGTTCCGGACCATCGGGGACGCGACCTGCACCGGTGCGATCGCGTCCGATGCCGCGAGCGTAGAGGACATCATCGCCGAGGTGGCTGCGGCCCGTGAGACGGAGCGGGGGCAACGCTCGGACGACAAGCGCTCCGAGGCCGCGATGGAAGATCGCAAGCGCCAGGGGTACTTCTGATGAGCTTCTGGAACGTGGGGGTGGGACGATGAGCACCGACGCCGGAACGATGCACCGCGAGATGGACCTGCTCCGCTTCACCACGGCGGGTAGCGTCGACGACGGCAAGTCGACGCTGATCGGGCGAATGCTCTACGACACCAAGTCGATCTTCGAGGACCAGCTGGAGGCGGTCGAGCGCGCGAGCCGCACGCACGGCGAGGAGGAGACCAACCTCGCCCTGCTGACCGACGGGCTGCGCGCCGAGCGCGAGCAGAAGATCACGATCGACGTGGCCTACCGGTACTTCGCGACGCCCAAGCGCAAGTTCATCATCGCGGATACGCCGGGGCATGTGCAGTACACCCGCAACATGGTGACGGGCGCCTCCACGGCGGAGCTCGCGATCATCCTGATCGACGCGCGAAAGGGCGTGCAGACGCAGTCCAAGCGGCACGGCTTCATCGCCAGCCTGCTGGGCATCCCGCACGTGGTCGTGGCGGTCAACAAGATGGATCTCGTCGACTGGCGGGAGGACACGTACGAGGAGATCGTCGCCGAATACCGCGAGTTCTGCGAGAAGCTCGACGTCACCGACCTGACCTTCATCCCGATGTCGGCGCTGAAGGGCGACAACGTGGTGGACGAGAGCGAAAACATGCCGTGGTACCACGGCTCGACGCTGCTTCACCACCTCGAGAATGTGAACGTCGGCACCAGCCGCAATCTGCGGGACTTCCGCTTTCCGGTGCAGACCGTGATCCGGCCGGATCAGAGCTTCCGCGGCTTCGCGGGACGCGTGGCCTCGGGGACGATCACGCCGGGCGAGGAGATCCTCGTACTGCCCGGTGGGACGCGCACCCAGGTCCGCACCATCGAGACCTTCGACGGCCCGCTGAAGGAGGCGTCGGCCGGCGACTCGATCGTCATCACCACCGAGGACGAGGTCGACTGCAGCCGCGGCGACACGATCGTCCGGGTGAACAATCTTCCGACATCCGCCACGAAGGTCGACGCCATTCTCTGCTGGATGAGCGACACGCCGTTGGAGGTCGGGCGCGAATACCTGCTCATGCACGGCACGTCCGAGCGGAAGATCGTGATCGACAACCTGAACTACCGCATCAACGTCGACACGCTGCACCGCGAGGACGTCGAGCAGCTGGGGCTGAACGACATCGGGCGTGTGCAGATCGAGGCGGCGCAGCCGCTGCACTTCGACCCGTACCAGAACAACCGCCACACCGGCGGCTTCGTGATCATCGACCCCCGCACCAACGTGACGGTCGGGGCGGGCATGATTCGGAGTGAGGTGCGGGAGGCGCCACGGCCCGAGGCTGCCGAACTCGTCGGGCAGGCCGACGGCGGACCCGCGCGCGAGAAGTCACCCAACGTGGTGTGGGAGCCCTGGAATATCCCGCGGGCCGAACGGGAAAAGCGCCACGGGCACCCCGCGAAGGTCGTGTGGTTCACGGGGATCAGCGGGGCCGGAAAGAGCACGATCGCCCGCGAGCTGGAGAAGCAGCTGTGGGAGGCGGGCAAGCAGACCGTGATTCTCGACGGGGACCAGGTGCGGCACGGGCTCTGTGGCGACCTCGGCTTCAGCCCCGAGGATCGAAGCGAGAACATCCGGCGGGTGGGCGAGGTGGCCCGGCTCTTCTACGAGGCGGGGTTCATCGTGCTGTGTGCGTTCGTGTCGCCGTATCGGAAGGATCGGCAGCGGGTGCGTGAGCTGTTCCCGGACGAAAACTTCGTCGAAGTCTTCGTCGACGTGGATGCGGAGACGGCCCGCCAGCGGGATCCGAAGGGTCTCTACGCGCGACATGCGACCGGTAGGGTCACGGGTCTCCCCGGTCTTGATGCACCATATGAGGCGGCTCGCGACGCGGAGGTCCGGATCACGCGAGCTCAGAGCGTGGAGGACGCTGCGCGCAGCGTGTTGGCGAGTCTCGACGCCGTCTGACGGTGCGGCGCCGGAAACTCGAACGCGCCGGCTCGCGTGACGACCCCGCCTTGGACATGTTGAACTGTCGGATCGCGCTCGCGGCTCTCTCGATTCTTCTGTCCCGTCTCTCACCGGCCGACATGCCCCTTCGATGAACGTCTGCGTCGTAGGCACCGGATACGTCGGCCTCGTCGCCGGCGCCTGCCTGGCCGAATCCGGCCACAGCGTCACCTGCGTCGACATCGACGAGGATAAGGTCCGGAGACTCCGGGACGGGATCATTCCGATCTACGAGCCGGGCCTCGAGCCGTTGGTGCAGCGGAACGTCGAGGAGGAGCGCCTGTCGTTCACGACGGCCCTCGACCCGGCGGTGAAGGGTGCGTACGTGATCTTCATCGCGGTGGGCACACCCCCGGACGAGGACGGATCCGCGGACCTGCAGCACGTGCTCGAGGTCGCCGAGGGCATCGGTCGGGCGCTGGACGGCGAGAAGATCGTGATCACGAAGTCGACGGTACCGGTCGGCACTGCGGCGAAAGTCCGCGCGGCCATCGAGGCCCGGACAGACCACGCGGTACACGTCTGCTCAAACCCCGAGTTTCTGAAGGAGGGCGCGGCGGTCGACGATTTCATGAAGCCGGACCGTGTCGTGATCGGCGTCGATCACCCGAAGGCGGAGGAGGCGCTGCGTGAGCTCTACGCGCCCTTCCTTCGCACGGGAAACTCACTGCTGGTGATGGATGTGCCGGCGGCGGAGATCACGAAGTACGCCGCGAACGCCATGCTCGCGACGCGCATCTCCTTCATGAATGCGATCGCGCACCTGTGCGAGAAGACGGGCGCGAGTGTGGATGCGGTGCGCGCGGGAGTCGGAAGCGACAGCCGGATCGGCTCGAACTTTCTTTTCCCGGGGGCCGGGTACGGGGGCTCCTGTTTTCCGAAGGACGTGAAGGCCCTGATCCGCACGATGAACGACCTCGGCGCCCCCGCGCAGATTCTGGAGGCGGTCGAGGAGGTGAACGAGGCGCAGAAGCGCGTACTGCTGGAGCGCATCCTGACTCACTTCGGGGAGGATCTCTCGGGGCGGACCTTCGCCGTCTGGGGTCTCTCTTTCAAACCGAGTACCGACGACATGCGCGAGGCGCCGTCGCTGGTGACGATCGCGGGGCTGCTCGAGCGCGGCGCAAAGGTCGTCGCGCACGATCCGGAGGCGATGGATGAGGCCCGGCGTATTCTGGGGGATTCGATCGAATACCGGGAGCGCGAGTATGACGTGCTCGAAGGTGCGGACGCGCTGGTAATCCATACGGAGTGGCTGCAGTATCGCCGTCCCGACCTCGAGAAGGTGAGGGCGGCGTTGAAGCACTCCGTGATGTTCGACGGGCGGAATCTCTACGATCCCGCCAAGATGGCCGAGCTGGGGTTCGAATACATCTCGATCGGACGGCGGCCCAGCTGATGAGGGGAGTGGTGCCCCCGGTGGCCTGCCCTCAGCTCTCACCCCACAGAAGCATCAGACCGAATCGGACGTTGCCTTCCCAGGAGGGATCGTTCTGAAGGAATAGGCGATTGTGTCGCCCGCCGATCTCGACCGTGCCGCGTGCGCGGAGGTCTCCGACCGCACGGTCGTGCACGAGTCGGCCCACGAGTTCAACGTCATACCCTTCGTCGCCCAGCGGCTCGCCCAGGATCTCGGTGTACGCGTCGACGTTGAAGCGCAGCCGTTCGATCTGCACGGCCGTGCGGGACTTCCCGGCGAACGCGACCTCGAGGAACTGCCCGTCGCCGCCGGAACCGACGATCGCTCCGAGGAGCTGTCCGCGGTTGGTGTGGCCCTCACGCACCTGTGAGTGCGAGTACGCGATGTGGCGCACGCCGTCGTCGTCCGTGGTGAGCGGCCTCGTATTCCGGGTGCTCCCGCTCTCCAGGTGCAGGGAGAGCCTTCCCCCGCCCGCATCGACCTCCTGGAGCAGTCCGATCGTCCGCCCGGTGCCCTTCTCGGGCTCGAGCAGCAGCTGCGTGAAGTCGCGGTTGTAGTCGTCCTTGAGCCACTCGGCCCAGACGCTCAGGCCGGCGTCGGCATCGCTCCACGCAACCCAGACATTGCCGATCCCGTTGCCGACGGTGTTGTCGTCGGGGTCCTGTGCGGGCGTCTGGATGAAACGGAAAGCGCTGCCGAATTCGAAATCATCGAGGTCCTGATGGTGCAGGGTGGAGAAGCCGACGCTGAGGCCCGGCAGCGGGCCTACGGCCCACGCCACCGTGAATCCCGCCATGAGTCGGTTCTCCGCCTCGGCGGAAAGGGCCAACCAGTCCGAAGGGGTCAGTCGCGCGTAGATCAGGTTGAAGTCCAGGCTTCCTGCGGCCCCGAGGCCGATCGGCCGCTCGGTGCGAACTCCCACGCGGGGAAGGGAAGCCTGCTGACCGGAAAGGAGCAGCGGATACCGGCGCGAGGGGCCCCAGCGAACGGGCTCGGCGTCGAGGCCCACCGAGTATTCGGAGAAGTGCAGCCGCACGCCGGATCGACCGGGCCCGAATTCCGCGAAGGCGTCGGGTCCGAATCGGTGGGGCAGGTCGATCGGCCGCCACGCGTATCCGTACTGCCTCGAGCCCGGGAGTGAAGACGGCGGGATGTCCACGTCGCCGTTCTGATGCCAGGCGAACTCGGGCATGACTCGGACCTCGAGGGCGCCACGCCGCCAGAGCAGGCCGGCCGATCCCGAGACGACTGCCCCGACCCCGGAAGCGGCGAGTCCATCAGGCCGGGAAGACGCCTGCGACGACACCCATTCCGTACGGACCCACCCTGCGATTCGGCGTTCACAAACGGGATCATCGGCCCGCCGCCCTGTCGACCACGCCCCGAGCCCGTACGGACGGCCGACCTCCGCATCGCCGTACCAGAGGGGACGCGCCATGGAGCACTCTGTCCCGCCCGCGGCCCCGGCGCTGGGTCCCTGTGCATCGACGGGAGTGGCCAGGCCTGTGCCGAGCAGGAAGACGAGACCCGGTATAACACGCATCGCGGCACGGCGTGGAGCGATCGATGAGGGTTGATCGTGCGTCATCGCGTACCGGGGTGGGAAGGCGTCGGGAAGAGCGCATGGTCGGTCTCCGAACGCTCTCCACATCGGGAGTCCAACGGTCGTGGAAGGTACTCCACGCCGGCGTCGCTGGACAAATCGGTACTCTCCCGGGGCCCTCCGTGGCCCGGACCGATAGGCTCAGGCCGTCCGGCAGGGTGGTGAAAGCCCGGTGCGATGACGACATTGAGAGGACGTGACGCGTAATATCATGGTGTGAGCCACGAGGTTCTGGAGTCGATGACGAACCCGGACACGACAGGCGAGATTCGGTGCCCGGCGATCCCGCAGGTGTCGTCCGGTACGGGGCCGAAGCACCCGAGATCGGCGTGACGGACCGCTATGTCGTGATCACGTCGCGGTTCCGCCGTGTGTTCCGGCGCATCTACCCGACACTCGCGCGACGACGAAGGTGGGTGGCACTGGGCGCGTACTCGGCGCTGACCGCATTCGCCTTCGTTGCGGCCTACCTCCTCCGATTCGCAGCGGACGTACCCGACGCCTACCGGACGTCGATGGTGTGGGGACTGATGATCCTGCTGCCGATCCGAATTCTCGCGCACCTCGGGTTCGGGGTGACGACGGGTCGTTGGAGGTATGCGAGCCTTCCGGACCTGAGGAGGCTCGTCGTCTCGACCACGGTGGGGAGCGCTGGCTTTGCGGTCGTCGCGCTGGGCGTGGTCGGATTCGATCCGCGGGTGCCCTTCGGAGTGATCGTGATCGAGTGGCTGTTGACCACCTACCTGATCGCGGGCCTGTGGGCGGGGTACCGGGCGGCGTTCGAATGGTTCAAGCACGCGGCGAGGACGGGTCGACTCCGACGCGTGCTCATCGTCGGTGCCGGCGAGGCTGGCGACCAGCTCCTTCGAGAACTGCTGCGCGCCGGGCGCGGGACCTACGAGGCTGTGGGGTTCATCGACGACGATCCCCTGAAGCTCGGATCGTCTCTTCAGGGGATTCCGGTGGTCGGGAACGTGAACGACCTCGACGAGATGGCGACCGATGTCGAGGCCGACGAGATCCTCGTCGCGTTGCCGTCGGCAGGGCCGAGAGCCACGCGGCGGGTCGTCCTCGCATGCCAGAAGACGGGGCTTCCGTATCGGGTTCTTCCCGGGGTCGCAGCAGTCCTGCGCGGTTCGGTCTCGCTCGACCAGCTTCGACAGGTGAAGATCGACGACCTTCTCGGTCGAGAGCCGGTGAAGCTCAGGTTGCCGAGCCTCGCGGCCGACATCGGAGGCAGGGTGGTGCTGGTGACGGGTGCAGCAGGGTCCATCGGCCAGGAGCTGTGTCGTCAGATCGCGATCCACGGCCCGTCGCGTCTGGTGATGCTGGATCACGCCGAGAGTGCCCTCTACTTCGCGCAGCGGGACTTCGCGGATGATCATCCCGAGCTGGATGTAGCTGCGTTGGTCGGCGACGTACGCGACGTGGAGGATCTCGAGCGCGTCTTCACGAGGCATCGGCCTCACCGGGTCTTTCATGCGGCCGCCTACAAGCATGTGCCGCTGATGGAGGAGAACGTGCGGACGGCGGTGGAGAACAACGTGCTCGGCACCCACAACGTCGTCGAGGCGTGCGCCCGATGGGAGGTGGAGAAGTTCGTTCTCATCTCGACGGACAAGGCGGTCCGGCCGGCTTCCGTGATGGGGGCATCCAAGCGGGCGGCGGAGGTCCTTCTGCTCCGGGCCGCCGAGGCCCACCCCGGGACGGGCTGGTACGCCGTGCGCTTCGGCAACGTTCTGGGAAGTGCGGGCAGCGTGATCCCGATCTTCACGAAGCAACTCGGTCGTGGCAGACCGATCACGGTCACCCACGAGGAGGTGACCCGATACTTCATGACGATTCCGGAGGCGGTTCAGCTGGTGCTCCAGTCCACGCTCCTGGACGAAGCTCGCGGTCGGATCGCGATGCTCGACATGGGGGAGCCGGTCCGGATCATGGACCTCGCGCGCGACCTCATCCGTCTCGCCGGTCGCATCGAAGGGGTCGACGCCGAGATCGAGATCGTGGGCCTTCGACCGGGCGAGAAGATGCACGAGGAGCTGGCGGCGCCCGAGGAGGAGGTGGTGGCGACCGGCGTGGAGAAGATTCGCGTGCTGCGGAGCCCGGGTGTCGTGCTGCCCGATCCGATCGCGCGGCTGCTCCCCGAGACCGATGGGGGACAGTCGGGGCTCACGGATGAGGAGCTTCGAGCGCGGCTCATGCACCTGTCCGCGAAATCGTATACGCCGCACGCCGTGTCGACCGAGCAACCGGCCACCGCCTGAGCCGTTCCCGATACCCCCTCGGGTTCAGGCGCGGGGCTCCGTGGGAACGATGCTCTCCAGCAGTTCGTGGTAGCGCTCACCGACTCCGCTCCGGCTGTAGCGCTCCTCCACATATCGCCGTCCGGCACGACCCATCGAATCCCTGGTGTCGGGCGACTTCAGCAGTTCGAGTACGCGGAGCGCCGACTCGTGTGGTCGGTCGGGGGGCACGGCGATTCCGGCACCGGCGCGGCGGACCTCCCGCGCGAGTTCCGCGTCATCGGGGCAGATCGCGAGGACCGGCCGCCCACAGGCCATGATGCGCAGCAGCTTGGACGGCAGGGCGCTGGTGGAGGCGCCCGGGCTCAGACACACCACGCTGAGGTCGGACGACGCGTAGATCTCCGGGACACGTGCAAAGGGGTGGTGATCGATGAACCGGACACGCCCCGCCCCGTCTCGCCGCACACGCTCCTCGAGTTCGGTCCGGCTTCGGCCCTCTCCGATGAACACCGTCAGTATGTTCGCCTCCGCAGGGAATGCCTCCGCGATGTCGAGTAAGGCGCCGAGCCCCTGAGCCGGTCCGATGACGCCGGCGTAGGAGACGACCTGGCACCCCTCGAGTCCGTGCTCACGTGAGAAGGGATTCGATCGCTCGAGCGGACGCAGGAAGTCCAGATCGACGAAATTCGGAATGGTCTCGACTCGAGTTTCGGGGTCACGCTCCCGAATGCGCTTGGTCATGTCCGGTGTGATCGCCGTGACGGCCGTCGCCCCTGCATAGACCCGCAGCTCGACCCATCGGAGAAGCCGGATGAGAACGGGCGACCGGATATAGCCCATGTCCACGACCAGGTCGGGCTGCAGCTCCTGCGCGTTGTATACGAGGCGTCCCCGTCGGAACCGCGCCAGGACGCGCGCCACGAGCCCCAGCGTCAGCAGCGGAGAGGGCACGAAGAAGATCGTCCCGCGCTGCGAGACCGTGAGCGCCAGCACGGCGCCCACAGTGTGCATGAGGATCCAGCTGGCCAGCCTCGAGAGTCGCCCCGTGCCCGAGGGACATGTGACGTGCCAGACATCGATGTCACCCTGGCGGCTGGTGTGGAAGAGCCCGAGTGCGCGACGGCGCAGGACGGTGCCCGAATGCGCCGCCTCGGAGGTGCGGTAGATCGGCACCGAGGTCACCACCCGGATCTCGGTACCGCGTGACACGAGTTCGTCGGCCAGCTCGCCGAGCAACTGGGCGGTCGACACCCCGTCGGGCGGGTAGACCAGCGAGTAGATGAGAACCCTGGGCACGGGTCAGCTCTCGCCCCAGTTCACCCGTCGAACGTAGTCGGTGTAGCTGAGGAGGATTCTCAGCACCTTCTCCGAAACCTCGGGGGCGTCGTAGTCCCGCACGAGCCGCCCGGACGGCCGGTCCCGACTTCCCTCGCCGAGGACGGTGAGGGCCTGGTCCACACGATCCGGATTCAGTCCCACCATCATGACGGCGGCCTCCTCCATCGCCTCCGGCCGCTCGTGTGCGTCCCGCAGGTTCAGCGCCGCGAACCCGAGGATCGAGGCCTCTTCGGAGATCGTCCCGCTGTCCGACAGCACCACTCGTGCCTGCTCCTGAAGCCGCGCGTAATCGAAGAATCCCAGCGGTTTCATGACCCGAACCCGGTCGTCCAGGGCGCTGCCGGCCTTCTCCATCGCCTTTCGGGTCCGCGGATGGCAGGAGAACACGACGGGTTCGCCGAACCGCTCGGCGACCCGGTTCAGGATGGCGACGATGCGATCCAGTCGATCCGGATACGAGACGTTCTCCTCCCGGTGGGCCGACACGACGGTGAAGTGGCCCGGAGCCAGCTCGAGCCGATCGCATACGTCGGATGCGGAGATGTCTCGGGCGTTGTGGCTCAGCACCTCCGACATGGGGCTTCCGGTCGTGATCACCCGGTCCGGGGGCAGACCCTCCCGCAGCAGGTAGTCGCGCGCGATGCTGCTGTAGGGGAGGTTCACGTCGGCGATGTGGTCGACGAGTCGACGGTTGGTCTCCTCCGGCACCCGGAGGTCGAAGCAGCGGTTGCCCGCCTCCATGTGGAAGATGGGAATCCGGTGCTTCCGCGCCGGGATCGCGGCCAGGCAGCTGTTCGTGTCCCCCAGAACCAGAAAGGCGTCGGGCGCGTGCTCGCGGAGCAGCGGATCGATCCGTGAGATCACCTCGCCGATGGTCGCACTCGCGGTTTCGCGAGCCGCCTCGAGGTAGTGATCCGGTGCTGGAATACGGAGTTCGTCGAAGAAGACCTGGTTGAGCTCGTAGTCGTAGTTCTGGCCGGTATGAACCAGGATGTGGTCGATCGCGGGAGATCGCACCAGGCGATCGATCACGCGACTCAGACGGATCAACTCGGGGCGTGTGCCCACGACGGTCATCACCCGCATCTGGGTCACGGTGCTACCTCCTCGGGGATCGTATCGGGTGACTCCGGATCGAACACCTCGTTCGCCCAGAACAGGACGATCAGCTCCGTGTCGCCCACATTCTCGATGTTGTGCACGTAGCCGGGCGGGATGTCGACGACGGACGGCCGATCCCCCGAGACCCGGTACTCGCGGACCTCGGTGTCGTCCACGCCCCGAAGTCGAATCGCGGCGGACCCGCGTACGACGAAGAACTTCTCCACCTTCGTGTCGTGGTAGTGGTTGCCCCGGGTCACACCCGGGCGCGTCGAGGACACGAAGACCTGCCCCATCGCGGGGGACTTGATCAGCTCGGCCAGCCAGCCGCGGTCGTCGGAGTGGAGCTGAAGCTCCGACGCGAGGGCGCCCGAGTCGAGGTAGGAGACGAAGGTGGAGAAGAGGTCGGAACGAAGGGGGTCGGAGGTGTCCGGCACGAATCCGTCGCGACGCATGCGCGCGAACTCCCCGAGGTGCCCCGCGAGGTCGCCCACCGTCAGGACGTATGCATCGATGCCGGGCAGGCGCGCGTATCCGGCCCCGGGAGGATCGGCGAGGAGGGAGATCCAGCGGTCGACGACGGACCCGACCTCGACGATCTCGATCTCGGCTTCCGCGTCTCGGATCTCCACCCCTTCGCCGTGCGCGATGCGGTGGCAGAAGGTCGCGACCACGGAGTTGTAGCCGGGGCGGGCACCCGCCCCGAAAACGCCCGGAAGTCGGTCTACGAGAACGGGGCAGGAGCTCTCGGTGGCGAGGCGCTGCAGTTCCTCCTCACCCGCGACCTTGGAACGACCGTAGGTCGAGTCGCCCCTGGCGTGAATCGAGGAGGAGAAGACGACGGCGGGGCGACCGCCCGAGCCGAGGATCGCGTCGACGAGGCGGGCCGTGAGCCCGCGGTTGACCCGGTCGAACTCTCGATCGTCGTCGGTCCGATTGACTCCGGCGAGATGGAGGACCGCGTCGACCCCGTCGACCAGGGTGGGGAGTCTGTCGGCGGAATCGGCGCGGTCGAACGTCCGGACCGTCCACCCCTCGCGGGACAGCCGTCGCCGCGCGTGCGTGCCGATGAATCCGGCCGCACCCGTGATGAGCACCGTGCTCACGGCGCGCGGCGCGTCTCGAGCGCCCGCCGCACGAACGGCTGGGTCATCAGCAGATCCCTGATCCGCGGGACGTCCAGGCGCTCGGTATTGGCGGAGGTGTAGTCCTCGGCGTCGCCGACGTTCGCGTCGCCATCGGTATAGTACTGCTCGTAGTTGAGGTCGCGCGTGTCGGGCCGCACGCGGAAGTACCTCTCGCCCTCGTCGGCCCGGGTGTACTCGTCCCGGCTGAGCAGCGTCTCGTGGAGCTTCTCTCCGTGGCGGACGCCGATCTCGCGGATCCCTCCGTCCGCCTCGAACAGGTCGAGGATCGCGCGCGCGAGGTCGCCGATGGTGACCCCGGGGGACTTCTGGACGAAGATCTCGCCCGGGGCTCCCGCCGTGAGGGCGTGAAGTACCAGCTCGACGGCCTCCTCCAGGGACATGAGAAATCGTGTCATGTCGGGATCGGTCACGGTGAGCGCCGCCCCCGACAGCGCCTGCCGGATGAAGAGCGGGATCACCGAGCCCCGGGAGCCCATGACGTTGCCGTAGCGCGTCCCGACCATGACCGTCGAATGCGACGTCCGCGATTCCGCCACCATGACCTTCTCCATGAGAGCCTTGGTGATCCCCATGGCGTTGATCGGATACACCGCCTTGTCGGTGCTCAGGCAGACCACCTTCGAGACACCGTGGCGGCACGCGCACTCCAGCACGTTGCGGGTGCCCAGCACGTTGGTCTTGGTCGCCTCGATCGGATGGAATTCGCAGGATGGGACCTGCTTGAGCGCTGCGGCGTGAAACACGATGTCCGCTCCACGCATCGTCTCCTCGAGCGAGTCCCGTTCGCGCACGTCTCCGATGAAGAAGCGCACCCGGTCGTCGGCGAGGGCCGTCCTCATGTCGTGCTGCTTCTTCTCGTCCCGGCTGAAGATCCGGATCTCCGCGATGTCGGTATCGAGGAACCGCGAGAGAACGGCGTTCCCGAAGGAGCCGGTGCCCCCTGTGATGACGAGGGTCCGGTCGTGGAGCGGAGGGGGATCGGATGGCATCCGTGCAGTCGGTTCAGGGAAAATCGGCGCGGGCGGCGGTCGAACTCGCCACACTATGGTACAGCGCTCGATGCAGTTGCGCGGCCCCCTCGAGCCCGAGGGTCGCGGCGGCGTGCGCATGCGCCCGCGCGCCAAAGCTCCGACGCAGGTCAGGGTCGTCGAGGAGCTCCGAGACGCGTGTCGCGAGTGCGGCCGGGTCCCGGATGGGCACCACGTACCCGGACACGCCCTGGTCGATGTGGGTGCGTACCGATCCGACGTCGGTGGTGACGACGGGGCGTCCGCACGCCATGGCCTCCCACACGGCAGTGGGGCTCGCCTCCGCGATCGAGGTGAACACGCACACGTCGGTCGCCGCCAGAAGGCGGGGCACGTCCGCGACCATGCCGACGAACTGCAGGACGTCCGGCCCCAGGCCGCGATCCGCGGCTCGCTCTCGAAGCCGTCGCCCGTACGCGGCCTGACTCTCCCGCTCGGCCCCCGCGACCCGAAATATCGCGTCCGGGTGGGAGCGCCGGACCAGAGCGGCCATCTCGACGAAGTACTCGAGGCCCTTGGTGGGATTCACGTTGGCGACGGTCGCGACGACCGGACCTCCCGACTCGGACTCCCCCCGCGAGGCAGGCACCGGCGCGAATCGCGCCAGGTCGACCGGCGCGTGGATCTCCTGGACGGGCCGGCCTCGCTCGAGTGATGCGTCGAGGTAGTACTCGCGGACTCTCTGCCCCGCGACGATGAAGGCATCGGCGCAGAGCGCGGCCACGGCCCGGAACGCCATGCGCACCGGCAGCGGCATCATGGTGTCGTTGAGGTGCCACACGACGCGGCGTCCCGCCAGCTTCGCCGCGATGGCCGACTTGAACTGGTAGGAGCCGTTCACGTGGACGAGGTCCACATTCAGGTCCACCAGGGTGCGACGGAGGACGGCGAGCTCCAGGGGGAGGCGCACCAGGTATCGCAGCAGCGTGGGTGGGTGCAGGGAAAGACGCGTGAGATCGACCTCCCGGACCGGGACCCCGGCGTCGATCAGGCGGGCACGCAGCTGGTCGGACTCGTGTGTAGGAATCACGACGGTGGTTTCGACGCCGCGCTCGACCAGTGCGTGAGCGACGGAGGTGGCGCGGCGACCCGGCCCGCCGTACCAGCCCTCCTCGAGGACGTTCGCGACATGGATCATCGGCGCGGGCTCCACGAGCTACGCATCCCTCACCCATTCCGGACCCGATTCGTAGCCGAGGCGAATCAGCGCCGGGCCCGCGACCCTGTGAAAGACCTCGCGCGCAGCCGGGGAGAAGTGGTTCTTCCAGTCGCCCACGATCCCCTTTCGGAGGAAGCTGCCACGGCGCTCCGTTCCGGCATCCCGCCCGGCCTGAGCGGCGAAGGAGTGACGTCTCACGATGTCGCGCACGTCTCCCGTCCGGTCGGCGGACAGGTCGAGGCTCGAGAGAAGCCTGCCGAGTTCGCCGACCGGGTCGTTCCTCATGGCTTCATAGCTGGTCTGCACGGAGGGCTCGTCGTCGAGCCACGCGTCGACGAAGGTGGACCACGAGAATCCCGGATGCTCCTGTTCATGGAAGGCGTAGTCGATGAACGTCGGCAGGTTCTCGCGCACGTTCTCGGGGTTCGGGAACCGGAGCTGAGCGCGGGTGCGCGCGACCAGGTCGGCGTTCTCCTTCTCGTTCCTGAACATGCAGTGGTGGTACCACGACACCATGACGTCTCGCCCGTCCCGCCAGACGATCACGCGGCGGGGACGCCTCGGGCCCGGCATCACGTGACCATGCAGCACGCAGCGGCGGAGGGTGGGATGGCGATTCCGCGGGAAGGGGATCCCGAGCGCTTCGCTCAGCATGCCGGCGATCCAGCTCCCGCCGGACTTCGGGTATTCATTCACGAGCAGGTCGCCGCGCAACCTCCCGGGGCCCCGCACCAGCAGCCATCGAACGGCGGCGTCGGACATCCGTACGAGTCGCGGTCTCACGAACTCCGCCTCGATGCGAGGTGCGGATGGCTCCCGGCAGACTCCGCCGGACCCGATTCCGACGGTGCGGAGCGCGTGGGGCGGGCGAGCACGGACCACACCAGGATGGACACCCAGCCCACGATGGTGAACGTGCCCTCGACCGTGCTTCCGACCAGTACGCCGAGAAAGGGGATGAGCAGAAGCACGCCGGCCTCGGGAGACCGACGATCGGACGCTCGGACCGCATGGACGAGCAGGAAGAGCACGAGCCCGGTGGCGAGGACGAGCCCTACCACTCCCAGCATGTACCAGCTCCCGAGGATGATGTTGTGGACGTACTGGTCGCCGATCCGGCTTCCGAAGCCGTGCCCGATGAAGGGACTCTCGGCGATCCGGGCAATCGCGGCGCCGAACTGCGTGACGCGCTGGTTCGACCCGAGGTCGCCGAAGCGGCCCAGGTAGGACGGCACGACCGCCGCCGCCATCGCCAACGCGCCGAGCAGAGTCAGCAGTTGCACCCCGACGGCGCGCCGGCGCCACCGGATCGAAAGCAGGCCGAAACCCAGCAGAAGTGCGAGTCCGGCCCGCCTCGACGCGACGGCCCATGCGAAGAGCGCCGCGACCACGAGCAGCGCCGCCGACCACAGCGTCACCCGTCGCGCCGCAATGAGGATGATGAGTCCGTAGAGCGCGAAGACCTCGCCCACGGCGCTGCGCATCACGTCCGCGCTGCTCACATCCTCGAGCGATCCCGCCGTCGTCAGCAGCCCCCGGTATACGGGGAAGGTGAGGTCCCAGTAGATGCTGTTCGGGGACAGGGAGTCCAGCCCCGCACGCCCCGACGTGATAAGGAAGGTCGCCGCCGCGAGGAAGAGGACCACGCCGAGCGATACGCCGACAAGGCACGACCGTCGGATCACCTCGGGCGGGACACCGTGGAGCAGGACGCCCATGCAGAGGAATGCGGTCCAGTACGACAGCGACTTGGTGAGCGCGGAGAATCCGAGGCCGACCGGGTTCAGAATCAGCGACCCGACCGCCAGCCCGAGGTAGAGCACGAGGAAGAGGTCGATCGATCCGGTCCGGTACCCCACGCGCTTCCGGACCACGATCCGCGTCAGGGCGATGGGAATGGCGGCCGCCAGGATCAGGTGGCTCGCACCCAGCCCCTGGAAGACTCGAAGGGGCCAGAACGGAAGCGACGCGATGAGGCAGACCAGCAGGCCGACACCCAGTCGGGCTTCGACGGCTGACGCCGATCGCGCGGGGGGGTGCACCCTACCGCTTCCTCAGCACGGCCATGTTCGAGTACGCGAACCAGGGCAGGACGTTCGCTAGACGTCGTTCGGCCCATCGGATCGACGTCCCGATCGCGGGAATCCGCTTGATTCGGGAGGGTGCGACCCGGACCTCGTCCACGGGATACTCCAGGACTTCGGCGTCCACCCAGGCTTCGAGGAAGTTTCGCCAGTGGGAGGGGTCCCAGCTCATGACGTGTCCGGGGTTCACATAGTGGCGTCGAACGAGATTTCCGACGATCACGTGAGGCCGCACGGGATTGGGCACGGCGAGGATCAGGACTCCACCGTGGCTCAGACGATCGAGGGCGTGGCGGACGACCTCGACGGGCGAATGCGGGATGTGCTCCAGCACGTGCGACATCACGATGGCGTCGAAGGTGCCGTCGAACCCGTCCAGGCTGAACCGATCGTCCGGAAGCACCCGGGTGTCGACCTCGTCGGGCAGCGTGTCGCGGAGGATCGAGAGGCATCGAGGGTCGATGTCGGCGGCACAGAGGTCCCACGCCGGGTCCGGATCGTTCAGCAGGAGGCGGAAGATGTTCCCCGCGCCGGGACCGACCTCGAGGACCCTTCCTCCGTCGGGAAGGTGCCGTCGAACCCGGTCGGCGATGACACGATGGTACTCCACGTCCGCGTGGTCGTAGGATACGTGGACACTGCCACGCTCGAAGAAATGGTCGCGGACGCTCATCGATCCGATTCTGGTGGGAAGAGGCCGGCGACGTCGTCGCCGAGCTGGGCACGTACCCATGCTCGGTCCGCCGGAGTCAGGTGGAAGAGGGACGCTTCGTCCGATTCGGGCTTGAAGCGGAGCTTGAGCCGTTCTCGAATCCTGAGCGGTACGGTACGCCGAACCGCCCGGCGCAGCCATCCCAGCCGGCTGAGGGCCTGGACCGCAGGATGGTCCGAGGCCTGCATGGCATGTGTATTGTACCGCGTCGTCAGGTCCGGAAAGTTGAAGGTAGGGTCGATTTCGAGGAAACGGCAGACCTCGCCGAGGGTGGTCGATGGATCTCGGTCCAGGTCGTGGGTGCGCAGCACGAGCAGCCGCCGGTCTCCGACCCGGCGTCTGTAGACGTCGATCCACCGTTCGTACCGGGTGACATCGAGCAGCCGAGGATGTCGCCGAACCGCATCGCCGATGGACCGCGTCCCAGCGAACTCGCCTCGGTGGAAGCCGTGGAAGTAGTGGGACTCGATGCGTTCGATCGGGTCCCGTATCAGGTAGATCAGCCGTATCCGGGCGTCCATGCCGGCGATGCGATCCGCCGCCTGCCGGGCTCGATCGGGGTAGGTGTAGGAGGGTGAGGCCTCGAGATGCCATGGCGCGCCGGAGGCCCCGGGCCACTGCGCCCCGTACCATTCGAGGCCGCGGGACCACACCTCCGGGTCGGAGAAGAAATTGAGCTGCTTCGTCCGGCTCGGGAGTATCTCCGGGTGGTCTCCCAGGTACTGGAACAGGCTCGTGGTGCCGGACTTCATCGCTCCGATCACGAGCGCCAGCCGCTCAGGCGTCATGGGGCCTCCGCGACGGAGTTCAGTGTCTCGAACCGCACCCGGCCGCGGTCCCGCTCCCGTGCCAGCCTCGCGAGGAGGCGCATGAAGGCGGGAAGAAGGCCGTCGCTCTCCCCGAAGTTGAAGGGGTGCAGCCAGAGCACGGTCCGATCGTGGCGCGCCGTGGCGTGGCGGGTCCGTATCCGGGAATACAGGAGCCGCCCGCGGCCGGGGAGGGCGGTTCCACCGCGAAAGAAGAGGGTGCCCTCGACACCCGTCGGTCCGGACCGGGTATCGGCGGGCCTCGCTCCGGTACCCGGGAGCTGTACCACGCGAGAGGGGGACGGCCAGCGGAGGTGTCGGTGGAGGGCGGGACGGGGCCCAGCGAATCCCGGGGGGAGTCGGAGGACCTCGACTCCCGCACCCCCGAGTTCGTCCAGGAACGCGATGGTGTCTCGAGGACAGACCATCGAGATCGGCTCGACTCCCACGTCGCTGGCGTCTCTCCAGAGGGCGATCTCGCGCGCGACGGCGCCGGCGGACAGCCCGGGGTAGTCGAAGCGGGTGTGAGAGAACCCGTGGCACGCGATCTCCATCTGCGGGATCCCCCGCAGCGTGGGGAGAAGGTCGGGCCAGGCGAGTGACTCCCGGCGTGCCTCGGCGAGGGCCCGGTGGAGTTCGGCCACTCTGGCGGAGGGCAGGTGGTCGAGCCGGTCCCGCGGATCTCGGACGGCGAGCGCTCCTACGACCGCCCAGGTCGCGGGGATGCTCAGACGCGCGAACTCGTCGACGAGACGCGGGAGACAGGCGCGTGCCCGATCGAACACGCCGTCGCGTTCACGCTGGGCGAGCCTGCCGTTCTCGATCGACCCCCACCCGAGTTCGGTGTCGAAGACGATCGTCACCGTCCGTCCGGAATTCATCGTGGTCTCGTGCCGAGTCGCGTCCGAAGGACCGCCACGGTTGCTCCGTACGACGCGAGCGTCAGCGCTCCTGTCACAAAAACCCTTGGCAGCCCCGGAGACATCGTCCAGAGGCAGGCCACGCCCACGACTGTCCCGGCGGCGGTCGGCAGCGCGACGTTCGGGACACGGAATGCCGGGAATGGGGGGCCGGTCCGTCGGGTCATGGCCCGGCGCTGAATGATCCAGACCGAGGCCCAGGCGACTCCGGATCCGATCGCAGCGCCCTCCAGCCCGAAGAAGGCGGCCCCGGCGGACACCAGTGCGAGCATCAGACCGAGGCCGATGCCCGAGGCGACGATGTTGTCCCGCTCGCCGCCCGTCATGTTCAGCACCGCCCCGGAGGCGCCGGTGAGCACGTTGACCGCCTGCCCCAGACTCAGGATCACGAGAAGCGGGGCCCCGGCGCGGAACTCCGGACCGAGGAGACCCAGAAGGTCCGGCGCGAGCAGGATCGTGACGAGCACGACCGGCATGGATATGATCGCCGTCCAGATCTCGACCCTCCCGGCGGACTCGGTGAGGGCCGCATCACCACCCTGCCGCTCGAGCAGCGCGAAGCGTGGTGCGGCCACGGCAGCGATCGACTGGACGAAGAATGCGTTCTGTTGCGCCAGGACGGCCGCTGCCGCGTAGAGCCCGACGGCCTCGGGTGGCAGGAACTGCGGGATCAGGAGTCGATCGACGCGGGCGAGCATCACGGTCACCGCTCCCACCGTCCATACCCCCAGCGCGAACACGCGGACATCCGCCGCTGGAGGGAGGATCCGCGAGTCCGAGCCGTGCCCGGGTCGACCGAGGTAGTCGGATGCGGCGCGCAGGCCCATGCCGATCGTCGGGATCACGTGCGACCCGACGAAGGCCGCGGCCACGATCTGAAGGGTCGTCCATTGATCGAGACCGGGTGCGAGGGGCAGCAGGAAGAGCAGAACGATGTTGAGCCCCGGGGTGACGAGCTCCGCCCACAGCGCCTCGGTGCCGGGACGGTGACTGCCGCGAAGCAGGCCGCTCAGCGCCAGGGATACCGCAAGCAGAGGGAGACCCCACCCCATGATGACGACCAGCGGGGCACCGCCGGGAACCGCGAGCATGCGTGCCCAGACATCGGGGGTGGCGGCGAGCGCTCCCCCCACGACCGTTCCGAGGATCAGCGCGCCACCGACCAGCACCATGAGGAACCTGGCGCGTTCCGGCCGTCCGGCGTGTGAAATCAGGATCCCGCCGTAGCGGATCCCCACCCGATCGAGTCCGAGGAGGATCAGCTTCTGGACGATCAGGATCGCCGACAGCACCACCGCGTAGATGCCGAAGTCGACGGGGCCGAGAATCCTCCCGACCACGATGTGCAGGAGAAACCGAAGCCCCCTGCCGAGTCCGCGAGCCGTCACGACCGCGCGGCTGCCCGCCCGCAGGTACCCCAGCGAGTCGCGCGCCGTCGGGTCGTTCGCCACCTTCGCGGCGTCCGTCAGGAGGAGGGCAGGTCGGCTGCGGCCACCGCATGCCGGACGGTCGCGGCGATCCCCTCCCGGAGGCCGATGACCGGCGCCCAGCCGAGCCGCGCACGGATCTTGGAGATGTCGGAGTAGTTGCGGAGCATGTCGCCGGGGCGCGGATCGTCGTGTTCGACCTCGACCTCCGGTACGCCCTCCCTCTCCAGCGCGGACCGGACGAGCTCCACGAGCTCGGCGACGCGCGTTTCGGCGCCGGTAGCGACCTGGAAGACCTCCCCCCCGATGGGGGTGCGCGTCGTTCCTGCCGTGATCACCGCGCGCGCGAGGTCCTCGACGTGAATGAAGTCTCTCGTCTGCTCGCCGTCCCCGAAGATGGTGAGGGGTCGCCCCGCGAGAGCGTTCCGGATGAAGGCGGCGACGACACTGCCCTTGTGGCCGGAAAACGGCCCGTAGACGTTGCTGAAGCGCAGGGCCACCGTGGCGAGACCGAAGGATCCGTGATAGGCGGAGCAGTAGCCTTCACCGGCGAGTTTGCTGGCCCCGTACGGCGAAATGGGCCGGGGCACGATCTGCTCGTCGATCGGGGGCGTGCACGCCCCCGCCGGCGCACCGCTCGAGGCGAAGATGAATGATTTCACGCCTCGTGCCCGCGCCGCCTCGAGCATCGTCAGGGTACCCAGCACGTTGGTCTCGCAGTCCCGCCGGGGGGCCGCGATCGAGGCCGGCACTCCGGTGTTGGCGGCGAGGTGGACGATGATGTCCGCCCCCTCCGCGGCCGCCTCGGCGGCGACCGGGTCGCGAACATCCCCCTCGAGGATTTCGGGTCCGGTCCCCCAGCTCGGCGCATCGACGACCTCGGCCTCGGGGACCGCGTCCCCGAGCCGGTCCGCGGACCCGGTCGAGAAGTCGTCGAGGACCCGGATCCGGTCTCCGGGTCGGTCCCGCCGGAGGAGTCGGCAGAGGTTGGTCCCGATGAACCCGCTGCCGCCCGTCACGAGCCAGGCGAGACCCTGATCGGCGGGCGCCCCTGTCGTGGTCACCGCCAGGAGACGCGCGGCCGAATCCGCGATTCCTCGATGGCGGAACGGTGCTCGAGGACTCGCTCCAGCATCGTGGCGAGCACCTCGGTAGTCATCGGGTGGGGTTCGAGACCGAGGTCCTTCAGTCCGCTGTGCGCCGGGTTGTAGTAGTGCTCCTCGGGCTCGATCCGGGGATTCGGAATCGACTCGACCTCCACCTCGAGATCCAGAACCGATCCGGCGTCACGGACCCGGTCGGCGATCTCGTTCACGGAGAGCGTCTCGGTGAACTGGTTGAAGATGCGAAGCTCCCCCGCCTCCGCGGGGCTCTCGAGTGCGAGCTCGATGCACTGGAGCGTATCCATGAGGTTGAGATATCCCCGGACCTGCCCGCCCTTCCCGTACACCGTGAGTGGAACGCCCGCCGCTGCCTGCGCGAGAAACCGGTTCACCACCGTTCCGAAGATGTCGTCGTAGTGGAAGTTGGGCACGAGTCGGGGATCCAGGGACGTTTCCGGCGTCTCGATGCCGTAGACGGGTCCCTGCATCAGATCCGTCACGGCGAGGCCGGCCATCCGCACGTAGAACCAGAGGAGGTCGGTGTCGAGGATCTTCGTGGTGTGGTACAGGGAGCCCGCCTGTCTCGGGAAGAGAAACCTGCCCGAGCGCCCCTTGTGCTCGATGTCGATCCACCCCTCCTCGATGTCGATGTCGGGGGTGCCGTATTCGCCCATGGTCCCGAGCTTCACGACGTGGCAGGAGGGAGCGAACTCCTTGACCCCCCAGACGACGTTCATCGTCGTGGCCAGGTTGTTGTCCAGCGTCAGCCTCGCCTCCTCGTACCCCCGCATCGAGTAGGGGGCGGAGGGCTGCTCCGCGTAGTGGATCAGCGCATCGGGCCGGAACTCGGCGAAGACGGAGGAGGCGAACGACCAGTCCGTCAGGTCCCCGATGCGGACCTCGATGCGCTGGCCCGTGATCTCCTCGAAGATGTCGGCCCGAGCCTCCAGATTCGGGGCCGGCAGAAGCGCTTCGGAGCGTGTCTGCAGCGCCAGCGTCCGACGGAGGTAGTTGTCCACAGCCATGACCTCGTGGCCACGCGCCGCGAGATGCATGGATGTCGGCCATCCGAGATAGCCGTCGCCACCGAGAACCAGAATCTTCATCGAGCAGGGGAGGGGGAGGGGAGTGTCCGGAGAGCGTCAGCCGTCCAGAAGACCGTGGGCGCGGAGGTAGGTGCGGAGTGCATCCACGGACATCGGGTCGACCTGCGCGGAATTGTAGGCGACTTCGATGGACTCGGCGAGTACCGGGCCGTAGGCATCCGGGAGGTCGTCGCGGCTGCCTATCGCGGGTCGCACCACGAAGAACCGGTCGAGTTCGAGTGTCCGGCGCTTCTCCTCCTCGTTCAGGAGTTCCTCGTACATCTTCTCTCCGGGGCGTGCCCCCATCACGTCCACCGCGATGTCCTCCGGAGAGCGTCCGTCGCGGGGGGCGAGTTCGTGAATCATCGCGGTCGCGAGATCCCGAATCCGGATCACCGGCATCTTCGTCACGAACACCTCACCGCCCTGGGCCATGAAGACCGAGTCCACGACGAGCTGGACGGCGTCCGGAAGTGTCATGATGAACCGGCTCATGCGGTCGTCCGTCAGGGTGACGGGTCCGCCGTTCCGGATCTGCTCCGCGAAGAGAGGGATCACCGACCCTCGGGATCCGAGCACATTGCCGAACCGGGTGGAGGCGAAGACCGGACCGTTGCCGCCCCGCCGATTCGCCGCCGTCATGAGCCTCTCGCCCATGAGCTTGGACGTGCCCATCACGCTGGTCGGGTTGACCGCCTTGTCCGACGACGTGAACAGCACGCGGGACACGTCGTTCTCGTGGGCCGCGTCGATGACGTTCTGGACGCCGATGATGTTGGTGAGCACGGCGTCGCGGGGGGACTCCTCGCAGAGGCCGACGTGCTTGAGCGCGGCCGTGTGGACCATCACATCGATGTCTCGCGCCCGACGCATGAGGACGGAGGGGTCGCGCACATCGCCGAGCAGGAGGTGGACCTCGGGTCGATCCCGGTATTCCCGGCCCAGCAGGAAGAGCTCGCTCTCGTTGTTGTCGATTCCCACGACCTCGGCCGGGCCGCGATCGAGAATCTGGGTGAGCAGTTCACGCCCTACCGTACCGCAGGGTCCAGTGATGAGAACGCGCAGGCCTTTCCAGTCCGATTCCAACGTCGATCACCGTGCGATACATGAAGAGGGAGGCACCGGCAGGGCGCCGTCGGCATGGTAAGATACTGGTGTGAGGCCGGTGCGTCAGCGAGAGTCCGGCATGGCGGTGCGTGAAGTCGTGAAAGGAGTCGTCGGACGATGAAGGTCGGGGTAACGGGGGCGACCGGATTCGTCGGAACCGCGCTGGTCGAACGCCTCGGATCGGCGGGGCATCGGGTGGTGCGATTCCCGTCGCGCGCCCATCTGGACATCCGTGACGCCGGAGAGGTCACCCACTTCGTGCGGCTGCACTCCGACCTCGACGCGGTCGTCCATCTCGCCGGACTGGCTCACTCCCCGGGAAGCACGGAGCAGGATCACGACGATGTGAATCGAGGTGGCACGGCGAACCTGGTGGCCGCGATGACCCGCGAGGGGATCGGGCGACTGATTCATGTGAGCACCGCCAATGTGTACGACCCCGCCCACACCGGGGCTCCGATCGCCGAGACGGTGCCGATCGCGCCGCGGGGGCCGTATGCCCGCTCGAAGGCTGCCGCCGAGGAGGTCGTGCGGGCTCACGTCGCCTCCCCGCTGGTCCTTCGGCCACCCTCCATGTACGCCGAGGACTGGCTCCTCAACGTCCGGAAGAGGGTGTACATGCCCGGAACCGGGGGTCGCCTCGGGATCCGGATCTCGCATCGCCCGGCGGTCAGCCTCTGCGCGCGGTCGACGCTGGTGCGGGTCGTCGAGCACGCGCTTGCCACCCCGAAGCTGGTGGGCATTCTCAATGTGGCGGACCTGTACACCTACCGGCAGATCGATCTGGCCGACGCGGTGTTCGCGGTGGACGGACGGACAGCCTCGGTCCCGCTGCCCGGCACGATCGGACGGGCCGCCGCCGGGCTGGCCGGTCTCGTTCCGGGCTTGGCCCGCGTCTCCACGAACCTGCACAAGCTGTTCGGCGGCGCACCCCTCGACCTGACACGGCTGCGCTCGCTGGGCCTCGATCTCCCCGCCCGCTTCGACGAGATCGTCGCCTCCGGGCCCACGCGATCCGGCTAGTCCGTCTCCTCGTCCCAGTCGACGAGGTGGTAGGTCCCGTCCGCGAATCGAAGGGGTCGGGAGGGGGCGTCGGCGGGGAGGCCCGCCCGGCCGGACCAGCAGCGAATTCGGCGACCATCGGGGAGGTCGATGAATGCCCCGGGGTACGGCCGCGTGGTGGCCCTCACGAGGCGATCCGCCTCCGCCACCGTCATGTCGAAGTCCAGCCGCCCGTCCTCCGGCCGGCGACCCGGCCAGACGGTCGCCAGGTTCTCATCCTGGGGTCGGCCCGCGACGTCTCCGCCCTCCAGGTCCGGCATGCAGCTCCGAATCAGCTCCCGGTGCGCGTCGACCACCTTGGCGTACAGGGTCGTCGCCGTCTCGTCGGGCTCGACGGGGAACCGCACCTGGCCGAGGACGGGTCCGTTGTCGACGCCGGGTGCGAGGCGGAACAGGGTGACGCCGGACTCGGTCAGACCCTTGAGAATGGTCCAGGGAATCGCCGCCCGCCCACGACCGGCGGGGAGAAGCGTCGGATGGGCACCCACACATCCCAGCCTCGGTGCATCCAGGACCTCCCGCCGAGCGATCTGCGACCATCCGATGATGAAGAGCCAGTCGATGCCGAGCGTTCGACACCGGCGCGCCACCTCTCCGGAGTTCACGTCGTCGATCTCGACGATCGGCACATCGTGTCGCGCCGCCGGCCCCCGAGGAGACGCTCGGCCCGACTTGTCCGGGGCGCGATCGCTCGGGAAGGTGAAGATCGCCGCGATGTCGTAGCCTGCCGACAGGATCTCGTCGATGCAGGCGACGCCGATTTCCACGCATGTGACGAAGCCGAATCGCATGATCTCGTTCCGGGGGTCGGAGGTGTGGATCAGTAGGTGGGCGGACGGCGAACGAGGTAGGGGATCGTCCCGAGCACGATGCGGACGTCCGTGAAGAACCCGACCCGTTCGGCGTAGCTGCCGTCGAGTCGAGCCTTCTCCGCCGCGTTCATTCCGTCGTAGGCGCCGATCTGCGCGAGTCCGGTCAGGCCCGGCCGAAGCCGTGACGCGCCGTTGAGCTCGCGCAGTCGGAGCAGCTCCGTCTGAGACGGCAGTGCGGGTCGGGGGCCGACGAGGCTCATGTCGCCGGACAGGACGTTCAACAGCTGGGGGAGCTCGTCGATGTTGGTCCGGCGCACGACGGATCCCGTGCGGGTGATCGTCAGCGACTCGGCGTCGGTCGAGGGGCGATCGGGTGTGTCGGGCGTCATGCTGCGGACCTTCAGCATCCTGTATGGCCGCCCGTCCCGTCCGACGCGTTCCTGGACGAAGATCGGGTTGTGACGGTCTTCGAGGTAGACGGCGGCCAGCGTGAGCAGAAGGAGGGGGGAGACGATGAGCAGCCCCAGTCCCGCCCCGACGATGTCCACGAGCCGTTTGAGCCCGTACGACCGGTAGATCACGCCGAGTCGGCGAGGGGGATCCGCCGTATGGAGGTCGAGAACGCTTCGGCGAATCGATATCCGGCCTCCACTCCCCGGAGCGTTGCCTGTGCACGAATCGCCTCGGGGCTGCGCGGATGCGGGACCGGCCTCGTGACGCCTCGATAGGCGGCCAGCGCGTCGATCTTCGCCTCCACGTCGTCCTCGGTGACCTGCAGGTAGGTATCGGCGCGGAAGGGCGGGTGTCCGTTGCCCGTGCCCCACTCCGTCGAAGACAGAACTTCGGCGTGCAGTACCGTGAGGCCTCCGGGGGACCGGCCTCGCCTCTGGGGCAGCCGGGCTGCCGTGACGCAGGCGCGAGCGGTCCAGAGGTGGTCGTCGTTCAGGTCACCCGGGTGGTGCGTCACGACCAGATCGGGTTCGAGTTCGGAGAGCGAGGACTCCACGAACCGAACGAGCTCGACCAGCGGCAGCGTGTTGAACTCGAGGTTCGGAACGTCACCCACCGCGTGGGGCGTGACGCCGATGAGGTCGTGTGCACGCCTCATGTCGGCATGGAGATCCTCCAGGTCCGGTCGTCCGGCGCGCGCCTCCGCATTGCCGCACAGAACCGCCGAGAATACCTCCCATCCGGCTCTCCTCAGAGCGCGGGAGGACCCACCGAACGCAAGGACTTCGTCGTCCGGGTGCGCGACGACGATGAGGGCACGGCGGGCTCGATTGGTCATGCGTCGGACGATGGGGGTGGAATCCGAAAGGGTGAAGGTGCCCGGTGTCTCCGCAGAGCGCTACCGGCCAGGCTGCACAGAGGCCGTGCACCGGTCGCTGCCGACGGCGGCCGCCGCCTCCGGCATCGTGGCCGTTCCCCGAGTCGTGTCCGATGGCCTGAAGCTCTATGATACGGTACGAAGGGTCGTGCCGGGTGGCGAAACAACCGGCGTGCCCCAGATCCCGACGTACCTCGACCGCTTCTCGCATGCGCATCCTCATCACCGGCGCGGCCGGCTTCCTCGGTTCTCACCTCGTCGACCGCTTCCTCGCCGACGGTCACCGCATCGTGGGCCTCGACAACTTCGTGACCGGAAGTCGGGCGAATCTCGAGCATCTCGACAGCCACGAGCGCTTCGAGTTCATCGAGCACGACATCTCCACCCCGATCGCCTTCGCCGAGCATCTCGACGGAGTCCTGCACTTCGCGTCGCCGGCGTCTCCGATCGACTACCTCGAGATGCCGATCCAGACGCTCAAGGTCGGAAGCCTCGGGACCCACCACTGCCTCGGGATCGCGAAGGCGCACGACGCCCGCTTCCTGCTCGCCTCCACCTCGGAGGTCTACGGCGATCCGCAGGTGCACCCGCAGCCGGAGTCGTACTGGGGACATGTGAACCCGGTCGGCCTCCGCGGCTGCTACGACGAGGCGAAGCGCTTCGCGGAGGCGATGACGATGGCGTACCACCGGGCCCACGGCATCGACACGCGGATCGTCAGGATCTTCAACACCTACGGCCCCCGGATGCGCCCGGGCGACGGTCGGGTGGTGAGCAACTTCATCGTGCAGGCGCTTCGCGGCGACCCGATCACCGTGTACGGCGACGGTTCGCAGACGCGCTCCTTCTGCTACGTCTCGGACGAGGTCGACGGGATCTACGGACTCTTCATGTCCGACCGGACCGACCCGACCAACGTCGGCAATCCGGGAGAGTTCACCATCCGCGAGCTTGCCCGCCTCGTGATCGAGGCGACCGACAGTTCGAGCGAGATCGTCGAACTGCCGCTGCCGGAAGACGACCCCAAGGTCCGAAGGCCCGACATCTCCGTGGCCCGGGAGGAACTCGCGTGGGAGCCGGCCGTGGACCTGAGAGACGGGCTCGAACGCACGATCCCGTACTTCCGGACTCTGGTGAACGACGGGGACGCGAAGGGGCGGACGATCCAGCCGGACCAGCCGTGAGCGGGCGGGGATGCGGCGTCCGTGGATGCGGAGTGCGTTGCGCGACACCGCGGAGACCGTCCAGGTTCAGGGCATGACGGATGAAAAGCTGCGCGATCAGATCGCGGTCGGGGTTTCCGCCTTCGAGCGGGAGGCGTTCGAGCAGGCGCTCCTCACCTTCGAGGCCGCGCTCGCCCGGGAACCCGACTTTCCCGACGTTCAGAACAAGCGGGGCCTCTGCCTGGCGATGATGGGTCGGGCGGAGGAGGCGCTCGAAGCCTTCGAGAGGGCCGTCGAGATCGCCCCGAACTACGCGGAGGCGCACCTCAACCGGGGCATACTGCTTCAGGAACTCGGCCGACACGAGGATGCACACGCGGCGCTCAGGCAGGCGTCGAAGCTGGACCATGGGGAACGGCCGGATCTCCCCAGTCACGTCGGCAACCAGATCGCGGTCGGGCACGCCAATCTCGGTGATCTCTATCTCGTGGCGGACCACGCCGATGAGGCGGCCCGGGAGTATTGCCGGGCTCTCGAGGTCCGACCCGGCTACCTGGACATCCGGACGAAATACGCCGAGGCGCTGATCGAGCTGGGCGAACTGGACCGCGCCGCCGAGGAACTCCGCTTCGTGCTGGACCGCAACGAGCGGTTCGCGGCAGCCCGCCTCCGATACGGGGTGGTGCTGCACAGGACGGGCGACACCGACGGCGCGATCGCGGCGTGGGAGCGCTGCATGCGCGACGCCCCGGGAGACATGCGGGCGCGGGCCTACCTCGCATCGGTCGGGGTGCGGCCGGGCGACGAGTAGGAGGGGAGGGGCGGCAACGACCCCGCCTCGACTGGCCCGGCCCTTGCACTCTGTCCAGGCACGGAACATCCGTCCCGCATCCCGAGTCCCACTCCGCATGAATCCGCCGCTGACGATCCACGCGCCGAAGCGTGTCGCGAAGCCCTGGGGCTGGGAGCTCCACTGGGCCGACACCGACCTCTATGTCGGGAAGATCCTGCATGTGAACGAGGGGGAGGCGCTTTCGCTGCAGTACCACGAGCAGAAGGACGAGACGATCTGCGTCCTGTCCGGTGAGATGACGCTGGTCGTGGGTCCCGACGAGGACTCGCTGGAGGAGATCACGATGACGCCCTCCGATGCCTTCCGGATCCGGCCGGGCGTCGTCCACCGGATGGTCGCCGTCACGGAATGCGACATTCTCGAGGCGTCGACCCCCCACCTCACCGACATCGTCCGCCTCGAGGACCGGTATGGGAGGAATTCCGACGATGCGTACTGACGGCATGCGTCACATCGGGCGTGCCTCGCGTCACCTTCGCGGTCTCGCCCTTTTCGGCGCCCTTTTCGGCGCGCTGATCGGCGCCGCCTGCGTCCAGGCGCCGGCCGACGACACAGCGGTGCAACGGGGCGACCTCGCCTTCGCGGAGGGCGATCTGGAGGAGGCGCTGGCGGA
>JGI12048J13642_10052334_pt1 | contig 52724 bp, 59 predicted proteins | sample ElkSlonscriptome_16_FD_13642 | JGI IMG/M metagenome (IMG submission 13642)
CCTGCTGGTGCATCTGACGCTGGGGGATGAATTTCTCGGCTCGGGCTGGATGGCCTACGACGCCGAAGCTGGCCAGATCACGTGCGAGAGCACCGGGCCGGACATTGGCCGCAATTCCGAAGTTCGCGAAGCGGGCGAGTTCGACGCATTCGGCACGCACCCCATCGCGGGCGATGGCTTCACGACCCGCCTGATGGACACAAGCAAAGGCCCTCACAAACGCAAATTGCGGTTCTTCCTGCCCTCTCCCGATCATCGCGGGGCCAGCGCGCCGCAAATCGCCTATCTCGAAATGGTGATGGAATATGTCGGCGAAGAGGAAAAGACCGTGGAGGCGGGCACCTTCCCATGCCGCCGCTATCGCTATGTCGATGAAAGCGACGAAGGAATGGGCGGCACCCGGCACCCCGATTTTGACATGTGGGTGACCGCCGATGATGACAGCGTCCTCGTCTATGGCTCCATCGACGGGTATATGATGAACCGGTATGAACTGGTGGAGTTGGTGCGTTAGGTCCGCTCGTTCGCGCGTCGCTCTGCCACGCGGATCATCACCTTGCCCATATGCGATCCACTTTCGAGGTGGGCATAGGCTGCCTTGGCATCGTCAAACCAGAATGACTGGTCAATCAGCGTTTCGACGCCCTTTTCCGCCATCACTTTCAAGGCCGCTTCAAGCATACCGCGATGGCCGCTGGTGATCCCCTTGATCGTGATGTTTTTGCCCAGAATTGCGCCCTGACCGAAATCGCCTGCCTCCTGCGGCGAGCCCGAGAGCGCGCCGATTGTGCCGATGCGCCCCTCGACGCCGGTTGCCGCGATGGTCTGCGCAAATTCGCCAAAGCCGATTGTGTCGACCACCACATCGGCGCCGCGACCGCCGGTTTGCTCCAGCAGAGCTGCCGCCCAGTCTGGGTGGTCCTTGTAATTCACGGTGAAATCCGCACCCATTTCGCGCGCTTTGGTAAGCTTCTCATCGCTTGAGGAGGTGATCGCGAACTGCGCGCCCATCGCCTTGGCCAGTTGCAGGGCAAAGATCGAGACGCCACCGGTCCCCTGCGCGAGCACCAACTTACCAGGACCGGCCTCTCCAAAGTCCACCATTGCATGCCATACGGTGGCAGCCACCACGGCAAGGGTCGCAGCGGTTTCATCGCTTATCGCGTCGGGCAGTGTAATTGCGGCCTTGGCCGGGATCACGGCCTTTTCCGCCAGCCAGCCATCCATCGTCACGCCGATATCGCGGCCAAAGATGTGAAAGCCAAAGCGCCCGTCAGGGTCCCAATCAACGAAGTTTGCGGCAACCACGCGGTCCCCCACCGCAAAGCCCTCCACGCCTTCACCCACAGCCTCAACCACGCCGACCCCATCGGTGAGCGGGATGCGATCCTCGGGAAGGTCGGTGCCATAGTCCCCGCGCAAGATCATCAGATCGCGGTAATTCAGCCCCGCGCCGACCACCTTCACCAGCAGTTCGCCCGGTCCAGCGACAGGATCATTGCGCTCCACCTGCCGCAGGCTCTCCACTCCGCCTCGACCCCCGTTTCTGGGTCCGATTTCCCAAGCTTTCATAGTCTTACGCCTCTCTGATGGGTGCAAACACTCTGTCGATGAATTCTTTCGCCTTTGCATCCCTGTCAATTTTTGGACGGTCAATGCTTTGGCCCGACTTCTCTTCTTCCAGAGCGATCAGGCGTTCTTCCTGAACCCAGACTTCCTGAGCAAGGTTCATCACCACCGCGACAAAGCGATCCATGCCCGGATCGGCAAAGAAGCGCGGATTGCCGGAATCGTCATACAGGCTGGGCGGGGCGTCTTCGGGGCGCAGTTGGTCACTCACTTCTTCCCCCTCACTTCTTCCAAGCCCCAAACCCGTACCACATCACCCCTTCTGCAAGGCGTCCGGTGGTTTCCTGTCCGACACCCTCCGCGCGGTCTCCTGTCGCCGCTTCAGCCACGGCCTTTTCGCCGTAAATGCCGATCGAGGGCACGACGAAATCGAAATACTCGCTCTCGCCAAATCCGGCGCGGGTGCACAGGTCGCTGGGGCGTTCATCGCGATAGCCTTTATAATACGGTTCGTTGTTATAATAGCTGTCCCAGTCGAGATAGAATCCGTCAAACGCGCCCATCTGATCGTTCGGGGGCAGCTCCATATGCAGCAACAGCCCGCCCGGTTTCAGAACGCGGTATGCCTCGTCAAAGCATTTGGCGCGCTGTTTTTTGGACAGTTCATGCAGGAACATGCTGGACCACACGACATCGAAACTTTCGTCTTCATACGCCAAATCATCGGCGCACATCTGACGGAAGGCAACGTCCTGCCCCTGCATCTTTGCGCGAGCCGAGGCATAGGCCAGCGGGCCCGGAGCAGCATCAATTGCGTGAACCTGCGCCTGCGGATAGGCCTGTTTCCAAGGCAACGTGTTATGGCCGACGGTGCAACCGGTATCGAGGATGCGGGTCGGCGCGAAATCGGGATAACGCAGCTTGATGTACTTGCTCATCGAAAGCCCAATATCATCAAGGTTTGCGCCCATCAGGCCCATCGAGAAGACCGCAAGACCGCGATCATAAACCGCGCCCGCCTCAAGGCTGTCCTCCCCGCGCGTATAGCTGCCGGGCATCAGATGCACATCGATGGCGTGGACATTCTTTGGCACGTCGAGCGCGGGGTCCAGATTGAGCGATCCGTCCAGATCGGACACCGCCTGAGCCTCAGCCACCAAGCGCTCGGTTTCGCGCTCGACACTGTCGGCAACGCTGGCCCAGACCATTTTCTGCGCCTGCACCCGCATCGCCGAATAGATGTTGAACGCCGGATCACCGCGCAGCGCCTGATGCGCCTCCCGGCTGGTTTGCGGCTCGGCTCCATGTTCCTTCGCAAAGGCGGGCGCGGCGCGGCGTTCATAGGCGCTGCGCATGTCGGCGGCCAAATCGTTGAGGATCAGGCTGCGCATGCCTGAGACAAAGCGACCACGGGCTACTTCGTCAGGCGTGGCCTCGGCTTTCATCGGATGTTGGAGTTCGACACTCATTCACTCTCTCCTTTAGCAGCAGGGGCATTCGGACCAACAACGAGCGGATCGCTTTGCGGGATATTGTGGCGGGAAAAGTCGTGCGTGAACCGCGCATCGCCCACGCGGCCCACCATGTCCGCACGCATGGGTGCCTCGGCATAGATGGTCACGCGATAATCGCCGGCGCTAGGGTTAAGGCGGATCGGGCGAATGGTGTTTTGATACACCTCACTGTTCCAAAACGCGCGGGCGTTCTGGATACAGGGAAAGCGCACGGTGAGGTTGACGTAATCGGGCTCCACCTCGCCTTCGAAAACTTCAATCGGGCGCGGGACGGTGACGTAGTAGCCGCCGAGTTTCTGATAGATCTCGCTCTTGGCGATAGCGGCCGCATATTGACCCATGCGCGCGCGATCAATCGTGCGGCCTTCGACGACCATATAGACCGGCTTGTCACAGGTGGATTGCGGCGGCGGCGGGGCGCCCCCTTGTGATACGCCTGCGGGCACACCTTGAAGCATGAGCGCGAGTGTTGCGGAAATCATGGGGCCTTGATCCTCCATTCGTCACAAAGAGTGCGCTTCCACGGTTTGCCATCCTTGAACCATTGCCAGGTGCGCGCACGGCTGTGCCCATCCGGTGCGACATTGATCATCTCGACGTAATAAGCGCCAGGTTCGTCCACTCGGTCAAGTTTCAGCATCAAGGTTGCTTCGCTGGTCTGCCAGCAATAGCCGCTGAAGCGGTCGGTATCCCAGAACAGCCGATCCCCTTTCAGGGTGCCGCCGAATTCATATACAGCGTCTCGTCCATCTTCCCAGCTGAGCCAGTTGTGCTGGATATAATGCGATGGGCCACTGTCAGGAAATTCGCAGTGAGTTTTGACCTTATGCGCGTCGATCAGGGTGCCGTCGGCGTCGAAATGGCGATACCAGCCGTCCCACCATCCTTCATGCAGCAGCATGGCCGGCATGGCGGCGGCAAGGGCGGCCCTGTTGCTCATGGCTTGTTACTCATCCGCCCTGCCCCTCGCGATAGGCGTCTATCGGCAAGGGCGCGCCGGTCTGCCGGATATGCGCCTGTTCGCGCAGGAAACGGGTCATCCCGGTGTCACCCATGCGGCTGGGGCCAAGTCCCGAAGTGCCACGCGACTGGTTCGCCGCATCGCCCACCATACTGGTCAGCGCGCCATCCTGAAGGCTGATCGCACCCGCATCCAGACCCGGTGCGAGTGTAGCCGCCTCCTCCAGAGACCCCGCCAGCACGGAGGCGGACAGGCCGTATTCGGTGTCATTGGCCTGCGCTATGGCGTCGTCCAGATCGTCAAACACTGTGACGGGCAGAACCGGACCAAAGGTTTCCTCCCGCATCACCGCCATATCAGGCGTGACATTGGTCAGGATCGTGGGGCGCAAATAATGCCCGCCGTCTAGCACCTCGACTTTACCGCCGGAAAGAACGCGCGCGCCCTTGGCCACTGCCTCATCAATATGCGCCTGCACCTTGGCGGATTGATCGGGGAAGATGAACGGGCCGATATGGCCGGATTGCGGATCAGGGTGGGTGATCTCTACCGCTTCGGCACCCTTGACCAGAGCATCCATGAACGGCTCGGCAATCTCGCTCGGCACATAAATCCGCTCAATCGACTGGCACGCTTGTCCTGTTGCGACGATGGAAGCTCGCAGCGCCACCCCCGCCGCCCATACAGGATCGGCGCTGGCGGTGATGATCATCGGATCCTTCCCGCCCAGCTCCAGATTGGCGGGGATCAGGTTGCGCGCGGCGGCCTCGGCAACCTTGCGCCCGGTGGCTGTGGAGCCGGTAAAGCAGACATAGTCGACCTCTTCCACCAAGGCCTGCCCCACATCCGCGCCGCCCATCACGTAACCGAGCGGCAATTCGGGAACTTGCGCCAAAACCGCGCGCATCGGCTCGACAAAGCGCGGCGTGACTTCGGACGGTTTCACCATGGCCGCGCAGCCCGCCATCAGGGCAGGCACCGCGTCGATATGGCTGAGGATGACGGGGAAATTCCACGGCGCAATCGCACCGAACAGCGGGAAGGCGCTGTAATCGGTGATTATCTCAATGCCCGGCGTGGCCGAAGCCTTGGGTCCGCGATCCAGCGCTGCGAACAATTCCGGCCCGCGCGCAGCCCAGCGGCGGATATTGCCAGCGGCGGCCTGAACCTCGATCCACGAAACCGCGCCGCGTCCGGTATCAATGGTGAGCGCGCCTGCGATCATCGGTGCGGCGGCCTCGATCGCATCGGCAAATCGGATGAGCACGCCTGCGCGCCCGTCCGGTCCCATCGCCTCCCATGCAGGTTGCGCGTCGCGCAGGCGGGCGCCCTCGGCAGCGATATCCTCGCGCGTGCTTTCCGCGAATTCATAGTCCATCTGACCGGTGCGCGGATTGCGAGCCTTCATTGCTGCTTCTCCCATTCAGCGAAAATATCCGCGCCCGGCGCGATCCATGCCTCTTCGCGCGCAGTCAGATCGGTGAGCAATTGTTCAAGCGCACCGATGCGATAGGGCAGGCCCATGATATAGGGCGTGAGATGGATCGGCAGCATCCGGCCGCCGCCTGCGGTGTAATCATTGCCCTTGGCCTCAGCCGCCAGCCAGTCAAAGGCATCGCGCATCATCTGCGCCCACCCTTCTGCCGAATGCTGCTGTGTCGCGACGATCATCCGATCGGAGAGTTCAGTGTTGAGCGGCAGATTCACCAGCCCGTTCTTGAAGCAATAGGGCAATTCATCATTCACCCAGTCGCAGGTGTATTTCAGACCGTGCTCGGTCAGCAGATCAGCCGTGCGCCAGCTTTGCGAGCGGGCGATGGATAGCCAGCCTTGCGGTTTAACCCCGCTCGCCGCTTCCAGCCGCGAAAGGCTGTCCGTGATCAAAGCGCGCTCTTCCTCCTCGGGCAGTTCAGAGGTGATCGTGCTGTTCATATCGGTCGAATGGGCGATAATCTCATGCCCGTCCGCCAGCACTGCCTCGATCAGCTCAGGATAGCGTTCGGCCACCGCCGCATTGGTTGCAAAGCTGGCGCGTACGCTCTCAGCCTTGAATGCGTCCAGCATCCGCCACACGCCCACCCGGTTGCCATAATCGCGCACCGTGTAGTGGCGATAATCGGGATAGGGCGTGACCATATGGCCGGGCGCGCGAAAGGGTTTATCCTCGGGCGTGATAGGAAACCATTCAAGGCTTACACACAGCCACACCGCGACCGATTTGCCGTCGGGCCATTGGACCGGTTTACGGGCGTGCATGTTGGACCATTTGTAATAGTCATGATCGTATCCCTCGCGGCGGTGGGGGTATTCGGTGTATTCTGAGGGCAGACTCATTGCGCGGCCCTCCACACGTCCACAATCTCACCCGCGCGCGCTTTCCAGCAGCGCGGGTCTGCCGCGATATGTGCCAGCGCTTCTTCAAACGGGCCGATGCGATGTGGCTGGCCGATCAGATAGGCGTGCAGCGGGATGCACATGACCGTGCCCGACCCCGTGCGCTCGCCTTCATCCGCCAGCCGCTCATATTGCTGGATCAGGCAATCGGCATATTCGCGGCCTGACATGCCATAGACGTTGAAACCGTAATGGTCGTTCACCTCCAGGCTGTACGGAATGGAAGCAAGCTGACCTGATGCGACCTTCACATCCTGGACCTGATCATCGTGATACAGGTCGCAGGTATAAGTGAAATCATACTCCGCCAACAGATCGAGCGTGCGCGGTGTGTGCGTCAAAGCCGGAGCAAGCCAGCCGCGTATCCGTTGCCCTGTGGCGCGCTGCACGGTCTCGATTGAATCCTCGATAATCGCGCGCTCCTGTTCCTCGGACATGCCATAGGAATAGCGGGTGTTATAAATGCCGTGGCTGAAGAATTCCCAGCCGCGCTTTACCCCGTCGGCAACGACTTCGGGGTGATGGTCGCACAGTCCCACTGACAAGCTGACCGATCCGGGAAAGCCGTGGCGGCTCATTACATCGGCCATCCGCCAGTGGCTGACGCGGTTGGAATGATCGCGATAGGAATAGCCAACAACATCGGGATGCGGTTTGGCCCAGCTTTTGCGGTGGGGGTTGGCGGGCGGATCAATCTCGTAATATTCAAGGTTGGGCGCCACCCACACGGCGCAGGATTTGCCTTCCGGCCATGCAAGCTTGGGCCGGTCACGATAGGGATGATAATCGTAAAGCCCCGGATCCGGTGCGCCTTCGATCACGAACGCGCCTCCAGCCAGTCAATCACCGTCTGCACCGGCTCCACATCGGCATATTTCAGCTGGAGATCGGTCAGATTGGCGAAGTGATAGCTTTCATGCTTGTCCGCGCAGGTTTCTATCGGCACAATCGTGCGATACCCGTAGCTGAGCGCGTCCACCGCAGTCGCGCGAACACAGCCCGACGTGCTGCCGCCGGTCACGACCACCGTATCCACCTTGTGAAACGTCAGATAACTCGCCAGCGGGCTTTCAAAAAAACTGCTCGGCATCCGCTTGGTGTATTGCAGATCATCATCGTGCACCTCGCAACGCGGATCGTAAGCGTGGCGTTCAGAGCCGTATTTGATGTTTTGCAGGCTATCTGGCGTGTCAGTGCGCGTGCCCCAGACACCGGCGTCGGCGGCATCATCCTTATACGCCACCCGGCTCCAGATCACCGGCATTCCCTTTTCGCGGGCAAGGCGACTGATCGTATTGATATATTCGATCTGGCGCGGGTCTGTTTCATACGCAGTCTTGAACATATCGGTGCGGGTATAAGCCTGCTGCACATCGACATTCACAATCGCGAGCCGATCGCCAAAGCCGAACTTCTTGCGCGCCGGATTGGCCATCACCTCTTCAAAAATCTGGCAGGCGGTTTTGCCATCCTGAACCATTTTCGTACCAACTAGGTCGCTCATTCAAACCCTCTTCCCTGATCCGCTTTGACAAGTCACAATAAAGTTGCGTATGCGCTTGTCGAGCATAATTTGTCCGGACAACTTTCGAGGCGCTTTTGACCCCTGCTATTACCCGGCACGTTATGACTGTACCCGCCAGCGGCACACAGCCCGCGCGGTGTGTTCACTATCGCCGCTGTGGCAGCGGGCCGATGCTGTTGATGGTGCACCAGAGTCCGCGCTCCAGCGCCGAATATGCTGATCTGATGCAGCAATGGGGCGCGCATTTCACCTGTGTCGCGCCAGACTCTCCGGGGTTCGGTCAAAGTGATCCGCTTTCCCCCGTCGACGGCGCCCAACCAGAGATTGACGCATTTGCCGATGGTCTGTGTGATTTCCTTGACGCGTTGGGCGTGGATCGCTGTCCGGCATACGGCTTTCATTCGGGCGGGATCATTCTTGTCACCGCGCTGAAACGCCATCCCGAACGCTTCACGCGGCTGGCCATCGGCGGCTACGCAATCTGGAGCAAGGAGGAAATGCGCATCTTCGGAGAACGCTACCTCCCCCCGTTTCATCCTTCCGATTATGGTGAACACCTCACGTGGTTGTGGAACCGGATGCTGGAGCAGAGCTGGGTCTTCCCGTGGTTTGACACGCGCGAGGAAGCGCGGCTGAGCGTCGCCCATGCAGATGTGCCGCGCGTGGCGCAGGCCGTTTCGGAAATGCTGGATGCCGGCAATGATTATCAAGCGGGCTATGGTGCGGTATTGCGCGCGCCGCGCGATATTCCCGCCAGCGATGTCGATGTGCCGCCCTGCCTGATCAGCGCCTATGATGGCGACCCACTGCAAGAGCATATTGACCGGCTGGGGCAGATGCCCGCGGGATGGGCCGCGCAAAAGGTCGCCACACGCGAAGAGCATCAGGCCGTCAGCCTGGCCTTTCTGCAAGAGGGTTTGGCCGGCAGTGATGCCCCCGATCTTGCGGAAAACAACGATGAGGGTTGGATAGCTGTTGACGGTGGGCTGATCCATTGGCGCGGCACGACGGGCGGCACTCTGGTGCTGCATGGCCCCGCGCAGGAAATGGCCGAGCCTGAGGCTGGCCAGATCGCAATTGATGCGCCCGGCCACGGCCAGTCCGATGACTTCGCAGATATCGGCGCGGCAATCGCTGCGGCGGGACACGCGCTGAGCGCGAGCGATATTCGCTGGCCTGCCCCGCCCGCTGGTGATCCGACGCGCCTCTATCCCGATATGACACCGGATCGCTTTGGCCAGTATCTGCAACGCAGCTGGGTCGCCGCGCGCGCCGAGGTGTTCTTTGCGCCGTGGTATGAGGCGAGCGCTGCCAATGCGATTCCGCTCGATCCGGCTCAGCTCGACCCTGTCGCGCTCCACGCCCGCGCTGTCGCGCGCATTCGCGCAGGCGACGCCGCGCACCTTTATCATCAGTTCCTAATCCATAAAACCGGAGACGCCCAATGACGACCTATGCCGAATTTTCCGAAAGAATGCCGCTGCTCGCCCGCCATGAAGGCGTTTGGGACGGCACTTACACCTATTTCAACGCGAAGGACGAAAAGATCGATCAGCACGCCAGCCGCCTGCTTTGCCGGATGACAGGCGAGGATGCGATCCCCTATCATCAGACTAACCATTACACCTGGCCCGATGGCAAAACCGAAGTGCGCGATTTCCCCGCGACCTACCGTGACGGGCGCATCTGGTGGGACAACGATCTGATCCAGGGCTGGGCTGCAGAAGTGGCTCTGGACGAATATAACCGCACAATGATGCTTTACTGGCAGCGCACTGGCGATCCCTCGCTCTATTTGTATGAGCAGATCCAGATTTCGGATGACGGCCAGAACCGCTGCCGCACGTGGCACTGGATCCGCAATGGAATGCTTGAGACGCGCACTGCGATTCAGGAGACCTTCGTGACGAAGGACTGGCGCGCGATTGATGCGGAAATGGCCGCCAGCGCATAAATAGACGGAACGTATGGGACACACTCTGTTTGATCGGATTTGGGACGCGCACGAAGTCGCCCGCACGGGCGGCCAGGGCGATGGCGCATCCCTGATCGCGATTGACCGGGTGTTCCTGCATGAACGCACCGGTGCCTCTGCGCTAAAACGCATGGCAGAGATGGGCCGCACGGTGCGCGATCCCGCCCGTGTTTTTGCGGTGATGGATCACATTGTCGATACGCGCATCGGGCGCGGCGATGGTACTTTGATGAAGGGCGGCGAAGGCTTCATCACGGAAACGCGCGCCGCCTGCAAAGCCGCCGGGATCACCCTGTTTGATGTGAATGACCGCGATCAGGGCATCGTCCACGTAATCTCTCCCGAACAGGGGATTGTGCTGCCGGGCCTCACTCTGGTCGCGCCCGACAGTCACACCTGCACGCAGGGCGCATTTGGCGCGCTGGCATGGGGCATTGGATCATCCGAGGCCGAACACGCGATGGTAACGGGCACTTTGCGGATGGAGCGGCCCAAGGTGATGCGAGTGAGCTTTACCGGGCGATTGTCAATGGGGGTCAGCGCCAAGGATATGATCCTCACCCTGATCGCAGCGCATGGCGCAGGCGGCGGTACGGGACATGTCGTGGAATTCGCAGGCGAAGCGGTGCGCGCGCTCGACATGGAAGCGCGCATGACCCTGTGCAACATGGCGACCGAATTCAGCGCGATGACCGGTCTGATCGCTCCCGACGCCAAGACATATGAGTATCTCGCAGGACGCCCATACGCTCCCGCCGATTTTTCCAATCCGCATTGGGCCACCCTGCGATCCGATGATGATGCGGTGTTTGACAGCGAGATTGAAATCGACGCGAGCACCATCGCGCCGATGGTCAGCTGGGGCACAAGCCCGGAACACACAATCGCGGTCGATGCGAGCGTGCCGCAAGGACCGACCCGCGCGCATGACTACATCGGCCTGCAGGCAGGCGATGCGCTGGCCGGCACACAGATTGATGTTGCCTTTCTGGGTTCTTGCACCAACAGCCGCATTTCCGACCTGCGCCGAGCGGCGCGTATTCTGGATGGCCGCAGGATCGCGCCGGGCATCCGCAAGGCTCTGGTCGTGCCGGGATCCCTGCATGTGAAACGGCAGGCTGAGGCCGAGGGGCTGGACAAGGTATTTGAAGCCGCTGGTTTCGAATGGCGGATGAGTGGATGCTCCCTGTGCTTTTACGCAGGTGGAGAGGGCTTTCCCGAAGGCAGCCGCACCATCTCCAGCACCAACCGCAATTTCCAAGGGCGTCAGGGCCCCGGCATCCGCACCCATATCGCGTCGCCAGAAACGGTCGCAGCCAGCGCGATTGCAGGCGCGATTGCCGACCCGCGCGACTATTTGCGCGAGACAGCGGAGACGGCAGCATGAGCGCGTTCCCCTCTCCCCTCACCGCGCGCGCCGCGCCGATCCTGACGGATAATATCGATACGGACACGATCATCCCCAGCCGTGAAATGCGCTCCACCGGGCGCGATGGGCTGGCTGACGGGATGTTTGCGCCGTGGCGTTACTCCGATGTCGATGCGCGCAAGCCCAATCCGGATTTTGCGCTCAACCAGCCGCAATTTAGCGCCGCGCAAATCATCGCGGGCGGCGCAAATTTCGGCTGCGGGTCCAGCCGCGAACACGCCGTTTGGGCGTTGGCAGAATACGGGATCAAGGCGATCATCGCGCCTAGCTTTGCGCCGATCTTTCACGGCAATTGCATTCGTAATTTTCTGCTGCCCGTCACTCTGCCGCGCGATGTAGTAGAGGCAGTGGCGGGCGAGGACATTACCATCGACCTGGCTGCGCAGACGGTGGCCTGTAACGGCTCAATGCACCCCTTCACCATCGATCCAGAAGCAAAGCAGATGCTGGCCGAAGGGCTTGATGCGATTGACCTGACCATGACCCAAAGTCCCGCGATAGAAACATGGACCGCCGCCGACCGCGCCCTGCGGCCATGGGTGTATCTGGGCGACAAACCGAAAGAGCCAGCATGACCGAAGTTCTAATCTCCGAAGTGGGCCCGCGCGATGGGTTGCAGTCGATCAAGCCAGTCATGCCGCTTGAGGCCAAGAAGCGCTGGATCGCCGCAGAAGCCGCCGCTGGCGTGAAGGAGATCGAGGTGGGCAGCTTTGTCCCGCCCAAACTCCTGCCGCAAATGGCGGACACGCCCGCGCTGGTCGAATTTGCCAAGACCATAGCAAGCCTTACCGTCGTCACTCTGGTGCCCAATGCGAAGGGCGCGCAATTCGCCGCCGATGCGGGCGTGGACGGGATGAGCATCCCTTTCTCCATGAGCGAAACGCATTCGATCAAGAATGTGCGCAAGGATCACCCCGCCATGCTGGAGGAAATCCGCGAGGCCGCGACCATCGCGCGTGGCGCCGGAATCCACTTCGCTGTGGGGCTTTCAACTGCGTTCGGCTGCACGATGGAAGGCGCGGTGGCGGAGGATCAAGTTGTGCGCCTCGCCGAGAAAGCAGCGGAGGCGGGCGCACAAGAATTCAGCCTGTCCGATACGACCGGCTATGCCGACCCCGCCCAAGTGCGCCGCCTGACCCGCAAGGTGAAAGCCGCCGTCGGCGATGACATGCTGACCACCCTGCACCTCCACAATACGCGCGGGCTGGGTCTCGCCAATGTGGTCGCGGGCCTTGAGGAAGGGATCACCACTTTCGACGCCTCGCTCGGCGGGCTGGGGGGCTGTCCGTTCGCTCCGGGTGCGAGCGGCAATCTGGTCACCGAAGACCTTGTCCTGATGCTCAATGCGATGGGCTATGACACCGGCATCGATCTGGAAAAGCTGCTGGAAGTGCGAAAGATCGTTGCCGAAGCGCTACCGGATGAGCCGCTCTATGGCTTCACGCCGGATGCCGGCCCCATGCTTGATTACAAAGACAGGATCGCAGCATGAGCGACTCCTCGCCTCAGCCGCTAAAGGGCATCAAAGTCGTCGAATTTACCCACATGGTGATGGGGCCGACGGTTGGGCATATCCTTGCCGGACTTGGCGCGGAAATCGTCCGGATCGAACCTATCGGCGGGGATCGCACGCGGCGGCTGATCGGCTCAGGCTCCGGCTATTTCCCGATGTACAATCGCGGCAAGCAATCGATCTGCCTTGATCTGAAATCGGAAGACGGCATTGCCGTTGCTAGAGACCTGATCGCAGGCGCGGATATTCTGGTTGAGAACTTCCGCCCCGGCGCGCTTGATCGGTTGGGGCTGGATTATGACAGCTGCCATGCCGCCAATCCACGCCTCATCTATTGCAGCGAAAAAGGCTTTCTGCCCGGCCCCTATGAACAGCGCACTGCACTGGATGAGGTGGCACAGATGATGGGCGGGCTTGCCTATATGACCGGCCCCCCCGGGCAACCGCTGCGCGCAGGGGCCAGCGTGATTGATGTGACCGGCGGAATGTTCGGCGTGATCGGTGTACTCGCCGCTTTGGAAGAGCGCCACCGCACAGGGCGCGGGCAGAAAGTCACCGCCAGCCTGTTTGAAACGACGATCTATCTCGTCGGTCAACATATGGCGCAATATGCTGTCACCGGCTCCCCCGCCGCGCCCATGCCCGCGCGCGTTTCCGCTTGGGCGATTTATGACGTGTTCCAGACCAAGGACGAGCCCGTCTTTATCGGGGTGGTGACAGATGCCCTGTGGGAGAAGTTCTGCAAGCTGTTCACCCTCGATGATTTGTGGGCGGATGAAGCCCTGCGAGAGAACAATGCGCGGGTTCAGGCGCGCGACCGGATCCTGCCGCAAATCCGAGAGATGATCGGGCAAATGACCAGTGCCGAAGTGATCGCAAAGCTGGACGGCACCGGCCTGCCTTTCGCGCCCATTGGCAAGCCGCAGGACATGTTCGATGATCCGCATCTCAACGAAGGCGGGCTGGAGGATGTGACGCTGGATAATGGCACGCAGGTGCGCCTGCCCACGATCCCGCTTGAAATGGATGGAAAGCGAGTCGGATCGCCGCAGACCCTGCCTAAGCCCGGCGATGATGCGCGCGCGGTTCTGCAGGGGCTGGGATATGATGCGGCCAAGGTTGACACGCTAATGGAGAATGGCGCTGTGGGAGCGGGTAAATGAAAAGGATTTTGCGAGGTCTGACACTGTGTGCAACAGCCAGTCTGCTGGGTGGTTGCATCATCGCGGTCGATAATGACGGGCCACAAAGCGGGTCAAACAGCGCACCCGCTATACGCGCGGCGGCTGGCGTGGATACCTCGCGCAGCCGCATCCCCACCGATGTGCGCCGCACCACGATTATCGTGCGCGACATGGAAAAAAGCCTTGCACTGTATCGCGATGTAATCGGGCTGGAGATCAATTACGACACCACCGTCACCACATCCGGCGTGGCCCTGCCCGCTGGCGAGCCGGGGGCTACCGCGCGGTTGGTATTGCTCAATTCCAATGATGACTGGGTCGGCTGGATTGGCCTGATGGAGTGGGTCGACCCAGAGATATCCGCTGGCGATTATCGCACGCGGATGGGACCGGGCGATGTCGTCATCATCCTCAACACAGACGATGTCGAAGGGCGCTGCGAGGCGGCCAAATCCGTCCCCGGCGTCACCTTCACCGCAGAGCCTCGCCTGCAAGTTTATCCCGGCCGCGATGGCGGGCCAGATATTCGCGTGATGGGGTGCAATTTCTTTGACCCCGACGGCATCCTGATCGAACTCAACCAGATACTGGAATGATGTCTGGCCCCTCCATCAGCAGCACCTGCACATCGGCAAGGCCCTCGCGCAGTTTCTTGACCTCCGCGTATTCAGGGCTGTTCCAGAACGCCCGTGCCGCGTCCTTGCTGGGCCATTTTGAGATCACCATGCCCGCCCCATCAAAGCTGGGACCATCCTTTGGCCCTTCAAGCAATTCCGCGCCCGGACCACGCAGCAGATATTCGCCGCCAAATTTTTCGATCAGCTGTGCCGCTGCCGGGCCATAGCCGGTGATGAAGGCCTCGCGATCATGGATGGAGGCGGTGACGATCATGTAGGCTGGCATGGTCTTATGGCTCCTCAGAACGGCTTCACCGCGCCAAGGAAACAGACCGAGGCGATGGTGATCCAGTAGATGTAGGCAGCAAGGCGCGCCTGCGAGATTTCGGATTTGAGCGCGGCTTCCTGCGCGGCATCCGGCCCTTGCGCCAGCACACGGAACCGTTCTGTCCAACGCCGCATGACCAGCCTCAGGAACAGCCCGATACACAGCGCGAATGCATAGAGCGCCATCTTGGCCGGATACCAGTCACTCCCCTCGCCCGACTGGATCGGCCCGCTACCGTTGAACGCCATGAACGCCGCGATCAACAGCGCCGCGATCAGGGGGTAGCGCAGCAATTCCTCCGCCCGCGTTACCGCTATGCCGATATCCGTCTCTCGTTTCAGAAACGCGGTCCATGTCATCGCCAGCCACACGGCAAAAAACGCCCACATCCACCATACGCCGGCGCCCTCAAGCAGGGGCACAAAGCCGTAAATCTTGCCCATATGCAGGCCCAGCGGCAGCAGCAGGACGATGCCGGTGCGCGCCAGAATATCGATGCGATAGGCGGTTTCCATATGCCGCTTGCGTTCTTCGAGCGACAGCGCCGGATTGGTCACGTGATAGCTTGTTTGAAAGACGCCCCACTCCCCGCCCAGCCAATAGACCATCGCAAGGATGTGAACCCAGCGCAGAATGCTGAGCTCATTCACAATCAGAAATTCCATGATCCCGTTTTCCCTCTCGGGCGGAACGCCGGGGACCCCCGTCCCTCGCCTTCCACCTGTCCCTTAGATGCGTGCAATCACTCCTTCGCCAGCCGCGTCACGACATCCATGATCGGCGGGTCTTCGGCCTCCATCGCCTCAACCTCCTGCTGGAATCCGCGCATGATCCTGGCGATATAGGCGCGCGTTGAAAGCCCGCGTTCCTCGGCGGCGGCGCGGTCTGGCTCATAGGCCTCGATATCATCGCGGCTGACGGTGCCTTTCTCGTCGAGCAACCGCTCCAGCGTGTCCTGACGATCACGCAGGGTCGAGATTTCCGCCGCCATCGCGAACACTGTGGAATAAAGCCGGTCAAGCGCCGGGTCCTCAAAATATTCTGGGCGCTTGCCCTTGGCGCGCTTTCCCGACAGCGCAACCCAGTCCAATTCATCACTCATGCGGCTTGCACCTGTTGCCCGGCCCCGTCGGCTTTCCACGCGCCATAGGCGTTCCAGATCGCCGCACGGCCGAAATCTTCCTCACCGTCATCGGGCGACGGCGGGAAAATCTCCGGATCGACAACCGCGCGCACGCCTGCGGTGAACTGGCGGGCACGCTCAAATCCTGCGTCTTCCATAACCTGTTTCAGGTCCTGACCATGCATCGCAGACCAGAACGGCTCATTATTGTTGAAGGCATCCCAGTCGCGCATGAACTGTTCAAACAGCGGCATGTCATCTGTGTACTGCGGCTGTTCGACATGCAGGATCAGGCCGCCGGGAGCGAGGACACGGTTCGCCTCGGAAAGGATGCGTGGCATCGCCTTTGATGACAGCTCATGCAGGAACATCGTCGTCTGCACCCAGTCGAAATAGCCATCATCCCAGCGCGACAGATCCTCGCCAGAGGCCTGCACGAATTTGATATTGGTGACCCCCAGGGATGCCGCGCGCGCGGCGGCATAACGCAGGGATGCGCCCGCGGTATCGATCGCGATCACCTCAGCATCGGGATAGGCCTGCGCAATCGGCACGGCGTTATGGCCAACGGTGCAACCGATATCGAGGATGCGTTTGGGCTGCCAATCGGGGCGCTCGGACTTGGCCCAGTTGACCACCGCCTGACCGCCGCCGTCATTCAATCCACCCAGCGCGCCGCCAACGGTCGCAAACAAGCCAACATCGTAATTCGCGCCCATGGCCACATCGCCTTCGCGCTCTTCGCTGTGATAGCCGCCCGGCTGGCAGTGGATGTCCACTGCGGTCTGATAATGCGGTTGCTCAACACTGGGATCAAGTTCGAGCATCCCGGAATGCTCGTTATACTGGCGCGCCTGACCGTCCAGCTCATCCAGCTGGCGCAGCACGACCTGCCGCCCGAAATGCTGGCGCATCTCCATCGAATTGCGCTTCAATGCGGACCACACCTGATGCCAGGGGTCCTGGTTCATCGCGTCGCGGATTTCATAACGGTGCTCGGGATCGCGGCCATGCTCTTGCTGAAATGCGGGCAGAGCGCGCTTTTTATAGGCGAGCTTGTTGCCGGCGCCGATATTACCTGACAGGTAACGATTGAAATGCGTCAGGAAATTGAACCGCGCAGCCTCATCATGGGTGGTACGCGGCGACATGCCGTGGCGCGTCAGAGCGGTGTAAGGCGGAGGCAGATCGGAAGCCATTGTGTCATCCCTCAATATTTGTCCGGACAAATTTGCCACAGATGCGGGTTTTGTCAACTGTGACGCCTGAGCAGCGTCGCTGTTCCGTGCTTTTCGAACCTCACGCCTTGACCCAGCGCAAACTGAAGCACCGGCGCTCTTGATCAGTAGCCCGCGCGCGTGCAAATCATCGCAGTTGGCCGACTCAGGAAAGGAGCGGCCCGGTTCACACTCAAACGCCCACTACTCCAGCGAAAGCGATAAACATCACGTGACCACACCCGATCTGCCGCAAGGGGCCCACCGGCACTCGACCTATTTCGTGGACCGCGCAGAGCTGCGCCGTGCCTATCGCGAGGACGAGGAGGCGTGCATTTCAGCGCGATTGGAGCAGGCAGTCCCTGCGCGCCGGGTGAGCGAGGATGCGGCAGAGCTGGCGGTGCAGCTGATCGAAGGCGCGCGTGAGCACAAGGCGAGCGGGGTCGACGCATTCCTCCAGCAATTCGGGCTCGATACCGAAGAAGGCATCGCGCTGATGTGCCTTGCCGAAGCGCTGCTGCGCGTGCCCGATAGCGAGACTGCCGATGCCCTGATCAAGGACAAGATCGGGACAATCGACTGGGGTGAGCATTTGGGCGAAAGCTCCTCAACCTTCGTCAACGCGGCGACATTCTCCCTGATGCTGACGGGCGAGGTTCTGGAACAACCCGAAGCGCATCAGAAAGGCATGGGCTCAACGCTGAAACGCACGATGAACCGGCTGGGCGAACCCGTCATCCGCAAGGCAACTTTGCAGGCGATGCGTATCATGGGCGGGCAATTCGTATTTGGCCGCGACATTGGGGAGGCATTGAAACGCGCCGCGCCCGAACGCGCAAAGGGGCTGACCCACTCGTTTGACATGCTGGGCGAAGCGGCAATGACATTTGCCGATGCGGCCAAGTATAGTGATGCCTATGCAGGCGCGCTGGACCGTCTGGCGAAAGAGGCTGCTAAAACTCCGGGCGCCGGAATGGGGGGATCGCCGGGTATCTCGGTGAAGCTGTCGGCGCTGCATCCCAAATATACTTATCTCCATGCCGAAGAAGCGCGCCGCGACATCGTGCCGATTGTGCGCGAACTGGCGGAAAAGGCGCGCGATGCAGATATTCACTTCACCATCGACGCCGAAGAAGCCGAGCGGCTGGAGCTGAGCCTCGACATTATCGAGGCGCTGGTGGCCGATGATACCCTGTTCACGCGTCCCGATGGATCACGCTGGGACGGATTTGGTCTGGCAATTCAGGCTTATCAAAAGCGCGGCGTGCCGCTGTGTGACTGGATCGCAAAACTTGCGCGGCGGCATGGCCGGCGCCTGTTCGTGCGCCTGGTGAAGGGGGCATATTGGGACAGCGAGATCAAGCTCTCTCAAGTCGGCGGCTTTACCGATTATCCCGTCTTCACGCGCAAGCTCGCCACCGATGTCAGCTATCTCGCCTGCGTCGCGCGATTGTTTGAACATGACGACGTAATCTATCCCGCCTTTGCCACGCACAACGCGCTGACAATCGCCTCGATCAAACAAATGGCAGCTTCCAAGCCTTTTGAATTTCAGCGCCTGCATGGCATGGGCGAGGAAATCTACGAAACCCTGCACACCATAGAAGGCAACAACCCCACCCCCGTGCGCATCTATGCGCCAGTGGGCGGGCACAAGGAATTGCTGGCCTATCTGGTGCGCCGCCTGCTGGAAAACGGGGCCAACACCAGCTTTGTGAACCGCATGGGCGATGCCGATATTGCCGCGCGAAACCTTGTCGATGATCCGGTGAGCGAGCTGGCCGCCCTGTCGCCGCGTCGCAATCCGGCAATCCCGCTGCCCGCCGATATTCTGGGCGCGCGCCGTAACAGCGCAGGGATCGACCTGTCCGATCCGCTGGAACTCGCGCCATTGCAGCTTACACTAGAAGACCTTGGCGAATTGCAATGGAGCGCGCAACCCACCTTCCCCGGCGAAGAACCCGGCGAAATCGCCCCGATCACCATGCCGCATGACCTTTCCGCCGAAGTCGGTACCCGCCGCGATGCGACTCCAGAGGAAGTGGATGCAGCTTTCGTGCGGGCGGCCAAGATACAGCCGGGCTGGGATGCGCTGGGCGGGGAGAAGCGCGCGCTGCTGTTGGAGGCGGCGGCAGACCTGTTTGAGGATCACACGCCAGAATTCCTGTCCCTGTGCCAGCGCGAGGCGGGCAAGACGCTGCTTGATGGAGTGGCCGAACTGCGCGAAGCGGTTGATTTCCTGCGCTATTATGCGAGCGAGGCGCGGCGCGAATTTGCAGACCCGCTCATCCTGCCCGGCCCGACGGGTGAAGAGAACACGCTGAGTATGCACGGTCGCGGGGTATTCGCGACGATCAGCCCGTGGAATTTCCCGCTCGCCATTTTCATCGGCATGGCATCGGCAGGGCTCGCAGCGGGCAACACCGTGATTGCCAAGCCCGCCGAACAGACCCCGCTGATCGCGGCTCTGGCGGTGCGGCTGTGCCATGAAGCGGGCATCCCGCCCGAGGCGCTGCAATTGCTTCCCGGAGCAGGCGAGGTCGGACAATTGATCACCGCGCATCCGTTACTCGCCGGTGTGGCCTTCACCGGATCGACCGAGACCGCACGGCTCATCAATCAGACGCTTGCTGCGCGCGAAGGGCCAATTGCGACCTTTATCGCGGAAACCGGCGGGCAAAACGCGATGATCGTCGACAGCTCGGCCCTACCTGAACAGGTGGTGCGAGACGTGCTGGCGAGCGCTTTCCAGAGCGCGGGCCAACGCTGTTCGGCGCTGCGGGTGCTGTATCTGCAAGACGACATCGCCGATGACATGCTGACCATGATCCGAGGCGGGTTCGAGGCTTTGAATGTCGGCGATCCGGCCTTGCTGGCAACCGATGTTGGCCCGGTGATTGATCCCGATGCGCAGGCGGCGTTGGAACGCCATGTCGCGCGACGCGAGCGGAATGACCGCACGGTCTGGCGGCTTGAACTGGACGCCGATACCCAAGCGGGGTGCTTTGTCGCGCCCACCATTATCGAGCTGGACTCGATCCTCGATCTCAGGCGAGAAAACTTTGGCCCCGTACTGCATGTCTGCCGCTTTGACGGAAGTGATCTGGGCCGCGTCATCGAGGATATCAACGCCACCGGATACGGCCTGACTTTGGGCCTGCACAGCCGCATTGCAGACACGCGCCGCTTTGTTCAGGCCCGCGCTCGGGTCGGCAATTTCTATGTGAACCGCAACCAGATCGGCGCGATCGTGGAAAGCCAGCCATTTGGCGGAGAGGGCCTGTCAGGCACTGGGCCAAAAGCTGGCGGCCCGCATTATCTCGCCCGGTTTGCAACGGAGCGTGTGATGTGCGTCGATACAACGGCAGCGGGCGGCAATGCCAGCTTGCTAGCGAGCTGAACTCACGCAATACATACCGATCATGAAACGGCTTTTCAAACATCTACTGCTCCTCTTCACCCTATTATGGACCGCACCTGCCTTTGCCGAGGTGCAGATCCATTTTCACAGCTTTAACGGCAATGTGTTCTGGGGCCGATATCCGCACACTTTCATCGTGCTCGAAGGGACGCTGGAGGAGACCGGCGCGGCGGTGAATGAGAATTACGGGTTCTCCGCGCGCCGTGTGACGCCGGCAATCCTGACCGGTCCGGTTGAACACATGGTGCTGGCGGAAAGCGCCAAGAATGTGCGCAAGACCAATCGGCATTTCTCGATGACGCTGACCGATGAAGAGTTTCGCAAGGTGAAAGCGCTGGTGATTTCGTGGCAGGAGGCTCCGGGCAAATTCTACGATCTGGAAAAACGCAACTGCATCCATTTTGTCGGAGAGATTGGCAGGCTGCTGGGCCTGAAAGTCGATTACCCGGAAGAATTGCTGCGCCGGCCCAAGAAGTGGCTTAACCGGATAAGCGCGATGAACCCGCAGCTTGGCGCGAAGGCGATTGATTAAGCCCGCGTTTCAATGGATGGCTGCGGCATTGGTCGCAGCGGCAGCCGGGCTTTCCGCTGGACCGAGGATGACGCAGGATGCGGTGGGGCCCGTCCTCGATCTGGTGTGGACCGTCGATGGCGGGGCCGCTGGGATTCAAGCCGCGCGATTGACACCACAGTCACGATCACGCCGGACACGGTCCTTATCGACGGGTTTGTGACCAAGCCCGATGCCAGCGTCGGGCGGGGCGAGCGCCGCCATGAGGTGATCCGGCTCTTTGATCGCGAAACCGGAACACCGGGCGCGCTGATAGAACATCCCGATGGCGAACCGTTCGAGGGGTTGGGCGATGCGATTGCCGCGAATGATCAATTCATCATCACTGCGCTGAGCGGTAAGGCACAATTCGGGCGCGACGGCGAATTGCTTGTCTATGACGCGAACACGCGCAAGCTGCTGCGCCGGATCAAGAACCCGCGCGATGGGTATGGCACTTATTTCGGAGGGACCGGCGTTGCCATATCCGGCGAACGCATCCTTGCCGCTGTCCCGCAGACCAAGGACAATGCCTCTACCGCGTGGGTGTTTAGCGCGAAAACCGGCGAGACCCTGCTGACGATACCTGAACCGGACATGCCCGATCCGGCTTTGGGAAAACCGCGCCGCACCGCCTTTGGCCGCAATCTGGCGATGAATTCCAATCATATCGCGATCATGAGCAATGGGCGCAAGGGGCCAGGCGGTCTTTCTGCGAGGGGGATCGTCTATGTCTTCGATGCGAGGGATGGCGCGGTGCTGCACCGGTTGCGCTCTCCCGGTTCACAAAAGGCCAGCCAGTTCGGCAGCACGCTCGCGATGTCCGACACGCTGCTGTACGTCGGAGAACTGGAAGAAACCGGTTCGATCAAATGGCCCAGCGGCATCGTCCATGCCTTTGATCTGAAGTCAGGGAAGCGGCTCTTCTCGCTCGCCGATCCGGGTACGCCCAAGACATTCGAGGATGTCGGCGCGGACAAAGAAGGCTGGGGCTTTCCTACCGACCTCAGCGTTGAGGGGCGATACCTGATCTCCGACCTGCCAGACTGGTCGGGGCCGAAGAAAAAGCAGGGTAGCCTCATCATCTTCGACGCCCGCACAGGCAAGCATCTTTTGACCTATGGCCACGCCACGGGTGAGGAGTATGGCCGGTTTGGCAAAGCAATTTCCGCCAATGACGGCCACCTCGCCGTGATGCAGGAAATCAGGAATGGCGGCCCGGGCGCTTTGCAGTTGATACCATATAGATTTGACGAGGATGCCGAATAGGCGATCAATCCAGAACCGCCACGCTAGGCCGACTTGAACCGCCCTATCACCACCGCAGCCATCGCCAAAAGCAGGATTGCACCAGAATCGAACAGCACGTTTTCGGGCGCCATGTCCTTTCCCTGAAGCACAATCAGCCGCGCAATAGCCGTGATCGCGATGAAGATCGGAAAGACGAAGAACGAGCCTTTGCCGGTATAGAACACCGCGATCATCCCGATGACTTCGGTATACAGGAACATCAGAAGCAAATCGGCCAGTTCAACCTTGCCGCGCTCAATCACGGTCCACACCTCAACGCCCACCGCTGCCAGCGTCATGACCATGATGATGAGAAGGAGTAACCGCTCCACCAGTTCGAAGAGTTTCTCGGCCCCGGCCACATCCTTGGTCACTGGAATGGGCGCGGGATGATCTGTGTCAGTCTCTTCCATGGCGACCCGTATACGCTATCCCCGGGCGCTTGGTAACCGCAATCGAGCATTCGCGGCCAGCCCGGACGAAGTGCGCCTGCATCCCACTCTCCCACACCTAAATCACCTGGCCCCTTGCCCCCGCATCGCGGTTCCGCAAATCATTTCGGTATGGCAATTCTTTCAGACAAATGGATTCGCAAACAGGCGCAGGAACACGGCATGATAGAGCCGTTCGTGGAGGCGCAGCGGCGGGAGGGGGTGATCTCCTACGGCCTCAGCTCTTACGGATATGACGCGCGCGTCGCGCCCGAATTCAAGATTTTCACCAATGTAAACTCAGCCACGGTCGATCCAAAAAGCTTTGATGCGGACAGTCTGGTGGACCGCGAAACCGACGTCTGCATCATCCCGCCCAATTCCTTTGCCCTTGCGCGCACGGTCGAATATTTCCGCGTGCCAGAGGATGTGCTGGTAATTTGCCTCGGCAAAAGCACCTATGCGCGCTGCGGGATCATCGTGAATGTTACCCCGCTGGAGCCGGGCTGGGAGGGGCATGTCACGCTGGAATTTTCCAACACCACGCCACTGCCCGCCAAAATCTACGCCAATGAAGGCGCATGCCAGTTCCTATTCCTGCAAGGCAACGAACGCTGCGAGACCAGTTACAAGGACCGCGCAGGCAAATATATGGGCCAAAAGGGCGTGACGCTGCCGCGACTATAAGCAAAAGCCCCACAGCGGCGACTGACCCTTAGGCCTACATATCCGGCGGGCGACGGTGAAATGCGATATACAGCTGTTGCAGGCTCGGCGGCAGCATTGCCCAGCCCGGACCAGTATTTCTCGCTTGCACCTGCCAGAACAGGTTCTCAACCAGGCCGACATCAATCCGGTTGCGGACCTGTTTGTCCCCGCGCCGATGTGCCTCGTCAAAATATTTGAAGGCAGCGCCAATCGCGGCGTGCTTTTCCTTGGCCCCCATCCACACGTTTATTTCCTTGGCCAGGCTCTCAAACCACAGATGGCTTCCGTAATCGTCGGCATCTTCCCAGAATTCCGCATGTCGCCGATCCGTATCCGTCGCCAGTTCGCGATGTTGAAGTCGGAAAGTGTCGTATAATTGCGCGGTGTCCAACGCTGGTCTCCTTTGGCGAATGGATCGCTGTCTCTACTTATGCGACTTCTCGACAAAGCAGTCCTAAAGACACCCAGTTTCGCTTATCACCATCTCCAGCACAATCAGGAACCTCCATCGGAGAGCATTTCGAGAAATCGCCGAGCGACCATACTTGGCTCAGATATCTGGCTTCGATTCACGGTAAACCGATGATGGGCACCGCGATCCAGGATGTGAATTGCACATCTGTCGAAGTCTGGACTTATGCCTTTTGAGGAAGCAGTCGAGCATTCCACGAAACCTTCAAGGTTTGCATCGAACAGATATATCGGCGGGTAGATTCCAATTGGATCTGCTGTTTGATAAGCATTGCCTTCGCCGTATTCGACAGACTTCAGCCCGTGCTTTGAAAAGATGTCTGTCACACTTTGAGAGGCGATATCGGTGCGACCTGTGATTTCAAATTGTTGCGGTAAACCGTCAGGTGTGCTGCCCATTGCAGACACCCAAACCGCCGGATCAATCCCCCAGTTCACCCAGCCGTCGCCAACCTGTTGATAGCTGTCTCCGCCGGTGGGAAAGGCATATTTGTTCCCTCCGATTACTATAGTCTCGGTTGAACCGATATCGGGGCCAGATTTCTTGTCCTCCTCGGTTGCAGACGGCTGAGGACTGCATGCGGCAAGCAATCCGGCAAAGAGCACTAACGAAAGATATTTATGCTTCACGACACGAATACCCTTCGCATTTGCGCGTAAAGAATGGTTCAATCCAATCCTGATTGCATGACTCGAACTCAGCGAGGCCCTCCGTTGGCTCATACACCTTCCGCTCCCCACCAATTGCCGTCAGCGATCACCGAGCGCGCTGCCTTAGTGCTCGCGCACCAGCCGGTCTTCACTGACTCCGCGCGCTGCGAGCGCTTTTGACACGTCCTCTTCCATCGGTGGCGGGCCGCACAGGTAAAAGGTGCCGCTAAAGTCAAGCTCCGCACCGTCGAGATAGTCATCGTCGACCTTGCCGTGCTTGAGGCCATCGACATTCTCGGCACTCAGAAGCAGGTCCAGCTCCAGCCCCGGCAGCCTCTCCAGTTCTTCGCGCAGGATGATGTCCTTCTCCATCGAATTGGAGAAGATAAGGCGATAGCCATCCAGATCATCATGGCTCGCCTGCCGCGCGCGCAGGATGGAAAGCATCGGCGTCAGCCCCGCCCCGCCCGCGATGATCGTGCCCGGACCCTTGTCCTCGATCGCGCCCCAAGGGTCCTCGATCAGCACTGCGTCGCCCGCCTGCATGCTCGCGATCTGTTCGGTCACGCCATTGTGCGAGGGGTAGGACTTGATCGTGAATTGCAGGTGCTCGGCACCGGGCAGCGAGGTAAAGGTGAAGGGTCGCTTCTCATCGCGCCAGCCATCCCGGTCGAGCGTGAAATCGGTCGCCTGCCCCGGAGTAAAGTCATAGCCCTGGGGCCGCTCGAAGGTGAGCTCATAGACGTTGTGCGTCAGGGAACGGATCGATTGCAGCGTCAACGAATGGGGCATGGGGCGTGTCCTTAGTGTTGTGTTTAGGAGCTGCGCATTTCGGCTCCCCTTTCATAGACTTGAACGGCCCGCGCTGGGCTATCGTTCCGGTTTTACAGCCGTCATCCGGTCAGCCCTGCCTCACATGTCGTCGCCAAAGTCGGCCAGCGTCTGCAAATATTCGCTGTCGCGCACCAGCAGCGCGCGCCCATCGCGCCGGATCACTGCGTGCGCCTCCCATTCGGAGAGCAGTCGGCTCACATTCTCGCGTGCCAGCCCGGCAAAGGCGCCAAGATCGCTCTGGCTCACATTGTAGCGCAGCCGTCCCTCGCCATCCTCGGTATCGAGCAGCCTCAGAATGGCGCGCGCCAGTCGCGGCGCCATCGAAAAGGTCCGGTCGCTTTCAATGATGAGGTTCATCTGCCGCAGCCGGTGGGCGAGCTCGCGCAACACGCCCACGACCGAATCCGAATTGGCGAGGACGGCCTCAATAAACGTGCTCGATGGCAGCAACAGCACGGTCGAAGGCTCGACAGCCGAAACGGTCGCGGTACGCGGACCGCGATCGAGCATCGCGATCTCGCCCACCAGTTCGCCCGGACGGCAGTAATTGAGGATGATCTCGCGCCCGCCCGCGCTAATCATGCTGACCTTCAGCCCGCCCGATAACAGGCAGACCGCGAATTCGCCCGTCTCGTCACCCTGCGTAATGATCGCCTCGCCCGGTGAAAGCTCGCGCCTTTGGGCGGTGCGCAAAAGCTCTTTAAGCTGCTGCGGATCGAGCGCTTTCAAGAGGCTGTCATTCGCCAGCCGCGCGATCAGGTCGCCGAGTGTATCCATCATTCTCCCCCACTTGCGCGCCGGTGACCTTTGCCCTGGCGTGCCATCAGTGCGCACATCGAATCAGGCATTTCCTCGCCCAACGTGACGGGCATCACAGACCGCAACTTTAGCCCCTGTTAACCAGTAATCCAACGCGGACGGAAGGGGGCAAACCGACCGCACCAAAAATCACGAGGCGACCCGAGCGGAGGGGACTTGTCCCCTCGGCCACCTGAGCCCACGCCCTTCAAGGGGTGTGGGCTCCCTTTTCTGGCGGGATGATCAGGCGCTCTCGCCAGCGTTGGTGCACGGCGTTGCTGCACGGAGGACTCTTTGCTCCCGGACCGCGCAACATACGGTGATTATGTTCCTCAATAGCGATGAGCCGCGTGGGATCGCCCGCGTGCAATCCGGCTTTGACACCTGCTCGCCGCACGCCCATGTGAAGGCGCGAAGGAGAGACACATGGCAAATCCCGATTCAGGCCCCGAATTCGACATCATCATCTTTGGCGCAACCGGCTTTACCGGCCGCTTGGTGGCCGAATATCTCAACAATCACTACGGTAGCGCGGACAACGCGCCCAAATGGGCGATGGCAGGCCGTTCTCAGGAAAAGCTTGAGGCTGTGCGCGATGAGATTGGTGCGCCCGCCGATACGCCGCTGGTTGTGGCCAATGCCGATGACATGGGCGAATTGGAGGCAATGTGCCGCCGCACCAAGGTCGTGATAACGACCGTCGGCCCGTATCAGCTATATGGTGACAAGCTACTCGCCGCCTGCGTCGCCACCGGCACTGACTATGCCGACCTTTGCGGAGAGCCCGCATGGATGGCGGACAAGATCGCCGAGCACCAAGAGAACGCCCGTAAAAGCGGCGCGCGCATCTGCTTTTCCAGCGGGTTTGATTCGATCCCCTTCGATCTGGGCGTGATGATGGCGCAAAAGGCCGCGAAGGAGCGCTTTGGCAAAGTATCGCCGCGCATCCGTGGTCGTGTGCGCGCCATGGCGGGGACCTTCTCTGGCGGGACCGCAGCCAGTCTGACCGCGACGATGAAAGCGGCGGCAAAAAACCCGGGCATCTTCAAAGTGCTCGCCAGCCCCTTTGCGCTGACGCCGGGCTTTGAAGGCGCAAGCCAGCCCAATGGCATGGTGCCGGGCTATGAAGGCGATCTGGGCAAGTGGGCCGCGCCGTTTGTGATGGCGCCGATCAACACGAAAAACGTGCACCGCACCAATTTCCTACTGGGCCACCCTTACGGTGAAGACTTCAAATATGACGAGATGATGCTCACCAGCCCCGGCGATGCGGGCAAGGCCGCCGCAGAAGCGATGGCAAACATGATGAAGAACCCGTTTGGCTCAAAGCCGCCCAAGCCAGGCGAAGGCCCAAGCAAGGAAGAGCGCGACAACGGATTTTACGATGTGCTGTTTGTGGCCGAAAAGCCCGATGCCAAAGAACGGGGTGACGGCGCGCTGCACTTCAGCGTTAAAGGCAAGTATGATCCGGGCTATGGCTCAACCAGTCGAATGATCACTGAAACTGCGATGGGCTTGCTCAAAAGCGATGCGCCCGGCGGCGTGGGGACTCCCGGCTCATTCCTTGGCGAGGCTCTCGTGGATCGTCTGCAAGAGCATGCAGAGCTGACATTCTCGGTTGAGAACTGACGCACTGATGATGGCGTTTGATCAGGACGATCGCGGGTTCGGGAACCCATCGCAGGATTGGTGAGTTGAAATTGCAGGGTTAGGCTTTGAACGGAGCGGTCCCATTTCAATTTCCCATCTGCAAATTCTCGTCCTCCTGTTCACCTGCGCATCCCTGCTGAGCGCTGCTTGGCTGGTATGCCATGCCCGTGATGTGGTGCTGGTCCTGAAACATATTCTCCCGCTCGATCCGGGCGCGGGCAAACGCCTGACAAGCCCGCGATCGGTATGCATTGCGATCACCGTGCTCGGGTTCAGCCTGTCAGCGGAGACTCTGGTGGCCTTGCGAGCGGGAGCGTATCTTTAGGAGTGCCGACAGTCGCGATCACGGGCAGGGAATGCGCGTCGCGATGGCTTGCCACAGATTGGTGCGTGATCCATCCACATTGGTGCGGAATGCCGTACGGGTCCAGCCGTCCGGACCGGTCCGCTCAAACACAGCGTCATAATTGGGTGTTTCAGGGCTGACAGTGCGCATGGTGAGAACGCCATCCTCCATCGCCACGCCAAGCTGGGTGATGACTGGTTTGTCAGCGGAAACCCAAGTGACCTTCCAATCCTTGGTGGCAGGATCATAAATGCGGGTAGTGACGCCGCGAGTTGAAGCTGGATTGAGGCCGGGATCGTTATCGTACCATTCATCCTGAATCGCGCGCCCGTTCAGGATGTATCGCCCTGTCAGGCGCGCACGCTGAGATGTGATCACAGGCCCCCATTCACCGTTGGTCCAGACGCGTCCCGTGATGGTAAAGTCACCAATCACGAAATCAAATTGCGACAGAGCATCAGGGGCGTCAGGAGCGGGAGATCCATAATCGCATAACGGCCGGAGCCAGTGTCGGCTCGGTTTGCGCGTGGACCTTTGAATGGCCCAGAGAAGGCGTCGCTGCCGCCATTGATGCGGCCACCAGCCCGCCAAACAGTATACTCGATACCATGACACCCTCCACCCGATTCATCGGGTGGAGGGGTCACGTTTTTTAGCGAGTGCCGGCCAGCCCAACTCGATGAAGACAAGAGCCCCGTCGACGAAGCGTAAAGCCGTCAGAACCTCGCGGCTCAGAAACTGAGCCGAACGCTGGCGCGGATGTTGCGTCCGGGCAGGGCGACAAAATCCTTCGTAAAGCTGGAGTGGCGGCGGCCTGTCGTATCAAACAGGTTTTCACCCGCCAGCTGCACCGCGACGTTCTGGTTCGTCTCAAACGGACGCCAGGTGATATAGGCGTTCACGAAAGCAAAGGCGTCTGTCTCGGTTTCGAAAGCAGCGACTTCGTCCTGCTCGCCGAACCATTGAACCTCGCCGCGCAGATCAAACTGCCTGGTCTGCGCTTCGAGTGCGCCGAACAGCGAAACCGGCGGGATGCGCGGGACAGCGGTGCCGTCATTAAACTCTGCCTCTACATAGGAACCGCGCAGATCAGCCACGAGGCCGAAGCTCTCTGTATCAATCAGCGGAAAGCGGACCTCCCCTTCAACGCCGAAGAAATCGGCGTCCTGCTGAAGGAAAACGAAGACCGGCAGATCGTCCTCTTCCTCGCCAGTGCCTTCAAGGAAGATGAAGTTGTCGAACCACTGGCGATAGACGGAGACACTGAACTGCGCCCCGGCCACTTCACCGCGCGCAAACGCTTCCAGACCCCATGCGCTTTCCACTTCGAGGTCCACATCGCCAATCTCGAAAGCCTGCGTGGCGATATGCGGGCCGTTGGCAAACAGCTCCTCACCCGCAGGCGCGCGTTCGGCGCGCGATCCAGTAAGGCCAAAGCGGACATCACCCTCGCCCGGTGCGAAGACAAGCGAGGCCGCGCCGGAGAACAAGTCAAAATCACGCTCGGTGGCAAGTGGCTGCGATTCGACGTCAACCATCTCGTAACGGGCCGCACCTTCCAACTGGATGCCGCCAAAGTCGTATTCTTGCGCAGTGAAGATCGCCAGTTGAGTGGTGTCATTGGGGGCAACAAACGCCTCCTCGCCAACCGCCTGAAAATCGCGGAACGTGTATTGCATCCCGACTACCCCACCTGACCGCTGCGCAAGCTCAAGCCGGGTTTCGATCGTTTCGCTGTCGAAAACCGTGCCAACTTCAGTGCCCTCAAACTCGGTGTGCGTGTAATCGGAATATCCGCCGCGCAGCTTCAGGCGGGAAAAGAAGCCTTCGCCCAATGCGATATCAGCACGGAAATCAGCGCGGAATTGTTCGAGCCCGATCGAAACCGTTTCTTCGCCCTCTTCCTCTTCCTCGCCGCCCTCTTCCTCGCCGTGATGGTGTTCAGCACCAGGGCGACCGATCAGGCCGTAAAACGTATCATAGTATCCGATCGAGGCACCGAATGTGCTGTCTCCCAAAATCAGGCCAAAGCCACCATTGAGAGAATAGGTTTCGGTCCCGCTGTTTGGCAAAAACCCGCGCTGATCGGCGGCTTCACGCAGCTCTTCCGCTTCCTCGAATTCGCCTTCAGATTCCTCTTCATTTGCGTCGGCAAGCAGGTCCGCGCGCAGGCCTGGTGCAACCTGGAAGCCGGGAATATCGACGTTGCCGGTGTCGCGATACGATCCGTCGAAATGCAGCACCAGTTTGTCAGTCACGGCCACGTCAATCGATGCGCCCCCGCTCAACAAGTCAGTGGCAGTGTCCGCTGCGGCCAATGCGTCGACATGAATGCCGTTTTCAGGAACAGCCGCAGGGATACGCCGGTCGATCACGTTCACAACGCCGCCGATTGCCTGGCTGCCGAACAGCAAAGCTGCAGGGCCGCGCAGAACTTCGATCCGCTCGGTCACCAGCGGCTCAATCGCGGTTGCGTGATCGGCAGACGTGTTGGCCACATCGGCTGTGCCCAACCCGTCGAGAAGAACGCGCACACGCTCTCCATCAAGGCCGCGCAGGATCGGACGCGACGCACCGGGCGCAAAGCTGGTGGCGGAAACGCCGGGAAGCTTGATCAGCAATTCACCCAGCTGTCCGCTAAGATTGCGCTGGATTTCCTCGAGGCCGAGCACGTCCTGGCCACCAATGAAGTCAAGCTGCTCGAGCGTGTCTGCAGTAACCAGAATATTGCCGCGAGAGTGCGGATCATCTTCGCGCGCCTCTTCGCGGGCCTCTTCGATCTGGGTTAACGGCTGCTCGCCCCCGGACGTATCCAATTTATCGTCAGAGTTTGCGAGCGCGGCCTGCGCATTGGCGGCAAACGCAAGCGTCGTGGCGAGCGCGATATGCGACGTGATGATTTTCATAATTTTCCCGTTTCCAGTCAAGCAGTGCGCATGCACAATGTAATAACATATCATCTGATTAGAGCCGAGAAATCCGAGGTGCAACCGTACAAGCGTCGATTCACGATCAGCATGCCGCGAAAATCGACGATCAGCATCAGAGTGCGGCAAAATGGACACAAAAGAGTGACAGGTCGGAATGACCCGATGGCGCAAATGCCCGACAAGCGTCAGGCGAACCACTACGTTCCCTCAAGGTGTTGACCATCTGGTGACCCTGCTATCGGGAAATCCAACCCGTGCCTGCTGGTTCGAATGTCCGTCGCACCAAGGCTGTAGCCGCTTGCGCTCGTGCCAATGGGAAGCAGTACATGCTGCGGGGCAATGAACTCGCTGGTTTTGCCGTTCGTATTGGATCGATCGGCACCAGGAGTTTCGTCATCCGCTGCCGGGTGGAAGGAGGTGGCCGCACTGCCCCGCAACATAGCGGCTCCGGCTCAGGAGAAGGCCTTCCCCTTCAAGGTCAGAATCAAAAAGAACTGCGATCAACCCGTCTTGTTGAGCGTGTTGACAAGGTGTTGGCCAATGCCAAGCCGGCCTGATCGCTTAAAGCGTTAGGCGTCAAAGAAATTGATGTCCCTGTGGAAAATGGAGCGGGCGAGGCGATTCGAACGCCCGACCCCAACCTTGGCAAGGTTGTGCTCTACCCCTGAGCTACGCCCGCTCACTGAACGCTCCGCAAAGATGCGCTAACTTGCGCTTCCCTGCCGGGGAGGCGGCGCAATTAACAGCGCCCCTGACATCGCGCAAGCGGAAAATAGCCGAAAAATCGCTTGATCCGCCGTCCAATGCCCGCCAGCCCAGACTAGCGCTTCACATATGCGGCCTCGCACCCCACATTGGAGCATGAACGATGCCGGTCAAACGGGGCCGGACCCGAAATTTCCGCGCTGGCAATCCGGCGCATCACATCATCTGCTTAACAAGCGACAGGAGTACGCCCTTGGCCAGCATGGGTCTCAATATCGACGAACAAAAGGCAGTGGAGCGCTTCCGCACGGAAGTGGTCGACCCGTCACAAACCAAACTCGTCATTCTCGATTTCTGGGCGGAATGGTGCGGGCCGTGCAAGGCGCTCGCGCCGATGCTCGAAAAGGTCGCGGCCGAATACGCGGACAAAGGCGTGATCCTGGCAAAGATCAATGTCGATGAAGAACAATTCATCGCGGGTCAGTTTCAGGTAAAATCGATCCCGACAGTCTATGCCATGTTTCAGGGTCAACCCGTCGCCGACCTGACAAGCGCGCGCAGCGAATCGCAATTCAAGGCGGCGTTGGACCAATTGTTGGGCCAATTGCCGATTCAGGCGGGTGACGCGGCCGGCACACCGCAAGGTCCCTCGCCCGAGGAAATCGAGCAATTCGTCAAGATGGGCGAAGAAGCGCTTTCCGGCGGCGATGCCCAGCGCGCCGCGGGCATCTTTGCGCAGGTGACGGAATTTGCCGCCGACAACGCGCCCGCCCATGCAGGGTTGGTGCGGGCGATGATCGGGTTGGGACAAGTGGATGAGGCGCGCCAGGTTCTCACCACCATCGAAGCCGATCCCAAGCTTTCCTCCGATCCCGCGATCGCGGCTGCGAAAACCGCACTGGAACTCGCCGGAACACAAGTGGATGACAGCGAGCTCGCCGGATTAAAGGCTGCTGCCGAGGCTGATCCGGACAATATGCAAGCAAGGCTCGCCTATGGCGAAGCCGCCTTTGCCGCAGGACAGCGCGATGACGCGGCAGACACTCTGCTGGCTATGGTCGAGGCGGATCGGGAGTGGAATGAAGGTGCCGCGCGCACCAAACTGCTCCAGATTTTCGAAGCCACCGGCCTTGAAGATGACTGGGTGGTCGCCACCCGGCGTCGCCTCTCCAAGATCCTGTTCGGGTAAGGGGGCACCATGTCCACCCGCCTTTCAATCTTTCCGCTGCCCGGCGCTGTCCTGTTTCCCGGCCTGCAATTGCCGCTGCACATCTTTGAGCCGCGCTATCGTGCGCTGATCGGGGATTCGCTGGTGCGGGACCGGCGGATTGCGATGATCCAGCCGCAGCGCTCAATTGATGGAGCGCCGCTCTATTCCGTCGGCTGTGTCGGACGCATCGGCGAAATCGAGGCGATGGAAGATGGCCGCTATAACCTTATCCTCGAAGGGGAATCGCGCTTTAGGCTGATCCGCGAAATGGATGTTGCTACCGCATTCCGTCAGGTCGAAGGCAAATTGATCGACGACGACGAGAATGAAACCCTGAGCCATGCGCAACGCGGCGGATTCGAGGCCGAGGCGCGCAACTTTGCGGATGCGCAAGGGTACAGTGTAGACTGGGATTCGGTGGAGCGATTGGATGACCATTCGTTGATCAACGGCGTCTCGCAAATCGCGCCCTTCGATCCCGCGTCAAAGCAGGCCTTGCTAGAGGCTCAGACGCTGTCGGCGCGCTGTGAATTGCTGGTGCAGCTGATGCAGTTCTTTAGCCGGGGCGATGGCGGTGAAGAGATCATGACGTTGCAGTAGTCTGTATGGCAGCGCATCCGCGCCGGCCTTTTTTGGGGCTGTTCCCTCCATTACGCTGCGGGGCATCTACGGGCACACGGTCGTGCTTGCGGGTCGCATTGACGACCGTTTGTCGCACCGGAGCGGCTCAATACCGCAACGACACTCAGCCCAGATTGAAGCTACCCTTGAGACCGTCGATCACATATTGCGCGGCAAGCGCGGCCAGCAGGACGCCAAGAAGTCGGGTAATAACCGCCTCAACCTTGTCACCGAGCAAGCGGATCAGCGGCCCCGCCGCCACCAGCGCCGCCGCTGTTATCGCCAGTACCAGACCGAGTGCTGCAAACACCTCGCCGCGCTCTACCCAGCCGTCCGCCTCATTCATCAACAACATCACTGCGGCAATCGCGCCCGGCCCTGCAAGCATCGGCATCGCCATCGGAAAGACCGAGACATCCTCAACCTCGCTCGCGCTCACTTTGTCAGCGCGTTCCTCGCGGCGCTGGGTGCGCTTTTCAAAGACCATCTCGAACGCGATCCAGAACAGCATGAAGCCGCCAGCGATGCGAAAACTGTCGAGATCGATGTGCAACGCACCTAGCAGCGCCTCGCCGAAGAATGCAAAAATCAGCAGGATCACGGCGGCAATCAACGTCGCTCGCAAAGCCATCGAGCGGGCCTGAGCGCTGGTCGCGTGTTTCGTCAGGCCGGCATAAATCGGCGCGCATCCGGGCGGGTCGATCACGACGAACAAGGTCACAAAGGCAGAAACGAACAATTCAGGCAGCATTACCGGGCGCGCCATTCAAACAGAGGAGGGAGGAGCGGGGGACTGCGCCGCCCTCATCATTGTTCCGGCAGGGATGCAAGGCTTTCTTCAATCGCGGTCTCCCAACCGCCTTTATAAAAATATTCCGCCTTCACATATTTTGTCCCGTCTTCGCGGTGTTCCCACTGCCATCGCAACGTGCCATCTCGGGAAAGCTGCGCATCCGCTTTGCCGTCCTCGCCAATCGGCATTGGCGGCGGAGGCGGAACGGCTTCGTCGCGGCGCGGGCAGCTGGCGACGAGGCCTGTGATCGAATCGATGGCGGTCACAACGATCGCGCCATCCTCGAATTGCTTGCGCGGGGGCGGTTGCGGATCATCGCGGCCCGCCACGTCATAGCTCCATTTATAGCTGTTATCCTTTTGCCGGACCCAGGTGGTCACGTAATTGCCGACGAGGCCGCCCCCATCGCGGAATCGCCCCTGTGTCAGCGCCAGCGCCCCGTCGCAGCTCATCACGACGGTGCGTGGCCCCCACTCATTGGCTTTGGCCGGATCTGGCCGGGCCGACGACAGCGCGTCAAACGGAACAGTGCCGTTGCGACCATGCAGAACTGCTCCCGGAGCAGCGGCCTCAAGCGCGGCGGCGAACTGACCACGCTCTTCAATGTCGCGCGCAAAGGCCAGCTCTCTTGCGACCAAAGCGCTCGGCTGCGCAGCGCCGGGCGCGGTCGCCAGCACACGGTTAATCACTTTGGCAGGGGGACCGCGGCGCTGCTGACCGCTGGCGCAGGCCGTCAGAGCAAGGGAGGTCACAGCGATCGCAGCAACCAGTGATGAGTGTTTCATCCAAATCTCCGTTCGGTCAACGCTGTGGAGCGGTCCGCGCTGACCTGTCAGTGAACATGCCAGACGGAGCAGCTTTGCTAAAGCCCCTCAGGCACGTTCAGACCGGCATTGCGATACGCCGCCACGGCGGTGTTGCGCAGAAGCACAGCGATCGTCATCGGACCCACTCCGCCGGGCACTGGCGTAATCGCGCCAGCCACTTCACTGGCCTCGCCAAAGGCGACATCGCCGACCAGGCGCCCCTTGTCGCTGCCCGGTTCGGGAGGCAGGCGGTTGATGCCAACATCGATCACGGTTGCGCCCGGTTTCAGCCAGTCTTTCCCAATCATTTCAGGCCGACCAACAGCGGCGACCACAATATCAGCGCGCGCCACCACACCTTTCAGATCCTTCGTCCGGCTGTGCGCGATTGTCACCGTCGCATTCGCATCCAGCAGCAATTGCGCCATCGGTTTACCCACAATATTGGAGCGCCCAATCACGACCGCCTCAAGGCCGGACAGGTCACCCAGCCGGTCCGTCAGCAACATCATACAGCCCAGCGGGGTGCACGGGACAAAACCCGATTGTCCGACGCTCAACCGCCCGGCATTGATTACGTGAAAGCCGTCAACATCCTTGTCCGGGCTGATCGAAGCGATGATGCTCTGTTCGTTCAGGTGCGCAGGCAGGGGCAGCTGGACCAGGATGCCGTCCACCGCGTCATCCGTGTTCAGGCTCTCGACAAGTGCGAGCAGTTCCGCTTCGCCGACATCGTCGGGCAGACGGTGCGTGAAGCTTTCCATATTGGCGGCTAGGGTCGCCTTGCCCTTGCTGCGGACGTAAATCTGACTGGCTGGATCTTCCCCAACCAGCACCACTGCCAGACCGGGCTTGCGCCCGGTCTTTTCCGCAAAACCGAGTGCCGCGCCGCCGACGCGCTCGCGGAGCTGCGCGGCAAAGGCCTTTCCGTCGATCCGTGTTGCCGTCATGCGATGCTGAGGATCAGCCGCCCGATGACGGATTCAAAAATGCGCAGACCGATGATCAGAACGATAGGCGACAGGTCAATCGCGCCCGTATCCGGCATGATATTGCGAATGGGCCGCAGCACCGGATCCAGCAGACTGTTGATCGCCTCATAAAACGACATCAGAAACTGATTGGACGGGCTGACCACGTTGAACACAAACAGCAGGCCTATGACGAACTGGATGATGATCAGCATTATCAACGCACCTGATACGATGCTGATGATGTCCAGAAGCAGATAGAGGCCTTGCATTGAAATTCCTGTATTTGGAGAGGCGTATTATATACCTAATACGCTCAGCGTCTTCGTCAAGATGCAGGCCGCACCAACGTGCCGCCGATGTTGTGGCGTGCGCCTAGCAGGCCTCCGTAGCGCGCACCAGAGTTCCTGCCCCGCGCGCGGTGAAGAATTCTAGCAGCATGGCGTGGGGCACGCGCCCATCCAGAATAACCGCAGCCTCGCAGCCGGATTCCACCGCAGACACGCATGTCTCCAGTTTTGGCACCATGCCTCCGGTGATCACGCCGTCTTCGCGCAGCTTTGCGATTGCCGCCGGATCAAGATCAGTGAGCAGTGTACCGTCTGCGTCGAGCACACCTTTGACATCGGTGAGCAGGAACAGGCGCGCCGCGCCCAAAGCCGCCGCAATCGCGCCCGCCATGGTATCGGCGTTGATATTGTAGGTCTTTCCATCTGCACCCGCCGCAATCGGCGCGATCACAGGGATCATCCCGGCGGCGACCGCTGTATCGATCACGCCAGTATCGACCTTTGCGGGCTCCCCCACAAAGCCCAGATCAACCGCCTTTTCGATCAGGCTTTCGGGATCGCGCGTAGTGCGCGAAACCTTCTGCGCAGTGACAAGACCGCCATCCTTGCCCGATATGCCAATGGCCTTGCCACCCGCACCGGCAAGCCAGCCGACCAGTTGTTTGTTGATCGCGCCGGAGAGGACCATTTCAGCGATTTTGGCGGTGTCCTCATCGGTCACCCGCAGCCCGTCAACAAAGGTGCTCTCCACCCCCAGCCGGCCCAGCATATCGCCGATTTGCGGTCCTCCGCCATGCACAACCACCGGGTTGATGCCGACCGCTTTCAGGAGCACGATATCCTCGGCAAAGTCGCGCGCCGCACGCTCGTCTCCCATCGCATGGCCGCCATACTTCACAACGAAAGTGCGCCCGGCATAATTCTGAAAATAGGGCAGCGCCTCGATCAGAACTTCGGCCTTGGCGTGAATGCTTGGCGGGGTTGCGGTGTTATTATTCGAAGCTGCCATGCCGTGAATGTCCTTTGGCAAATGAAGCGGGGCGAGAAGGTTTTGGCACGAGGCGCGTAGCGGTTTGCGATGCAATAGGAAAGCGGGGCGCAGGCCCCGCATTGCCGTCTGCCGGGATTGCGAGCGAGTGCCGCCACCAGTCCGCGGGTAGCAACGTTTGACAGTTTTTGCGCTTGGCACTGTAACAAAAGAGGTGTCCACTAAGAATCGTCTGGTGGAAGCGCTGAATACGGCGTTTATCCGACGGTCTGTTTCAGGGAGGAAACCAAATGAACACTTCACGTATCTCGGGCTCGATCGCCCTCGCCGCCGCCGCTGGCCTTGCCGCTGCCTGTTCCGGTGGCGCTGCTGAAGCCCCGGCAGAAGGCACCGCCGAAGCTGCTGGCACCGAAGCCGAAGCGCTAGCCGCTGCCGGATCGGGCGAGAAAGAAAAGTGCTATGGCGTCTCGCTCGCTGGCAAGAACGATTGTGCCGCAGGCGAAGGCACGAGCTGCGCCGGCACCAGCGTAGTCGATTATCAGGGCAACGCCTGGACCTATGTCGATGCAGGCACCTGCGCCACCATCGAAACACCCAACGGTAAGGGCTCGCTGGAGCCGATTGAAGCCTGATCAGACGTGAAAACCCGGAAGCAAAGGCCGCCCGGAGCAATCCCGGCGGCCTTTTTGGTGTCCTGTTCTGCTTCTAAACGTGTACGTGTGTGCATGGCTGTCAAAGCATGGGTAGGCTCTGGCGCGCAGCGTGTTAGGGTGCAGACAAATGGCCCGTTCTCGCTCTCCTCTCATCACCCGATCACGTAGCCCGCGCTCCGGATTGCGAGGGCGTCTGGTAAGCTGGTGGATATTGTGGCGCGTGCCCGCTCTGGTCGCGATTGTCGCAGGGCTGTGGTGGTACGGCGTGCGTCCCATCGCCTATGAGCAAGGCTGGGTGCCGGTGACGGATCGCTTTGCCGAATGCGGCAGCTCCGGCTCGCGCACTCAAGGGTGCGTCGTCGATGGTGACACAGTCATCATTGGCTTTGGCGCAGAGCGGCGTCGCATCCGCCTCACCGGCTTTGACGCGCCTGAGATCGAAGGCACCTGTCCAGCCGAGAGCAAGCTTGCGCTCACCGCCCGCACCGCTTTGACCGCGTGGCTGACGCAAGGCGCATTCGAATGGAACGGGTCAGACGATCCACCGCGCGATCAGTATGGCCGCGAACTGCGCGAGGTTCGCCGGGTCGCGGCGGACGGGACGCGCGAATACCTGGCCAAAACTATGATTGCCCGCGGCCTCGCCCGTGAAAGCGGCTGGGGTGCAGAGCCCGTCGACTGGTGCGCGTAAAGCCGAGCGACTAGCCACGATCAATCTCCGCAGCAAACGCGGCGAAATCGGCGTGACCTGTGACAGGTGCCACCCGCTGCGCCCACATCGCATCAATCTCCTCGCTCACTGATGCAGGCAGCACATCGCCCGAGCTACCAGAAGCCTGCACCTTGCTGGAATCGCTATCGGCAGAAATCCCGCAGCGCTTTTCCAGCACCGCGCACACCATTGCATCATCAAACCGGTCCTTGTGCTCCACCATAAAATCGCGCGAAGTGCAGTCCATCACCATGGCGACCAATTCATCGGTGACCGCGATCCAGCACAGATCAGCCAACCGCCGCACCGTGGCCTCACGGTTTCGCACGACCCAGCGATAGGTCATCAACAGCGTATCCGCCTCATTACGCCGCGCATGCCAGCTGGTGAGATAGGTGAAATAATCGCACCCGTTCGGCCCACCACCCAGCCATAGCGGCATGAAGTCCTCCATCCCGACCGATCCGCGCTCCAACTGCCAGCCATCGAAGAAACGATACATCGAGACGAAGCTCTCTTTCGGATCGCGCACCACTGCAACATAGCGCATACCTACGGGCAATCGTTCATATTCGCGATGCGTCTTGAAGCCGCGCGGGGCCGCACGCTGGGGTGCAGTCATGTCGAAATCGAGCATGATGGCTGTGTCCTCCCACGGGACCACCCGGCTGATATCGTCAAAGTCCATATCGCTGGCACCGGTCGCGGCGCCCATGCGCAACTGGTGGAACATCTGCTGCATCAGTGTGGTGCCACTCTTGGCCCAGGGCGCGATAAACACATCGCCTTCCTGCGGTTCGAGCGGGCGGTGGTTATCGACAGGTCCGTTATGAGCAAGGCCCATAATTGCACCGAATTCTTCAACCGATCGGGCGCGGCCCGGTAACGGTGGGGACATGTTCACCCCGCCGCTCAATACGCGTTGAGGCCAAAGCCCCGACGCTGAAGCTCTGCATGGGCAACCGTGCCGGTGGGTGCCATCTTCACGCCTTCGATCAGGTCGGCATTGCCCACACCGTGATATTCGGCCGCAAAGCCGCACACCCATATCTCCGCCCCCCGCTCGATCAGCTCGGCCACAATTGCGGCGCTTGGGTTCGCGGCGTGATCGGTGTCACCTGTATCATATTTCGCGGCATAGCGCGCATCCGACGCCACATCGAAAACCGACGGGCCGTGCACCACCACCGCCACTTTCACGCGCTCGCGATCAACCCCGTATTCCTCCATTTTCTTGGCAAAGGACAGCGCGCGCCGCAGCGATGCGTTCACCTTGCCCGCCTCACCCTCGTAAGCGTCAAAGGAGTGTTTCCACACGGCATCCGCTGGAAACTCCATTTCGTTGATGACCTCGGGCTTGGCCCCCTCGGTGTGCCCGTCAGCCAATGCGGGCGCGGCCAGTATCAACGCTGGTGCGGCAGTCAGTGCGATGCGGGTAAGCGTGCGAAGTGCGGTGTCAGTCATGTCATTCCCCTCTGAATCCGTGTCTTTCCGCAATCTGCCCGATTGCGCCAACCGCGGCAAGCGGACCACGAGGGGGACCAGCGGACACACTCGGTTCGTCGCTGCTGCGGGGCGGTTGACACACATGACACACTGTCCTGAAGCGGAAAACACCGCCTCGGGCAGAATGGCCTCACGCAGGCTGAAAGTGCAGCCGCGCTCGCCTCAAGACAAAGGCCATAGGCAACGGCGTTGTACCGTGACGCGGCATAGTGGCGAGAACCCGAGCGCAGTGCATCCCAGCGGTTTACTCCGCCGGAAGGCGAGTAGGAAAGCTGTCCGCGCGCGGGACTATTCGGTGGCGCGGTTTGCCGGAAGATCGGCTCCGTCTTCGATCTCCATGCCCGGCTCCGCATCGGGGGCCAGTTCCCCGTCAAGCGAATCCGCGCCGAGATCCGGCTGCCCCGTGTCAGAGCTGATCGCGTCGCCTTCCACTTCGCCCATGCCCACACCCGGAGCGTCAGCGGGAACGGGATCGACAGAACCACCTTCATCGGTGGTGATTTCTGTGGCGATGCCTTCCTCTCCATTGTCAGTATCGAGCGGACCTGTGCAAGCGGCGATGAGGCCGATCGCGAGAAACGCACCCATGTTGCGTGTACCAGAAAGATGGCGGGTTCGATTGAGCATGAGTGTCATGAAATTTCTCCGGGGTTTGTTTGCATTCTTACTCACGGAACGCACGCACCATGGGCAAGTTTCAAAAAACCGCAATTGGCGATGGCGATTATCAGTCTTTAACGGGGGCATCGCAGCCGCACATGATGACCGATGCTTTTAACAATTTGCCAGCGGCACCTCGCCTGTGGAGCCGCTGGCAGTCTTCGGGTCGTGGCCGGTGCTCCCGGCTCTGGCTTGGGTCTGGCACTGTGGTCTGCCCACGGTGCCATCGAAGTTTCGGCTCCCTTGGGATCGAGGGAGCCGAACCGTTTAACCGCCGCACGTCAGCACAAGGCGGCTATGGCGAGATGCTAGAGTTTCAAACCGGGCGCGATGCGCGGATGGCGGTGCGAATTGCGCGCCGTGCCGCCAGCGCCGCACCGATAGCTGCCACCTTTGCCACGCGGCGCCGGGCTTTTTTGCGCACATGTTTTGCGGGCGAGGAAGCAGAAAATGCAGGTCGGCTCAGGATACGCGGACGCAAGCCGTGTCGTTTCATTGATCTGCGTATCATGCCGGAACCGCCTTTCTTTCAGGGGTTCGCATACTCGCAGGAAGGGTCGATGGCGCGCCAAAGCGCATTTCCGCATCCTCGATGATCACCGAAATCTCGTCCAGCAGGGAAAGCCGCTGACGCTTGAGCCGCGCCATGTACAACTCCGATGCGTCCTCAACCTCCACCTCAATCCGTTGGATCGCGCGGTTCAGCGCATGATAGCGCTCCGCCAGATTGCAGAAATGCGCGTCTGACAGTTTGAGCAAGTGAAGCACCGGCGCATCTCGGGGAAACTCTTCGTGCAATTCATGGGGGGTGTTGGGTGACATCGCGTGGCTCTCCTCTTGGGTGTCAGGGAGGGATTATCGAAGGTATGCGAACGGGGCTTTGATGTGGGTCAAAGGGCTATCCGCCTCTCTCGGCGGAGACAATTGCTGTGATTTCGTCGAGCAGGCCGAGGCGCTGTTTCTTGAGAGCCTCGGCGCGATCATCACTCGCCGCCTCGGTCTCCGCCTCGATCCGGTGCACCTGCCGGTTTACCTCGTGATATTCATCCGCGAGCCGCGCGTAATGCGCGTTGTCGGCCTTAAGCCGCGTGAGCAGATCACGGTCGCGCTTGAAGATTTCGGTGAGTTCGTTGGGGGTATGCTGTGACATGGGCTTACTCTCTCCGTTGGGGCGTTGAGGAGAGATTAGGCGGGAGTGGGGTTGGGGGAATTGATGTGGGTCAATTGGCTTAATCGATGTGATTTAAACGGCGCAGTAGGGCCACTTCTTCTTCATTCACTGGGGTGTACGAAACGAACTCCCGCTTCCCAAATCGCAGTCCAAGTCTCCGCATAATATCTGCGTCATTTTCCGAATAAAGGATCGCAATTCCTTTCGGTGAAAGAATATCTCGTGCACCGCTGTTACGCCTGATGCGCTTCATGAAATCATCTTGGGCCGCCACCGCCTCAATCTGCACCCTTGAAACTGGTACACCCTGGAAGCGCTCGAACAACGTGGCGATACGCCGAGTACCTCCACCTCGCATGATTTCATCACGATCTGATTGTGAGGTTAGAGACCAGAAATTCTGAGTGTATTGATAGCCTTTGGCCATCCACCAGATGTTCTTCCTACCTTCGGCCGAGAAGCTAGTTTTGGCATCACGATTGCTTCCGGATCGCAAGTATGCGGCTCGTGCACGAGCAAGGCCAAAATCGCAAATAGCTTCGGCCTCATTGACTTTAATCAGAATGCACAGTTCTTCAAATGCTTCAGGAGGAATCATCCATCCTCCAGCTTGGGCTGAAGTCGTCGATTTTACATCTACTTCTTCTCCCCCGATCAGCAGATCCAACTTTATACCGCGAGGAACATCAAGCCAATCGCGCAGAATGATCTCAAATTTCGTGCCCAGATAGGTTTTCTCAGTTTTCTCAAGGTCTGAAAAAAAGAACCGACCAGTCCTCGAAGTGTCAATGACTTCATCAATTGCGGACCGGAAGAATCCACGCAGTCTTTCCTCAAATTGTCCCCAACTCCCAACGGCGGTGATCAAATTTTCTTCTAAGGCGCTCAAATCAAAGTAATCTTGATGGTCCGATTCAAGTGGAATTCGTTCAACGAGCTCAGACAGATTCATGCTGCGACTGGAATCGCTCTGTTAGCTTGCAGTGCAACGCCAAGACTTCGGGCTACCGCCCTTGCTACAGGCGGAGGAAACGCGTTGCCAATCTGCCGATACTTTGTTGTCTTTGTACCATAGAACTCCCAGTCATCGGGGAAGCCTTGAAGCCTTGCCGTCATTTGCAATGTAAGTCTTGGCATGCCTACGAAACCTGGCTCAGGTGCCTCATTGGCGAGGCTCTTTCCCTCGACACCCAAGGTTGCCCACGCTCGACGGGCACGACTGGGACCCAAGTCAGGACCACCGTGCTTCTTGGACCCACCAACCAAAGTTGGCGCAATCTCGTTCGCGCGACGGGACCAATTCTTAGCTCCATACCACCCGTTGGCGGCCATCAGATCGTTCAAACATTCGCCGACTGTAGGAGGATTTTGAGGATGTACTTCGGGCCAATCAAACACATCGGCCAGATCTTTGCGCAAGGCCACTATGATCACCCTAGGCCTAAGTTGCGGTACACCAAAATCCGATGCGTTCAGCAAACGCCAGTCCACGTGGTAGCCAAGTTTCGACAGTTGGTGCTTCAGCTGACCTCGATAATCCTCGAATACAGCAGAAAGGAAGCCCCGAACATTTTCTATCATCACGGCCTTTGGTCGAATCTCATCAATTAGCCTGATTGCAGATGGGAAAAGGTTACGCTCGTCCTTTTCTCCCAATTGCTTTCCAGCCACAGAGAACGGAGGGCACGGCAAACCGGCAGCAAAGAGTTCGACACCCTTGAACGGTCGACCATCGAACTCAGCCATATCAGTCGCACGAACGTCCCAGAGCGGACGGTTAAGCGAAAGAGTCTGCGCAAATTGAGGCTCGATTTCAATCAATGCTTCATGATCAAAGCCAGCTTGCTCCAAGCCAAGAGCCTGCCCGCCAGCGCCTGCGCAGAATTCAATTGAATGCATGCGATACTCCCTCATTATCGCAAGCGATATGTTCTCAACTTGTTCCAGTCAAGGGAGTGCCTCCAGATTGGAGGCACTCTACTCACTCCGCAGCTTCAACCTCGCCAAACATATCCGGTCCGTCGTTCACGGCCTCATCCGCCGCGGGCAGCTTCGCCTTCTGGCGCTTGTCAAAGCTGGACCAGACGTCGTTCCAGTTGCCGGTGGTGGCGCCCTTTGAATATTCGGTGGCGCGCGCTTCGAAGAAGTTGGCGTGCTCCACGCCGTTCAGCAGCGGCGACAGCCAGGGCAGCGGGTGCTCTTCGATCAGGTAGATCGGCTGCAGCTTGAGCTGCTTCAGGCGCCAGTCGGCGATATAGCGGATGTATTTCTTGATGTCGGTCGGCGTCATACCTTCAACCGGGCCCATTTCAAAGGCGAGGTCGATGAAGGCGTCTTCGAGGCGGACGGTCTTCTGGCAGATGTCGATGATGTCTTCCTTCACCGATTTGGTCAGGCAATCGCGCTCTGCGCAGAAGGTGTGGAACATCTTGATGATGCCTTCGCAATGCAGCGTTTCATCGCGCACTGACCAGCTGACGATCTGGCCCATGCCCTTCATCTTGTTATGGCGCGGGAAGTTCATCAGCATGGCAAAGGATGCGAACAGTTGCAGCCCTTCGGTAAAGCCGCCGAACATGGCCAGCGTGCGCGCGATATCCTCATCGGTGTCGACGCTGAACTGGTGCATGTAATTGTGCTTGTCGGCCATTTCCTCATAATCGAGGAAAGCGGAATATTCGCTTTCGGGCATGCCGATCGTATCGAGCAGGTGCGAATATGCCGCGATGTGCACCGTCTCCATGTTGGAGAAGGCGGCGAGCATCATCTTGATCTCGGTCGGCTTGAACACGCGGCCATATTTGTCGTGATAGCAATCCTGCACCTCAACATCGGCCTGCGTGAAGAAGCGGAAGATCTGGGTGAGCAGATTGCGCTCATGCTCGGTGATCTTTTGCGCCCAGTCGCGGCAATCTTCGCCCAGGGGCACTTCTTCGGGCATCCAGTGGATCTGCTGCTGGCGTTTCCAGAAGTCGTAAGCCCACGGATATTCGAACGGCTTGTAGGTGTTACGGGCTTCGAGCAACGACATGTTGTGTTCCTTTGGATCGGGTTGGCTTACCTATATAGGGAAACAAACTACGAATTCGAAGGCAAGCACGTAGATTTTCGCGGGGATAAACCGTGCAAAATCTGAGTCGAGTTGAGTCGGGGAGCAGCCCTCGGTTTGTCGCTTGCAGCCCTCGCATCATCTTAACGTGCATGGCCTGCAAGAGGGTGCGCTGCGGCATATGCAGCGCGACTGTTTCGGAACTTCGCCCCCGCCCCGCGCATAGTTTAGGTAAACCTTCATTCCATTTACAGGAGCCTGACATGGCGACACCCGAACAGAAAGACACCGACCACGCAGCCGACGCGCACGAAGAAAAGCGCCACAATATCAGCCAGAACCCGATCACCGGCCCTTATCCTGACGGTGACAGTCGCAACATTACGCTCGCGCCGTCTGACAATTCCATCGAGCCGAAGCGCACCGGCCCGCAGGAACACCGCTTTCGTGAGGAGCGCGACACCTCGACCGCCAAGGGCCGCGATGCCGATGCAAGCGCGGCTGCGCGTGACGATGGCGCAGATGCGAACGGCAAGACGTCCTCCGCGTCTGCCGAAACAGCGCCGGGCACGCCTGCGAAAAGCTATAGCCTGGAAAGTGACGATCCCAGCCCGGCCGAAACCGCATTCGGCCGTCCGGGCGGTGCGTTGAAAAAGCCTGTGCTGCAAAACGACTGGAACCCGGCAGAACGCAACAGCGACGACCTGTCACGCTGATCCACCTGCGTCGAAGACCCGAGCCGAAAGCCGCCCGCTTGCAAAAGCGGTGCGGCTTTTTTGCGCCCAAAGCACGTCCTTAATTGCACGCCCCTAATTGCACACCCTTAATCGCGCGCCTTTTTCGACCCGAAGAGACTGCCCCCGCCCAGCACGGTAATGCCCAAGAAGAATCCGAAATCGTACCATGCGCCTTTATTCGGCACGGCATACACGGCAATGTCGGCGCTGAAGAGCGACCCGATCCAGCTCCACGGGAAGATGAATCCGTGCCATAGACCCCAGAGGAAACCGGGCGAGCCGGATTCCTTGCTGACGCCGGCATCAATCTGCGATGCGCAGGCGGAGAGGGCGAGCGCAAGGCCGACCGCAAACGCAAGGCGCGCGAGCTTGCTCAAAGAGCCGGATGCTGGCCCATCCGTCACAGGCCCATCAGAATGGTGAGCCACATGACCGGCAGGAATACGGCCACCATGCCGATGTGAAGGCGCCCGGCATTGGCGGCGTGGCCGGTGCTGCTGCGGCGCAGATTCTTGATCGAATTGAACAGGAAGAAGAGCGCGACCAGCGTTCCGAAAAGTCCGATCCATAAAGAGTAATGCATAATTTACGGTCCCTTATGCGCCTGATCTCCGCGACTGCCGCGCAGGCGTTGCAAATGTACATAATGCCACAAGCCGGGGACGCAATCGAGTGCAACACGCGCAATGCGTGAACGGATTGTGACAGGAAGGGAAAACCCTGCGCTCAGCAGAAGCGGCGCACGAAGCCCTGGTGCCGGGTCTTGTCGAATTCCTGCGCGGCGCCGTCCCAGTCATTCTCGGCGATCCGGTTCAGGACGCTTTCAGTGAGCGGGCGCGCAAATTCGAGGCCGACCCGGTGAAGCTGACGCCACGCGACCTCTGCTGTGTGCGGGCCTGTTCCGGCAATGCTGAGGCTGACATATTCGCCGAGCTTGAGGCCGCCATGCGGATCATCAACGCGACACCCACCGCACGACAAGTCCGCCAATTCAACTTCCCATTCGCTGCCCAGCTTGGTGCGATAAGCACCCGCTGTGCTGGTGGGGATACGATTGTCCTTGCGGCTTTGCATAGCGTAGATTGTGGTATCATCGAGTTTTTGCCGGAAGGTTAATGGTGCTGCGCCTCGCAATGTATCCCGACAGGCGCGCCCGCTCCCCGCTCAACAAAGGCCCCATCACGCCGTCTTGTGATGCGCGATCATGGCCCTGATCTGCTCGCTCGTGCCGAAAATCGCATTGGCGTTGCTCCCGCGGTCGGGGCGAAAGCCCGCATCGTCGAAGAAAACCGGCTTCATGCCGAACCCTGCCAGTAATTTGACCACTTCTGGCCCCGGCGCTTCGATGATCGAGACCGGGCGGCATCGCTCATATGTTTCCATCGCACCGCGTATCACTTGCTCTTCGTGCCCCTGAACGTCGATTTTCACGATAGCGGGATCAAGGTTGAAACTGTCGAGCGTGCGCAGCGGGACACTGTTCCTTTCTAGCGACAGATGGCGCGGGTCAAAGAACGCAAGACCACCATTTTCCAGCAGAAATCGCGCTTCCTCCTCATCGATCGAAGCGAGGCCATCGAAGGCGAAGCCGCGATAATGGGGTATATACAGGTCTATTGTCCCACTCTGATCGCTGAGCGCGCAGGGCTGGATTTCGACGGTGCTATCGGCTGCGTAAACCCGGCCCAGATGCCGCGACAGGTTTGGGTTGGGTTCAAAGGAGAGGATGCGCTGCGGCCCGCAACAGCGTTTGATCGCTTCGATGCTTTGCCCCCAATTGCCGCCGATATCGATAGCCAGACCACTGCCGCGAAAGGCGCCGATGGCCCTGAAATCCGCATCCATCCGCAGACCCAGATGGCGGGTGAGGAGGTTGGAGACGCGAAATTTCAAAGGCCGCGTGAATGGAAAGAGGGTTTGCGCCCAGCGCATGAAAGTCTTGGGCGTCACGCGGTTGGCTCAACCTTGACTATGGATTGGGAGGATGCGCGGAATAAGTGCGAGAACGCGCGCCAGGCAAACCCCCGCAATGCTGATGGCGGTGCGGGGGTTTTTTGTGTTTCAAAGGATGAACTCCTGAAAAATCAGGGCGCCTGCCGATCATCCATCGTCATTCATCAATCGTAACTGGCAGCTGTTCACTCGCAGCCGATCACTGGCAACCGATCACTGGCAGCTCAGGCATTCCTCGTAATCGGTTTGCTGCTGGCCCAGTTCGGCTTTCAGCTCGATCTCGGGGGCGTTGGACGTATTGTCCGCTTCGACGCCGCCGGCAAAGCCTGCGCGTTGCACTGACTTGGACCGGAGATAATAGAGCGACTTGATGCCTTTCTCCCACGCCTGGAAGTGGAGCATCATCAAGTCCCACTTGTCGACATCAGCGGGGATGAACAGGTTCAGCGACTGCGCCTGATCGATATAGGGTGAGCGGTCGGCTGCAAATTCGAGCAGCCAGCGCTGGTCGATCTCAAAGCTGGTCTTGAAGCTCGCCTTTTCCTCGTTCGAAAGGAAATCGAGATGCTGGACCGAACCGTTATTTTCGAGGATCGAGTTCCAGACATTGTTCGAGTTCTTCGACTTTTTATCGAGGATCTTTTCCAAATACGGGTTCTTCACGATGAAGCTGCCCGACAGCGTCTTGTGCGTGTAGATATTCGCCGGGATCGGCTCAATACAGGCGCTGGTGCCGCCGCAGATGATCGAAATCGAGGCGGTCGGCGCGATTGCCATCTTGCAGCTGAACCGCTCCATCGCGCCCATATCGGCGGCATCGGGGCACGGTCCACGCTCCTGCGCCAGCAGCATCGAGGCTTCGGACGCCTTCGCCTGAATGTGCTGGAACATCTTGAGATTGTGCGCCTTGGCCATCGCGGTTTCAAAGCCCAACCCCTTCTGCTGAAGGAAGGAGTGGAAGCCCATGACGCCCAGACCGACGCTGCGCTCGCGCTCAGCCGAGTACTTGGCGCGGGCCATTTCGTCAGGTGCGCGGTCGATGTAATCCTGCAGAACATTGTCGAGGAAGCGCATGACGTCTTCGATAAAGTCCTTCTCACCGTTCCACTCATCCCACTTTTCAAGGTTGAGCGAGGACAGGCAGCACACCGCCGTGCGATCGTTGCCTAGATGGTCAATGCCGGTCGGCAGAGTGATTTCGCTGCACAGATTGGAGGTGGAAACCTTCAGGCCCAGATCGCGATGATGCTTTGGCATCATGCGGTTCACGGTGTCGTTGAAGACGATATAGGGCTCACCCGTGGCCAGACGCGTCTCGACGAGCTTCTGAAATAGCGAGCGCGCATCGACAGTGGCGCGCACTTCGCCGGTCTTGGGCGATTTGAGGTCGAATTCCGCGCCATCACGCACGGCTTCCATGAATTCATCGGTGAGCAGCACGCCATGGTGCAGGTTCAACGCCTTGCGGTTGAAATCGCCCGACGGTTTGCGAATTTCGAGGAATTCCTCGATTTCCGGGTGGCTGACATCAAGATAGCATGCGGCCGAGCCACGGCGCAGCGAGCCTTGCGAAATCGCCAGCGTCAGGCTGTCCATCACGCGCACAAACGGGATGATGCCGCTGGTCTTGCCGTTCAGGCCGACCGGCTCACCAATGCCGCGAACATTGCCCCAATAGGTGCCGATGCCGCCGCCCTTGGAGGCGAGCCAGACATTCTCATTCCATGTGCCGACGATGCCGCCAAGGCTGTCAGATACGGAGTTGAGGTAGCAGCTGATCGGCAGGCCGCGATTGGTGCCGCCGTTCGACAAGACAGGCGTTGCGGGCATGAACCACAGATTCGAGATGTAGTCATACAGACGCTGAGCATGCGCCTGATCATCCGCATAGGCATCGGCCACGCGGGCAAAGAGATCCTGAAACGATTCTCCGGGAAGCAGGTAACGGTCAATCAGCGTTTCCTTGCCGAACTCGGTCAGGTTGGCATCGCGGGCATTGTCGGTGACGATGGTAAAGCGGCGATCATTGACCTTTTTGCTGTCAGGAGCAGCCGCCTCTTTCGCAGCGGTGGCAACAGCATTGCCCAGCGCCTCTGCGGTTTTTGCCGCGATCAGCGCGTCGTCTGTTGGCTGCTCCGCGATCAGCGCGTCGGAGCCCGCGTCAGTTTTGTCCATGGTCATGGCTGTGTTCTCTTTTTCATTCGCTGGCGCAGTCAGAGCTTCGCCGGTTTCCGCGTGGCCCCCTGCATCATTCAGCGTGTCGTTATCATGTGTTTCGCTTTGCACGCCGTCACTCGCCTTGAAATCCATCTTGCTTACCCACTTTAGTCCCACGAATTACAACGCCACACCAGTGCCAACGTTCCAATTCTGTTCTCAACACAGCATCAACAGGCTTGCCCCCAGTTTTGTCACCGTCTGCACCCCTCCACAGTGACAACAGGCTTGTCCGCCGACATCTCAAAAGGTTCTTGATAGGATCCCGCGCTTCTTAGCGAATCCCCTCCTGTCCGCGCCCCTGCGGGCCAGAGAGATTCACCATTGCTTGGGGGTCCCACATGAACCGAACCACTACATAGTGAATCAGAGTGGGATTCCGGTCAACGGGGTATTAACCCTGTTTCTTTCGATCCACAGGCTGCATCAGCCGCGCAACACACCGCGACGCGTGGAGAGAGCTTGAGTCGTGGAACGCGCAACCCCCAAATTGAATCTGTGAAGAAAAAAACGGTGATTGAATCATTGGAATCAGAGCTTGAATCATTGTGCCTTAAGCCCGCAAGAAAGTTGCTTTGTGCATGTGGTGACGCGTAAACCGGCACGGTCGATTCTGTGATGCTGCGCGACTTTGGGTCTGCAATCCGGTATGTTGTTTGAATGCTTGACGTCATCCCATCGCAAATTCTCGCCGACCTGAAACTGCGCCACGCCGAACCCCAGCGCCACTATCATGATTGGTCACATGTAGAGGCGTTGTTGCGCCACATGGCAGATGTTCAGGCTGACCTGCATGATACGGTGGCGGTCATATACGCCATCGGCTTTCACGACGCTGTCTATAATCCCAAAGCGAGCGACAACGAGGCGCGCAGCGCGCAATTGTTGCTGGATACCGCGCCGCCAATTGATGCGCGCTCTTTGGCGCGCGCGCACCGGATGATTGAAGCGACGGCAGGCCATTTCCTGCCTGATGACCTTGATGAAGCAGCGACACATGATTGCGCGCACTTTCTTGATATGGACCTCGGCATCTTTGGCGCACCGCCCAAACGCTTCGATATTTACGAGGATCAGATCCGCCGCGAATATGCGCATGTCCCCTCAGAAGCTTTTCGCGAAGGACGCCTGAAAATCCTTCGACACTTTGCACAGCGCGACCAGCTCTATTTCACGGACTGGGGTTCCATGCGATTTGAAGGGGGTGCGCGGCGCAACCTTGCCCGATCAATCGCCGCGCTGGAGAAGTAGGCCCCAAAGTTAGACAGGGACACTTTCCGCAGCACTCACGTTGCGCGTATGTTCGACGACCTCGTCCGCCAGACGGTCCACCAGCTCTAGCGGGAGGTCATGGCCCCAGCCCGGGATCGTGACCAGTTTCGCGCCCGGGATGCTGGCGGCGGTTTCGCGGCCCGCTTCCAGCTTGACCAGTGGATCGCCTTCACCGTGCAGGACCAGCGTCGGCGTGGTCACGCCTGCCAGCCGTTCGCGCCGATCACCATCATCGATGATCGCAGCCAGCTGGCGCGGCAGGCCTGGCGGGTAAACACTGCGGCGGACCATCGCAGTCACTCTTTCATGGCGGCGCTGCGGATCAGCGGGAAAGCCGGGGCTGCCGATCTTCTCCTGCACCTTCATGCCATGGGCGACCAGATCGGCCTCTTCCATCGAGGGAAGCGGAGCGGTCAGCGTCTCAATCGCTTCTTTTTCGGCCTGGGGCAGTTTGGGATTGCCGGTGGTGGACATGATCGACGTCATCGACAACAGGCGCTCCCGGTGGTTGATCGCCATCAGTTGCGCAATCATCCCGCCCATGGATGCGCCCACGACATGCGCCTTTCCAATGCCGAGCGCTTCGAGCACGCCAGCTGCATCATCGGCCATATCGCCGAGCGTGTAGGGCACCTTCGCCTTCCAGCCGAGCCGCGCGCGAATCACCTGCCACACAATCTTTGGCGGTTTCGCATCGCCCATCTTTTCACTCAGCCCGATGTCGCGATTGTCGAAGCGGATCACGTGATAGCCGCGATCCACCAGAGCATCGACGAATTCGTCGGGCCACAGGATCATCTGCGCGCCCAGCCCCATCACCAGCAGGATCGTCTCATTCGCCGGGTCGCCCTTTGCCTCGTAAAACAGCTCTAATCCGGTGTTGGGCGTGGTGATGGTGGGCATGGGCTCTCCGATAGATTGTGATTTGAAACCGAGCCTAGGGAGCGCAGGGGCTTGCGGTCAAGGTTGCGCCACTGGCTC
>JGI12048J13642_10231795_pt1 | contig 52674 bp, 54 predicted proteins | sample ElkSlonscriptome_16_FD_13642 | JGI IMG/M metagenome (IMG submission 13642)
AGTCGATGTGAGCGTCTCGCGCTCGCGCCAGGAGATCCCCTTTCCCTATGTGCTCGACGGCGAGGCGGGCTCGATGATGCAGGGGATCGCGCCGTCCGATATCGCCCAGCATTTCCCCTCGACCGATCTGGCTCTGATCGGCGACGAACTCGCCGACGGGATCGAGATCGAGGACGAGAGCGCGATGCCGCTTTCGCTGTTCGATGGCCTGCGCACCGATTATTCGCTGGCGCGCCTTGCGCATTACACCGGGACCGCGGTGGGGGATTTTCAGGACTTCATCCTGTTTACGAACTACCACCGCTATGTCGATGAGTTCGTGGACTGGGGCGCGCGGCAGATCGGCGAAGATGGCCACACCGCGCTGCGCGGCGCGGGCGGGCTCGAACTCACCGCACAGACCTCGGACGCGCGCGCGCAACTGAACGACACCGCCTGGCGCCGCCACCAGATGCCCGCCTATCACCTCGTGCGCGAGGACAAGCGCGGGATCACACTCGTCAATATCGGCGTGGGTCCGTCCAATGCGAAAACGATCTGCGATCACCTCGCTGTCCTGCGCCCGCATGCCTGGATGATGATCGGCCATTGCGGCGGCGTGCGCTCGACGCAGAAGATCGGCGATTTCGTGCTCGCGCACGCTTATCTGCGCGACGATCACGTGCTCGATGCTGTCCTCCCGCCCGAAATCCCGATCCCGCCGATTGCCGAGGTCCAGCTCGCGCTTGCCGGCGCGGCCGAACAGGTCTCGGGCGTGCAAGGCGCCAATCTCAAGCAGCGCATGCGCACCGGCACCGTCGTCACCACCGACGATCGCAACTGGGAGCTGCATTATTCGACTAGCGCCAAGCGTTTCTCGCAAAGCCGCGCGATCGCGGTCGAGATGGAGAGCGCCACGATTGCAGCGCAGGGCTATCGCTTCCGCGTGCCCTACGGGACGCTGCTATGCGTTTCGGACAAGCCGCTCCACGGCGAGATCAAGCTGCCCGGCCAGGCCAACCGATTCTATGAAGAAGCGATCGCGGCGCACCTGCAGATCGGGATCGAGGCGGTCGAAAACCTGCGCAAGGAAGGCGATCGCCTGCACAGCCGCAAACTGCGCGCCTTCAACGAGCCGCCGTTTAGGTAGGCGCTGCTAGCAGGCAATCTGCGGACATCGGCTAGCTCGCCATTGGCTTGACGTCGCTCGCCTCATGCTTGCATCGGTTATTGCCGTTTCTGGCGATCGAGATAATCGTCGGCCGGACTGCGCAGATAGTCCGGCACGTCGGTCCCGAAGAGCCAGCGGCCCAGGATCCATTGCCTGGCGGCCTCGCGCGTGCGTTCCGCATAGTCTTGCGTGCCCGGACCGATAAGAGGCAGCCCCCATTTGGCGGCGATCCGATCGATACCGGCATCATCGAGAAAGACCCCATCGCGGGCGGCATGCCGGGCTATCTCAAGTTCCTGCGACCAGAAGTAGACCCGGTCTGCATTTACCCTCTCGTTCATCCCGCGCACGCTATCGGGACGATGGGTGCTCATCATTTCCGGCCAGATGTCAGGAATCAGCACATCGACGCGTTCATGCGCCCGCCAGGAAAGCGCATGGCCTTTTTCAAGGGCGATCTTGTCTCCTGCCCCATCGGGCAGTTTATCGAAGAGCTTGAGGTGGCGATGAAGCTCGAGCACGTCCTCGTCCCGCTCCACGACGGTAACCTTTTCCACCTCCGGACGCATGGCGACCTTGGCCACGCACCACCCGAGCCCGAGCCCGAAAATGACCGTGTGCCCGCACGCTGCATCGATGCCGATGATCTGACTTTCGATCTCCATCGGCGTGGTCGACATCCACACGAGATCATTGCGCTTGAGGATGGTTGTGCGCGGCATCCTGTAAAGGCCGGTCCAATAGCCGCGCGAGACCGTGTTCTCGACAACGCCCAATTCCCATTCCCTCGATCTGGTCGGGGGAAAGAAGTCGAAAATCGGGTCCTCCTGCCACACGGGCAGGCTTTCAACATCCACGCCCTCGAGATCGATGGCCTGGCTCAGTTCCTTCGGGCCTTGAGGTGCACGCAGTTCCATCTTTGCCTCCCGGGATGCTTGACCCAGCATCTCCACCATCATCGCGCGAAAACAGCTCGCTCGGAGGTTCAGGCCGACTTTAGGCCTTACCCCTGCCCCTTGGTCTTCGTCTTGCCGATCTTCGCATTGCTGCTGATGTAATCGATGATCATGCCGGCAATGTCTTTCTCGGTCGCGTTCTCGATGCCTTCGAGGCCGGGGGAGGAATTGACCTCCATGATGACGGGGCCGTGATTGGAGCGAAGCATGTCGACCCCGCACACATTAAGCCCCATGTGCTTGGCCGCGCGCGTTGCGGTCGAGCGTTCTTCGGGGGTGATCTTGATCAATTGCGCGCTGCCGCCGCGGTGAAGGTTGGAGCGGAAATCGTCCGCCGCGCCCGTCCGCTTCATCGCCGCGACCACCTTGCCCCCGATCACCAGTGCGCGGATGTCGGTCCCGCCTGCTTCCTTGATGAATTCCTGAACCAGAATGTTGACGTTCGCGCCGCGAAACGCCTCGATCACTGATTTGGCGCTCGACATCGTCTCGGCGAGCACCACCCCGATGCCCTGTGTGCCCTCGAGCAGCTTGATGACGACGGGCGGGCCGTTGACCGCCTTGATGATCTCCTCGGCCTGCTTGGGATCATTGGCATAGGCGGTGAGCGGGAGGCCGACGCCGTGCTTGGCGAGGATCTGCAGACTGCGCAGCTTGTCGCGGCTGCGGCCGATTGCGACGCTCTCGTTCAACGGCCAGCAGCCGCGCATCTCGAACTGGCGCAGGATCGCCAGACCATAATTGGTGATCGAGGCGCCGATGCGCGGGATCACCGCATCATAGCCGACCATCGGCTCGCCATTGTAGAACACTTCGGGCCGGTGGCTGGCGATGTGGACGGTGCAGCGCGTGGTGTTGAGAATATCGAGCTCATGCCCGCGATCCTCGGCCGCCTCCTTCAATCGCCGGTGCGAATAGAGATTGGCATTGCGCGCGAGCATGGCGATTTTCATGAGGGGCTTCCTTGAATGTGTGTCACGCGATCATATCGGGTGCGCCGGGCGATTGCAGCCACGAATGACCTGAATCGACAACGAATCTGCGCCGGAGCGCAGTGCGCCCTATCAGCATCGGGAATTTCATGTCCGAGCGGTCCGCAAGGCTCAGCTCGGCTCGAAATTCGACATTGCCGATGCGCAGCGGCGTCTTGATGACAAAGCGCGACTGGGTTTCGCCATTGGAGCTGGTGATTCCGCGCACGTCAACCTCGATCGCCTCGCCCTCATGCGCGATCTCGTCCCAGTCGACCGCGAAGCGCACGAACGGGCGCCCGCCACGCTCGAACCGGTCGAGCACGCGGGCGTGGATCGAGGAGGTGCGCGCGCCGGTGTCGATCTTGGCGGGGATGCCGGTCAGAGCGATGCCGGGCAGATCGACCAGCTCGCGCCAGCCGACGACCGGGAGCGCCTTGGGAGGGCCTGGCGTGTTCACGGCAGGATCGCGAGCCCGTCCCCGCCCTCGCCGCCCGGCAAGCGGCGCAGCACCATGCCGCTCGCGTAATCAACCTCGGCAATGGTGTTGCTGGCGGTCTCGGCGACATAGACCCGCTCCCCGTCATCGGACCACAGGATCGTCACCTGGAAACGCGCCTGAGCCTCCTGGGGTGAGGAAACAGCGATCTGGCGGATCGCTTCGGCGCTGGCGAGATCGATCACGGTAAGCGCCCCATCGGCAAGATCGGACGTGATCGCGACATCGCCTTGCGGGCGGATCGCGAGGCGCAGTGGGAAAGCGCCCGTTGCCACCGTCTCGCGCACATCCATGCTGACCGGATCGAGCTCATAAGCCGCATTCGAGCCGCGCGCGGAGACCCACAGCGCCTCGCCATCAGGCGAAAGCGCAATCCCCTCGGGCTCTTCGCCGACCGTCACCGAGATCGGAGCGATGCGGGCCTTGAGCGCGACGCGGGTCACGGTCTTGGAACCCAGATCGGTGGTCCAGGCGATGGTGCCATCGGGCGAGACGACCAGCATGTGGCTCCCTTCCTTGCCGGTCCCATATTCGAAGGTCTCGGCCGCCTCACTCAAGGGGCGCCTGATCCAGAACACCGATTTGCGCCCTTCGGCGGTCGCATAGATGTCGCCGTTATCGTGCCACACAATGCCGTGCGGGCGGGCGTTCTTGCCCAGTTCGATGCTGGCGACGCGGGTGAGATCGGAAGTCGCGAAGATGTCCACCGTTGTCCCGCCATAGCAGGCGAGCGCGACGTGCTCGCCGCCCGGCGCGGTCGCGAGCTCGTGCGGGTTGGTGCAGCTTTCACGCCCCAGCACTTCCTCGCCGCTCGCCAGATCGACCTTGGTGAGCGTGTTGCCGCGTTTTTGCGCCACGAACAGCGTGCCGGTGATGGCAGTATCGGGCGCGCTCGCTGCGGGCCCCGCCATCGGCGTGCAGGCGGCGAGGACCGGCGCAAGGGCGAAGAGGAGGGCGACTGGTTTCAAGGTTTTACGCTCCGTTTGTGACCATGCGCACCCTAGGCTGCGCGCGGCGGCCAGATCAAGCCGAGAGGAAGGCGGTGATCGCCTCGCCCAGTTCGGGCTTGGTGACGCTGTTCAGATGGCTTCCGGGCACTTCGATGTGGCGCGCCTCGGGGAGCGCTGCGGCGAGATCGGCGGCCGAACCGTTGTCGTCATCCTCATCGCCGCAGATGATCGCACAGGGCATGGTGATCGCCTCGAGCTTCGCCAGATCGAAATCGCCGCCGGCATCGAGCAGCAGCCGCGCAGCTGCCCGATCGACCCCTTGCGACTTGAGGAAAGTGCGCGCGACATAGAGCGGCGAACCAGGCCGGATCGTGTCAAACTCGTCGATCACGCGCTTGAAGTGCGCGGCGCGCCGCTCCCATTCGCCAAGCCCTTCGAGGCCCATTCCGCAGGCTGCAAGTCGGCGCGGGGCCAGCATGCCATTGGCGGCGGCATGGAGCGCGGTGCGCGCGCCAAGCGAAAAGCCGACAAGGTCGTATTCGCCCGCCTCAAGCCCGCAATGATCGACGAGCGCGGCGGCATCGCGCACCAGCACGCCTTGCGGATAGGCCGATGGGGCAGCGGGGGCCTCGCTTTCGCCGTGGACGCGGAAATCGAGCATGATCGCCTCGAAACCCGCCTCGGCGAGGCGCGTATCGTGCCCCCATTTGATCCAGTTCATGTGTGCGCTCGAAAACAGGCCATGGAGCAGCACCACCGGACGCCCGCTGCCTGCTCGGTGGATGGCGAGATCGGTGCCATCAAAAGAAGAGAAGTGCTCGCTAGCCAAAAACCCTCGCCTCTTCTACAAACTCGGGCCGCCCTAGGATTTTGTAGCGACTTAGGTGTGGCAGGAAGATCAGCTTTCTCGCTTTGGGCGTGTTCCAAACCCGTGCCGTAACGTTTCCCCAACCGGCCTTGAAGGTTTCTCGTTCCGAGGCGTCGAACCACTCGGCAAGGCGATATTCAACCGAACTGAGACCGAAAGCTACAACTGTTGATTCGTTGGTCAGGTTCGCGAGCGTCCAATCGAGAAGATCAAATCCAAGATCGATCGCGCATCCGCTTCGCTCCGGCGGCAAGTCTTCCCAGCTTGGACTGCGAAACGGTACAAGCTGAAAACTGAGCATTTCTTCTGGAGAAATGTTAGGAAAGTACTTGTCTTTCATGTACTTGATCTGGGACTGTAACGCTGTCGGGCCGTTACCATCCGTCCAATCCTCATCCAGATAAGCATTAATGCATTCTTCACCATCGGGATAGATGAGATGGCAGGTGTTCGCCCAATCATACTGCCCTTTGCCGCCGCCGGGGTTTAATCCAATTGTGACCAATCCGGGGCGCTCGCGGCTTGACCGCGAGCTAGCTACGTAGCTCCAGCCGAGTGTGTAACCTGCGCGGTCGTACTCGCGTTGGATGTGCCGTCTTACATCATCCTCAGACCATTGGCTGCTCGGTTTGGCTCGAGGCGAAAGACCCTTCTGCGCCATGCGCCATTGTGCCATCTCGACCCGGTCCTGCCCGAAAAACGGCTCGCCTTCGAAAACGAGCGTGGGCACGCCCCAATGGCCTGCCGCCTCGAGCGCCGCCTGGTTTTCTGCAATCTCGGCATCGAGCGCTGCGGCATCGCGCGCGGCCTCAGCCTCGAGATCGGCGAAATCGAGCCCTGCCCGGCTTGCAGCGCCCGCCAGATGATCGCCCTCGTGCCAGTTCTGAGTGCTGCCATCCCAGATCAGGGCAGCGACCTCGGCGGCAAAGGCAAGACCCTTGCCCCGGCGCGTTGCCGCCTGGCCGAGACGGCAGAGCCGGAAGATATATGGCTGATCCTTCGCAATCTCGCCCGTCGCGAAATCTTGCACGATCGGATCAGGACGCGGCCAGCGGATCGGGATACCGAGATACTCGCCCGCTCTCATGCAATCCATCAGGATGTAGCGCGGCGCGGCCCTGTTGCCCTTGAAGAGGATAGCCGGATCGCGCACCGCGATCGGCAGGACGGTGCGCAGCGTGATGGCGAGATCGTATGTCTCGCACATCTGCCGATACCGACCCACCGCGAGATAGGAATAGGGCGAGCGGAAGCTGAAGAAGAGATCAGCCTCGAGGGTCATGAGGGGTCTGCTTGCGCGCCCGGTGATCGCTCCCAGTATGCGGCCATGATCGCGCGCGCCCAGGCGGGCTCGCGCAAGGCCCCCCTCGGCGCAAAGCCGCTCATCACCGGCTTGATATCGAGCACCGGCGCGGCGTCCAGCGCATCGAGCTCGCGCACATAGAGCCTTGTGCTCTCGACCCGCAGCACCTCACAGGTCGTGAGGCCGATCCGGTTGGGGCGGTTCTTGCCGCGCTGGGCGAAGATGCCGACGCGCGGCCAGTCGGTCCGCCCACGCGGGTGGCGCGCGCCGGTCTCGATCCGGTCCTTGGGAACACGGTCGAACAGGAAGATGATCTCCGCATGGCTGAACGCGTCAAGTCCGAGCAGCGCCTCCTCGGTAAAGCGCGCCGGATCGAGTTCGATCACCGCCTGGACCCCGCCCCAGTCGTCGTCGCGCAGCTCGCTGCGCCCGCCGCGCACATGGCCTATGGGATCGAGCGTGATCGTCATGCCGGTGCGTGCTAGCGCAGCCGCGCGGCCATGGCCAGAGCCTCACCGCGCGATGCACTGCATCCCGGCATAGAGCCGCACCACCGCGCCACCCTCGACGAAGCCGCCCATCGCATCGCTCGCGGCGAATTCCTCGCCCAGGCGGGTCTGCCCGGTGAAGACGAGCCCGCGCACATCCTCAAGGGCCGCACGCGGAACGCCGACCGCGAGATCGCCCGCGAAATCGAGCGTCCCCCCGCCGGGAAGCGGATCGCTGCGCGGGTGGCTGGTGCTCCAGCCCACGAAGATGCCGTCGCGGTAGTGGACATCGAGCAAGGCGCGACTATGCGCCTCGATAACGCCATCCGAGCAGCCTTCCAGCGCGGCGACGGTGGAAGCCCCGCCAAGCGCGCCCGTCAGCATGCTTTCGAGCTCGGTCTGCCCGGCGCCGAAATAGAAGCTCTCCGCGCCCACCGTGATCCCGTCGGGGCGCAGCACGATCGAGCCTTCCTCGACCACGGGGCGCGCGGGGCGCAGCTCTTCCTGTCCGGGCGGGGGCACATCGTTCCCGCCGCAGGCCACAAGGCAGCAGACGAGCGCAGCGCACAGGAATCTGCGCATGCCCCTCAGCCTTTCTTGAGGTGGCGCCGGCCGAGCAATTCGGCGATCTGCACCGCGTTCAAAGCCGCGCCCTTGCGCAGATTATCGGAGACGCACCACAGCGTCAGGCCATTCTCAACCGTCGGGTCCTCGCGCACGCGGCTGATATAGGTCGCCCCGTCGCCCGCGCTCTCGACCGGGGTGACGTAGCCCTCGTCCTCGCGCTTGTCGATCAGCATCACGCCGGGTGCTTCGCGCAGGATGTCCTGCGCCTTCTCAGCCGATATCTCGTTCTCGAACTCGATGTTGACCGCCTCGGAATGGCCGACGAAAACCGGCACGCGCACGCAGGTGGCGTTGAGCTTGATTCTGGGATCGAGGATCTTCTTGGTCTCGACCATCATCTTCCACTCTTCCTTGGTCGAACCATCCTCGAGGAAGACGTCGATGTGCGGAATGACGTTGAAGGCGATCTGCTTGGTGAAGACGCGCGGTTCGACCGGATCGCCCACGAAGATCGCTCTGGACTGCTCGAACAGCTCGTCCATCCCCGCCTTGCCCGCGCCCGAGACCGACTGGTAGGTCGAGACCACCACGCGCCTGATCGTGGCGGCATCGTGCAGCGGCTTGAGCGCGACAACGAGCTGCGCAGTCGAGCAATTGGGATTGGCGATGATGTTCCTCGCCTTGTAGCCGTCGATCGCATCGGGGTTCACCTCAGGCACGATCAGCGGCACATCCGGCTCCATCCGGAAGAGCGAGGAATTGTCGATCACGACGCAGCCCGCTTTCGCCGCCTTGGGGGCGAATTCCTTCGCCGGGCCGCTGCCGGCGGCGAACAGCGCGATATCCCAGCCGGCGAAATCGAAATGCTCGATATTCCTGCACTTCAGCATCTTGCCGGTGTCGCCATACTCGACCTCGGTCCCCTGGCTTCGCCCGGAAGCGACCGCCGCGACCTCGTCGACCGGAAATTCGCGCTCGGCGAGGATCTGCATCATTTCACGCCCGACATTCCCGGTCGCGCCGACGACGGCTACCCGATAACCCAATTCGCATTCTCCTGTGTCTGCCGCGCCCAGATAGCGACCCTGCAGCCCCCCGCAAGGGCTCAGACAGCTCCGCCAAGGTAAAGCACGAGCATCGCCGCTCCGCCAAGCGATCCCGCAAGGCCGATCCATGCGACCCAGCGATGCCCGACGCGGCGATGGAGCGCGAGCGCGTTGACCAGCGCGAAAACGGCGAGGAAGATCAGGCTCGCGACCTCGACCAGCACCTCAAGCCCGCCGATCACCGCCAGCACGCCCGCCATTCCCGAGATCAGCAGCGTTCCCGCCCACGGCACGCCGCTCTTGTCGCGCTTGCCGAACAGGGCTGGCATCTCGCCGTCCTGCGCCGCTCGGCTGGCGAGCCGCGCGGTTGCAAACACGGTCGCGTTGATCGCCGAGCTGGCCGAGAAGGTCGCGGCGAGGGAGACCGCGAGAAAGCCGAGCGTTCCCAGCGCCTCGCGTCCGGCGATCGCGAGCGCGACTTCCTCCCGAGCGACGATCTCCGGAGCGCCCGCAAGCATCGCGGCGCCGAGCGCAACCAGCACGTAGGTTGCCATCGTCGTGAGGATCGCGGACGGCATTGCGCGGCTGATCGTGCGGGCGGGGTTCTCCATCTCGTCGTAATCATAGCTGAGGAGCTGGAACCCTTCATAGGCCATGAACACCACCCCCATGCCGACCAGCGCTCCGCTCCATCCGACCGGCTGGCCGGGATCGGCGATCAGCAGGTCCGGGTTCCAGCGCGCAAGGCCGATGCCCGACAGCGCGAGCAGGATCGCGAGCTTGCCCCATACCGCGACCTTCTCGAGCAGCGTCGCCTCGGCCGCGCCCAGGAGGTTGATGCCGGCGAGCAGCGCGATCGCACCGAGCGCGGCGGCGGTCTTGACCCAGCCGGGCGCACCCAGCGCGAAGGCCGCGTAGGAGCCGAACGTCACGGCATAGACCGAAACGGTGAAGGTGTAACCGATCACGAGAACCCAGACTGCAACGCGCGCGGTGCGCGTCCAGCCGATGTCCATGAGATAGGCATAGGAACCGCCCGGCCGCCCGATCGCGTTGGACAGGGCGGCGTAGGACTGGCCCGAGCACAGCGCGACGATGCCGCCGAGCACGAAACTGAGCCAGGCGAACTGCCCGGCAACCGAAATCACCACTCCCAGCGTCGAGAAGATCCCGCCGCCGATCATCCCGCCGACCGCCATCGCCCAGGCGCCGCCCGGCTTCATACGATGCGGCGACTTGGCCGAGGATTGATCGTTTCGGCTCATCTGCGGATCGTCACTCCGGCGGCGTCACTCCGTGGCGCTGAAGAAAGTTGAACACGGTGTTATAGCGGTGCGGCGAGATCTTCTCGCCCGAAACGCGGTGGGTGTAGCCGGGATAGAGCATCATCTCGAACGGCACATTGCCTTCCTGCAGCGTGGCGATGAGTTCCGACGAGTTCTCGAACACCACGTTGTCATCCGCCATGCCGTGGATCAGCAGGAGCGGATCGCTGATCGCGCGCGCGTTCGGAATGGCGCTCGCGGCGGCGTAGGCCTCGGGCACGATGCGAGGATCGCCCATGAAGCGCTCGGTGTAGTGCGTGTCGTAGAGCTCCCACTTGGTCACCGGTGCGCCCGATATGCCCGCGGCGTAAAAGCCGGGATCAGCCTCGAGCTGCTTTAAGGTCATGTATCCGCCATAGGACCAGCCATCGATGGCGATCTTGTCGGGATCGACGAAATCGAGGGTCTTCAGGTATTCGGCGCCCGCCTTTTGGTCGCGCACCTCGACGCCGCCCATCGCGCGGTAGAGCGGCGCCTCGAAGGCGACGCCGCGATTGTTCGAGCCGCGATTGTCGAGCGCGAAATAGATGTAGCCCTTGTCGACGATCGCCTGCGGCAGCGCGCCCTTCCAGCCCTTGGTAACGACCTGCACGCCGGGGCCGCCATAATGGAAGTAATAAACGGGGTATTGCTTGCCCGGCTCCATCTCGGGCTTCAGCATCATCCAGTGGAGCTCGGTACCGTCCTCGGCGGCAATCGTGCCGTATTCTGGCGTCACGTGGCCTGCTAGGAAGGGCGCGTAAGGATGATCGCCATCGAGCGCGTTCTCCTCGATCCAGGTGAGGCGCTCGCCCGAGGTGTCGGCGAGATAGCTCTGCGGGGGCTGCGCGGTGTTCGAGCGGGTGATGATCAGCGTGGTGCCCGCCCCGTCCATCGCCGCGCTGTTGGCGAAGGCGGGATCGGTCAGACGCCGGGGTTCGCCCGCGCCGTCTAGCCTTGCTGCAAAGACCTGCTCGGTGAGCACGTCCTCGACCTGCGTGTAGAAGAATTCGCCCGTCTCCTGGTTGACGCCGACAAGGCCCGTTGTCGGCGCAGCGCCGCTGGTGAGCTGCGTCCATGCGCTGCCGTTGAAGCGGTAGAAATGGCCGAAGCCATCGCGCTCGGACCACCACAGCAGCGTGCCGTCCTTGAGGAAGCGGTAATTGTCCGAAAGGTTGATCCAGTAATCGGCGCGCGCGGCTTCTTCCGTGAACCACACCTCGCTGGCGCCCGTCGCGGGATCGACCCGCAGCATGTCGAGCCGGGTCTGCTCGCGGTTCTGGCGCTGGACGTAGATCGCGCTGCCATCGGGCGCCCAATCGACACGGGCGACATAGATGTCGGTCTCCTCGCCCAGATCGATCTTCACGCGGTTCCCGCCATCGGGATCCATCACGTAGAGCTCGACCACCGCGTTGTCCGAGCCCGCAACCGGATAGCGCTGATCGAACACCCTGGTCCCGGTCGCCCCGATCGCGGCGCGGGTGACGATGCCGACGGGGCTCTCATCGGTGCGCTGGGCGACGAGGCGGGCGTCATCCGGGGCCCACCAATAGCCGGTCAAGCGCCCCATCTCCTCCTGCGCGACGAATTCCGCCTCGCCCCAGCGGATCGTGTCCGCTTCCTTCGGAGTGACCGGCGCGGCCTCGCCGCCGACTGGGCCGACCCACAGCCGGCGATCGCGCACAAAAGAGACATAGCGCGAGGTCTCTGAAAGCTTGGGGTTGAGCTCGCTTTCCTCGGTGTCGGTCAGGCGCGTGACCTCAAGGCCATCGCCATCGAGCCGCGCGAGATAAAGGTCGCCATCGAGCGGGACGAGGACGCCGCGCGAATTACTTGCCCATTGATAGCTGATGATGCCCTTGAGGCTGCCGACGCGCGCGCGCTCGCGTTGCATCTTCTCGTCCTCGGACAATTCGCGCCCCGAGCCCAGCGCCTCGCTGTCGACCAGCATCGACCATTCGCCGGTCGCGATCTCGTAGCCCCACAGATCATAGCGCTCGCGATCATCGGCGCGGTTGCGCAGAAGCGTGAGATAGCGGCCGTCGGGTGAAAGCTGCGGCAGGCGCGGCGTGGGGCCCTTGAGCGAGGGCGAGGCGAAGACGCGCTCGAAGGTGAGCTCTGGCGGGGCGCTGGTCATCGGCTCTTGGGCGTTGGCTGGCGCGGCAAGGCAGATGGCAAAGGCGGCAAGAAGTGAGCGCATGGCAAGGTGATATCCCCGAACGAAAAAAGCGCCCCGGCATAGACCGGAGCGCCCTTTCGTCAAACCCTTTGCGCAACAGCGCTTATGCCTTGGGCGCGTTCTCGCGGCGTTCGGCGATGCGGGCGCGCTTGCCGGTGCGGCCGCGCAGATAATAGAGCTTTGCCCGGCGCACGACGCCGCGGCGCACCACGGTGATCGAATCGACGATCGGCGAATAGAGCGGGAAGACGCGTTCGACACCTTCGCCGAAGCTGATCTTGCGCACGGTGAAGTTGCTGCCCATGCCGCGATTCGAGCGGGCGATGACCACGCCTTCGAAGTTCTGCACACGCTCGCGCGTGCCTTCGACGACCTTCACGCCAACCCGCACGGTGTCGCCTGCGCGAAACTCGGGGATTTCCTTTTCGACCTTGCCGATTTCCTCGGCTTCGATTTGCTGGATCAGGTTCACTGGTCCGTATCCTTATCTTTTTGCCGCGCGCCAGAGGCAGACTGGACCCGAGCGCTCCTGTAGCGCTCCCAAAGGTCCGGCCTGCGTAACCGTGTTGTCTCCTCGCTCATGGCTGTGCGCCACGCCGCGATCTTCGCATGATCCCCCGATCGCAGCACTTCGGGGATCGTGCGCCCTTCCCACTCTTGCGGTCGGGTGTATTGCGGATATTCGAGAAGCCCGTCTTCGAACGATTCCTCGGCCCCGCTAGAAGCCGCGCCCATTACTCCGGGAATGAGGCGAATGCAAGCATCGAGTATGGCGAGCGCGGCGGGCTCGCCGCCAGACAGCACGATGTCGGCGAGGCTAACCTCCTCAATCGCCGGCCGCGCCGCGAACAGGCGCTCGTCAAATCCCTCGAACCGCCCGCAAATCAGGGTGACACCCGGCCCGGCGGCGAGTTCGCGGATGCGGGCTTGCGTGATGGGTTTGCCGCGCGGGGTCATGGCGAGGATCGGACGTTCATCGGCCACATTATCCAGCGCCGCCGCCATCACATCGGCCTTGAGCACCATCCCCGCCCCGCCACCTGCCGGCGTGTCATCGACGGTGCGGTGCTTGTCGGTCGCAAAGTTGCGCGGGTTGATTGTGACGCAGGACCACTCCCCCCGTTCCAGCGCGCGGCCTGCGAGCGAAGTGCCGAGCGGTCCGGGGAACATTTCGGGATAGAGCGTGAGGATGGTGGCGGCAAAGGTCATTGGCGCCGCACGAACGCCCAGACCGCCTTCCAGAACCGCGCCTCGAGCACCATTGCCCGCGCGATCCATCGCGGCATCGCGAAATCGTGCTCGAGCATCTTGGCATCCGCGCCCTTGCGATAGACCGCGCCGATCACCTTCCACAACACCCAGCCCTCGAAGGCGAGAATGAAGACGAAGAGCGCACCGCGCAGCGCGGAAAGCTCGCCGATGATGACCTGGTTCGAGGCCGGGACGATGAGGCTTGCCGCAAACAGGCCGAGCCCGGCGATCCCGGCCGCGCGCAAAAGACGCTCCCTGAGGCCGAGTTCGCTCGTGAACAACGCGAGGTAGAGCGCGGGCATGAAGAGGCACAGATCGACCAGCATCACCCATTCGCTGCGCGGATAGACCGTCCAGTCGAGCGAACGCGCAAACGCCCATTCGATCGCGAATGCGAGCGGGAGCGCGATGAGAAAGAACCACCTTTCGCGCGGCTTCGTCAGTCTGAGCCCCATGCAACGCCCTCCTTCGCCCGCATATCGACTCGAAGCTCAAACACGTCGGGCCGTGCATAATGCCCGTCGGTATCGAGGCTGGCGAGGGTCTCGCCGATCTCGTCAAGGTCGAGCGCGGCGCGCAGCGTCTCCTCGTCCGCGCCCGCCTGCGCCACCACGCGCGCATCGGGCGCGGCGATCAGCGAGCCGCCGTTGTTGAGCACATGGCCCTCGATCGACTCGAACAGCGCCTGCGCCTCGGCGATTGAGCCTTTGTTTGCGCTACCGCCTTCGGCTATTTGAGCGCGGGCAACCCGCTCCAGCCCGTCAAACAGATCCTCGCGCGTTTGCACCAGCCCCGCGGCCAGCACGAAGCACCGTCCCTCCATCGCATAGTGCCTTGAGGCGATCGCGTAGCTCTCGCGCACGCTCGGCCAGGCGGCGACATGCACGCTCTCGCCCAGATTGTGCATCGCCGCGCGCGCCAGCGGCATCCAGTGCTCCCAGCAGATAAGATTGCCCACCCGGCCCCATTCGGCCTGGTGCGCTCCAAGCGTCGAGCCATCGCCGCGCATCCAGATCAGACGTTCGCCATGGGTGGGCACCAACTTGCGGTGGTCGAGCGGTGGCAGACCGGGGCGAAACAGCAGCTGGTTGTTGTAGAGGCTCTGGCGCACGCGCTCATGCGCGCCGATGGAAATGAGCGCGCCGCTCGCATCGCACAGCTCCTGCAGGGGCAGCAGCCGCTCGTCATTTGCGACCACGGCGGTTTCGAGCATGATCCGGTGCAGCGCCCTGGTGCCCGGATGATCCCACAGCGCCGCGCCCGGCGCTTCGTCGAGCCACAGCGGGTAGCCGCCGAGAAAGGTCTCGCCGAACGCCACCAGCCGCGCGCCATCCTTGATCGCCGCGCGCGCGAGGCGCACCGCTTTCGCGATGCCGCCCGCCACATCGAGCGGGATCGGCGCAGCCTGGCAGATGGCGACTTCGAGCATGGTCATGGCTGCTTAGTCCTCGGCGAAAGCGGCGGCGATCACAAGCCTTTGCGCATCCCATCCGAGCACCGCCTCGCGCGTCATAGGGACCATGAACGCGCGTGGCCCCTTGGCGGGCGGCGGATCGCGCTCGATCTCGATTATGTCGCTCGCGCCGAAATTCTCGACCGCGATGATGCGCCCGGCCGGCTCGCCCGCATCGGTCTCGACCGCGAGGCCGATCAGGTCGGCGTGGTAATATTCGTCTTCGCCGAGCGGCGGGAGCGCCGCGCGCGGCACGCTCAGCACCGTGCCGCGCAGCTGTTCGGCCGCTTCGCGTCTCGTCGCTTGCGCAAAGCGCGCGATTGCCCCGCCCTTATTGTCAGGCCGCAGCTTGATGAGCGTGAGCGCGCCGTCATTGAAGCTCTTGTGCGCGCGCAGCGCCTCGAGCCCTTCGCCAAACAGCTTGAGGCGAACCTCGCCTGTCACACCATGCGCGCCGATGATGGCGGCGAGGGTTACAAGGTCCTGCGCCATCGCTAAGGAACCGCTCGCCCTGAGCCTGTCGAAGGGCGGTCTTTCACTTCCGCCCGTGCAGAGGGCCGTGGCAAAAAGAACGGTGCTTCGACAAGCTCAGCACGAGCGGGGTGCGGCATGAAGGCTTAGCCCTCGGCCTTTTCTTCGCCAGCATCTTCAGCGGGCGCTTCCTCGGCAGGCGTTTCCTCGGCGGCAGCCGCCTCCTCGGCGGGCGCTTCTTCAGCCGGGGCTTCTTCGGCAGGCGCTTCGGCAGCAGCCTTGGCTTCTTCCTCGGCGGCCTTGGCCGCTTCTTCGGCTTCCTTCAGCTTCTCGGCCTTTTCCTCGGCGCGTTCCTTGGCCTTCTCGCCCGGCTCGGCCTTCTGCGGATTGTTGCGCGGGGCTCGCTCGAGAATGCCGGCGGCATCGAGGAAGCGCAGCACGCGGTCAGACGGCTGCGCGCCCACGCCCAGCCAATAGCGCGCGCGGTCCTCGTTGAGCTTGACGCGCTCAGGCGAATCCTTGGCGAGGAGCGGGTTGTAGGTCCCGATCTGCTCGAGATATTTGCCATCTCGCGGGCTGCGCGCATCGGCCGCGACAATACGATAATAGGGGCGCTTCTTGTTGCCGCCGCGCGAAAGACGAAGTGCAATTGCCATGGTGTGTCGTACCCTTCTTCGAGTGTTTTGTGTCTGTGCTAGTCGGTTGGTTTCGTTTGAAATTCGTGTGATGCGCTAGTTCTTGCGCGGGCCGGGTCCGCCAAGGCCGGGCAGGCCGCCACTGCCCATCGGTCCCGGGCCGCCGCCGCCGCCCATGCCGCCCATGCCGCCCATGCCGCCAGGCGGCATGCCGGGCATCCCGCCGCCGCCGAACATGGCGGCGAGGCCCTTCAATCCGCCCATTTTTTTGATCTGCTTCATCGCGCGGCCCATTTCCTGGTGCATCTTGAGCAGCTTGTTGACTGTCTGCACATCGGTGCCGCTGCCCGCTGCCACGCGCTTCTTGCGCTTGGCGTTCATCAGGGCGGGGTTGGCGCGTTCCTTGGGCGTCATCGAGCCGATGATCGCATCCATGTGAACGAGCACACGATCGTCCATGTTCGAGGCGGCCATTGCCGCCTTGGCCTTCTTCATGCCCGGCATCATGCCCGCCAGCATGCCCAGCCCGCCCATGTTCTGCATCTGCTTCAACTGCATGCGCAGATCGTTGAGATCGAACTTGCCTTTCTCGAAATTGCGGGCGAGCTGCTCGGCCTCTTCTTCCTTGATCGTCGCAGCGGCCTTCTCGACGAGGCTGACGACATCGCCCATGCCGAGAATCCGGTCGGCGACCGAGCCGGGGCGGAAGGGCTCGATCGCATCGAGCTTCTCGCCGGTGCCGGCAAACTTGATCGGCCTGCCCGTCACGGCGCGCATCGAAAGCGCCGCGCCACCGCGCGCATCGCCGTCCATGCGGGTGAGCACGACGCCCGTCAGCGGGACTTCGCTGGTGAAGCTCTGCGCGACATTGACCGCATCCTGCCCGGTGAGCGAATCGACCACCAGCAGCACTTCGGTGGGCGCAGACACGCGCGAGACCGCCTTCATCTCGGCCATCAGCGCTTCGTCCACATGGAGGCGACCGGCGGTATCGAGCAGGAGCACGTCGTAATTCTGGAGCCTGGCCGATTCCATCGCCCGGCGCGCAATATCGACCGGCTGCTGGCCCGCGACGATCGGGAGCGTCGCCACATCGACCTGTCCGCCCAGCACAGCGAGCTGTTCCTGCGCGGCGGGGCGATTGACATCGAGCGAGGCCATCAGCGCCTTCTTGCCATGCTTCTCGCGGATGAGGCGGGCAAGCTTGGCGGTGGTGGTGGTCTTGCCCGAGCCTTGCAGGCCGACCATCATGATCACGACCGGCGGCTTGGCATCGAGCGTGAGCCCTTCGCCCGCATGCGCACCGTGCAGATCCTCGGGATCGCCGCCCAGCGTGCGCACAAGCTCGTCATGGACGATCTTGACGACCTGCTGGCCCGGGCTCACCGATTTGAGCACTTCCTGGCCGACCGCCTTCTCAGTCACCGCATCGATGAACCGCCGCGCGACCGGCAGGGCGACATCGGCCTCGAGCAGAGCGACGCGCACCTCGCGCATCGCATCGCGCACGTCCTGCTCCTTGAGCGCGCCGCGCCCCTTGAGCCGGTCAAACACACCGCCAAGGCGATCGGACAGATTATCGAACATCGATTTGCACTCCTCGCCCCGAAACCAACCCGGCCAAGCCATCGCCCGGGATAAATGAGAAACCCGGGATAAATGCGAAAAACGCCGGCGGACGAAACCTCGTCGGCCAGCGCAGCGGATGGCCCTCGGGCCGATCCGCCTCAAATAAACCGGATGGCCCTCGGGCCGATCCGGCTGAAATCCGGTTTGATGGTGGAGCCTAGCGGGATCGAACCGCTGACCTCAACACTGCCAGTGTTGCGCTCTCCCAGCTGAGCTAAGGCCCCGCACCGTCAAAATCTCACCCTCATCGAAATAGGCGCACGTGCGCCTGTTCGCAAGAGAGGGCGCCGCTTAGAGGGCAGCGCAGGCGAAATCAAGCGACTTTTGCGAGACAGCCCTCAGGTGTCGTCATCGCTTTCATCATCGCCCTTGCCTTTGGAGACGCCGAGATCATCGTCGCCGCCCAGATCCACGTCGTTATCGGGCGAATCGTCATCGTCATCGATGTTCTCGATGTCCTTCAGATCATCATCGTCATCGCCGCCCAGATCGCTGTCCGCCTCGGTGTCCTTCTTGGCCTTGTCGTCTTCCTCGAAAGGAATCGGCTGCTTCGACTTGAGCACGGGCTCGGGATGCCATTCATTCCCGCATTCGATGCAGGTGACCGGATCCTCATTGCCCAGATCGTAAAACCGGGTTCCGCAATTGGGGCAGGTGCGCTTGGTACCCCATTCAGGCTTTGCCATTCGATAATCCTTAAACCTCTGGCCTTGCCGCCGGGCGGCGCAAGAACCGAACAATTTGCATGTAGTGGGGCCGGGCGAGGCAGGGATCAAGGTGTCATCTGCCATGACCTTCGCACATCGTCCGGGCCAAAGTGGGCGCGCCTTGCCAGAAGGGGGAGGCGCTGTCAAAGACCGCCGGCCATGCCCACTGCAAGCCCGCATCACACCTTCGCCCCCGGCGGCCCGCTCAAGGGGCGTCTGCGCGTTCCTGGAGACAAGTCGATCAGCCATCGCGCACTGATGTTTGCAGGGCTCGCGATCGGGGAAAGCCGGATCACCGGGCTGCTCGAAGGCGAGGATGTGCTCGCAACCGCTGCCGCGATGCGCCAGCTTGGCGCGGCAATCGAGCGCGAGGGCGATGGCACATGGCGCGTCGCGGGCGCAGGGCTCGGCAGCCTGATCGAGCCGGGGTCCGCGCTCGACATGGGCAATTCGGGCACATCGACACGGCTGCTGATGGGCCTGCTTGCAGCGCATGATTTCCCCGTGACCTTCATCGGCGATGCGAGCCTCTCGCGCCGCCCGATGAGCCGCGTGATCGCGCCGCTCTCGCAGATGGGCGCGCAATTCGAGGCCTCCTCGGGCGGCACGTTGCCGTTGATGATGCGCGGCGCGGCGCCCACCGTGCCGATCACCTATCGCCTCCCGGTCGCAAGCGCGCAGGTGAAGAGCGCGGTGCTGCTCGCAGGGCTGGGCACGGCCGGCCTCACGACCGTGATCGAGCCCGTCGCCACGCGCGATCACACCGAACGGATGCTGGCGGGCTTTGGCGCGCAGCTTGAAATCGGCGAGGAGGATGGCGCGCGCCTCATCGCGGTGCATGGCGAGGCAGACCTTATTCCCTGCAACGTCAGCGTGCCGGGCGATCCCTCCTCAGCCGCCTTCTTCATCGTTGCCGCGCTGCTGGTGCCCGGCAGCGAGCTCACCATCGAGAATGTCGGCCTCAACCCGACCCGCGCGGGGCTGATCGAGGTGTTGCGCGCTATGGGCGGCGCGATCGAGGAGGTGAACCGGCGCGAAGTCGGCGGCGAGCCGGTTGCGGACCTCGTCGTGCGCCATTCGCAGCTCAGCGGCATCGAGATCGATCCCGCGCTCGCGCCCAGCATGATCGATGAGTTCCCGATCCTGTTCGTCGCCGCCGCGCTGGCAGAGGGCACGACGCGCACGAGCGGGCTTGAAGAGCTGCGCGTCAAGGAAAGCGACCGCCTCGCCGCGATGGCGAGCGCGCTGCGCCTCGCGGGCGCGGGCGCTACCGAGCAGGCAGACGGCCTCGTGATCGAGGGCACAGGCGGCGAGGCCCTCGCGGGCACGCCCGAAGACGCCGCAATCTCGACCCGTCTCGATCACCGCATCGCAATGAGCATGGCGATAGCCGGCCTTGCCAGCCGCGATGGTGTCACCATCGATGATACCGCTCCGATTGCGACCAGCTTTCCCACTTTCATGAGCCTCATCGAGGAGGCGCAGGCATGAAACAGAAGGTTGCGCTCTATGCGCTCGGGATCGGGATCGCCGGGCTCGGCGCCGTGATCTATCGCCACCTCGCCAACGGCGAGCCGATCCATTTGGAGAACCTGTGGTGGGCTCTCATCTTCCCGCCGCTCGCAGGTTTCTTCATCTGGCTGCGCTGGGACTGGGCGCCCAGGGAAGGCCGCGCGCAATATCTGCGCGACAGGCAAGCCGCGGCGCGCTTCCGGCGCGAGATCGAAGCGCAAAAGGAGGCCGCCGGCCACGAGGGCCAGGAATGACCGCCACCTTCGACCTCTATTCCGCGATCGGCCTTGTCGGCACGGCGTGCGTCATCCTCGCCTATGCCTATCTGACCTATGCCGACGCGCCCAACCCCTGCATCATCCACGGCACCAACCTTGCTGGCGCTGCCCTCCTCACCGTCAGCCTTATCGTCCACACCAACTGGCCAAGCCTCGTGCTTGAAGGGTTCTGGGCGGCGATTGCCATCGGGGGGCTCGTCAAGGCATGGAGCGCCGGCCGCGCGCGCAGCGCCAAGGGAGAGAATTGATGAAATTTGTGCTCGCCACCTTCGCGCTGGCGCTTGCGACCGCCCTGCCCGTCCCCGCCGCCGCCGCGCAAGGCGAAGAAGCGCTCGACTGGTCCGCGCCCGAGCGCGCACTCAAGGTCGCGGTCGAAGGGGGCGAGATCTGGGTGCGGGTCAATGGCGATCTGGATGCGGCATCGGAGCCAGTTATCTTCATCCATGGCGGGCCGGGCGGCACGCATGTGGGCTTTGGCAATCTCCTGAGCCTGGCCGATAGCCGCGCGGTCATCCTTTATGACCAGCTTGGCAGCGGCATGTCGGACCGGCCCGACAATCCGGCAAACTGGCGGGTCGAACGCTTCGTTGCCGAGCTCGAGGCGATCCGGCAGGCATTGGGCATCGAGCGCTGGCATCTTGTGGGCCATAGCTGGGGTGCGGCGCTCGCGCTCGAATATGCCGCCGCCTTCCCCGACCACGCCGCCTCGGCGGTGCTGAGCGGCACCTATATCTCGACCCCGCACTGGATCACCGGGACCAATCTGCTCATCCGCGAACTGCCCGACGATGTCGCCGCCGCAATTCGCGCCTGCGAGAGCCCGCAGCCGCCCGGCCCCGACGTGTGCAAGCCCGCGACCGCCGCCTTTTACCGCGCCTATAATGGCCGCCCCGATCGCCCGCCGCTGAGCGCGAAGGCGCAGGCCTATCGCGAGCGTTTCGGGGGCAAGGGCCGCAACAGCGTGATCTACAACGCGATGTGGGGGCCCAGCGAGTTTCGCGCGTCGGGCTCGCTGATCGATTATAACGCAACCGGGCTGCTCGCGCGGGTCGATGGCAGCCGCGTGCTGTTCATGGTCGGCCAGTATGACGAGGCGCGGCTCGATATCGTGCAGGATTTCGTCGCGCTGACGCCGGGTGCCGAGCTCGCGGTTGTTCCTGGCGGCAGCCACGCCTTTCCGAGCGAGCGGCCAGCCGTGACCGAGGCGATCGTGCGCGACTGGATGGAGCGGATTGATGCGCGCGATGAGGCGCCGCGTGATGCGGGGGAGCCGAAGCGATGATCATTGCCGTCGATGGCCCCACCGCGAGCGGAAAGGGCACTATCGCGCGCCGGCTCGCGGAGCATTTCGGCGTGCCCTATCTCGATACCGGCCTGCTCTATCGCGCGGTTGGCCGCCAGGTTGCAGCGCGCGGCGGCGATCCCGATAATCCCGACGATGCGCTGGCCGCCTGTGACTTTGCGGACGAATTGCTCGATGATCCCATGCTGCGCGCCGAGGAAACAGGCTCGCTCGCGAGCCGGGTTTCGGTCCATGCGGGCGTGCGCCGCGCGCTCTATGAGCGCCAGCGCGCCTTCGCCGAGCAGGAGGGCGGCGCGGTGCTCGACGGGCGCGATATCGGCACGGTGATCGCGCCCCAGGCCGATGTGAAACTGTTCATCACCGCCAGCGTCCAGGCGCGCGCGCGGCGGCGCTGGCTCGAAATGACGCAGACGCATATCGATCGCGAGGACGAGATGACCCTCGCCGAGATCGAGCGCGAGATCGTGGCGCGCGATGCCCGCGACATCAACCGCGCCGATGCCCCGCTCAAGGCCGCGCCCGATGCGCTGATCATCGATACGACTGCGTTCGATCGCGATCAGGCATTCGAGCTGGTGCTCGAAGCGGTCGAGGAGGCGCGGCGCTAGGGCGCTTTCCTACAGGCCGGTCGATGTGCATTGATCAGCGGCGATGATTGTCGTCGTTCCCCTTGGCCCTTTGCTTGGCGCCCGCGCGCCGCGCGCGGGCTACAGCGCGTCCGGTCGGCTGCTGTCGAGCCGCCGCGCAGGTGCCCGGTTCTTTTGCTTCTGGACACTGTAACATGTGTATCAACCGTTCGCTGGATGCGACGAATCGAGCCTGCGCGCAGGCCTCCACTGTCCATGCCTGCCCGCCTTCAGACTTGCCATCGCCGGCCAATTCGACTAGGCGCGCGGCCGTTCTCGCAAACCATCTGGTGGACAGAACCTTCGCGTCGGCATGCGGCTGCGCGGAGACATACGGCCTCTTGCCCCGTTAGCCCGCGCAATGGTGCGCGTGGAGACGGAGAAAGACCCCGGACAACCGGTGGCCGGTAGCATAACGAATGACAGGAACAGCCTCTCACATGGCAACTGCACCCAATTCCCAGGAAATGCCAACGCGCGACGACTTCGAAGCGCTTCTCAACGAACAGCTCGGCAGCGCCGGCGATGAAGGCTTCGAAGGCCGCGTCGTCATGGGCACCGTCACCGAAATCGAAAACGGCTATGCGGTGATCGATGTCGGCCTCAAGAGCGAAGGCCGCGTCAATCTCAAGGAATTCGCCCGCGGTGAAGAGCCGCACGGGCTCGAAGTCGGCAGCGAGGTCGAGGTCTATGTCGACCGCGTCGAGAATGCCGATGGCGAAGCGATGCTCAGCCGCGACCGCGCCCGCCGCGAAGCCGCGTGGGACAAGCTGGAAAGCGAGTTCGGCGAAGGCAAGCGCGTCGAGGGCCGCATCTTCGGGCGCGTCAAGGGCGGCTTCACGGTCGATCTCGATGGCGCCGTGGCCTTCCTTCCGGGTTCGCAGGTCGATATCCGCCCGGTGCGCGATGTCACCCCGCTGATGGAGGTCCCCCAGCCCTTCCAGATCCTCAAGATGGACCGTCGCCGCGGCAACATCGTGGTCTCGCGCCGGGCCGTGCTCGAAGAGACCCGCGCCGAACAGCGCAGCGAGCTCATCAGCGACCTCGCCGAGGGCCAAGTGATCGACGGCGTCGTCAAGAACATCACCGATTACGGCGCCTTCGTTGATCTGGGCGGCATTGACGGCCTCCTCCATGTCACCGACATGAGCTACAAGCGCGTCAATCACCCCAGCGAGATCATCGACATCGGCCAGACCGTCACGGTCCAGATCGTGCGGATCAACGCCGAGACGCAGCGCATCAGCCTCGGCATGAAGCAGCTCGAGAGCGATCCGTGGGATGGTGTCTCGGCCAAGTATCCGGTCGGCGCGAAGCTGACGGGTCAGGTCACCAACATCACCGAATACGGCGCCTTCGTCGAGCTCGAGCCGGGCATCGAGGGCCTTGTCCACGTCTCCGAGATGAGCTGGACCAAGAAGAACGTGCACCCGGGCAAGATCGTTTCGACCTCGCAGGAAGTCGAAGTCATGGTGCTCGAGGTCGACAGCGAGAAGCGCCGGATCAGCCTTGGCCTCAAGCAGGCCCAGCGCAATCCGTGGGACGAATTCGCCGAGAAGCACCCGGTCGGCACCGAGGTCGAGGGCGAAGTCAAGAACGCCACCGAATTCGGCCTGTTCGTCGGCCTCGACGGCGATGTCGATGGCATGGTCCACATGTCGGACATTGCCTGGGGCATTTCGGGCGAGGACGCGCTGGCGCTCCACCGCAAGGGCGAAATGGTCAAGGCCGTCGTGCTCGACGTCGATGTCGAGAAGGAGCGCATCAGCCTTGGCATGAAGCAGCTCGAGAAGGGCGCGCCGACCGCCGAGGGCGCGGCCACGGCCGGCTCGCTGCGCAAGAACCAGACCGTGACCGTCACCGTCCTCGAAGTGCGCGATGGCGGGCTCGAAGTGCAGGTCGGCGACGATGGCGCGACCGGCTTCATCAAGCGTTCGGACCTTGGCCGCGACCGTGACGAACAGCGCCCCGACCGCTTCCAGGTCGGCAGCAAGGTCGACGCGATGGTCACCGGGTTTGACCGTTCGAAGAAGCCCAACTTCTCGATCAAGGCGCGTCAGATCGCCGAAGAGAAGGAAGCGGTTGCGCAGTTCGGCTCGTCCGATTCGGGCGCATCACTCGGCGACATCCTGGGCGAAGCGCTCAAGAAGGGCGAGTAAGGCTCCTTGCTGCAGGTGTGAGCCCCTGCGAAGGCAGGGGCCTCATGCAAAGGCAGCACAAGGCCGAGCGAGGTTCAAGCCTCCGCTGGGACTCGAAAGAGGCAACAAGGCCCGCTCTCCTTGGCGGAGAGCGGGCCTTCCCTACTGGTGCTGGAGGGCCTAGACTGCGCCCCATGCTCACTGTCCACCAATTCCCCTGCCTCGCCGACAATTATGGCTTCCTCCTGCACAACAGCGTGACCGGCGAGACCGCCGCGATCGACACGCCCGATGCGAAGGAATACCTCAAGCAGGCCGAGGCCATGGGCTGGACCATTACCCATATCTGGAACACCCACTGGCATCCCGATCATGCCGGCGGCAATGCCGAGATCGTTGCGCAAACGGGCGCGCGCGTGCTCGCGCCCAAGGAGGTCGAGAAGCTCTCATCCGTCGACCGCGTGATCGCGCATGGCGACACCGTCAATCTGGGCGAACACCGCGCCGATGTGATCGACGTCTCGGGTCACACCAATGGCCATATCGCCTTCCACGTGGTCGAAGAGGGGATCGCCTTTGTCGGCGATGCCGTCTTCGCGCTGGGTTGCGGGAGGATGTTCGAGGGCGAGCCCGAGCAATTCTGGCGCAGCCTCGATCGCATCCGCCGCCTGCCCACCCAGACCACGCTCTATTGCGCGCACGAATACACCGCCGCCAATGCGAAGTTCGCGCTCCATGCCGATCCGGACAATGCTGCGCTCCAGGCCTATGCCGAGGAGATCAGCGAGAAGCGCGCGCGCGGCGAGCCGACCGTGCCCACCGTGCTGAGGCGCGAGCTTGCGACCAACCCCTTCCTGCGCGCCGACGATCCAGCCATGCAGGCGCGCTGGGGCGGCGAGGCGCCACACGAGACCTTTGCGGCGCTCAGGGCCGCCAAGGACAGCTTCTAGCGCGATGCAGGCCCTCAGGGTCGAACGCCTGTCGCAGGACCTCTCCGGCGCGGCGCTGGTCGATGCGCCGATGCCCGTGCGCGCGCCGGGCGAAGCACTGGTGCGCATCGAGGCGGCCTCTCTCAACTATCCCGATCTGCTGATGACGCGCGGGGCCTACCAGTTCAAACCGGACCTGCCGTTCGTGAGCGGGCTCGAGTTTGCAGGCGAAGTGATCAAGGCCGATGCCTCGAGCGGTCTTGCACCGGGAGACCGGGTGATGGGCGGCAACAAGACCGGCGCCTTTGCGGAATATGCGAGCCTGCCTGCAAGCGCGCTCTCGCCTGTACCCGCCGGGCTTACGCTTACACAGGCGGCGGCCGTGGGGGCTGCCTATGCAACCGCCTATACCGGCCTTGTCGAGCTGTGTGGTCTACGCGAGGGCCAATGGGTGCTGGTGACGGGGGCGAGCGGCGGCGTGGGGCTTGCCGCGATCGATCTTGCCAAGGCCCTGGGCGCACGCGTGATCGCGGCAACGGGCGTTGCGGCCAAGCGCGCGCGGCTCGAAGCGACGTGTAAGCCCGATGCGGTGATCCTCGCGCAAGGGCGCTTTCGGGAGAGCGTGAGCGAAGCGACCGGGGGCAGCTTGTGCGATATCGTGTTCGATCCGGTGGGCGGCGATGTGTTCGACGAAACCACGCGCTGCGTTCGGTTTGGCGGCCAGCTGGTCGTGGTCGGGTTCACCAGCGGACGCATCGCCGAAATCGCGACCAATATTCCGCTCATCAAGGGCTTCTCGATCCACGGCCTGCGCGCGGGCGAATACGCGCGGCGCTTTCCCGAGCGCGGGGCGGCGATCAGGCAGGCGATCCATGGCCTTGCCGAGGACCAGCGGATCGCCCCAGCGATAGACCGGGTGTTGCCGCTGTCGCGCTGGCGCGAGGGCTTCGAAGCGATGGCCAGCCGCGAACTGGTGGGCAAGATCGTGTTCGAGCCGGGCAGCTGAGCGATGGAGCGGCAGGCACGCACGCCGGATCAGAGCGAGGAGATGACCTCGTCGGCGAGCTTCGCATCCGCGCTCGCATCGTGGCGCTCGGCGATGAGCGAACGCGAGGCGCGCGCAGCGGCATTGACCGCGCGCTCGCGCACATCCTTGATTGCCTCGCGCTCAGCGGCGGAGATCTTCTCTTCGGCCATGCGCTCGCGCCGGGCAACCATCGCCTCGCTATCGGTCTCGGCCTTGGCGAGGATCGCTTCGGCTTCGCGCTTGGCCCCCTCCATCATCGCTTCGGCGTCCTTCTCCGCGCCGGCGATCTTGGCGGCATATTCATCGCGCAAGGCCTCGGCCTCGGCCCGCAGCGCCTTGGCCTCTTCGAGCTGCTGCTTGATCGCCGCGATGCGATCGTCGAGCCCGCGCATCAGCATTCCGGGCACGTTCTTCCACAGCATGACCCCGATGAGGACCGTCATTGCGAGCGCAACCCAGCCATAATCGTCAAAGCCGAGCGCCGATTTGCCCGGATCGAGATCGACCGAGGCCGCAGCGAGCAGCAGGGCTGGAGTGTTGATATCAGGCATCGGTCAGAGCCTCCTTAACCGCAGCATTCGCAGCGCGTTCCTCAACCTCGCTTCCGGCGAGCTTGCTCACGATATCGCGCGCCGCATCGGTGGCAACGCTCTCGATCTCGGTCATGGCAGAAACCCGCGCGGCCTCAATCCGCGCTTCGGCTTCCTCGAGCCGGGCATCGAGCCGCTCCTGCGCTTCGGCAAGCTTCGCCTCGGTGCTCGCGGCAGCCTTGGACTTGGCCTCGGCGATCAGCCCCTGGGCCGAGTTGCGGTTCTCGTTTTCCCGCTCGCGCCAGGCATCTTCCTGCTCATCGGCAGCATCGCGCGCGGCCTGTGCTGCGGCCAGATCGTCGCCGATCTGCTTGTCGCGCAGTTCGACCGTGCCCATGATCTTGGGGACCATGCCGCGTCCGATCAGGAAATAGGTGATGCCGAAGAACACCGCCAGCCAGAACAGCTGGCTGGAAAAGGTCTCGGCGATTTGGTCAATCTGGGGCATTGCGAGCGTCCGCTGGGTTCAGGCGTCGGGATCAGGCATTGCGGGCTTGCCGGGGGCAGCGCGCCGCAATCCGTGCGGCTGCCCCCTAGCTGGCCCGGAAAGTCGCCCGGATCAGGCGACGAAGACGAGGATGACCGCGACGAGGAAGGCGAGCAGGCCGAGCAGTTCGGCTGCGGCAAAGCCGATGAACAGGCGGCCCTGCTGGCTGTCAGCCGCGCCCGGATTGCGCAGCGCGCCTTCGAGGAACGAGGCAAACACATTGCCCACGCCCAGCGCGGCAAGCCCCGCACCAACGGCCGCGAGACCGGCGCCGATCATCTTGGCAGCTTCCATATCCATTATCTTACTCCTTGAGAAACATCTTGAAATTGAGAGGGTTAGTGAAGGTTTTCCGCATCATTGATATACAATGAGGAAAGCAGTGCAAAAACATAGGCCTGGATGCCGGCGACGAGAATCTCGAGCGCGCTGATCGCGATCATCAGCAGCAGCGCAGCCGGGCCCACTGTCGCGCCGAGCGCAGGGCCTGCATTGAGCGCATCGATCACGAAGGTGGCGAGGATCTTCAAGAGCACGTGGCCCGCCATCATCGCCACGAACAGTCGCAGCGCGAGGCTGATCGGGCGGATCATGAAGGAGAACAGCTCGATCACGAACAGCAGCGGGATCATCGGGACAGGCGTCTCATGCGGCACGAACAGGCCGAAAAAGCCGAAGCCATGCTTCCAGAAGCCGACCAGCAGGACGATCGAGAAGCTCAGCAAAGCGAGCACGCCGGTGATCGTGAAATGGCTGGTGAAGGTGAAGGGGTGCGCGCCGGGAAACAACCCGATAGGCAGAAGGCCCAGCAGATTGCCGAACAGGATGAACATGAACAGGCTGAAGATATAGGGCACATATTTGCGCCCTTCCTTGCCGATGTTGGCAGCGAGCATGTCGTCGATGAAACCCGTCATCGTCTCGACCGCCATCTGCCAGCGCCCGGGCACAAGCTCGCGCTTCATGCCGCCGGCAACGAACGCCCACAGCAGGACAACCGTGATGGCCATCCACAATGCCGAATTGGTGAATGCGATGTTGAAGCCTGCCACTTCCCAGCCCGAGCCGAACAACGGCTCGATCTGGAACTGCTTCATCGGATCGACTTTGCCCTCTTGAGCTGCCACGCCGGGTATCGTCCTTGATGCCTTATAACAAACGCGCCCCTTGGCGGAGGCTGCGAGCGTCAAACCCTGTCAGGGGCTTTCATCCTGCTCGCGAGCCGATCCATTGGAGCGCGTGTTCGCTGCTAAAAATATGTTTCTGAAAGCAACGCCGATTCCGAGGAAAAGGCACGCCAACAGACCCCAGGGCGTGGTGCCGAACAGCCAGTCAATGGTCCATCCGACCGCCACTCCCCCAAGAACCCCGCCAAGCAGATCAGCGAGCACCCGGTTGCCGCTGCGATAATTCGCATCGACCCCCTTGTGCGTTGACCGGTTGCGATCATCTTCGCGCTCGCGCGCGGCCTTCAGCCGCTTTTCGAGCGCATCGATGCGCGCATCCTCGACGATGGGCTCTTGTGCGGGCTTCTTATCGCCCATCCCCGATCTCCCCTTTCAAGAAAAGGCTGAAGCAGGCATGCGCAATCATATGCCCGCCAAGGGCGCGGCCCACTTAGAAGGGGGCCAAACTCAAGTCAACTGGTGCAAGCCCTGCTTTATCCGCTGCGCGCGGGAAAACCGCGAGGTGATTACCTGACTCCCCCGGTTCAGCCCGGACAGCGCGGATCGCGCTCGGGCGGGGACTGGTCACGCTCCTTCCATGCGCCCGAGGGCGTCTGGTACATTTCACCCGGCTCGGTGCGCAGGATCGCCTGGCAGCCCGCCGTGACCGCATATTGCTCGAGCGTCGCATTGTTTTCCTGCGCCTTGCGGGTATAGACCGCGCGGCGCTTGATGTTGATGTCATCCACGATCCGCTGGAGCGCAGGCGTCGCCTCGCCGACAATGCCGAGATAGCCATCCACCCGCTCGCCAACCTTGCCGGCTGCGCGCGCGGCCGCATAGGCGGGATCGCGCTGCGCGCTCGCCGGCGCGATCACGATCAGCCCGGCGGCCAGTGCAGCAAATCCCATCCGCGCCCATCTGCCAGCTTGTCGCATTTTTCATTCCTTCCAGTCTTGCGCCCCGCGATCAGTCCGCGCCGCATGCGCGAAAGCCGCGATCAGAAGATCTCGGCATTCTCGTCGATCGTGTTGGCCGCATCCTCCGCAAGCCGATAGATCACTTCCTGGCGAATATTGATGTTGAGCTCGATCACGATCGGCTCGTCGGGAGCCGAGACATTGATGCACGCGCCGAGCGAAGCCATGAGCATCGCCGCGCCCAGGCCCCTGATTGCAAACCCCTTCGCGCCGCCCTGCCGCCGCGATTTCGCCGAACGCATCATGCGCGGCGGTCTGGCAGGACGAAAGTGTCCGGTCAATTCTGGGATCATCATGGCTGAGTTTCGCTTTCTGGAGGTTGAACGGGAGGAGGCTGAACGAGGGGCTCGGCCGCGGGATCAGCAGGGCGCGGCGCACCCTCGTCGTTCCCGCGCACAGGAAGGCCGGGCGCGATGGCGGGCGGCAGGCCGGGCGCCGGCTCTGGGGGCGGTGGAGGCGCAGGCCCGCCGCGCGGCGGCGGGCGGACGAAGCGCCCCCCGCTCGCCCCCAGCAACCCCTGATCGACCGGATCGGGCAAGGCATCGGCATCAATGAAGGTTCGCACCATCGTCGCCAGTTCGTAGAAATTCTCCGATCGCACATTGATGTTGAACCGGATCGGCAGCTGGGCGAGCCGCCGGGTCACGAAATTGCGCGCCGCACCTTCGCCCTGGCGCACGCCATCGATCCGGAAACGGGTGATGATCTCGCCGGCCAGATCGCCGCCGAGTTCGACGCTCATCTGGCGATAATCGAGGCTGCGCAGGCTCTCGAAGGCATAATTCGCGACCGTGCCCATATCTTCGTAAAGCAGTTCGCCGACATATGAGACATTCCCGCCCGGCAGGCGCGAGACGAGCAACCCGCCCTCAATCCGGCCATCGCCATTGGCATCGAAGACGATCGGCAAGGTGCCATCGAAAGTCCCCGTCGCTCCAATATTGGCCAGCTCCATCTGGGCGACGAATTTGGCCGCATCGAGCCCGACGATCTCGAACGTGTAGCGCTGCTCCTCCTCGGTGCCATAGCGCAAGGTGACCGGGCGCATGATGAGCTCGCCGCCCATGAACGGCCAGCGCCCGCTGGCAACATCGATGATCGTGCCTTTGCGCAGGGAAAAGACGACGCGGCCTGCCAGCACTTGGATCCCCGGATTGATCGCGCCGATCGTGATCGTCTGGTCGGGCCGCGTCGTGAGCCCGAGCAGATCGCTGAACTCGATCGTGCCTTTCAGGCCACGCACCGGACCGAAAGTGGCGGCAAGATCAAGCCCGTCCGAACCGAAACTGCCGCTGCTCGTGAGAGTGTCCGGCGTCCAGGCGATCCGCCCTTCCCCGCTGATCTCGCCCTCGGTGTAGGCGATGATGCCCTTGGCGAGCGGCGAGAGATCGTCAATTGAAAGCTCGTCACCGAAGGTGAGCCGATCGACCATCAGCAGCGCGCTGCCGGTGCCCTCGGCCAGATCGTGGCGCAGGCTCACCTGCGTGATCGCGGTCTGCGTTGGCGGGTGGCGCAGGATCGCATTCGCGCGCACGGTTGTGCCCGCAAGCGTGAGCGTGGAGCGGCTCGCCTCGAGCGGTTCGAAGCGCGGCCCGGTCTGCGTGCGCTCGGCCAGAACGAGCCTTGCATCGCGCACGCGCAGCTCGCCTTCCTCATAAGCCCACGCGCCTGAAAGCCCGGTGAAATCGAGCGGGACCGCATCCATGCGCACATCGCCGCGTTCGAAGCGTCCGCGCAGCGTTTCGCCGAGCTCGCCGGTGAGCGATTGCACCGCCAGGCGCACGCCATCGTCCGGGCGTCCGAGCCGCGCGGTGACATCTTCGAGCGCCAATGGACCGGGAAAGGCAACCAAAGCGCGCCGGGCTTCAAGCGTGGCCGGAAGCTCGCCGAGCGTGCCCTTGAGCGCAAGCGGGCCTGTTTCGGCGGCAAGCCCAAGCGCGCCATCATAGCGCACAAACGCACGCCCGCGCGGCGGGCACAGCCGCAGCGACTGGCTTTCGAGCGCCAGATCGTAGATCGCGAGCGCGCCAAAGCGAACCCTCGTGCAGGCGCGCCCGGCCTCAAGCACCCCTGCAGGACTGACCCGGCCCTCAAGCGGAACCTCGAGCCCGGTGATAAAGCCGCCCGGGATCGGCCCGCTCGCCGCGATCGCTCCGGCAAAGCGCAGCGCACCGTCCGGGCCCTGGCGCACCTGCAGGCTGGGCACAGCAAGCGCGGCGGACCCTGCACGATAGGGTGCCATGGTGAGCCGCAGCCCGGTCTCGCCGGTTTCAAGCTGCTCCATGCGTCCGTTGATCTGCGGCAGATCGGAGCCGCCGACGAGGATATTGCCCGCCAGCCGCGGTACGGCGCCCTGCCCCTCTCCCGTTCGCCAGCTCGCCCGCGACAGCGCGATGACGCGCTCGCCCCGGCGGCTTTCGATGCGCGCCTGCGGGACGACGATTGCCTGATCGCCATCTCGCAGCCGCCAGTTGATCTCGCCGGTTGCCCTTGCCCCGCCAAAGGCTCGCCTCAGCCCCCCTTCGAGTCGCGCAAGCAGCGGTTCGGCGAGTGTCTCGCGGCTCGCCTCGCGCAAAGGGGCGAGCGCTTGGCCCAGCGCACTCGAAACGCCCAGCCCCTCGCCGGCAAAGCTCGCTGACCAATCGGCCTGTGCAAAATCCTGCGCGCTGCGCAGCCGCCCTTCGATATCGAGCTGTGCGAGCCGGGCATAGGGCGTCGCCAGATTCTCGCCCGCAAGCTCATGGCTCACCGTGAGCTGACCTTCGCGCCAGCCCAGCCGGAGACCGCCTGCAAGCCGCGCAAGCCGCGCCTCGCCCGCTTCGAGCCCCTTTGCCGCGAGCGCGAATTCGCCATTGGCTGCGCTCAGGCTCGCATCGAGCTCGACCTTGCTGCCCAGATCGCCCGAGGCCCATTGCAGGCCTGCGCAATCGAGCCCGCGCACCCGCACCGGCCCGGCAAATCGCGGCGCGCCTGCCGAGGTGCTGAGCGTGCCAAAAGCGGTGAGCGTCTGGGCGCTGCATTGCGCGGTGCCAAAGCCGGGCGCGGTGAGCGCGAGACGGCCGGAAAACCCGTCCGCCAGATCGCCCTCGCCTTCAAGACTCGCACCGATCATGCCATAGTCACTCGCAATCTGCGCGCCTGCATCGCGCAGCGAGACCGCGATTTGCGGCAGACCGGCGGGCCTCTCGCGCTCCTCGAACAGCAGCGGATCGAGCGCGCCAAAGCTCAGCGCTCCGTCCTGCAAGGTGCCGAAGAGGCGCACGCCCTCCGCGGTAACACGCTCGACGAAGGGGCCTTGCCAGCCATAGCCCAGAGCGATCGTGATGCGCCGCGCGCGCAGATCGGGTGCTGCGGGATCGCCAAGCGCGAAATCCTCAATCACCTGCTGGCGCGGACCAATCGCGGCGATCGCGTAGCGCGCCTCGAGCCCGTTTTCAGCGAGCACAGAATCGATCAGATCGCCCGCAAGCCGCTCGCGTTGAAACCACGCCGCCGCGCCCGCGCCCAGCGCTGCCACGAGGCAGGCAAGCGCGAGCCACAGCGCGATCCTGCGCCAGCGCGCCGCGCCCGGCGCAGCGCCGGATCGAGGCTCTGGGCTGATCGAGGGTGACGCCATCGGGCAGACCCTTGCGCGAGGCCGGAGGCAAAGGCAATGAAGCAAAGGGGCAACGCGCCGCCAGCGAGCGAGGGGAACACGTGCCAGCTGCAGACGAAGACGGTGAGACGGCGGGCAGCGCGCCGCCACCTGCCGGGTTCGACTTCGGCGAATCGCCCGCGCGCCGAGCGCCTGCGCCGCGCGCTTCGGGGGATGCCGGGAAGATCGCGGGACAGGGCCACCGCGCCCGGCTGCGCGAGCGCCTGCTCAAGGGCGGCGCGGAAGCGCTGGCGGATTATGAAGTGCTCGAATATCTCCTGTTCGCCGGCATGCGTCAGGGCGACACCAAGCCGGTTGCCAAGGCGCTGATCGCGCAGTTCGGCTCGCTTGCGGGCGTGCTCAATGCCGATGCGGCCGCGCTTCAGCGGGTCAAGGGCGTGGGCGAGACGAGCGCGGCCGCGCTCAAGAGCGTGGCGCTGGCCGCGCGCCGCATGGCGAGGAGCGAACTTGCCGGCAAGCCGATCCTTTCAAGCTGGCAGGCGCTGATCGATTATCTCGCGATCGACATGGCGCATCTCACGCACGAGCGCGTGCGCGTGCTGTATCTCGATACAAGAAACCGCCTGATCGATGATCATCACCTTTCCGAAGGCTCGATCGACGAGGCTGCGATCCATCCGCGCGAAGTGATCCGCCGGGCGATGGATCTGGGCGCTTCGGCGCTAATCCTCGTCCACAATCATCCCAGCGGCAATCCCGAACCCAGCCGCGCCGATATCCAGATCACGAACCGGATCGCCGAGGCAGGCCAGCTGCTCGGTGTGACGCTGCACGATCATGTCATCATCGGGCGCGAGGGGCATGTTTCCTTGCGCGCAAAGGGGCTGATCTAGGTCGATCAAGACCCTTCAGCTGCGCTCGGTGATCAGCCGCACGCCCGAATGGCGCGCGAAGAAGTTCCAGATCCAGTTGATGATGACGCTGACGCGCCCGCGCGAGCCGGTGAGAAAGCCGATATGGATCAGCCCCCACACCCACCATGCCCCCGCTCCGCTCAGGCGCACCTGGCCAAAATCGGCGATCGCGGATTTGCGCCCGATCGTTGCGAGGCTGCCGCGGTGCCTGTAGAAAAAGGGGCCGGGGCATGGCTTTGAGAGCAGCTCGGCCTCGATCAACCGGCTGACATAGTGGCCCGCCTGCTTGGCCGCCGGTGCGAGGCCGGGGACGGGTCTTCCGTCCCACGCCGTGCTGCTCGCAGTATCGCCGATCGCATAGATATCATCGAGCACGCCGTCCTTCGTGATGACGCGCAACCGGTCATTGACGCTCACCCGGCCTGCGCGGTCGCTCTCGGCGCCGAGCCAGCGCGCGGCGGGCGAAGCGGCAACGCCTGCTGCCCAGAGCACGGTCTGGGTCGGGATCGTCACCGCATCGCCGATGCGGACATGGGTGGGCGCGATATCGGTCACCCGCGCACCGGTGCGGATCTCGACGCCCAGCGCCTCGAGCGAGGCATGGGCCCTGGCAGAAAGATCCTCGGGAAAAGCGGGAAGGATACGCGCGCCCGATTGGACGAGGATGACGCGCGCGCTCGCCGGATCGACGGTGCGAAACTCGCGCTCGGTGTTGAGCCTTGCAAGCTCGGCGATCGCGCCGGCGAGCTCGACCCCGGTCGGCCCCGCGCCGACGATGACAAAGGTAAGCAGCCGCTCGATCTGCGCAGGATCGCCGCTCACTTCGGCTTGCTCGAAGGCATTGAGGATCGTGCCGCGCACCGCGACGGCGTCTTCGATGGTCTTGAGCCCCGGGGCATGCGCGCCCCATTCATCGCGGCCGAAATAGCTGTGCCGGGCGCCGGTTGCGAGAACGAGCTTATCAAAGGCCAGTTCGCGCGCCTCGTCGGCCTCGCCGCAAAAGGTCAGCACCTTGCGCGCCGCATCAACCGCGCGGACCTTCCCCTTGAGCACGCGCACATTGCCATCGGCGCGAAACAGGCTGCGGATCGGGGTCGCGATATCGGCTGGATTGAGCGTTGCCGTGGCGATCTGATAGAGCAGCGGCTGAAACAGGTGATAATTGCGCTGGTCGATCAGCGTGATGCGCAGCGGCAGGCGCTTCAGCCGCGAGACCGCAGCGAGCCCGCCAAATCCTGCGCCGACAACGACGACATGCGGCCAGTGATCGGGAATATCGGCATAGTCGCGATCGAACAGGATGTTGTTCTCCATCCATGCAAGGATCGCGCGATCGAGCGACAAGGCGCCCGCCCCTTTCGCCTCGTACATCGCGAGGAATAGGAAGGGAAACAGCGTCACATTAGGGTGCGCATCGGCGATCATGAACGCGGCGATCAGGAAGAAGAGCGCATAGGAGACGATCACCGCGCCAAATCCGGTGATGAAGAAGGCCGCCGTGACCAGCGCGAGCCAGTCGGGAAAGCCGGAGAAGATCGTGGTCGGCAGCCAGGTCTGGACCGCGACCGGCGGCTCGATCAGGCCGGCATGGACGAACAGCGTGAAACCCAGCCACAGCCGGAGAAGCGCCATGAGGATAGGCGCCACATGGTCGCGCAACCATTCCGCTCCCAGCACGGCGGGCCGCGCAAGCGGCACGGCGCTGGCCCTCAGGCCGGGGGCGATGATCCGGTCGACCGACAGCGCGGCCGGGCCTGCCACCGCATACCGGGCCAGCATCGCGATCACGAGCAGATTGCTCGTTGTGGGCACATAGACCGCCTGGCTCACGATCGTGAGCGCCGCCATCGCGAGGGCGGCGGGGCGGGTCATGAAGCCCGCGATCAGCAGGACCGGACCCGCCAGCTCGATCGCAAGCCCGGTGAGCGCTGCGGCCTGCGGGCTCATCCAGCTGACGGGATATTCGTTTGCCGCAAGAAACAGCGCGGTTTCCCAGTCGGCGAACTTGACGAGTCCCGATCGCAGAAACCACATGCCGATGAAGAACCGGATGACAAGGTCGCTGATCGGCCAGAAGGTTTCGGTTCCGTCGAGATACCACTTGGTCCAGCGCCGCAGTGTGACGCGAATGAAGGGCGGCAGGCGCTCTTCGGCCAGCGGTTTTCGCGCAGCGCCGCCGGGCGCGCGTGTGGCGCTTGCAATCATCGATGTCCTCCTGCGGCCTGTTCGCAGTCCTCGTGCATGAAGTTACACCCCCCCCCTTGCCAAGCGCCGCATGCGCGCATAGCCGCGCTTCATACTCACACAAGCCGAAGGAAAACGCCGTGGTCCCGCGCTATGCCCGTCCCGAAATGTCAGCCCTGTGGGAGCCGGAGGCGAAGTATCGGACCTGGTTCGAGATCGAGGCGCATGCGACGACCAGGCTGGCCGAGCTCGGCGTGGTCCCAGCATCGGCAGGCGAGGCGCTGTGGGACTGGTGGGCGAGCAACCCCGCAATCGATGTGGACGCGATCGACGCGATCGAGGCGGTGACCAAGCACGATGTGATCGCCTTTCTCACCTGGGTCGCGGGTGAGGTCGGCGAGGAAGCGCGCTTCATGCATCAGGGCATGACCTCCTCGGACGTGCTCGATACAACGCTCGCGGTGCAACTCACGCGCGCATCGGACATCCTGCTCGCTGATCTCGATGCGCTGCTCGCTGCGCTGAGGCGCCGCGCCGAGGAGCACAAATACACGCCCACGATCGGGCGCAGCCATGGCATCCACGCCGAGCCTGTCACCTTCGGCCTCAAGCTCGCGCAGGCCTATGCCGAGTTCGACCGGTGCCGCGCGCGGCTCCTCGCGGCGCGCGCCGAGATCGCGACTTGCGCGATTTCGGGCGCGGTAGGCACCTTTGCCAATATCGATCCCAGCGTCGAGGCCTATGTCGCGGAAAAGCTCGGCCTTGCGGTCGAGCCGATCAGCACGCAGGTCATCCCGCGCGATCGCCATGCGATGTATTTCGCGACGCTTGCGGTGATCGCCGGAAGCATCGAACGACTGGCGGTCGAAATCCGGCACCTGCAGCGCACCGAAGTGCTCGAGGCGGAGGAATACTTCTCTCCGGGCCAGAAGGGTTCCTCGGCCATGCCGCACAAGCGCAACCCGATCCTCACCGAGAACCTCACCGGCCAGGCGCGCATGATCCGCGCCTACGCTCTGCCTGCGCTCGAGAACGTTGCGCTATGGCACGAGCGCGACATCTCGCACTCATCCGTGGAACGCTTCATCGGCCCCGATGCAACGATCACGCTCGATTTCGCGCTTCACCGGCTCACCGGCGTTGTCGACAAGCTGCTTGTCTATCCCGATCGCATGCAGGCCAATCTCGATGCCATGGGCGGGCTTGTCCATTCGCAGCGCGTGCTGCTTGCGCTGACGCAGGCGGGCGTGAGCCGCGAGGATGCCTATCGGCTCGTCCAGCGCAATGCGATGAAGGTCTGGGAGAGTTCGGGCGCGGTGTCCCTGCTCGAACTGCTCAAGCGCGATGCGGAAGTCACCGCCGCGCTGAGCGAGGCCGAACTGGAGGAAAAGTTCGATCTCGAATACCATTTCAAACAGGTCAACACGATCTTCGCGCGAGTCTTCGGCTGAAGCGGCGCGCGGCGAGAGCCGTCAGTTGGACAGGCGCGCCAAATCGCCTAAGGTCGCCACTGACAGACATTCGCGAAGGCAACGAGAGGGGAAAGAATACCCATGCAAGTCGTGCGCACTATCATCTGGGTTCTCATCCTGTTTGCGCTGCTGGCATTCTCGTTCTTCAACTGGGAGCCGGTTGAGGTGACCTTGTGGGACAATCTCGTGCTCGAGACCAAAGTGCCCGCGCTCGTCATCATCGCGTTTCTCCTGGGGCTGATCCCGATGTGGGCCTATCATCGCAGCGTGAAATGGAGCCTGAGCCGCCGCATCCGCAGCCTCGAGAATGCCGCGCGCTCAAACGCGCTGCAACGCCGCCACGAGCCGCACGAGACCGCGCCGAGCGGGGAAGAGGCTGTGCAGGGGCCACTGGATAAACCTGCGGAAAACCCGGCAGAAGCGGCGGACAGCCTGACCCCCGCGCCGCCGCCCGCAGCGTCTGACCGCGCATGACCAATCCCGTCTTTCTCGCGCTCGATCTGCCGCAGATCGAGCCTGCCAGGGCATTGCTCGATACGGTCAAGGCGCATATTGGCGGGGTCAAGCTGGGCCTTGAATTCTTCTGCGCGCATGGCGGACACGGCGTCCACGAGATCGCGCATGCGGGTTTGCCGATCTTCCTCGATCTCAAGTTTCACGACATTCCTAATACGGTCGCGGCCGCGATGCAGGCCGTGCATGTCTATGAGCCCGCCATCGTCACCGTCCATGCGGGCGGCGGGCGCGCCATGATGGAGGATGCCAAGGCCGCCGCTGCAGAAGGGTGTAAGGTGGTGGGCGTGACCACGCTCACCAGCATGGATGCAAGCGATCTCACCGCGACCGGCATATATGGCAGCGCCGAGACGCAGGTGATGCGGCTCGCCGAACTGGCGCACAAGGCCGGGCTGGACGGGATCGTGTGCTCGGGCCGCGAAGTGGGCATTGTGCGCAGGCAATGGCGCGACGGATTCTTCGTCGTCCCCGGCCTCAGGCCCGCCGGCAGCGGCACGGGCGACCAGAAGCGCGTTGTGACCCCGCGCGCCGCGCGCGACAATGGCGCAAGCGTACTTGTCATCGGTCGCCCGATCAGCCGCGCGGAAGATCCGGTCGCCGCTGCGCGCGCGATCGAGGCGACGCTCTAAGGCGAGGCTACAGGCTGCCCAGCGCCCGGCCGATCATGATCCCGCACACGAACACAAGGATGCCAAGCGCAATCGCGATCAAGACGACTTCACCCGAGCTGCGCTGCCTGAGAAATTGCATGAGCGGCTCCATGTCCTGGCAATCCTTGCGCGCCAGGATCGGTCCGGGCGGACCTGCCGGCGCGCGCCGAAGCGCGGCTCGCCTGCCATGACCGACATCGCCACGCCCAACCTGCCTTCGCGTGATTTCGAGACGACCGCTTCATTCTATGCCCGGCTCGGCTTCGCGTATGGCTACAGGGATGATGGCTGGATGATCCTCCATCGCGGGCCGAGGGGCAGCCGCGCCGTGCTCGAATTCTTCCCGCACGCCGAATTGAATCCTACGGAAAGCTGGTTTTCCGCCTGCATCCGGCTCGATGATCTTGCGTCCATGGTCCAACAGCTCGAAGCGAGCGAGGTGCCTGAAGGCGGCACGGGCATTCCGCGCTTTCATCGCTCCAAGACACAGGCGAGCGGTCTGACGATCGCCTATCTGGTCGATCCGGATGGCTCGCTCATCCGGCTGATCCAGAACGATTGAGCGCGATGGCAAGCACCGCGATCGCCATGTCGCCCGCCAGCACCGCCGAGGCGCCCGCTCTCAAGGCGCTGCTCGAGAGCGCCTATCGCGGCGATACGGCGCGCATGGGCTGGAACCACGAGGCCGATATTCTCGATGACGAACGGCTCGCGCCCGGCGAGATCGAAGCGCTGCTCGCCGATCGCGCTGTCACGATCCTCGCCGCGCGCGTGGGCGCAGGCGCGGAACTGGTCGGCTGTGTCGCGCTGACCTGCAAGGATGAGAAGCTCGCCTATCTCGGCATGCTCGGCGTGCGACCCGATCTGCAATCGGCCGGGATCGGGCGCAGGCTGCTCGATGCGGCGGAGGCCTGCGCGCGCGCAAAGGGGATCGCGCGGATCGAAATGACCGTGATCGATCAGCGCGAGAGGCTGATCGCGTGGTATGAGCGGCGCGGATATGTCCGCACGGGCGAGACGCGGCCCTTCCCGGTGCTGCGCGATCCACCGCTGACCTTCGCGGTGCTGGAAAAGCCGCTCGGTCCGGACTAGGGCCCCTGCCATGACCCCGCTCGTCAAGATCTGCGGGCTATCGAGCCCCGAGGCGATCCACGCCGCGGCCGATGCAGGCGCAAGCCATGTCGGGCTGGTCCATTTTGCGCCGAGCCCGCGCCATCTGGACCTGAACCGGGTGGCTGCCCTGCGCCGCCAGGTGCCCGATGGCGTCAAGACGGTGGTGCTCGTGGTCGATCCCGATGGGCTGATGCTCGCCAATCTCGTCAGCGCTGCCATGCCCGATATCATCCAGTTTCACGGGTCCGAACCTGCGCAGGCGCTCGCGCTCGCCAGGACGCGGTTCGGATGCGAGGTGTGGAAGGCGCTGCCTGTCAAGAACCGCGCGTCGCTGGAGGAAAGCGCGATCTATGACGGCATAGCAGACCGCCTGCTATTCGATGCGCCGCCGCCGCCCGATTCCGTGCTTCCGGGGGGCAATGGCGAGGCGTTCGGCTGGGATATCCTGCCGGGCTATTCGCACCGGAGCCCCTGGGGCCTTGCCGGAGGCCTGACGCCCGACAATGTTGCCGAAGCAATCCGAGCGACAGGCGCTCCGCTGGTCGATGTTTCGAGCGGCGTCGAGCGCGCGCCGGGCATCAAGGACGTGGACAAGATCGCCGCGTTCTGCAAAGCCGCGCGCCTTGCTTGAGAAGATTATGAACGAGACGACCCCCAATTCCTTCCGCAACCAGCCCGATGATCGCGGTCATTTCGGCGCCTTTGGCGGACGCTATGTCGCCGAGACGCTGATGCCGCTCATCCTCGAGCTTGAGCGCGAATATCGCGCCGCGCAGGCCGATCCGGCCTTTGCGCGCGAGTTCGATGATCTGATGACGCATTATGTCGGGCGCCCCTCCCCGCTCTATTTCGCCGAGCGGCTGACGGCGGAGCTGGGCGGCGCGCAGATCTGGATGAAGCGCGACGAACTGAACCACACCGGCGCGCACAAGATCAACAATTGCATCGGCCAGATCCTGCTCGCGATCCGCATGGGCAAGACCCGGATCATCGCCGAGACAGGCGCAGGCCAGCACGGGGTCGCCACCGCGACGGTGTGCGCCCGCTTCGGCCTGCCTTGCGTCATCTACATGGGCGCCGAGGATGTTGCGCGGCAATCGCCCAATGTCTTTCGCATGAAGCTGCTGGGGGCCGAGGTGGTCCCCGTCACGAGCGGCGGGGCAACCTTGAAGGACGCGATGAACGAGGGCCTGCGAGACTGGGTCGCGAATGTTGACGATACCTTCTACATCATCGGCACAGCGGCAGGCCCGCACCCTTACCCTGAGATGGTGCGCAACTTCCAGAGCGTGATCGGCACCGAGGCGCGCGCGCAGATGCTGGAGCGCACCGGCCGCCTGCCCGATCTGCTGGTGGCCTGCATCGGCGGCGGCTCGAACGCGCTTGGGCTGTTCCACCCCTTCCTTGACGATCCGGACGTGCAGATGCTCGGCGTCGAGGCGGCGGGCCACGGCCTCGACGGTGACGAACACGCGGCAAGCCTGCTCGGCGGCGCGCCGGGCGTGCTGCATGGCAACAAGACCTACCTGCTTCAGGACGAGGACGGCCAGATCACCGAGGGCCACTCGATCAGCGCCGGGCTCGATTATCCGGGCATCGGCCCCGAACATGCCTGGCTCAAGGAAACGGGCCGGGTCGAATACACCGCCGTCACCGACAAGGAGGCGCTCGAAGGTTTCAAGCTCCTGTGCCGCACTGAGGGGATCATCCCGGCTCTCGAGCCTGCCCACGCGCTCGCAGCGGTCGCACAGCGCGCCAAAACGATGAGCAAGGATGCGATCATCCTCATGAATCTGTGCGGCCGGGGCGACAAGGACATTTTCACGGTCGCCGAGAAGCTGGGAGTGGAGATTTGAACGGGGGCCACATCGTCATTATTCTGTGCACAGCGATCGCTGCAGTCCTGGCAAGTGTCTTGGGGCTGGCCGCTGCCCTTGTTCCCTCGCTCGAAACCCAGACCGCCTTTGCCATCGGTCTGCCTTTTATCATTGGCGTGGCGATCTTGATCCCGGCCTTTCGAAGCCGAATGAAATGAACCGCCTCCAATCCGCCTTCTCGAAGCCTCACGCCGCTTTCGTCGCCTTCATAACCGCGGGCGATGGCGACACTGCGGCCAATCTCGATGCGCTCGTCGAGGGCGGCGCGGACGTGATCGAACTGGGCATGCCGTTCACCGATCCGATGGCCGATGGCCCTGCAATCCAGGCGGCGAACCTGCGCTCCTTGGGCGCGGGCACCACCACCGCCGATGTGTTCGCGATCGCCCGTGATTTCCGCGCGCGTCATCCGCAAACCCCGCTCGTCCTCATGGGCTATGCCAATCCGATGATCCGGCGCGGACCCGAATGGTTTGCCGAACAGTGCCGTCAAGCGGGCGTGGACGGGGTGATCTGCGTCGACATTCCGCCCGAAGAGGATGGCGAGCTTGGCCCGGCGCTGCGCGAGGCGGGCATCGCACTTATCCGGCTGGCCACTCCCACCACCAATGCCGCCCGTCTGCCGCGCGTGCTCGAAGGATCGGGCGGTTTCCTCTACTACGTGTCGGTCGCCGGGATCACCGGGCTCCAGCAGGCGGCTCAGGGCTCGGTCGAGGCAGCGGTTGACGCGCTCAAGGCGCACACCGATCTTCCGATCGCCGTTGGCTTCGGCGTGCGTGAGCCCAAGCAGGCCGCCGAAATCGCGCGCGTGGCTGATGGCGTCGTGGTCGGCTCCGCGCTGGTCGATCTTGTCGGCCAGCACGGCGCCGACGCGCCGCCTCATCTCGCGCGTCTGACCGAGCGGATGATCGCCGCCATCCAGAATGCCCGCAAGAAGGACACCGTCTCATGAGCTGGTTCAACCGGGTGCGCAATTCGCTGGGTTTCGGCGAACAGAAGAAGAGCACCGAAAAGGATCTGTGGATCAAGTGCTCGAATTGCCACGAAATGCTGTTCGTGGCCGAATATGAAGAGAACATCGCGGTCTGCCCGCGCTGCGGCCATCATGGGCGGATCGGGGCCGATCGCCGCCTTGCGCTGCTGCTCGATGAGGGCTTCGAACTGCTCCCTCTGCCCAAGGTCGAGGAAGACCCGCTCAGGTTCAAGGACACCAAGCGCTACACCGATCGCCTCAAGGCCGCACGCGCCGCCAATCCGCACGAGGACGCCTTCGTTGCCGCCTCGGGCGCAATCGAGGGCCAGCCAGCAGTTGTCGGCGTGCAGGATTTCGGCTTCATGGGCGGCTCGATGGGGATGGCGGTCGGCATGGCGTTCTGCGCCGCAGCCGAGCGCGCCCTGAGCCGCAAATGCGCGCTCGTTGTGGTGACAGCGGCGGGCGGCGCGCGGATGCAGGAGGGTATTCTCAGCCTCATGCAGATGCCCCGCGCGACCGTCATGACAAGGCGTCTCAAGGCCGCGGGCCTCCCCTATATCGTCGTGCTGACCGATCCCACCACCGGCGGGGTCACGGCGAGCTATGCGATGCTTGGCGATATCCACATCGCCGAGCCGGGCGCATTGATTGGCTTTGCCGGCCAGCGGGTGATCCAGGACACGATCCGCGAGCAGCTGCCCGAAGGCTTCCAGCGCGCCGAATATCTCCACAAGCACGGCATGATCGACATGGTCGTGCCGCGCGGCGAGCTCAAGGCGAAGCTGGCCCAGATCCTGGGCTATATGCAGCCTCGGGCGGCCGCCTAGCTCGTCATGGCAATGGATATCGGGCGCTCCGATGATCGCCGCGTCCAGGCGCAGCTCGATCGGCTCGCGCGGCTCAGCCTGCCGCAAGGGCGCTTCGGGCTCGAGACGATCACCGCCATGATGGATCGGCTGGGCAATCCGCATCTGCGGCTGCCCCCGGTGTTCCATGTCGCAGGGACGAACGGCAAGGGTTCGACCTGCGCCTTCCTGCGCGCGATCCTCGAAGCCGATGGGAGGCGGGTGCATGTCACCACCAGCCCGCATCTCGTGCGCTATAACGAGCGCATCCGTCTTGCAGGCAGGCTGATCGATGACGGTCTCCTGGCGCAGCTGCTCGAAGAGGTGCTCGATGCTGGCCAGGATCTCTCACCGAGCTTTTTCGAGGTCACCATCGCTGCCGCCTTCCTCGCCTTCTCGCGCGAGCCGGCCGATGCCTGCGTCGTCGAGGTTGGGCTTGGCGGGCGGTTCGATGCGACCAATGTGCTTGCCCGCGATGGTGTTGCCGCAAGCGGGATCGCGGCGCTCGGGCTCGATCACGAACAGTTCCTGCTGCGCCCCGAAACCGGCACACCGAAGGCGCCAATGGCGCGCATCGCGTTCGAGAAGGCCGGGATCGCCAAGCGGCGCGTGCCGCTCGTCGCGCTCGATCAGGTGCCCGAGGCGACCAGCCAGATCATCATCCGCGCCGAAAGCGTGGGCACGAGCCTCGCGCTGCATGGCCATGAATGGTCAGGCAAGCTCGAGCGGATCGATCGCGAGCGTCGCTATGTCTACCGCGACCGCGATGGCGAGCTGATCCTTCCCCTGCCCGGCCTTGCAGGCGCACACCAGCTGCGAAATGCCGGGCTCGCCATCGCGATGCTGCGCCATCAGGACAGGCTCGCCGTTTCCGAAGAAGCGATCGCTGCGGGATTGCCACGCGCGCGCTGGCCCGGACGCATCCAGCGGCTTGGCCCGGGGCCGCTTGCGCGCGGGCGCGAAGTGTGGATCGACGGGGGCCATAATCCCAGCGCGGGCAAGGCGCTTGCCAGATTCTGGACCAATGACGAGGTTCATCTGATCATCGGCATGCTCGCCAACAAGGATCCGCGCGCGATCGTCGATCCCATGCGCCCGATGTGCACCAGCATCACCGCTGTGCCCCTCGCAGGGCGCGATTGCCACGGGGCGGCAGCGTTTGGCGAGGATGTGATCGCGGCACCTGACCTGCCCGCCGCGATCGATCGGCTGCCGCGCGATGGCCGGACGGTGCTGATCACAGGATCGCTCTATCTCATCGGCGAAGCCTTGCAGCTCAACCGGGAAATCCCCGACTAGGCCTCCGGCGCCAGCTGCGGATCGGGCTGCACCACCCCCGAACGAGCGCCCGCGCGCGCCTGGCGATACCATTCCGCCACACACAGCACGACGGCCACCAGACCGATCAGCGTGGTGAGCACGAACACATAGTAATAGCCCTGCTCCGCGATCATCTCGCCCAGTGCCCCGCGCCCCAGCGTGCCGACCAGCAGGGTAAGCGAAGAGAGCAGCGCATATTGCACCGCGGCATATTTCTTGGAGACGATCGAGGAGAGCCAGGCGATATAGGCCGCGCCCGCGATCCCGATCGCGAGGTTTTCGAACATGATCGTGAAGGTGAGGCGCGCCAGGCCATCAGAGCCGAAAGGGGCGATCAGGCCGATAAACCACGAGAATCCGACCAGATCGCTCGCCCACTGCATATTTGCACCGCCTACCGCCATATCGGCATAAAGCAGATTGGTGAGCGCAGCGAGCAGCGCGCCCAGCGTCAGCGTGAGCATGCGCCCGAGCACGGTGAGCATATAGCCGCCCAGCGCAAGCCCGGCGATGATCGCGCCCACGCCAAAGAACTTGGAGGCAAAGGCAACCTCGTCATTGGTATAGCCCAGCTCGCCCAGATAAAACGGATAGGCAAAGGTGCCCCAGATCGCATCGCAGATGCGATAGGTCAGCACGAGCGCGAGGATGAGGATCAGCGGCCATCCGATCCGCCCGACAAACTCGACCAGCGGCACCAGCAGCGCGCGATAGAGATGGTCGACCGCTCCTGATGCGCGCACCGCGCGCTCGCCCGGCTGGATCACGTCGGTCGCCTTCGCCTTGCGCTGATGCAGCAGCGCAGCGATGATCGCGGGCAGGATGATCGTCGCGAGGATCACCAGCGGGCCCATCTTGGCGGTGAATTCAGTGGGATCGGGGCGCCCGCTTTCATTGAGCGGGAACATCCCTAGAAGCCAGTTGGGATCGAGCACAAGGGCGCCCAGATCGATCACGCCCAGCATCGGCACGAACCCGCCCAGCGCGCGCACCATGAAGATGCCGAGGATAAGAAGCGCCCAGCTCCACAGGGCAATCACCATCCACAGATAGCGCCGGCGCACATTGGCGCGCACCTCGCCAGGGGCATATAGCTCGGCCAGCTCGTCCGCGCTCGGCCCGATTGCGCCTGCGCGCTCGCTAACGCCCTCGGGCGCGAACAGCCCGGCAAAACCGACCGCGAGGATCGAGGCGCCAAACACCATGTAGGTCTCGGGCCAGCCGATCCGCGCCGCAATCACGAGGCCGAGCGCGCCGCCGAACAGCGAGGCGAGGCGAAAGCCCATCTGGGTGATGGTGGAGAGGATATCGAGCGTTGCTTCCTCGTCTGCGACATCGATGCGCCAGGCGTTGATCGCGATATCCTGTGTCGCGCTCGCGAGCGCACCGATCCCCGCGAGGAGCGAAAACCAGCCGAGCTGCGTCTTGGGCTCGAGCAGGCTCAGCGTCACGAGGATCGCGCCGAGCACGACCTGCATCGGGACGATCCACTGCTTGCGCCGCCCCAGCGCCCTGAAGCCGGGAAGATCAAGCTTGTCGACCAGCGGCGACCAGATGAACTGGAAGGCATAGGCAAGCCCGATCAGCGAGAAGACGCCCATCGTTTCAAGATCGACCTCGGCCTCGCTCAGCCAGGCATAGAGCGTGCCCAGAAACAACGCGAAGGGCAGCCCGCTCGCAAAGCCGAACAGCGCCATGAAGGCGGTCTTGCGATTGCGCATCGCGCGCGCAAGCTCGGCAAGGCCCGGCTTCTTCGCCGCGGATTGCTCTGCCGTTTCGTTCATTCAAGACCCTTCCGCTCGCGCGCTTTGCGTGGCACCATTAGCCATGGGAGAGAACTATGGAAACGCCGCAATGAATGCGTCCACAACGAACGCTGCAAAAAACGAGCCGGTCGGCGCCCCGCTGCGCCCGACTGCGGGCCAGATCGCGCTGGCCGAAGCGATCCGCGATGGCGCGGCGCGCGTCAGCGAAGGGATCGCGCGCGTGCCGGCCGCGCGCTACACCGATCCGGCCCATTTCTCCGCCGAGAAAGCCGCGCTGTTCGATGCGCTGCCGCAGGTCATCGCACCGAGCGCGCTTCTGCCCGAGGCGGGCATGGCGGTGCCGCATGATGCAACTGGACGACCGCTGCTGCTGACCCGCGATCCGCAAGGCACGGCGCATGTGTTCCTCAATGTGTGCCGCCATCGCGGCACGCGGCTCGTCGAGGGCGAGGCGGCGGTGTGCGCCAGGCGGCTGGTCTGCCCCTATCATGCCTGGACCTACAGGCTCGATGGCGCGCTTCTCGCTCTACCACGTCCGGAGACCTTTCCCGGTCTCGACAAGAGCGATTTCGGCCTCATCGAATTGCCGAGCATCGAGCAGGGCGGGCTCATCTGGTTTTCGCCCTCGCCCGAGGCCGATTTCGCCGATGCGCGCGCGATCTCGCAGGATTTCAACGCTTTCGGAATGGCCGAGGCGCATCTCTTCCGGCGCAAGACGCACCGCGTGAAGGGCAATTGGAAGCTCATCATGGATGCCTTTCTCGAAAGCTATCATGTCACCCGTCTGCATGCGAACACGATCGGGCCGTTCTTCAAGGATGGCGTGACGGCTGGCGACAGCGTTGGGCCTCACATGCGCTCGGCTGTCGGGCGCGCCGAGGAGATGGCGGGAATTGATCTTGAAGACATGCGCGAGCTGCGCCGCACGGTCACCTTCGCCTATCAGCTGTTGCCCGGCACCGTGATCGTGCCCAGCCCCGACTATGTGAACGTCATGGTGCTCATGCCGCAGACGCCGGGCGTAACACTGGTCGAGGATTTCATGCTCATCCCCGAAGCGCCCGCGAGCGACAAGGCGCGCGATCACTGGGAGCGCAGCTGGGCGCTGCTCGATGGCGGGGTGTTTGCAAGCGAGGATTTCCGAGCCGCCGAGCTTGGCCAGCAGGGGCTGCAATCGGGTGCGATCGAGGAATTGACGCTGGGCACGCTCGAAGGCGGGATCGCGCGGTTCGATGCGATCGTGCAGGAACACTTGCAGGCAGCGCGCTGAGCGCCTAGGTGCGCGCGCCTCATGCCCAGCAAGCCACCCCCATCCGCCGATCGTCCCGATGGTGACAGGATCGCCAAGCTGCTCGCGCGCGCCGGGATTGCCAGCCGCCGCGAAATCGAGCGGATGATTGCCGAGCGGCGCATCACGCTCGATGGCAAGCCGGTCGAGACCCCGGCAACCTTTCTCACCAGCCTCAACGGTATCAGCGTCGATGGCAAACCCGTCGCCGCGCCCGAGCCCACCCAGCTGTTTGCCTTTCACAAGCCCACCGGGCTCATCACCGCCGAGCGCGATCCGGCCGGGCGCGCGACGATCTATGCCGCGCTGCGCAACGCCCTGCCAGGCGACACGCCCCGGCTGATGCCGATCGGACGGCTTGATCTCAACACCGAGGGCCTGCTGCTGCTGACCAATGACGGCGCGCTCAAGCGGCAGATGGAGCTTCCCGCAAGCGCCATCCCGCGCACCTATCGCGCGCGTGCCTTTGGCGAGGTCAGCCAGGCCCAGCTCGAGGATCTCAGTGAAGGAATCACGATCGAGGGCATGCGCTATGGCCCGATCGACGCCAATCTCGAACATGGCAGCTCGGGCAAGAACCAGTGGATCGAGATGACTATCACCGAGGGCAAGAACCGCGAGGTGCGCCGGGTGCTCGAATATCTGGGGCTCAAGGTCAACCGGCTGATCCGCACCGCCTATGGCCCCTTTGCGCTGGGCGATCTGCCGCGCGGGCAGGCAGCGCGCATCCGCAAGGGCGATCTCGATCGGTTCGTGAGCAGCCTTCGGCAGCCGCGCGGATGAGGCGGCGTTCATGAGGGTCATCGCAGGCCAGTGGCGCGGGCGACGGCTGACAGCGCCGCGCGGCGATAGCACCCGCCCGACTGCCGATCGCACCCGCGAAACCCTGTTTAACATGCTGGCAAGCCGGCTCGGCTCGTTCGAGGGGCTGCGCGTGGCGGATCTGTTCGCCGGATCGGGGATGCTGGGGATCGAGGCGCTTTCGCGCGGCGCAGCGCATTGCCTGTTCGTCGAACAGGACCGCGAGGCGCTCGCCACTTTGCGCGCCAATCTTGCAGGCCTCGATGCGCGCGCGCGCTCCGACATCGAGGCAGGCTCGGTGATGCAGCTTCGCGCGGCGCGCGAGCCCTATGACCTGATCCTGCTCGATCCGCCCTATCGCAGCGGCGCGGGCGAGGTTGCGCTCGATCGGCTGCAGCGGCTCGGCTGGATCAGCACGGCGACCTGGATCGGGCTCGAGACCGCATTTGACGAGGAACCGGCGATCAAGGGCCTCGCGACGCAGGCAACCCGGCGCATCGGCAAGGGCCGCGTGTCGCTGCTGGTGAGCGCTGCACCAATGCAATGAGCCCCCTCACATCGCGCTCAGACACGATAACGCTCCCGCCCTCGCAGGCAGGAGCGTAGCGCAGATGTGAAGGGGCAATCCCCTTGCGCCTTGGTTAGCCGTTCGATCCGGCAGCAACGCGTTCGATCGCGGACCATTGCTTTTCCTGCTGATCAGGGCTCATCGCAACAATCGCCACCTTGTCGGGATCCTCAAGCCGCCAGAACAGCGTCTGGCGCTCGGGCGTCAGCGACCAGTAATAGTCCTGTGCCTCGACCGGCCACGCCTCATAGGCGACCCGGCGCTCTTCGGGCCAGCTGTCCATTTCGGCCATCTGGGCCTTGGTCGGCTCCGGCGCCATCGGCGCTTCCTGTTCGACCGGCGGCTTAGGCGTCATCTCGTCCTGAGCGAGAGCGCCGCCGGCGGCAGCAAGCGAGAGGGCCGCAAGGCCAACCGGGGCAATCTTCAAAATACGGATCGTCTTTTCCTTTTCTACCGTTAGGGCGGCTTGATTGCACACGATCAAGAGCAGAGAGCTGCAATCGCGTATCATTCAATTAACGCCCCAAGAGAAAAGTCGAACCGGGCGAAACATCCTCTTGTCGTCCACCAGTTCCCATTGATCGAAACCCGTGAGATTTTTCCGACGGATGCGAAAAAGGCAGCTGCGCCTCTTGCGCAACTGCCTTTTGCTCGGTCAAAAATGACCCTTGTGCATCCCATTGGATGCGCAAATTCATGCTCGATCAGTCGCCATTATCCGGCTGGCTGGCTGGAAGCGGGCGATCGATCTGGCTGGCGGGGCGTCCCGGCCAATAGTCGAGCGGACGGTTACCATAATCGAGGCCGGCCTCGCGCGGGTTGATGCAGCTATCCTGGCGATCGCCGCGGCAGGGCGGATATTCGCCCGGCGTCATGCGATCATTGGGCGTATCCTGCACCATCTCATTGCTCACGAATTGAGGGGAGCCTTCCATCGAGCGGCTGCGCGCATCGCCCGGCATGGTCTGGTCGGACTGCGCCATTGCAGCATTGCTTGAAGCGCCTTGCGTTCTGGCGGCATCGAGCTGGGTGCCGATCGCGGTCCAGGCCTGCGTGCGCTGGGGCGGGGTCATCCGGTAGATCGCGACGCGCTGGCGATCATTGAGCATCCACCAGGCCTCGGTCTGCATCGGATCGAGCGTCCAGTAATATTCCTGCACATCAGCGGGCCACTCGCCATACATCGTCTGGCGATCGGCAGGCCACTGATCGTACATCACGGTCTGCTCATCGTTCATGATGTAATCGTCATCGCCCATGGCAGTGGATTGCGAAAGGGCGGGCGAGGCGGTCATCGAGAGCGCGGCGGCGCCAGCTAAGATAATGTTCTTCATACGAAATCTCCGTAATTGGTTTATCAGGGAAACGCGCACCCCCGGTGGCAGGTTCCGAAGGCCCTTTGCGCGGCGGCCCTTGCGCGGCAAGCCTGCGTTCTCTAACTGTTCTTGGCATTATGAGCGAGCCGCCCGCCCTTCCCCCATCCGCCCAGAACCCGCACGATCCTGCGGTTCCCCCCTATGCCGCGCGGCTCAATCCGCCGCAGCGCGATGCGGTGCTGACGACCGAGGGACCGGTGCTGATGCTGGCCGGAGCGGGCACCGGCAAAACCGCGGCGCTCACCGCAAGATTGGCCCACCTCGTCGCAACGCGCCGCGCCTGGCCAAGTCAGATCCTATGCGTGACCTTCACCAACAAGGCGGCGCGCGAAATGCGCGAGCGCGTCGGCAGCCATCTGGGCCCGGGCGCCGAGGGCATTCCCTGGCTCGGCACCTTCCATTCGATCTGCGCCAAGATGCTGCGCCGCCATGCCGAATTGGTCGGGCTGGAGGCGAATTACACAATCATCGACACTGACGATCAGCTGCGGCTGTTGAAGCAACTCATTGCCGATCATGATCTTGACGAGAAACGCTGGCCCGCGCGCCAGCTTGCCGGGCTAGTCGATCGCTGGAAGAACCGCGGGCTCAACCCGGACGATCTCGATGCGGTGGAAGACGAGGCCTATGCCAATGGCCACGGGACGGCGATGTACCGCGCCTATCAGGACCGACTGAAGGCGTTGAACGCCTGCGATTTCGGCGATCTCATGCTCCACATGCTCAACATCCTGCGCCGGCACACGGACGTGCTCGAGGATTACCAGCGGCGCTTCCGGTATATCCTGGTGGACGAGTATCAGGATACCAACGCCGTCCAGTATCTCTGGCTGCGCCTCCTTGCCCAGGGGCATCGCAATATCTGCGTGGTGGGCGATGATGATCAGTCGATCTATTCCTGGCGCGGGGCAGAGGTCGCCAACATCCTGAGGTTCGAGAAGGATTTTCCCGGCGCGCATGTCGTCCGGCTTGAACAAAACTACCGCTCGACCCCGCACATCCTGGGCGCCGCTTCGGGCCTCATCCGCGCCAATTCGCAGCGCCACGAAAAGACGCTGTGGACCGAGGCGAACGGGGGCGACATGGTGCGGGCGATCGGCGTTTGGGATGCACCCGAAGAAGCGCGCCGCGTGGGCGAGGAGATCGAGCGGCTGGAGCGCGAGGGCGCGAGCCTCGATCAGGTCGCAATCCTCGTGCGCGCGCAATATCAGACGCGCGAATTCGAGGACCGCTTCATCCAGATCGGCGTAAACTACCGGATCATCGGGGGTTTCCGCTTCTACGAACGCGCCGAGATCCGCGATGCGCTTGCCTATCTGCGCGTCATCGCGCAGCCGCAGGACGATCTCGCCTTCGAGCGGATCTACAACCAGCCCAAGCGTGGCCTTGGCGCGAAGACGCTCGAGAAGATGCACCAGCACGCGCGGCGAGTTGGTTTGCCGCTCGCGGCCGCCTCGCTGCAACTCGCGGACAGCGATGAATTGCCCAAGCGCGCGGCGAACACGATCGGCGGCCTGTTGCGCCAGTTCCTCAGCTGGCGCGAGGCGGCCGAAGAGTTGACCCCGGCCGATCTCCTGCGCCTCGTGCTCGAAGAATCGGGCTATAACGAAATGCTCTCCAAGGATCGTTCGGCCGAGAGCGCTGGGCGCGCGGAAAACCTCACCGAACTCGCTCGCGCGATGGAGGAATACGAGACGCTGGGCGATTTCCTCGAGCACGTCTCCCTCGTCATGGACACGGACGGGCGCGAGGACGAGGAAACAGTCACGATCATGACGATCCATGCCGCCAAGGGGCTCGAATTCGACCATGTCTTCTGCGTCGGCTGGGAGGAAGGCGTGTTCCCCTCGCAGCGCGCGATCGACGAGGGCGGACTTGCAAGCCTCGAGGAGGAGCGCCGCCTCGCCTATGTCGCGATCACCCGCGCGCGGCGGCGCTGCATGATCTTTT